>JAABUQ010004932.1_pt1 | contig 22032 bp, 29 predicted proteins | sample 5560001 | NCBI WGS metagenome assembly JAABUQ01 (sample SAMN10711888, study PRJNA513371) | rock metagenome | isolation source: Antarctica rocks | place: Antarctica: Victoria Land, Finger Mt nord | collected 2015-12-18 | reverse complement strand
GAGGAGGGGGGAGTGGCTGGGAGAGGGGATGTGGGTGGGGAGGGGAGGGTGGTGGACGCGACGGTGGGGTCGGTTGCTGGCGAGGGGATGGGGGAGGGGATCGTGCCGGATTCACGGAGGACGGTGGATTCTTGGGAAGGAGGAGGGAGGAGGTAGGGGAGCCAGCGTTGGGATCTGAGGTTTCGTTTAGCTGACAGGGTGTTTGGGCTGGGGGAAAAGGGGGGTCCATACTTCCTTTCCTCGGGCGTCTCGCCTTCGACTTTCCTGCGCACATCTAGTATCAGCGCGGACAAGCGATCCAGCTGGATATCCTCTCGTGGGTTCAGGGGCCCAAAAACATCTTTCACGGCCGCTTCGACCTTCTGCATGATTTCCCGCCAGCCGCGGTGCAGCAACCACCAGCTGAAGGTCAGGAATTTGCGATTGGTCTCAAAGTCGTTGCCGTATGACTGCTCGACGTTGTCATCATCATGATTTTCGAGGCTTATTGTGGGATCTTGAAGAGGGTGGGAGGCCAAGGCAACGACGCTGGAGAGGTAATTGCGGCGACCGAGGAGATTCAGTTGGATGCGAGTGAGGAGGGTGAGGAGGCAGAGGGTGTATAGAAGGCTGAACGATCTCGTGATTGCTGTAGGTTTGTTAGCTTATTAAGGGGGCACCTCCGGCAGCGATGTCCGTACAGCTGATCTTGAGCTCGTTCCACAATTGCGCCTTGCTCTTCCTTGGTCCTTCGCCACTACCTGAACTGGACGCGGCCATCTGACTAGCATGCACATAGCTCTCGCTCTGAAAGCTAGATAGGCTTTTCCCGTCATCGTCCTTGACACTTGGTGGCCCAGAGGCAGCGGATGAGGGATCTGATATACCCCCTTCGCTTCTGCCAAGTCGCTCTGCTTTCTTCTGCTGTAATTCCTGGGTAATACTCTCGACGGGTAGAGCCTCAAGTATGTTCTCCGAGGCGGTAGGAAGGAGTGCAAGAACGGTGAATGTGCAATCTTCCTGGTTTTGCTGGAAGCGGCGGCGCAAGCTAGAGATGCCCAATTAGGCGTGACCGTCGATAAGGCGATGGTGGAGAATTTACTTTTCTTTGGCTACCTTGTCCGCAGTCATACGCTCTCGTGTCTCTGAGATCTTAGACAAAACATATTGGCCCGCGAGATAGCCTACACCGAGCACGCCAGCGCCGATCGCGAAGTTGGTTCTGTTCCGGCGAAGCCAGCGCCTGGTTGCCGATATCATGGTCGCTGAGGCTAGCGACGTCGTATATGAGGAGGAGGGTATCAATGAGACATTAGCACCTCAAGGCGGTTATGTTGCACGCCAGATTCACTGATACCCTGCGACCATCACGTCGAATATGCCAAGGCCCCTCGGCCACATTCCGAGGCTGGGCTTGGGAAGCTCGGGTGACACGCTAGTGGTGGGGCCAGGTGGGCTTGCTTGCCAACGTTGAAGCAAACAGCTTCTGAACCGTCAATACTGCACATCCGGCGCCGATATCTGTTCTGGGGACGTCAAATCGCTGTCTACGAGAACTTTGCCATGGACCAGCGCGAGGCTCGGCGCCCACCTGAGTATATACTGGAAGTCTTCGCCGACCCCACATGCATCAAAGACGTTGTCCGAAGTATGATACTCTGCTTTGGCAACAGCTACTTCGTCTAACAGCTCCAGGTGTTTTACATACCATCTTCTTCCATCGATACTTCCCATGCCATCGCCCTGGCAGCCTTGACGTAATTGATCTCACTCTTCCCGTCGTCACGAATCCTGAGCTCGAAACACTTGTTGACACCCGAGTGGGGCAATTGTCGCGGCAGCTTTCGTCCGATACGTCACCGCAAGGAAGTGTAAGAGGCCAGCTTGCTGTGCAGTTCTTCGAGAAGAGACGGAAAAAGGGTGGTGGACTGGGGTGGTTTGGGGGTGGCAGGGCAGAAGAGGAGGTTTGCTGGGAGATCTGGCGGTTGGAGGTGACGCTGGCTACGCCGAAGACGGAGACAGGTATGTCTTTCCCAAGATAGTCTCCTTCATGCCGCAACAGAAACTCAAGAGTATGCAGAGCGGATGAAAGTACTGAGGGCAGTAGCATCGACACTGCGGAAGACGGCACTGAAGATTGTGAATACGGCGAATCGAGATAAGGATCATATTCCGCCAATTACGACGAATGATACCAATCCCTTTCCTTATCAGATCGTCCTGAATCCGAGGCTAGAAGGTTGGAGTAAGGGCATGGGCACATTTTGAGGTCGAATAGAAGGTGCTGGGTTTACCGTTGATTCATTCAGAGGATGTTCGGTCGCATTGTGGATACCCACGGTATGATACAGTGGTAACAGATACTAGGAGATAAATGACTACCCACGTAATACAGTGAAAATAGATGCCAGGAGATAAATGTCTACCCACATAATGCTGTCCCGCACTACGGCACTTTACAGCAGAAGAGATCCTTGGGTAAATCGGGCTCTCAAGCAAGCTGACTCAAGGTGATCGAGACAGAAAGCCAGCGAATAGTAGAGCGAGATCCACGTCTACCAAAAAGGAAGTAGACATCTTGCACCGGAGCTTTCCCAATAGAAGGTGACGAGGCACGGTGCAAAAGCCCACATGTGTGAACCAATGGTCTACTACTCCGCGAAATGGCTTCTCATTAGCAAACTAGCTGTATTGTACTGGAAGAAACCACACCACTCCCAAAATCTATCACCGCCGTTCTCAATTTATGGCCCACGCACGCTGGTAGAAATAAAGTTGCAAGCCTCGAGACACAACGTTTGCAGGTCGTCTCACACACCTAATTCTCCGTTCATGTGTCGAATCTTGCACGAAGCTGTGACTGGGGGTTCCAAAGAGCTCCAGCCGTTAAGCGCGTTCAACTCCATTCCTTTACTGGGATTTAGTCGCCTGATCGGCTTTCGAGCGAAGGTCGGCAGCAGTCGAACCACTCTGAGAGAAGTAACGGGAGAAAACGGGGTGGATGAAGGAGCGGAAGACTAGTTGCGCACCCCTACAAACATGTCAATGGTTTGATCAGATAACGTGAGAACGAAACGGACCCGAGTTGGGGCAAAGCCATCCATAGAATGAGCACGAATTTGAAGGTATAGTAGAAGGCTATTAACCATCAGTATCGATCTGGTGCGTCTATCTGCGAATTAATGGCTCGAAACTTACGGAACCAGTAGACAGCGTTGACGAGGCTCTCAAGCACGGTCAAGAAAGCATATACGACCCAGTACTGTCCATGATTTAGTCACGTGCTTCCAGCTTTGTCGCCGTCTTCGTTAAACCTGGGAACTTACAGTCAACCACTAGGCAGATGTTAGTCGCTGCTCCCGAATAGCGGATGAGACATCAAAGCACAGCTTACCTGAGTGTCATCGGTTTTGCTGGTGCTGAACAGCGCGTCCAACGAGTAATATCCAGGAATGACGAATCCTGCGAAGTTCACTAGGAACTCGCCAGCGATGTTGAAGAAGACAAGGAAGAAGTATATTCCAGCGAGGCCGAGGAAGGCATAGACCTTTGGCACGGAGGTTTGCTTCTCGAAATTATTCAAAGCCGGGTATTTGGATAGCTATCGCGTTATTGACGGTCAGCCTTGCCGACTGGGAGTGCGTCCCACGAGCCAAGCTGTTGCAAAAGAGCTCGAGCATAGAAACGGGAGCTTCGAACAAAAGTGTGATTGCGACGTACCTCCTTATCAATCTGACCGATCTGATGCTGTGTTCGGTCTTGGAAAGACATGGTGTGGGAAGGATACTCGAAGACCTTTGCAAGATCGTGGGATGGACGGATGGATGGATTGGAAAGCGATTAGTCCTTGAGGAAGTCTTTGGTGTACTTGGAGGATGGAGAGTTCACAATGATGTCGAAGAAAGGAAAGCAGAGGAAGAACACTGAGCGTCGGTCGGTTTTCAGGGTTGGCCTTGTGTGGACGTCACAGGAAGCTTGGCAAAGGCTCCGAAAACTCAGGCATGTGATTTGCTAAGACCCTAGTGGGAAATACCCGGCATTAGTCATCTCCCAGCCGCCATGGCAACTTTCTGTTTACGATTTGGATTCGTATATGTCGACCAGCATATCATTGCCGTTGACGCAGAGCGGCAAGCACTGATGGCTGTCCCAGAGGTGTCTTAGTATTCAGGTAAGCCTTGTGACAAAGCTGTTTCATTTGTACAGAGATCGGATCGGAGTGTCCCTCAGAGAACCGAAGCTAGCTACCCAAACAACGAATATCATCAACAATCAAGAGCGGACTTGGCTGTCCGCAACCTTTGCTGGGCTTTACTGGCCGATCGAGAGACTGTATGGTCCTGATGAGGGGTGCATGACGTACTATCCATGGTTTCAGAAGCTCATTGTTGATCTAGAGCTTGCGCTGACCCGAAACAACGCACATAGACCAGCAATTGGCATAAAAGTGCAGTAACGACCTGTGAGCTGGCTATCATGGCCGCTGTACTTGCCCAGAGGCAGCGCTCGAACACTTCCACTTCCACATCGAGCAGCCATGCAACCAAATCGCGCGCATCGACTGCAAGTATTCACTCCTCCGCCAGCACCCAACCCGCCCAGCGCCATCAGTATGCATCCGACTTTGGACATGCATACGCACAACCGACCCAGCATCCGTACCCACAGCAGATGCAGTCCGTGCCATATACACCAGAGGAGATGATAACACACAATCAGCGGCAACTTTCGAACCCTCATGAAGTGTATGGCATCGACCCCTCGCTGCAGCACCAAGCAAATCTTCGACGGTCTATGAGTGTGGGCGCCGGCCACGGCAGCAACTTGGCTGCGGTAGCACCTCCGGTGGGTCATCGTCCATCCTTTGATGGGACAGACCAAGGCCAATTCCGGGCTTTTACCGACGAACCCGGTCCAGACGACACAGGGACAGAACATGGAAAAAACAGGACCAAGAAAGGCTCAGCAACTAGCGCTGCCAATGATGCCGAACTCAAACGCCTCTTCGCAGAACATAGAGGTCGCCCTTTGAAAGAGGTAGCGGCTGAGGTGATTGTGCATGAACGAGGACCAAAGTCAGAAAAGACGAAACAGATATTCGCAATGCTTTGGTAACACCCGTCGGAGAAATGTGAGACAGGTTGGTAAGCTTACCAATGTGTAGGCTCGACGCAGTTTGCAAGAAGAGTACAGGCTCGGTCCCTCGCAATCGTGTCTTTTCCCATTACGCAACAAGATGTGGCACCGAAAGAGTACCTCCTTTGAATCCAGCATCTTTCGGGAAATTAGTACGGATAATATATCCAGGAATACAGACTCGACGGCTTGGTATGCGAGGGGAATCCAAGTATCACTATGTGGAATTATCTTTGGTAGATGAGCAGCAGGCACATATGGACATTGAGCGAAGACAGACCATGAGGGAACTTAGTGTTGCTCCTGACAGACCAAATTTGAAGAGGTACGTTAGCGTGGCGCGTCGCTGAATATTGAATCATTGTTTTGGCCACAACGAATAAATGGACAGTAAGCTCACTCTTTGCTACAGACATCGGTCACAGCCACCTGCAGATAGCGCTTTGTTCCCCACGCCAGATGAACCATTTGCCGCTCCTGCTTGCAAACAACCAGCCAAGCGCCAGAAACTTGTGCCTAGCTCTCTCTTAACAGAGTCGACAGAGACCAACATGAATCAGAATTTCGCCAGCGCTCATTCCGTGCGAAGGGAGCTCAAATGGCCAACAGCTGACGAAGAACCCTACCGCGAAGACGAGCCGATCAATTTGCCTAACATTTACAGCTATATGCCTCCGGGCACCGATCCGGATGCTGCTAACGCCTTGGTGGCGCTCTACAGATCGCACTGCGTCTCGGTCATTGATTGCTTTCGATTTTGCAAAGAAAAGATGCTGTGGCACCACTTTACCTCCTTCCATGGCACCCTCACTGTACCCGTTCAGAAATTACTGGCACATCCTGATATTGCGGATTGGATCAAGGAATGTGACTGGCTCATGTACCAGAACATGGTCCGCTTCGTCGCACCTCTTGCTCTTCAGGTTGTCCCTCACCGAGTGCTCGATACATTCAAGGCTATATCCAACAAACTAACCGACCATATCGCCGTCACTTTCCAGAATCTTCCTCAGCACGTTCGTGACGCTAAGCTCAGTCCTGCCATTCCGTTTGCCGGCCTTCTCGACCGCCTTCTCCGTGTTAATGCAACAGCTCATGCCGCTGCCAATATGCTGACGAGTGACGCCAACCGAGAGCAGATGTGGCAAGATTGGTGCCTACACGTCAAGCCCCGAAAGGTCGTTGAATCTGCATTAGCGACCAACGGCTTTTGCCGGACGCTCTGGATCCTGACCCGCGATGTCCGTAACCTTTTAGGACCTTTGCAGTGTATTTCATGGGAGGGAATGGAAGGATGTTATCACAAAGCCAATCGCGAAGCGCCACCCGACTTCTCTCAGCACGGCCACCCAGAACATGATGACAGTACGGAGGGTGTCCTCGACCGTTGGACAGATTTCTTGTACTCTCTCCCGTCTCAGTTCCCGCACGCTGATGCTCGCGAGTTGATTGACCGCATCAGTCAGGTGTGCAACGCCGCTTTGCGTGATATCACCATGGCTCAAGCCTTGAGTTTCGGATCGTGGTGGATCACCAAATGCTGGATAGACGAAATGCTCATGTGGATCGCAGAAAAAGGAGGCTTCATGGAACATCCATCAGATGGCTTGAACATGGTTGGCAAACGTGCCGTGTCTGATCAGATGGTGCCGGCAGGAAACGGAGCTCATGAGAGCTTAGCAGATTCCACGCCTCCAACGGCTGGCAGCGCAGGTATTGATACATCTGGCAACCACGGCCTCCCGACGGGTTTTCATCATCAGCCGAAAAGCCACGAGCAAAATCACTTCCGGGGCGTCTTTCAACCACAACCTCAACCGCCTGGCTTATTCCGAGCACACAGCTACCACCCGGAGGCGAACTTCGATACGGATTCTTTGGAGCCGAAGCATGAGCGCCCAAATTTACAACGAACTAAGAGTGCTAGTCTTATCACTGAGATGCAAGTAGTTCTACCTGTGCTAGACAACCACGATGACAGTGGTATCGGCTTGGGACTCGACGAGGATGATCTCAATATGACCAGGTACAATGGCTTCATCGCGGATGGCTTGGGCTCTGACCCTGCGGACATCCGTGTATGCTGAGGCTCTCCTAAGCCTCGGCCGGGTGCTGGGTCATTTGATGCGACAGCTGGCACCTTTGGATTTTATGCTTGAACGAGCGACACATGACATGGTGAACGAAACAGGAGGACCAAAGCTGGATAGGCAGGCGGGAGGCCATTGGTTTACTACTACCCTAAGACATGAGCAGACTTATGCAGAATTGGCCCATTCCCTGGACGGATCCTCGTACATTATCTCCTCCGCATCGACCACTGCTCACGACATGCGTTCACGGACCACCACGGTTTTTCCTCTTCCTTTTCGTTCTGCAACTCGTCTTCCGACCCTTCCCTCTCCACTGCGCGCGCAGTATCCTTCACGAACAATCTCACAACAACTCTCCGTTTCGCAACATTTCGTCTTTTGCAATCCTCGATATTTGCTATCGGCGGCATTGCAATCCTCAGTATCAGCTATTTGCAGGAGGGAAATCATAAGCATTGTTTCGAGCTCTAGCAGTGGCTATCGTTTCTTGCATGTAACCCTGGATGAGAAGATGGGATAGGCTTGGACGTGTAGGCTAGATTTTGTCTCTTTGATCATGGCTGCGCTAGGATAGCAGGGGGGTGATACCAAATTCGATTTTGCTTTAGTATTTGAGAACCCTTCGTTGGTGTTTGTGATTGCAACTGTTGATTGTTGCTGGAGTCTCGCCGCTTGCTTGAGGTCTCAAGTTGTTCTTATGATGCCGATGGGATTTTAGGGGTTAAGCTAGTGACTTGCGCATGCCCACTTCTTTCAAACATCATTCAATTGAGCTGTGTATTCTATGAACGAGAACAAGCAATGCCTGGGGACCATGCTATCCACCGTTGCTCAAGGGTATCATAAGATGAACCTCTCTTCAAGTGTCCGTAAAACCTAATTCGCTATGCATGCGTCATGTCAAAGTAAATGCCCCAAGGTAGTGCCGATGCTTTATGTGTGTTCACCATCTTATATGCTCGTATGTCTTTCTTCCTCGTTCTAGATTAACACGCCCTTCAAAGTGGCTGCGCAGCTGGGAAGAACCGTGGTCCTGCGAAGCCATGTACGACGATGCTTTGGATGTCGATGTTGTGCAGCTTGGGCGGGCTCCACATTTTGAGGAGGATGAAGCGACCGGATCTGAGATATAATTTAGCTCGCTGCTGCCTGGATCAAGAGAATGGTAGGCGGGAAAGAAGCCGAGCTTACACCGCCGGTTCAAAGTTCACTGTAACGCAGCTCGCCTCCTTCTCGATGAAGAACCTCGCGTGCGGCGCCAACACTCCCTTCATCTGCGCCTTCGTCTCGATCACACACCTCTCGTAGGCACTGAGACCCAGACCAGCGAGCGGACCGTGCTCGGAGCCATGACCAGGGTCCCAGGTATGCATCACCTCAATGCGGCTCGGCAGCTCCCTCCGCAGATCATGCCGGCTGTTCCTACGCAACCGTATACCCGCCACCCGGTTGCGGCCGTTATTGATGATGCGCGTGAGTTCAGGGTCCGTCGCCGAATCATTGTCGCTGTCTTCCGCGTAGATCGTGGCTCGATCGCGGCGGTAGAGGTCGGCAAGAGTGGCCGCGCTGGAGGGCTCTTCTTCGTCGGAGGTGGGCTCGGAGCAGTCTGTCGTTACTGTGAAGTTGTCCATTGGAGGTGATGGAGTTCTGGGGACAAAATGCTGGGTAACGGGGGTTGCTTCATCATCCGAAGTATCGTTTGCTGGGACAGGTCCCGGAAGGACGCGGGTGCTGCGGTAGAGATTTGCTGGAGGTACCAGATTGTCTCTTGGCCTTCGTATGCTGGAAGCTAATGGAAGAGTGGCGTGTGATGACCAGCTGTCGAAGATGTTGGTAGGGTAAGAATAGCCTCCAGCAGCGTCGACCATATGGCTGTTGGATACTGGTGGAGGAACAGTACGTGGAACAGAGGCGTCAGCTCGTCGAGAAGGTGGACGGTGGTCTTCGGAGAGGAGTTCGCCGGTATCGAGGTCAAGGACAGGGAGTTCTTCCAAGAGAGCAGGATCGCGATGCTGGACAGTTTGCGGAGCTGGATCTTCACCAATTCGGTATGCATTGGTACGAGGAAGGAGCTCCTGCGAGTCCATAGAGACAAAGATCATGCCTTCTTGGACCCTGTGTGTCTGTTAGAAAGCCATACTATTCGGCTGGACGACTGGGACTCACGGCGATGTGAAGCCCCTCTCAGGCCCCTTGATGATGAGTTTCTTAATGCTGAAAGCTGTTTCATCCTGATGACGAAGGATTATGTTGCACTCATTACTCTGTGTGCAGTATACACTCTTGTCGTTTCGCAGTATGTTGTCTTGGAAATGATTTGTGCCTGTTGCATGCACCCCGCCATCGCAACTCACAATCTCCATTTTCAGTGGACCAGGAACCACTTGGCCACGGTACCCATAGCTGAATCCTTTATACCCTGGAGAGAGCTGATCTCTATCCACTTTGCGACGTTTGGCACGACGTCTATTGACTTCGGCCTCTCCGGAGTACTCTCGTTCTCTAGGGTCCGGATCCATGACATGTCGCGGCGGTTGTTCCAGCAGTGAGCTAAGATTCGAGCTCGCCTCATTGAGTCGTTCGACAGCCTGCTGAACAGTTGTGCCTGCACCTCTGGGAAACATGCTACTGCTGCTTGAGTGTCCCCGTGGACGAGACCTGGGGTCTCGAGGTACAGGCATAGCGATAGCCTGAATCCACGAAGTCGCAGGAGTCAAGATATAGGTGGTCAGAAGCGTCCTGCGGGGTGATTGCTGAAGTGAAGGAGGTCCCTGAGGATCACCAAGCGGACCATGCAGGGCGGCGGCTAGCGGTCGCTTATGCGCTTGCCCTAAGAGAGTTGACATTCAGGGGCATTTGTTCGAATAGGTGCATCTTGCATATGTTGTCACATGTGAGTTCTTTGTTGTCCATTTCTTCAATTCGTAGTGTAGCTCAGATCGTAACAATCTCGATGTTGACCTTCTCATATACTCTCTCCTTCACTTTCGTTTGTCTCCAGGCCTTCGGTCCGAAGTCTGAACTCGAATGGATCCCTCAACAATGGGAAGCGACATCCCTACCTTGGATGTAACGGCCACATTGAGTGATGGAGCGTTTCCACTCAATGGGGCTGCGCCTATCAGTACAAACGGATCTTCCACCAATGGAACTGCCGCCAATGTCATGCTTCCCAATGCACAAGCCATGAGCGCAGGTAAGATGTTTCATGGCGATTCTTCGAAGTTAGATAATCAATTGAATGCTCAGACGAGATTGCGTTGTACGACAGGCAAATCCGACTATGGGGAGTGAAGGCCCAGGAAAAGTACGCCTTAATGTTTAAGGATAACCGATTCCTATGTCTAATGGCTAGATAGACTTCGAACGGCCAACATCCTTCTCATTGGGATGAAGGCCCTTGCAAACGAAATTGCGAAGAATCTTGTCCTTGCTGGTATCGGATCTATGACCATCCAGGATGACCAGCTGGTAACCGAAGATGATCTCGGAGCGCAATTCTTCATCGAAGAGCAGCATATCGGTCTAAAGGTTTGTAAAGCAGTCCAACTACTCACGAGGAAGGAGGTTGACATCTTCGTAGCGAGCCCAAGCCGCAGCACCCCAAATACGCAAGCTCAACCCACGGGTATCCCTCTACGTCGACGTCGAACCCATCTCCACCAGGCCGCCCACCTACTTCGCCCCTTTCGACATGATCATCACCACCGACCTCGATCTCAGCACCCTCTCCACCATCAACGCCTCCTGCCGCCTCTGCAACCGCCCCTTCTACGCCGCCGGCTCCCACGGCTTCTACGGCTTCATCTTCGCCGACCTCATTGTGCACGACTACGTCCTCGAGCGCGAAAAATCCAACGTCCCCACCGTACTCAAAGCCGAAACCCCCACCCGCTCCATCATCGCCACCAGCACCAAAAAGGAGCACGGCAAGCTCGTCGAAATGGTCACCAAGCGCGAATCCTACTGCCCCATCATCCTCGCCAACAGCTCCCCCATCCCCGCCGAGCACCTCACCTCCCGTAGACGCAAACTCCAGATCCCGCCTCTACTCACCTGCCTCAAAGCTCTCTGGGAATTCCAAAGCATCTCCGGCACCCTCCCCTCGCATTCCCATGCCGATCTTGAGCTCTTCACTACCCTCGCCACGGAGAAGCATAGAGAGTTGATGCTTCCCCCCGACACGCTGAGGAGCGAGTTCCTGAGGAGTTTCCTGCAGAACATCGGCAGCGAGATTGCGCCGGTGACGGCGTTTCTGGGCGGGCAGCTGGCGCAGGATGTTATTAATGTGCTGGGGCAGCGGGAGCAGCCGATTCAGAATTTCTTGCTGTTTGATGGCGAGGAGTCCAAGGGGCCGGTGTATGCGCTGCATCCGATTATCTCGACTCTGGATGATGTGCAGGTGATTTGAGAACAGAGTGAGCGGATACACAGCTGTATCCAACATCCGTGTGGAGTTTGAGACCATACAATACGACGAAAAACAGGGACAGAGGCAGCCTAACCAAGCGGGCTGATCCTGAGTAACCCCCTCAGAGGTCGTAATCGTTGCGATTACCCTACATGACCAAGGGTGCCCCTAGCCTCTTATCTCAGTACCGCCACGCTCGACATCAAAGTAATTGGATCTCTCGTGGGGCGTGTGGAGGCGCCTCTGGATATCAATATTTAGTGTCCATGAGATTTCACAATGTACCATAGAGAATCACAGGATCCCAAAAGCTAAAGGACTTCAGCATCTTGTATCATTGAAGCCTCGCATCCCATGATTCCGCGTAGGTGGTTACACCGTCGAAGAAGTGCGCTTTGAAGGTCACACCTCTATATGCCTAAGTTCCACGTTCACTCTCGCTTCCGTCTTTCCCCCTTAGACCCCAATCCCCAATCCCTACCCACCACAACAGCCAACTTCCCAAGAACATACGCCACGCCCAACAGCACAACCAACACCGTGCCCAACTCCACCCCTCTAATCTTCTCCGCATCAATGACCGGCACCCTCACCGTCTCAACCAGACCCCTCCCCACCGCAGGCACCGGCTCCAAATGTACAAACAGCGTCCTCCTGCCAAAAATCCCGTCATACCCCAGTTCCCCCCTATCAAACGGATTCGTCCCCATCTTCGTGCCCTCCTCTGCGGGACACGCCCAGAACACGACCGGCCACGGCACGTCCACCTCTCTGAAGCCGCCTTTGGCGGGCGGGAGGTAGCGCAGATGGAGTAGGACATCGGCGTTCCAGGGGCCCTTTTGGGAGGGCGAAGGCGGGGCGAGTTCGAGAAGGAGGCTGCTGCCCCATTTTTGGATGACCCAGTTGGGGGCTTCCAGGTCGGTTTCGCCGGTTAGGGAGTGAATGCGGCGGAGGTTTTTGGAGGCGAGGAGAGTGGGGAGGGAGAGTTGGTATTTGTCTGGGAAGAGGGGGGAGGGGAGGGTGAGGTGGGTGTGGAGGGCGCAGTGAGGGTGGGGTGGAGGAAGTGGGGAAGGGAAGCTGAGGCGAAGGGTGGGGTGGAGTCCTGTGGGATGGAGGAAGAAGGCACGGTAGGTTGAGTTGCTAGAGGGGGGAGGGGGATGGTGTCGGGACGGGAAGGAGAAGAGCGTTGGTTCTGTGGGAAGGGGGTGTTAGCGAGGTGCGTGGGGAGGAGGGATGTGGATCTTACTTGGTTTGCTGTCTGAGCCTAGCTTTGCGAGGAAGCCGCCGAGGGAGAGGGACTCGGGTTCTGTGGCCGGCTGTGGAGAGAGAACGCCGACTTCGAGGCTTACGAACCGGGAGGGTTTGGGAAACTGTTCGTCCCAGCCGGAAGCGGCAGGGGATACACTGTGGAATGTGGTAACGATGAGGCTCTGAGATATCGTATCATAGTCCAAGTCGAGGTAATCAGCCGAGAGAAGTCCATTGGCTCTGTCGGCGCACGGCTCGTCTGATCGCGCGCATATCTTGTGTTGAATATAGGTGACCAGTCCATTGAGCGACGGTAATACCTCGTGGTATTGCAGCGCTGCAGAGGTTGCGAAACGTTCAGACCTCAAGGGTAGACCAGTAAAGGTTTCCTATGTTTCTCAGCAATCTGTTAATTGGCTTCTGGGCGCGAATGGTAGGCGGTACCTCAGGGGATGCGCACTTCAGCTGTTCGCCAAAAACTTTATGCAGTAACGGACATAGCAGGTCACTGCGGCTCATCAGCAACCGGCTTCTCAAGTAGCTCTCATTTGCGCTTACATACGCCGTGCGGTTCCTGTGCGGAGAGAACGAGACGTGAAGTCCTGGGGAGGTGCGAGAAACGAATGGCGCTATCGAGCTATATGGCTTGGCCGATGCCCATCGTAAATGGAGCTCGTGGCACTGCTTCAGCACTCGCCATAGCTTTACGTTCGGTCAGTCGTGTGCGCTTGCTTAGAAAGTTGGCGCATACCTCTTGGGGAAGCTCGGAGAGACTGAACGTCAATTGGTCTTCCCGGGCTCCCTTCAAAGCTTCCACATGTAGAACATCATGTTCCAGCTGAAACTGTTCAGGTCTGAATGCATCATCCGCGCGGTGGATAAATGTAATACGCTCCCTCATTGTGTGAGAGATTTTGTATGATATTCACCACTCGAAAGCTTGGATCATCACCCATCGAGCTTCAGACCGCGGCAGATCCTCGGCGCCTTTTTCCGCAAGCTCAAGCTCGACCTCGAGTAAAAAATACTTTAGTTCGTGCTAGATCTCTACACAACAAAAGTCCCCGTCTTGTCACAAAGCGTTCTTTGTTGTCTGGACACATTCATTACAGATATGGATTCCTCGCCCTTCGACACCGGCCCTCAATTAGACATTGGCAAGCTCTCAGAATCCGACAAACGGGAACTTCAACAAGTCATTCAAGGAGAGACGCAGAAGGCGAAGATCCAAGAGTGTAGGTCCCTGCATTCCCATACATCTCTCCTTTCTCTTGACCTAGATCGTTTTCTTTTCGTCCACTGTTCTCGCTTCACTTTACTCTCGAATGAATTTCCTGAAGCTAAAGAGCTGATTCGTACATTTCTAGCCGTCCACAACCTCACGGATATCTGTTGGAAAAAGTGCATCACGGGGAAGATATCTGGGAGCAAGCTCAGCAGTGGAGAAGAGACTTGTACGCAGAATTGCGTGGAGAGATTCCTGGACTCGAATATGGCCGTGCTGAAGCATTTGGAGGCGATGAAGAGTAGTGGGGGCGTCTGAATGAGACCGAGACACTTATTGGCTTGAGCATGGGCATTGAAGGTGAAAGGATGTACGATAAGAACGCTGCATGTTATAGACAAGTGGGCTGGGCGGCATGCATATCTGCGTATAGGGGACAGGACGGGTTGGGTTCCCCGTTACAGACAGTTGTTTATACATAGAGACATTGAAAAAGGGCGATCTCTGAGGTCCTAGACAAGCATAGTGCACTCCACGTTGAGAGTGTGCATGAAGGATCTCACAGCTAAGCTTTGCATCTGGTGGACCGGATGAAACCGATGCCTTTCATGTGGTTTGACGAATTCAGCTACCTCTAAGACTCTCGAATCCTGTCACACAGAGTTTAGACGATTGCCAATTTCGTCGCCGCGATGTCTAGCGCATCCACATCCTTTGTCAATCTCGCATACGCTTTCTTCGATCCATCCGGCCTAGATGGACGTTCACATCAGCAATTGTATCTCTCACATCCAGTTTCTACCTATCGCCATTCGAAGCACTGAAGGTGTAGAAACCCACCTGATCAACGTATTGACCTTCACACAATCCACATCATACAGCTTTTTCAACGCCTCCTTGATCTGCCTTTTGTTGGCCTTGACATCGCAGATGAACACCAGCGTGTTATTCTCCTCAATCTTCTTCATCGCACTCTCCGTGTTGAGAGGGTGGATGATGACTTTGTGATGGTCAAGACGTGGCTCATGAGGAACGGATTTTCGGGGGTATTTTGGGCGGCGCGAGAGTGAGAGCGTCTTCGGTCGGTGGAAGGTCGTTGAGAGACGGACTTTGCGGACTTTCTTCGTGTTCGACTGGGATGGAGTTAATAGAGGTGGATATGGGTAGGAGAGGGAAGAGGACGTACGCCACGGAGAGCTGCTTTGGCGGCGGCCTGAGCTTTGGGTCGCGTTTGGGTGGGCTTGGAGCCGGGGCCTTCAGAAGTCTCCGTTAGCAATGACCTCTAGCATGCGTAACGCGCAAGACTCGATGCTCGTCGGTGCTATGAGTTAGTGGCAGCGATTGATGCTGGAATCTCGTGACTGGATGCTTCGGCAATGCTTCAGGCGGAGGATGCACGATGAGATGCATGAACGAGGATGACTTACCCTTCTTCTTATCGTTGTTTTTTGGAGCCATCGCTGTACTTGTGATTGTGGGTCGAGGTCAGTCCTCAAATGTTCAAGTCGCCAATGCTCAACTATTCCTCGCTTAGCCGAACCCTAGTGTGTGGGCTTGATTACGGCGAGCGATAATCTCAGAACCACAACTCTAGTCCGAACTAAAAGTTTCTACTTCTTTCTCTTCTTGTCTCTCAAACTTCTGATCTTAACGTCGACACCAATGGGTTGAAATCACCCACCACCTCTCAGCTAATTGAGCTGTAGAGGCTCATACTCACCCACCAATCCACATGACCAACAAGCGCAGAATTACCCGACCAAAGCTCCTCTCCCACACGCGCCCCGTTTTGGTCAAAAAGCCTACAACTCTCCCCTCCAAAGCAACCCGCTCACTCATCCGTAACCATCACACCCTCCAAAAGCAGCTCTCCTCAGCTCTCGTCCGTAATGACGCTACCACTGCCGCTACCCTACAGGCGCAGCTCTCCGCCGCCGGCGGTCTTGAAAAGTATCAGGAAGCGAGCATTCAGGGACAGTCGCGTGAACGAGGTGGGGACTCGAGCCGCGTGCTGATGCAATGGCTGGATGAGTTGCTACTCAACAACAATTTAACAAGCAGGGCGCGAGGGTCGAAGTTTCGGATGTTGGAAGTTGGAGCCCTGCGAACCGACAATGCGTGCTCGCGGAGCGTTTTCTTCGAGGTCACGAGGATAGACCTGCATTCTCAGCATCCGGATATAGAGGCACAGGATTTCATGCAGAGACCGATACCCCATGCGGCAGAGCTCAGTCGAGAGGGATTCGATGTCGTGAGCTTGAGCTTGGTGGTGAATTACGTGGGGGATGGTGCTGGGAGGGGGGAGATGTTGAAGCGCGTTTCGTCGTTCCTTCGTACTACGCCAGCCGGCTCAGACGATGAGGAGGCGGTGGCAATGCCGTCATTATTTTTGGTCCTGCCGGCACCATGCGTTAGCAATTCGAGGTATCTGGATGAAGAAAGACTAGAGGGAATTATGTTGAGCTTGGGCTACAAGAGGGTCAGGAGGAAGATGAGTGCAAAGCTGGTGTACTATCTCTGGCGGTATGACGAGGCCTTGACAGTGGAAGGGCAGAGGTTCGGGAAGGAGGAGATAAGGAAAGGTGGATCAAGAAATAATTTTGCCGTTGTGGTAATGTGATATTGTGTTTTCAAATACCCGGCTAGCGAAGGCGTTCAATGAATTAAGAGACTCAATCTTAGACTGTGCGACCCTTTCATCGTACTCAGTCTGCCACGACGCAAGTGCTGCTTAAGTGTCTCACAGAATTGATGTTGTACTCGAAGGACATGGAACGCCAGTTGGATCTACACGTTCCAATTTGGACAATCATTTGTTTATCCTAGATCAGTACAATACATGCTCACCCAACCCAGACCCCAACCCAGATTCTGCCCAACGTGCCCAACGGCTTCGCTCGCGCAGCTCACAACGCAAGGTTGTAGGTGTAGTCATCTTCCATATTCTGAGACACCCAAAGAACGACGGAGCTACAGACAGTCAGTCAATACAGCACAAGCCCAAACACCTAGATGTCCTACCTGAGCATGATCAGCCCATTCGCGATAACGTTCGCGATGCCGAAATACAGTGTCGGAAACGGATAATTGGGGACAACGTATTTCAGCACCAGAACAGCCTGCAGCACATCGTCAGCCTACTGTCATCGACCTTTCCCAATCCCGTCTCCTCTCTGAAACCTCTCCCTATACCCATCAACGAACCGCATCCGCCCTCCCTCCCCCCCCCCTGCCCCCAAAGAAGATCTTCTACTCACCACACTCCCCGCCAGCCCCCCCGCCATAAGCGCAAATCCCAGAAACAAGACCAGCCGCGCCTTCCAAGCCACCCCCGTCCCACTGTAAGAATAGGAATCCGCGCTCAGCCGTGTCTTCTCGATCGAGTTGATGACCAGCATGCCGAGAGCCGAGCATATCCCGGGGATCCAGTCCACGAACTTGATGTGGACGAGGCTTCCATTTCTGAGGGAGGCGCTGTAGGTGGAGGCGTCGATGAAGAAGAAGAATCCGAGGGAGAACTGTTGTGAAAATAGAGGGGATTAGTTAGGTTTGAGGGGTATGGCACGGAGTTTGGGGAGGTCAGGGAGGCATGACTAAGATGGGATCTTGAAGATAGGTGGTCTCTGTAAGAGAGCCAGAAGAAGGTTTGAGAAGACGTACGAGAGCGCCGGCGAGGTAGACGCCTGCGGTGCGAGTGTTAGGGGTGTTGAGCCATCGAGGTTTAGGAAAGCGGAAGAGGCGATGTTCAGACATAGCCATGCTGCGTAAGAGGGAGGTCAAAGGTGACAGTCTTCTGGGCGGTTTTGGTGACGTTAAATCTTCAGTGAGGCTGGCCAATCTGTCAGTGTCAGATAGGCGCCGAAACGCACCGTTCTAGGTTTTCACTTAGGGTTAAACTATGCAGCATTGAGGATGATTGCCAGCTTAAGGTACATATACCACAAGCACTTTAATGCTTTCTGCCCAGCTTGTTCGGTGTCTGTACATTCAAACGATCAATATTCTCTTGGCTATGCACAGGCTTATTGCTAGTGTTTTCTCTATATCATGATGCAGAAAATCATCTCTATGAGATTAGGCATACCTTCTATGCCTCTTGAAGAAATTTCATTTGTGGCCACCAAAGGTGCGTGATATACCACTAATGCCTATATACGCCATGTTGCTTTGACAGATGGATAATCCGGTTGACCTGCTTCTGGAACTCCTCACACATGATGGATGGGGATACCAGCCCAAGTCCACAATCTCCGACTTCTCTCCTTGGGTATATATCAATGTCATAATGGGCTGCCAATCAACCCCAAAACGCCGTCGCTGTTTGCGCTATATGGAAACGGAAAAGCACACCCTTGGAACTGGGGCCGGCTCAGTGGCCCCTTAGGGACGTGACACTATCAACGTCGCTATTCAGTCTCTCGCTCGTCCGTCGGGCTAGGCGGTCAAGCTTGACATCGTCCTTTCCGTTGCTACTGCCCATGCTGTCCGCAATGCTTTCATGTCTCGGCGCAGCGTTTCGGATGCGGATGTCGCTCCATAATCGCTTGCAGGCGGTTTGGGAAGTGATGATGTAGACGATGAGATTCCAGAAGCCTTGCATGGGGAAGACCAAAGAGGAAGCATAGTTGAGGCCGAAATTTACCTCGTTCGGGTGAGCAAGCGAATAGCAGCGATTAATGCTTGATGGGACCTGGATACTGTGTTAATTTCAACTTTGTGGGAGCAACCCGGTTCAAGGGATTTACCCAGGTGACCAAGAGCGCCAAGAAGAACAGAAAACTCGTTCGAGCATACAGCCAGGCCTCGCTATTTATTTCATTCACCGCCACGGTACGTGTTAGGCTCCGAATTCTCATGAGCTCGGTCGGCATTGACGGTCGCCTGTTGTTTCGCTGTGGACCGACCTTCACATCTACCGAGTACGGATTGTAGTCCTCGCCCGTCTCAATCCGTGAGGCCGGTGATAGATTGTCTCGGGGACAAGACACGATGTCAATTTCCGTAGTGACGGTGTTGCTGAACGGATCTTCGTTCAAAGGATTCAGGAAGCCGGGTAATTCTTTGCGTTTCTGCCACACGGTCCTGGCTGCCATACAGTAGACGGCAAAAGCTAAAAAGATAGCAATCCTACATTCATTAGCCGACGTATGGTGGAAATCGTCCTAGGGCCCATACCACACGAAGGCATATAGCGTCGCCATTCGAAGCAGATCCCACTCGACGGTGATCCAGCACCAAATCTACAGAAAGTCAATACGGTAGATGCGAAAACGAGTCCTAATACGGGAATGCCGCTTACGATCGCTGGACCATAAATCTTGCCTCGCGCCTTTGTGTCGATAAAGATATATACGAAAGCAGGCACGAAAGAAGCACCGTAGCAGCACAGTAAATATCTCCAATCCAAGGATCGCAATTGTTGGACAGTATACCGGTGGAAGAAGATGAGATAGACGTTGAGAGCCATACAGCACGACCAGAAAGCATCGACGCCGAGGAACCTATGTTATTGTTCAGAGTATATCATCCCAGCCATTGTTCTCGACTTACATCTGGACCACGAATGCCTGGAATTGGCACAGCGCAGATTGCTGGCCAGCGATTGGTCCATCTTCAGAGATCAGACTTGCGACGTTGACACATAGATTGGCTATGGAGGCGAAGAAGATCTGACGATTGATGGACTTGTTAAAGTATGGCGAGAGCATGAAGGTTGCGAATATGAAAAGAATTCCGACAAGAGAAAAGCAGGATGTGACTCTTTCTGTGACAGACAGTGCCTTCAGTTGCCCGGGAGTCAAGCCAGCCATGTTGGATGCTGTTGTGCTTGCTGCTGGATACAGGAGGTAGTATTTTGCTCAGTCAACGACTGTCATATTCCTGAGGCCAAAGTGGAATCAATCCGGCCCCAAAAGCAGGGTTCGAGGGGAGAGTGTTTCGAGCTGCTTACTGCAGATTGTACAGCATGTCTGACTGATTTAGTCCTTTTGACGGTGAGTTTGAGAGCTGGGGACCACAGTACAAGGCTCTGATTTGCCAAGCAGAAGTCAAAGTTAGAGGACATGATAACGACTTCTAAGGCTCCTGGATCACCCCAGGAGTTAGAGGGTCACAGACGAAGCATAGTGAGCTGAACCTAATCGCGGCAAGGTTCTGGCAATGACAATAGGGTCATCGACGGCGTCCGAGCCGGTCCTCAAAGAAGTATGCGGCACACACTCCGGACCCATGAACTGTGATCTCCAGCCAGTAAGGAAGGTGCCTGATACGCCTAGCATCAGATGGGGACAACCCAGCTGGGGGCGATCGACCACGAGTCCACGACTCTGCGAGCAAGCATTACGTTTAAAAGTACATAGTGCGAAGTACCTGCGCTATCGAAACGAGCTATAACCGAAACGGTTCCGAGGACCCCAATTGTGGAGCTCTTTCCTGAAGGGCCCTCTCCTGAGTACCTGGGGAACGCGGGATGGAAGGGCTACTTCCAACGCAGGAGCGGTTAGTCATGGCTCTATGCGCACCACTCGGAGTATTCAAGCCGAAGGATGCAGGAGTTTGAATCCTTTATGCGGACAAGACTCGATTATCCACGCGGCACCTAAGAAGGGCCCGATTACCGCCCGACGGAATCGCGAACGGCCGCAATGCTAACGATATCAGGGAAGATACCTCTCCGCAAGTAGATCGAAGTAGAAGTATGTAAAGAAGATTCGCTACCAAATTTCACACCAACTTTATCTTCGCGATCAGCGCGGAGAACGTAACAATAAGGTTGCTCTTACAAGAGCTTTGCGAGCTTGTGAAATTTCTTATCACTGGAGCCCAGTTCAGATTTCAGATCTGCCTACAGGCACATGTATAGACGAAGACTTCGCCCGCCGCCTATATTGTCTCCACCGCTATAGACATGCTTCGGGTTGCTTCATAGTGTGTATATGCGAACATCGTGTCATGGATAGCGATTCAGTGATTCAACGATGAGTTCTTGAAAGTGTGGGGGGACGGCTCTGGTTGCGCGCAAACGTGACTCTCAGTTGGGCAATTTAATCGAATCCCTTTTGCGCGTGGGTAATGGAGCCTTTCTCCGTTCAATATGCCTACCTGCAAGAAGTGCTTCTGTGGACACTGCTTCGCATTATTAGTGGCACCCGCTAAGGCCGATTGGTGAGATTCGATTATTGTGCCTCGCGACCCCCATCCCTTGTACAGATCGGCCTCGCGTAGATTTGGCAGAACCCGTCAGCCAACCAAGAAGTCAAGCCTGTTGCTGCCGCGTTCTCGGGCCCCCACCGTGCGCTGAAATACAGACTTTCTCGTGTCACATGCTTCTTCGACTGTTTCACAATCTCACACATGCGTTCGGTTCTGCAAGGTTTGTGCGATCTAGGTTGAACCCCTCGACCAGGGAGAACCCGGCGCACGGCGGGAACTCCGATAACACGCTACATTAATCTATCGAAAGCGTAGAAGAGCTAACTTACTCGAACCACCACATCCCTTTCTAGCCTGATTGACTGCCACAACATTCTCGATTCGTCCTGCGCATCGCTATGCCTCCATCGACTGTTCTGCACCAGCGTGTGCGAGCTAGGAAAGACATCAGCGATGACGAGGCTATCTCTCCATCCGATGCTTCTTCCGCCGAAACAGATCACTCTGATGCCCAAGGCACCGATAACGATGCCTCGGAGGACGATTCCGAAGACCCTCACGACTCAGACACCCCCTCACAAACCTCCTCCCCTCCCGCCGACGACCCCTCAACCCTCTCCTTCGGCGCCCTCGCCCGCGCTCAAGAAGCCCTCGGGAAGCGCCACCGACCCACAGACGCGCATTCCCCACCCCATCCCCACAAACCCCCCCTCGAAGCCTCACGCTCTCACCAGCCCCGCCCCCCCTCCCGCCCACCCCGCCCCTCTAAACACGCCCCCCAAGCCCTC
>JAABUQ010004931.1_pt1 | contig 22035 bp, 16 predicted proteins | sample 5560001 | NCBI WGS metagenome assembly JAABUQ01 (sample SAMN10711888, study PRJNA513371) | rock metagenome | isolation source: Antarctica rocks | place: Antarctica: Victoria Land, Finger Mt nord | collected 2015-12-18 | reverse complement strand
CGCGTTGTTTCGAATTAAACCACATGTTCCACCACTTGTATGAGCCCCCGTCTATTCCTTTGAGTTTTAACCTTGCGGCCGTACTCCTCAGGCGGAAAATTTAACGCGTTAGCTAGACCACTAAACTAACTTTGGATTAGTCTAATAGTGAATTTTCATCGTTGAGGGCGTGGACTAGGGGGGTCTCTAATCCCCTTCGATACCCACGCTTTAGCATCTCAGCGTCAGTCAAGTGCTAGAGAGCTGCCTTCGCTTTCGAAATTCCTCCTGGTATCTGAAAATTCCACCTCTCCACCAGGAATTCTACTCTCCTTTCACTTACTCTAGTTTTTACCAACAGCACATCATACCTAAGGTAAGCCTAGGGATTTGCATATGCGACGGCTCAAAACCACCTACATGCGCTTTACGCCCAATCATGACGAATAACGCTTGCCCCCCCCGTATTACCGCGGCTGCTGGCACGGAGTTTGCCGGGACTTTTCCCTAAAAGTATGTCATCATCTTCTTTTAAGTCAGAGGTTTACAACCCGGTTAGCTTTCGGCCCCTCTTTCTCTAGTTTATTAGTAGCTCAATTTTAACTAGATTACTCGTGATTTTAATTAAAAAGGGGCTCCTCCCTCACGCGGCTCGGCTGGATCAAGCTTGCGCTCATTGTCCAATATCCCTCACTGCTGCCACCCAACGGCGTCTGGGCCGTCTCTCAATCCCAGTGTGGCTGATCATCCTTTCAGATCAACTAAGGATCTTCGGCTTGGTCAGCGTTTACCTAACCAACTACCTAATCCTACGCAAGCTCATCTTTCGGCGGTTCTTTGCCTTTATTTATTATTCGGGATTCAATCCAATATAAAATAAATACTTTTCAGACCAATCAGGCCGACAAAATAAATAGTTTTATACTCTCTCTTAGACCGAGCTGAAAGGTAGATTCTTCCGCATTACTCACCCGTCTGCTACTCATTTTTATATGCGTTCAACTTGCATGTGTTAGGCCCACCGCCAGCGTTCATTCTGAGCCAGGATCAAACTCTGGTTTATTTTTAGACAAGGATGGGAATCGAACCCAACGCATCTTTTTTTTTCATAATTTGCAATCCAAAGACACAATCTTATTCTTGCCGACAAAACATCTTGACTATTTTTCTTCTAACTTTTTTTCTATACAAAATAAAAAATAAAATAACAAAAAAACAAGACATCTTGACTCTTTTTTTTTAATTTTTTATCTATACAAAATAAAAAATGGAATAACAAAAAAATTAAATTAAATTTCTTTGTTATTCCATTTTTTAAAATAGTACAGACTGAAAAGTCTCCTTTTTTGTTATCTTCTCTCTTTTTAGCTGTTTCTACCTTCGACACTTCTCTGTTGATTGGTTTTTTCGCCTGCTTTCAAAGAAAGCATGCAAGCAAAGTGAGCCAGGCTTTCTTTAAAAGCATGCGACCCATCTCTTTCGTCGACTGGTTTTCCACCCATCTCCATCGTCGAATCCTCTTCGACCCATCTTTTTTCAAAAGATTGGTCTATCGACCCATCTTCTCGGTCAATTACTCTTCGAGCCATGTGTTTCGTTGATTCTTCTTCCTGGCTTCAAAGAAAGCAAGCCAAGCGACACCTTCAAAGAAAATAAGCCAAGCAACCCAGTTATCTTGGATAGATTCCTCTTCCGGCTTTCTAGGAAAGGAAGAAGCGTTTACTCACTTCTACGAAAGCATAAGTGTCAGCAAGGAGAAATCAAAAGAAAGTAAGCAAAGTAGGCTTCAACTTTTTTTTTACAATCTTTATGCAATATGGCCCTCTTGTATTGGTTTAAAAGAAAGCAGGGATTTTTACAACCAACCGTCTCTCTCTTTCTTACTTTCTCTGCTCTCTCTTTTTTTTATTCCTTCTTTCTTCTGCTTTGGAATAAATAAAAGAATAAGACATCCAAAATAAAGGAAAAGAAGGGGTAATTTAGGAAAATCATCCTTTATTTAAAACCCTCCATGACCGCCTCCGTTGCTCTCTTTTTAATACTCTACTATAGGATGCCATTCAAGCCAGACTCTTGACAACCCAACCAAGCCAATGCTTTTCGTTTCTTTAACTTTGGCTGGTGAAGTTATTCCTTATTCGTTGGATTAATGATGGAAGAAACATGGTGTCATCGGTCTTTTCAACGGCCAGATCAACGGCCAAATTTCGAGATAATGACTTTTCTCCTAAATAACCTAGGTAAGAAGGATTAATCTCTTTCCATTCCGTCTTGTTACATTCTAGAAAAATGTTGTGTAGCCAGAAATGGATTACTCGTAGATTTGTGTGGAATAGATTTTGGGAGCCATTTCCTGCACGCTCAACCAAACCATCTACGGTGTTACCAATACTATTTTTTTCTGCTTTTACTTGATAAACTCCATCCTGAGAATGGGTTATTTTTTTTTTGCGAAATTTTAATATTCTACTTAAAGGTGGTAAATAATTTTTTAATATCATAAGATAGAAGGCTATAAAAATAATAAATAGCCAAAAAAACTGCGAAAAGAAGGTAACTTGATCTAATTGTGGCATAGTTTTTTTTTCATTTTATTTTTTATTTTTTAGGGTAAGTAGATGTGCGGCCTCTTTGGCGGCTCTTTGCTCCCCCTGATACTCTTCGTGGTTTTTCATCATCTTCTGGATTTCAGGACTTACATGGCCACCATCGGCCGCGTTAAATTCCTCCAATCCTTTAAGAAATGGATTCTCTCCAAAATATTTTCCATCGTCATCATTTATTTGCCCCACAGGATTATCGACACCATGTCCACTATTTTCGTGGGCAGCATGGCCATTATTTTGGGGCGCAATTTGATTACCTCCCTGCTCCATAATTTCACTAAAGTCCTGATCGGGATCACGATAAAGATTTATTAAAGAACCACTTTCTTGACTCTCGCCAAGCGGAGCTAGGAACGTCTCCAGATTATATAAAGGAAAACAATTTACTCCTGCTTCAAAAAAAATAGAAAGAAAGATCCAAAGATAATAAAAAAGGACCCCCAAATAGAGAGAGAATCGCATACAAAAAGCTATTATTCCCATACAATGATGATTCCACGGAAGCCATCCCATTAACTTGACACTAAAATGAAAGAAAAAATTACTTAACATTAATGGAATGCAAAGTCTCCCCACCATTCTTATGTGTTGTTCCACTAAACTAGCGACAACTTGAAAAAATTTATTTACTACTGATTGCCAACGAGGTGGCAATAAATACCCTCCATTAAGTGTAATTAAGTAAAGTAAAAGAAGAATCAACCCTGTGGCTATCAATAAATATAAAGATGAATTGGTAAAAGAAAGATACACATTTCCTATTCGAATTAAAAGCAAGTTGTTTATAGAGAATTGTTCTAAAGGCGTAAAAATCATCATAGTTTTTTTTATGTATTACTTTTTTTATTTTATAGTATTACTTTTTTTATTTTATAATGCTAACGACTGAAAATTAAAAAAATCTTTAATTTTTATGTAAATATAAATAAATTTTACCATCTCTAATGGGTTAAAGACCAATCGAACCAGGAGGTGGTTGGGATTGTCGAAAATAATATTTTTACTATTCTATCCTGTGCGTAAAGAGAAGTCTCTCTTTTTTTAAAGGCTTCCTTATAGGACACCCTTGAGAAAAAAGCAAGCGATGCACTTTATTTCAAATTTTTTATACTTGCTTTCAATCAAGCAGATATAAACTAAACTAAAAGCTTTTCTTTAAAAAGAAAGGATGCAAAGAGGAATTTTTTATTCTTTTAAGCAGCCTACTTAACTCTCTTTTTACTTTCAGGAGGGGTGAAAATTTAAACTGACTTTCTCAATTTCAGTATAAGCATCTTTTCGACAACCGTGAAATAAATTGTACACCATTGAAGGGATAATAGTTAATAATAGACCAAAAGTTAAAGACAAAATATCAACTCCAGTCTAATGCCCCCTTCCTCCATTCATATACAAATCCTATAGTAAGAATTAGAAGAAATATCATCATGGACCAGAAACCAAAGAAAGTTATTTTTTTTAACACCAAAGCCCAAGGGAACAAAAAAGCTACCTCCAAATCAAAAATTATAAAAAGAATAGCAACTAAATAAAATTTAATATCAAAGCGGCTACGAGAATCATCAAATGGGTCAAATCCACACTCATAGGCCGAGACCTTCTCCGGATCTTCCCTACGGGTAGAGGCTAAAAAAGACACGCCTAACAATAGAATGGCCAAAAACGTAGCAATTAAAAAATAGACAAATATAGCTAAATATTCTAACATAATAAGAACCTTATACCTGAGTTTGCAATAAGGATATTTATAATTATTTGCAAATTCAGAATGATTGTATCTATAAAATTTTAAATTATGAAGATTTTTTTCTGCTTTATTTTTTCTTTCTTTGAAAGGATGCTCTCGCTTGCTTTCAAAGAAAAATTTTTATTAAAATTTTTCTATTAGATTAGTCAAAAACCTCGCTTTATCTTGTGATGGCATCAAAGTTTCACCTGTGCCATGCTATCTTATTCTATATCTTGTGTCCAAGCCAGTAAGAGTCTTTTCTACTTTTCTACACGCAAATAAAGAATGCTTTACTGGGCCTCCTCTGACATTGCTTTTTTTTTCTTTCTTCTATAAAAAGCAAATTACTGAAACATGATGGAGTTTTATATGCCGTTTTTATTCTGCATTTCTTTTTGCTTGCTCTTTTTTACCTTTTGACGCAAAAGACGCCCTTTAGTGCCTTTTCACGAAAAGCTTCCTTTATTACCCTTTCTTTTTCCTGCTTTCTTTGAAGGCAGGAACAAGAAAGTACGGCAAAGAATAAAATCTTTCCTTTTTTCTTCGAGGACGACGGGAATCGAACCCGCGGCCTTTGACGTGACAGGCCAATACTCTAACCAGCTGAGCTACGTCCTCATTATTATATTATTACCCCCAGGCCAAGCGATTTGACATAATAACCAAGCAAAGAATAAATATGAAGATTGTAGGGTGTGAAAAGAGCTTTATCTGCTTGATAAGTAGCTTCGATTACTTCGAAAAAAAGGACCAAGACCAATCGACGAAAGAGAAGCTTCACGTGGATCTTTTAAAAGCAGTCAACAAAAAGAATTTGACTTATATAATTTAGACGCGAAGCGAGGCCTTTGCTTATTGGTTCTTTGCCACTAGTATTTTGGTTTTAAAGTTATTTTATTTAAGTTATTTTATTTAAAAAAAGGATTTTATTTTTTTATTACCTCTGTTTTCAAAAAAAACAGCTGCTAATCTTCAACTAAAATAAAAAAAAGCAAGATATAAAATGATAAGGGCTTTTATTGGAAAGGCACGTCAACCTAACCCTTTATTATAATTAGATTGTTACACCTCCCTATTAAAATAGAATTGTATTGTTCCACTCCCTTATTCTATTGTTCCTCGTCTTTATTATATGATTCTATAATACCGTTACCATTATATTATTAGCTTTATATTGTCACCAGTCCTTTCTTTGAAAGGAATCCAAGCTTTGTTTTCTTTCAAAGCAAGCGATGCCAGTAAAAAGCGCGTACTGCACTTTCCCTTTCTTCTTGCTTTCTTTGAAAGCAAAAACAAGGGAATGAAAATAAATAAAAAAAAAGGCAGGCAAAATCCTGTTTTATTTATTTAAAGTAAATGATAAAAACCAAAGAAAGATAGCAAGACATACTGCAATAACTAACAGCTGCAGGATATCACTTTATCCCGACCTTGTTAGTCAAAATAGCTGTTTATGAAAAGACAACAGTAATTAAATGGAATCATTGAAAGCCCAGGGGGATGGTCGGGTGAGTGGAATGAATGGTCGCAGACTACATTCGTTAACCCCTTCTCCATCTACTTGGTCGATTCCTCTTCGAACCATCTGATTTTTGATGGTCAGCTCCTAACAGTTTACTACCTATTTTACGCACCTTCTCATCATCCTCTTGCTATCAGTATCTATTTAAAACAGGCAAAGAAAGTAAAGAGTCTATATTGTTAGGCCATTTGGTAGGAACCTTAATAAATTATAAAAGATTACAAAAAAAGAGAAAAGATTACAAGTGATACATACTTTCTCTGTGTGATATCCTTTATTTTTTATCCCCCTTCCTTTCTTGGAAGGGATGGCAGGGAAAGACAGTATTTCATGACAAAAAAGGGTTGGCAGAGGCAGGATTCGAACCTACGACCTTCAGGACATGAGCCTGACGAGAAAAACCGCGTCTCTTCTCTGCCAAAAATAAAAAATAGTCTAGACAAATGTTTCCTTTTACGCTTCTTGCTTTTGCTTTCTTTGAAAGCAAGCGAGAAAATTAATCGACCAACGAGATTAATATCTTTATCATTAATATACTGACTTGTCAAACGTAGACCTAAAAAGCCTACCATTAATGATCAATGAAGCACACATTCTGCAGGATTTGAACCTGCGACCAGCAGCTTCGAAGGCTGTTGCTCTTTTCCAACTGAGCTAAGAATGCTTTTTTGCTGTGGAACCATTCTTCTTCGATAGTAAAAAAAAGACAAAAACTATTCTTCCCAAGATGAATGTATCTCCCAACCCATCTCCTTTGGCGGTTCGTCTTCGACCAATCTTTTTTCAAAAGATTGGTCTAGCGACCCATCATAATGATTCGAAATCACTTGACATACCTAATAAAAAAAAGATAAAAAAATTTAATCGAAACCATATCGAATCAGCAAATAAGCTATAATCTATTTGAAAATGTATTCACCCTGGGTAATAGATCAAAATTAACTGTTAGGGATGGATTTAGTATTACTAATTAAATGTTGCCTCTAGATTGTTAATAAATAATAAAAAGACTAAATTTTGCATTGGAGATAATCGGATTTGAACCGATAACTTCATGCGTGCAAAGCATGCGTTCTACCATTTGAACTATACCCCCAAAAAGCATCTCATTTATCATGACTTATCAATACAACCGTTGGTAGCATCAAATTTTAATAAATCTTTTTTATTTACAAATTTTGCATCTTGGAATATAATTAAAAAATATTTAAATCGGTAGCCCTGATATAGCAATAATACTATATTTCTACCTATTTATATATTAGAAAGCAAAATAAAACAGAGGATTTTTTTTTACTTTGGGAGGAAATAAAAGCATTGGACGATTTTCTTTCAAAAAAAGTGTAGCTTCGCGATGAAAGGTGGGATTTATATCTTTTTTTAAGGTATGACTTTAAATTTTTATATGCAGAAGGACCGCTTTATTTTTAGTTTGTAATGAAAAAGAAAGTCTTTTTTCTTTTATCAGAAAAAGAAAGTAAACCCTTTACTGGTTTGCTTGCTACCAAAGCATGCTGTCTTTTCTTTTGTTGTTTTTTATTTTAAAGTAAGGAGAGCATCCTCTCTTTTTTTTTGCTTAAAAAGATTGAAAAGAATAGGTGTGCTTTTTGCTATATTTTTGCGCCAAGTGAGGCCGCGCCTCGCGCCTAAAGAGAAGCCCTTGTAATATTGCCTTTTTCTTGAAAAAACGAAAGGGAGGTAGAATTCGAACCTACGACCTTCGGGACATGAGCCTGACGAGAAAAACCGCATCCCTTCTCTGCCAAAAAGAGTCTAAACAGAAGCTTTTCTTTCTGCTTCTTGCTTATGCTTTTTTTGAAAGCAGAACAAGTTATCCTTTCTTTGAAATTAAGCCAAGCTCTGCTTTCTTTGAAAGCTTCGGTCACTTGGCTCGCTTCGAAAGTTAACTTGCTTTTTTTGAAAGCACAGCATTTGCTTCTTGCTCATGCGAAAGCACAAACATGCGCTTCTTGCTTTCTACGACAGCATAAGCAAAAGACGCGTCCTTTTTTTTTATTTTATTATGTATCCTCTCAACGAAAGAAAATCATATATTTTAAAAGATAGCAACTAGTGTGGTTTCGAGGAAAGCAACTGGTGTGATTTCAAAGTAAATAGGTGGTATGTTTAAAATTAAATTAAATAGAAAAAAAAATAAAGAATCTGCTTCTTCCTTTATTTGGGAGAGTTTGAAGGTCGGCCCAGATGAAAGCAGTAAACAACACAGCATTTGCTTTTTATTTTCTTTAGGTTACAGTGGTAATAAAAATATGATCTGGGTATGGTAGGATTTGAACCTACGGCCATCAGATTAAAAGTCGGATGCTCTACCAACTAAGCTACATACCCTAATAATAAATAATATATAATGACTCGAAGAGCAATCTTTATTTGATAAATGGGGTCGCTTCGCTCGCTCGCATGCTTTCAAATAAAGCTTCGCTTGCGTTGAAAGAAAGGACGAAGACCAATTGACCAAGGATATGAAAACTAATTTTTTATACTTTTAGTTGAAAATAAAGACCTCTAAATAGAAGATTGCAAACAGCAAGCGCAGCATAGAAACCCTATTTTTTGTGCGCAGCCTCTCATTTTATATCAACTAATGACAGCAAACAATTCCTCGTTTTAAATAAAAATGTTGTTGAAAAAAGGAAATACAAGGGCTTCTCTTTCACGCGAAGGGCGCTTCTGCCCCTTTCTACTGGTTATCTTTGAAATGACGCCCTTCTTGCTTTATCAAATCAAAGAAAGCACAGCATGCGCTTCTCGAGAGACGCGAGGCATCGCTTGCTTTAAAAGGACAGGAGAAAAACAGAGGAAGAGCAGGGTAGAATAATTTATATAATATAAGAGAAAGGTTTGAAAAGAAGAAACAAGAATATGGATGTCTAGAGGAAGATTCGAACTTCCGACACAAGGATTTTCAGTCCTTTGCTCTAACCGACTGAGCTACCTAGACATATTGTAAAAAAAATCTAATCCTTAAAGGCTGGATAAAAGTTGAGTGGATAAGCTTCTATTTTTTTATGGCCATTGAAAAAAGTGAAAAAGGCGTCATTGTAAAGACTTTGGATGAACCCCCCTCTAATATTAATTGGCTTGTCGTTTGTTTTATTCATGCTTTTTTCTTACTTACGCTTATGCCTTCGTAGAAAGCAAGTTGACTTACTTTCTTTCTTTGAAAAGATTCGCTTCCCTTTCGCTTTTAAAGAAAGCTTCGCGTCGCTTGGCTTGGTTTCAAAAAAAGCTTGGCTCGCTTCCCTTCCTTTTGAAGAAAAGAGGAAGCGAAGAAAAGAGGAAGCGAAGAAAAAAGGAAGAGCAATCGACAAAGCAGATGATACAATTTGTCAGCAATTTTTACGTGCAATTTTTTATTACATATAAACAAAAATAACTTTTATTTTGGAGGAAAAGGGATTCGAACCCATGGTACAAAAAAAATTGTACTTTGATTTAGCAAACCAATGCTTTAAACCACTCAGCCATTCCTCCCTGTCAAAAAAGTGGTCCATATTTTTAAAGACTGTAAAAATAACATAATAAATTTACAATATAATTTAGAAATTATTTAATGTCACCACTCAAATACTTTTTTGCACCTTGCCTTATCTTGTCTTATCCCCTTTTTTTTGCTCTTTTTTTCGTACTTTTTATCTGCTTTTTTTTATGCTTTTGAAACGGAAATAAAGCAAAAAAAAGCCGGAATAAAGCAACTTCGCTTTTTGCTTGAAAAGATAGCACAGGATATATTTATATTCAAAGAAAAATTTTTTCCTTTCCTTCAAAGGAATGAAAAAAAAAACAGTAATTTTTAAAATAATTTTACATAAAATTAAATGTCTTTTTGGGCCAGAAGGGACTTGAACCCCTGACTTTACGCTTATCAGGCGTATACTCTTACCGACTGAGTTACTAGCCCTGAGAAAGCTTTTGAATAATGTAACCGTAAAATATAAAATATGTGAAATAAAAGGTATTCTACAAAGGGTGTAATAACAATTTCAATGTGTTGTATGCGGAGTAAATTAACTAGATACAATAAAACGCAAATCGATTTACATTGTATTACATTGTAGCTGGTTTCAAAAATATAATAAAAGTCGGTTTCCGACTTGTTCTCTAAAAGTTCGATCAAAGAAAGAATGTCAAAGTCAAGCTTCCAGTGATTTTTTGAAAATCTATTGCTGGTTTCAAAGAAAGGTTTTTTCTTTTTCTCTGGTTATCCTTTCCAAGAAGAAAAGAAATAGGGGAGGCAAAGTCATATCTAGGCGCTTCCGTTTTTCTTCTTGCTTTTACTCTACTCTCTTAGAACCTTATACCCACTTTGAAGAAAGTAAGAACAAAGCACAGCATACGCTTCTCGCTTTAGACGAAAGCAGATCACAGAAAAAGAGACCTAGCATAAATAAAAGTCTTTAAATTTTTTAAAAATTTAGATATTGCTCAATCACACAATTTTCTTGTATTAATTGTGTGGTTTTACACAAATTATTTTTTAACATTATGTTATCTTACGTCAAAAACAAGAAAGGAAAGAATAAAACCAATTTTTTACGGATAGCAGGACTTGAACCTGCAAAGCATAAAAGCTCCAGGGCCTAAACCTGGTGTGTCTACCTGTTTCACCATATCCGCTGCATTATGCGTAGGCAATAGCGGACTCGAACCACTAACCATTTCGTTGTAAGCGAAACGCTCTACCAATTGAGCTAAATGCCCTTCATTTTCGATTTATCAATTTTTACTTACTACTAATTGATTCTATCTCTTAGCAGATTCTATCTAGAAAGTCAATTATCTCACCTCCTTGGTCGATGGGTCTTCGTCCTTTCTTTGAAAGGATTCGCTCGCTTGCTTTGAAAGCATGCCAAACATACCATCTCTTTGGTCGAATCCTCTTCGACCCATCTTTTTTCAAAAGATTGGTCTAGCGACCCATCTCCTTGGTTGATGGGTCTTCTTTTTTTGAAAGGAAAAAGTAAAAAGAATTAGTCTAGTCTTGTCTTTGTTTTTTAATTCTTTAAAATAGCGCAAAAAACAAAGACAAATGACGTGAAATCTTTATAATAGATTATAGATTTTTAATTATACAAAAAAGCGGATCAGGGAGGATTCGAACCCCCGATACCTTTCCAGGTATGCCGGTTTTCAAAACCGGTACTTTTAACCACTCAGACACTGATCCTTCCATTGGCCGAGGGTTGTCCCCTACGAATGTCGCAGCTGACCTTGGGCGACTTTTTTTTTAATAAGACGTCTTTTATGGTTTTAGTAAATTATATTAGCATAAAAATTTAATCAAGGCCATATTTTTAGCTTTTATGTTTGTATTAATGTAGAAACTTGTCCCTTGACAGAATGACTCTTCATTATATAATCCTACTTCTCCGTACTGGCTTTAAAAAGAAAAAGAAGATTTTTTGATAAGGTAGAGCAGGGGACTTTAAAAAGAAAGGCTTTGAGAAATTATTTAAAGAGTCATCTTCTTTGTTTTTCCATTTTTTTATTACTTATTACTTGTGCTATTTGTCCTTTATTTTGCTTTCTTTGAAAGCATCTGCTTATTGCTTTATAGAAAGCATAAGCACCCGCTTTTTGTTCGCATCGCTTATTTTATTTGAAACCGAAAAAAACAAAGGACAGGATAGGATAAGATAAAAGCAACATTATTACAAAAGTTATATTTACTAAGTTAAGTTCAATTTTTAAACAAAGTAGAAACTTAGCCAATTATATTATTTAATAGATTGCAAAAAAGTTAGAATATCTTGATTTTTACCACGTCTTCCGCCAACGGCAGTACATATGGCAGTAAGTGATTTCACAAATCGAATTCGATAAGGGTTCGGGTGGGTCACACTTTCTTTTGAAAAACCAAGATATTCTACATTTTATCTATTAAAAATAATATTTTTCGTCGACTGGTCTTCGTGCTTTTTTTGAAAGCAAACGTAGCTGCCCTTTAAAATCAAGCAACCTAAGGTCTGCTTTCTTTTAAAGCAAGGCAAACTATCTTTTCTTTGAATGCGATGCGAAGCTCTGCTTTATTTGAAAAAAAGTAAAGCTCACCTTTTTTTTAAAGGATAGGAAGCTCAGCTTTTTTTGAAAGCAAGCTAAGCGACGTCTTCAAAGAAAGCAATTTAAGCGTTCCATCTATCAACCAAACAAAGATTGGTCTTCGACCCATTATTTTTTTTATTTACATCTTTTCTTTTTCTTTCTTATTGCTTGTTTTGAGGGGAGCGGAGAAAAAAACCTTTGCTTTTCTTCCCTTTTTTTTTTCTTTCTTTGAAAACAGCAGAGAGAGAAGCCAAAGAATTTATTTCTTTTTTTTTTGCCTTCTTGGCAAGCACTGGGCAACAAAGCAAACCCTTATTGCTTTGGTTTTTTCTTTGAAAAAATATTTCAAAGAAAAACTAAATAAAAGTGGAATTCGTATTCTAGTTATGGGCTTAGTAGGGGTCGAACCTACAGCTGCGTCGTTATGAGCGACGTGTTCTAACCATTAAACTATAAGCCCTTTCTGCTTGCTTCTTTTTTTTATACTCTACAATATTAAGGATTGCAAAAAATAACATTTTGCTTGTTTGTCCGCTTGGAAAACCTTATTATTTGAGACACCATTAAATTGCACGACACCGCATTAAGGTTTACTGTACAAAATAAGAAAGTTATTTTCTCATATCGATGTATTGAAGAGGAATGGACCAAGGAGATGGGTCGCTAGACCAATCTTTTGAGAAAAGATGGGTCGAAGAGGATTCGACCAAAGAGATGGTATGTTTGGCATGCTTTCAAAGCAAGCGAGCAAAGCTTGCTTTCAAATAAAAAAAGCCAATCGACGCAGGAGATGGGTGATTTAGCTCGCTTTTCGAGAAGACCAATTGACGAAGGAGATAGGAGATTTGGTTTAGTTTATTTAAAGCCAAGAAAGGAACTCGATGAAAGAGAAGGTCGCTTGGCTTGTCTTCTGTCAAAGTAGATATCAGCTTACTTTGAAAGAGAGGAGAGGTTGGGTTCTTTTCCAAGAAAACAGAGCTTCGATTGATTTCAAAGAAAGCACGAAAACAAATCGACGAAAGAGATGAAAGCCAAAAGCTTCTTTTTCTACCTGTTTGGTAGAAAAGACAGCAAGAAGCTCCTTTCCGCTCTTTCAAAGAAAGTAAGAAGCGCGTCTTTGTAATGGCTTGCTTTATTTAAAAGCAAGAAGCCAGCCTTCGGTTCGCGCGAAAAGATAGCAACAAGCGCTCCTCCCTTCGACAAGCGAGCGAAGCGAACTCTGTTTCTTTGAAAAAAGGGTGGTTGCTTTAAAAACATAAGTATGAACAATAAACGTCTTCCTCTTAGAAAGAAAAAAAAGCACGTATCGCCTCGCTTCCTTTCTTTGAAAGCATGCCAAGCGCGTCCTTGAGAAAAGAGCAAAAAGAATAAGAAGATAGCGAAAAGATGAGAAAGAAAAGCCAAAGCCTTTTTTTCTGGTGTTGTTAAAGAAACCAAGAGGAGACGAAACAACATTATATTTTGCATTTGCGCCTCCTTTTTATTCAGCGTGATTCTTATCTGGTAGCAAAAATAAAAGATTTTTTTCAATCTTTAAAAAAAGGCTTTTAAAAATAGCTTTTTCTTTGATTTTTTTGAAAGCATCCTATGGGGGGTAGGTGAAGTATCCAAGCTAACCAAACGTTGTTCCTTTTTTTCAACCGTACGATAAGGCGGAAGTGGGATTTGAACCCACGACATATGGATTATGATTCCATCGTTCTAACCTCTGAACTACTCTGCCTTTTATTGCTAAGGAAGACCGCCAAATAAGTCTTCTGTCAATGGGTCCGAAGACCAGAGATGGGTAGCTTGGCTTGCTTTTAAAGAAAGCAGGAAGAGGAATTGACCAAGCAGATGGATGGATTTGGCATCCTTTTCCTCTTCTCTTTTTTTTTACTGTCTCTTTATTTGACTTGTGGTTTCAAAGAATACTAGCAAAGTGAGCCAAGCTTTTTTTGAAAGCATGCCAAGTATCGGCTTTGCCAGCAATAAGAAAGCAAAAATTATGCCATAAATACCGCCTCTTTTACTATGCAAAAAAGTAAGGCAAAGGCCTTGCCTTTTCTTTCTGCTTTCTTTCTAGTTTCTAAGAAAGCAGCAAAAAAACAGAAAGAAGATAGAAAGGAAAGCTTTTTGGATTCTCTATGATCTACTCTGCCTTCGTAGAAAGCAAGTAAAAGGCAATCACCGCCTGTCTTGATAGAAAGGGGAATAGAAAGAAGCCAAAAGCCTTGACCTGGTTTACAAAATTTTTTTTGTTGATCCATGAAAAACAATAGTTCTTTGGGGTGGTTTCTTTGAAAGCAAGGCAAGCGACGCCTTCAAAGAAAGTAAGCCAACCGTTCCATTTATCAAACAAAGATTAGTCTTCGCTCTTTCTTTTAATTTTAAAGCAAGCGAATAGACCAATCTTTTGAAAACAGATTGGTCTAGCGACCCATCTTTCTCGTCGATTGATCTTCGACTCAACCTGTTTTGTTCAAATTATTGTAATCTAAATATATTTATTTATATGGAATTCAAATCTAAAAACTTGTTACCCTCACTCTGTAGGCAGAAAAAATTTTTAATCTCGACAAGCGACTCCTTTTTCACCGTCTTCTACTGATTCAATTTATTTTCTGTCGAATCTGCAGATGATACCAGGTGAGGGGGCAACGTATCTTTAATGGACGGAATTTCTTCAAATGTATGGAATGCTGGTGGTGAAGCTACCATCCATTCTAAAGTAGGAGAAAGACCTGGAGTAGTTTGCCAAGGATTTCGTCCACAACGCTGACTGTTTGTCAATGTTTTAAAAACCACGTAAAAAAAGAAAATAGCTCCTAATACTGATAAATAACTTCCATAAGATGCAATGCTGTTCCAGCCTGCAAATGCGTCAGGGTAGTCAGGAATTCTACGAGGATGTCCAGCAAGTCCTAAGAAATGCATTGGGAAGAATGTAATATTTACTCCCAAAAAAAAGATCCAAAAATGAATTTGCCCAAGTGTTTCTGGATACTGCAAGCCTGATATTTTTCCTATCCAATAATAAAAACCTGCAAACAATGCAAAGACCGCGCCCATGGATAATACATAATGAAAATGTGCCACTACATAATAAGTGTCATGAAGGGCTATATCTAATCCTGAGTTTGCTAATATTACTCCCGTCAGCCCACCAATTGTAAATAGAAAGATAAATCCAATAGCAAAAAGCATTGGAGTTTTTAACTCAATACTTCCTCCCCACATAGTAGCAATCCAACTAAATATTTTGATACCTGTAGGTACGGCTATAATCATTGTGGCTGCTGTAAAATATGCGCGCGTGTCAATGTCTAAACCCACAGTATACATGTGATGCAATATGATAACTTTCGTTTATCAACCGGACTTTATCTTCAACTTTTATATGTTTTTTATTAACTTTTCCACTTTTCGTAAAATCTTACCTTTCCAAGGTAAAATTTTTCTATTTTTTATATATCTTAACAAAGAAGTGTAACGAACAAAATTTACTTTCTTTAAGCTACGTAAAGGATATTTCTCTAAGTAATCTATAAGTTTTTCATGACTGTAATTTTTAGTAAATGTCAATCTGTACATAGTTTCTATATTTTTACGATCACTTATAACACCAGACTGTAAGAAATTTTGTAGTTTATGGAATATAGCAATCTCGTTTTTTTGATCTATTATAAATCGTAAACGAACTCGAAATCCAAGACTATATTTAGAATCGATGCTACGAACTACGTGAAAACATCCCTCCGCATCTATAAAACCTGATAACCAGGCATTAGTTTGAAAGGTTTCCATTTCATTTTTGTGTAAATATTCAATAATATTTGTAGAATAAAAATTTCGAGCTTGCAACCAAACAAAAAAACGAGCATTTGTTTTATCGAGTATTAAATTCCCGTTAAAAAGAGAGATTAATTTCTCTATATTGGCTCTATCGGCTACAATAAATCGCGAATACGTTTTATACGTAGAGACTTTTCCGAAACCTAAATTTGTGCGAATATAATGAAGTATTTTTTTTTCCTTTTGATTAATTATAAAAAATAAACGATTTTTACTTATAATAAAAGTTCCATCTCCTTCTATAAATCCGAGAAACCATTCTAAAAAAAATACATTTATTTTTTTTATATGAGAAGGTAACTTGTTTTTATAATAGTGAAAATTAAAAGTTGCTTTGCGTATAGTCTCTGAGGATCCTATTTTTTTCATAAAATATTCTTTTTTTTTATAATTAAAAAATAATGTTTTTTACAAGTCATTATTTTTACCTTGTCATATATAAAAATAGTTTCCTGCTGATTGGCCAATCTTAAAGATTTTACCAATGTATTAATAATATAATACACGGACTTTAAGCTTAAGGCTATTTCAGCATACAGCAAAATTTATTACTTACTACTTACATAATAAGAGACCCTTCAATCTTAAGCCCAAACTATGAAACCCAATACACCAATGGAAAGCATAGCATATACCATTCCCAAGTAACCAAAAATAGGTTTTTTAGAAAAAGTCGACACAACATGACTCACAATACCAAAGCCAGGTAAAATCAAAATATATACCTCAGGATGACCAAAAAACCAAAAAAGATGTTGAAATAAGACTGGATCACCCCCTCCGGCCGGGTCAAAGAAAGTAGTATTGAAATTTCGATCCGTCAATAACATCGTTATTCCCCCCGCCAGTACAGGCAAAGATAATAACAATAAAAATGCTGTAATTAAAACCGACCACACAAAAAGAGGGAGTCTATGCATTGTCATTCCTGGGGCGCGCATATTGAATATTGTGGTAATAAAATTAATAGCTCCTAATATACTACTAATACCGGATAAATGAAGACTAAAGATCGCTAAGTCTACGGCTGCTCCCGAGTGACTGGCAATGCTGCTTAAAGGTGGATATACCGTCCAACCAGTACCTGCGCCTACTTCCACTAGTGCCGAACTCAAAAGAAGAAATAATGATGGAGGAAGAAGCCAAAAACTAATATTATTCAATCTAGGAAATGCCATATCTGGCGCTCCTATTAGGATTGGTACAAACCAGTTCCCAAATCCACCGATCATGGCAGGCATTACCATGAAGAAAATCATCAAAAAGGCGTGGGCAGTAATAATTACATTATATAACTGGTGATTTCCCGCCAAAATTTGATTTCCAGGTTGAGAGAGTTCCATCCGTATTAACATAGAAAAACAAGTACCTAAAATACCTGAAAAGGCTCCAAAAAGAAGGTAAAGAGTCCCTATATCTTTATGGTTTGTTGAAAAGAGCCATCTGTCTATAAATATCAATAGAGGGATGGCTTGTTTTGAAGGTAAAACGTTATGTGATCTTTTTAATTCCATTTCTCTCGAGAGTAACTGTTACAATTTTTTCTATTTTGATTCCATATAAATAAATATATTTGGATTCGAAAAATAAACGACATTTTAGTCACTTTACTCTATAATATCTTTTTTAAAATCTATTTATTCTTTCATACTATCTTTCACAACAATCTCAATCTAGGAAATGCCATATCTGGCGCTCCTATTAAGATTGGTACAAACCAGTTTTCAAATATCCACCGATTATAGAACGCATCACGATGAAAAAAAAATAAAAAAGGGGTGGGCAGTAATAATTACATTATATAACTGGTGATTTCCCGCCAAAATTTGATTTTCAGGTGGAGAGAGTTACATCCCTAAACTATTTATGCCCACTCGGCTTCAAAGAAATGGGTGTCTTACCTTGCTTTTAAAGAAAGCAGAGCTTGACTTGCTTTCAAAAAAAGAAGACATTGGCTTGCTTTCAAAGGATTTCACGACCTTGGGTGTCGTCATCTGAACTTTACAGTTCAGAAAATTCTTTATATGATTCTACTAGATGATTTAATTCCGCCTTCTTGGGCTGTTCTTCCTCAGCCAAGTAAGAATCGGGTGTGTTTATATCACTATTATTATATGATAAAGAATAGGACTTTTTCGGTAACCCCAACTTGTAAAGGTGCGACCAGAAATCTAAGCAAGAATTATAAATTTCGTCTTCAAAATCTTCAAAAGCTGACAGAAGAGAGGATTTCACAGCATTTTTGTTAAGATTATTTGAAATTCCACGGTTAGTGAGTCTTCTCCTTGCCAAATGCGAGCCGCCAACCAGTCGACGACGTATCTTCGACATTTCAATTCTCCCACCCATATGTCTACGACTGGGCAATATCGACTCGGTAATGTAGCCTTGATTTGAGCCAGACTCTCGCTCTTGTCTTTTATCATGAATAACGCAGTTGTAGAAGTAAAACTGTTCTTTGATCCTTCCATTGGATATATTTCATGGAGACTTGCTCTACAATGTATAATCATGCCAAGGTGGAAATTAAGTGTGCCTATTTGTTGAACAAGTTGTTGATTAAAGGCGATTCTCGCTTTCCATGCCTTTTCTAGTTTTGTTGCGCTAGTAATATAGGACGAGTTTGTAAACTTAGCTAACACAATTTTTCCATGACATTCGCGTTAAATCTCCGAGATAAATGTGTCAACTCCAACCTGAATTTGAGCCTGCAAATGCAAAGTTACTGAGTAAAATGGTCTTTGTTGTAAATTTAGAAGCCAATGTTATTTTTTTTTTAATTATTTTTCTAAACATTAGATATGTACTATTTTTTTATTTAAAGAGAAAAAGAAAAGAAAGGATGGCCCTTCTTTATGTTACGCATACGCCTTCCCTTTGTTCGACAAGAAACGAAAAGGGGTGGAAAGGGACGGAAAGCGAATTTTTATTTTCAACGAAAAGATAGTGATAGTAAAGAGTGTTGGATAATTTTTTTAAAAACCTAGAGGGATAATGTTAAAGCTACATTGTGGCTACCTAGATAAAGAGGAGCTGGATACCCCATCAAGCAAAGAATAACCAAGAAAGTAATAGTGAGAATGAAAGAAGCTTGTTTACAAAAAGCAAAAAAGCTTAACCACCCCTTGGGTATTTCAAAATACATAATTTTTACTAGTCGAATATAATAAAAACAACTAATGGCGCTTGTAGCAATTCCGACAAAGGCTAAAAAATATTGAGACGAACTTAAAGCTGCCCAAAAGAGGAAAGCTTTTCCATAGAAACCAGCCAAGGGGGGAATACCAGCCAAGGAAAACATAGACACCGTCAAGGCAGTCGCTAGCAAAGGATTAATTTTCCCCAACATAGCAAAGTCGGTTGTATACTTGATTCGCTCCACGCCGTCGAGTAAAGATCGACGCAGTGGTGCTAAAATAACAGCAAAAATATTGGTAGTCATAATCATGTATATAACTAAATACAAACTGACGGCTTGCAATCCTTCCAGACTGCCACAACAAACAGCCACCAAGAGATACCCCACATGGCCTATAGAACTATAAGCTAATAATCGTTTTATTCTCTGCTGTGAGAGGCCTGCCAAGCTTCCTAGAATCATAGAGGCTAAGCTAGAAAAAATTAATAAAGCTTGCCATTCCGCCATATAGTCGAACAAAGTTTGATATAATAATCTAACCAGAACAAGTAAAAGAGAGACCTTTGGTGTGATGGCAAAGAAGGCGGTGACGGCAGTGGGAGCTCCTTCATAAACATCTGGTGCCCACATGTGAAAAGGGACTGCCGTTAATTTAAATAAAAAACCTATTAATAAAAAAATTATCCCTAGTTCACAACCCCGCCATGAAGATGTGGAAAGAAGTGGTTGTTGCCATCCACAGCTAAAAAGCTTTCCCAACTCTGAAAACTCAACGGTGCCAGTAAAACCGTAAATTAGAGAGCAACCAAAAACAAGCAAACCAGATGAGAAGGCCCCTAAAATAAAATATTTTAATCCAGCTTCCGTAGAAAACTCAGAATCTCGTTTCAATGCTGCCATTATATAAAAGGCAAGGCTTTGTAATTCAATGGTTAAATACATTGATATAAAATCTTGAGCCGACAATAAGAAAAGCATGCTTGAAGTGGAAAGAAGAAGAAACAGTAGAAACTCAAAATAGTTTAATCCTTGACGTCCTAAGTATTGGACCGATATAAACAAAGAGAATAAGACTGCCACGATTATTATAATTTTAAAGAAGACGGTAAGTGGGTCTAAAATGAATGTGTGATATAAAAAGATTCCATGACTAATCGGATTAGTAAGAAATAGTAGCAGTGTGATCACGAGGGAAAATGCTGCCATCTTGCTAATATTTTTTAGCAAAATAGGGTCTCTTTTCTTTCCCAATGTAGTTATCACCACCCCGTATAGGAGAAGGATATGAGATGCTACAAGTAAAAATAATTCTGGAGAGAGACCTTTAAAATCATTCTCAAAAAGAAAGGAGTCGAAATCATCTAAATCATATTTCACTCCACAATGGAGCAAATTTTGAGTCTCTATTATTATATTCTTTTGAGTTTCTATTAACATATTATATTATTATTTTTTTTTATTTTTTATTTTACTCACTTGCTTTCAAAACAAGCAAAGCCTGGCTTGCTTTTCAAGAAACCAGGAAGAAGAATGGACGAAAAAGACGGGCCGCTTACCTTCCTTTCAAAGAAATTCAAAGAAAGAAGAGCCAGCTATCTTTCGATAGAAGGCTCGCTGGTCTTGCTTTATTTTACAGAGGTGGATTTCCTTTCAAAGAAAGGATGGGGCTGGCTTGCTTTTAAAGAAAGTACACCTTTGCTTGCTTTTAAAGAATGCAAGCTATGCTATGCTTTCAAAGAGTGCAACCTAAGCTCGACTTTCAAAGAAAGCAAGCCAAGCCACACCAAGAGACTTCTATTATCTATTACTTTCTTTATTTTCTTTTATTTTTTAAAACAAGTGGCTTATTTAAAAAAAAAGTTAAATTAAAGACCTCTTTACTAGCTTCAAAGAAAGCCTGCCTTTCGTTGTTGTTTTAAAAAAATAAAGAGCCAGTTTACAAGAAAAAAAAAGGGTAATAATTTCTTTATAATTTCTTTAATTTGTTTCTATACAAAATAAAAAATATAACAAAAAAAATCCAGGTTTAATTTTTTCCTAGGAAAGTGTATAGTAGCTAGTTTTTAGTTAATTGAGTCTTTCTTTAACACACTTCTCTATCCTTTTTTTTAAGCAGATAAAATCTTTTCCTTTCTCTTGACTTTAAAAAAAAAAGCAGGACAGCGAAGATCTCTTTTTTTATTTTACTTTTTATTTTTTTTCTTTTTTTCTAAAGTAAAATAATGTAGAAACAACATTTATTTATTAAAGACTTATTTACTTGAAACCTTTTTATCTCAAAAGCTTTTGGTCATTTTTTTTACAATTCAACACTAATAACAGTCATTAAGTATGCTCACTATCGGACTTGAACCGACAATCCAAAAAGAAACAGATTTTAAGTCTGTCGTGTCTACCATTCCACCAAGTAAGCTATACTAATGAGTAATGAAAGGAGCGAACCTTCAAAAATCATATAATTACAACTTTAATTATTATATAAACCGTATGCCATTTAAAGGTTGATCTGTTGCCTTGAATTGAAATGGTTCTCGTTTGATTTATTCGGCTTTATTGAAATTGCCTTATCTTGGAAAGGTCTCGCTTGGCTCGCCTCGCTGGCTTGCTTTATTGGAAAGCATGCCAGCGAGGCGAGCCAAGCGAGCAAAGCTTCCAAATAAAGCAAGAAGAAAAGAAAGCAAAATATTTGCTTTACCTTTCTTATGGTAAAAAAGTATTCTTATGGTAAAAAAGTATTCTTATGGTAAAAAAGTATTCTTATGGTAAAAAAGTAAAAGAAAGAAATAGTATGTGACTTGCAATTAACCTTTTACAAGATTAATAAATTCAACGGATATAGTGCCACGGACGCGATAATAGACTACCAATAAGGCTAATCCTATGGCTGACTCTGCAGCTGCAACCGTCAAAACTAGGAGAGCAAATAGCTGTCCTAATAAGTCATCAATATAAACAGAGAAAAAAAGAAAATTCAAATTGACAGCTAAAATCATCAATTCAATCGACATCAATATTATGATGATATTTTTCCGATTCAAAAAGATGCCCCAGATTCCAAAAAGAAATAAAATCGTTGAGATGGCTAAATTACCAAGTAAGTCCATAAAATATGAGTATTTTGCTTGTCCGAAAACTTTTCCTATCTCCTCCTCCAGCTTGTAGC
>JAABUQ010004930.1_pt1 | contig 22041 bp, 20 predicted proteins | sample 5560001 | NCBI WGS metagenome assembly JAABUQ01 (sample SAMN10711888, study PRJNA513371) | rock metagenome | isolation source: Antarctica rocks | place: Antarctica: Victoria Land, Finger Mt nord | collected 2015-12-18 | reverse complement strand
TTTACAAGACCTCGTCGACGTGGCGGACGAGCCCTGGCAGCTCCTCACGCCGGGTATCGGCACTGGTGGCTGCGAAGCGTTCGTCCGCGTCGTACCGCGCCAGGAGATCCATGCCCACCGGCCGAGACCAGGGATCACGCAAGAGCAGCGGATGGAGGTGTTGGGGAAATTTCGCTGATGCGGACGGGGCGGTTCTCGCGGGAGGACTTGAGGGCTGCGAGTCCCAGCACTACGGCCATCCGACCATCCTGGCCAGTAACGGGTGGCGGCGTATCGTCCAGGACGGCGCCGACGAACGCGCGCATCTCGGCCAGAAAACTCTCCGTGTAGCGCTCCATGAAAAAGTTGAGCGGAAGATCGCGGTGAACGCTACGCCCATCGCTCACGATGGCCGAGTTCGGGAAGTTGTTTTCTGTGGCGATCATGCCGCCACTGCCGAGAATCTCAGCCCGCTGGTCGTAGCCATACGCGGCGCGGCGACTGTTATCGATTGTGCCGATCGCCCCGTTCGAGAACTTGAGGATGGTCACCGCAGTATCGACATCCCCCAATCCGCCGATGGCTTCGTCGACCAGGACGCCGGTTGTCGAAAAGACCTCCTCGACCTCGCTGCCCAAGAGAAACCTGGCCATGTCAAAATCGTGGACGGCCATGTCGAGAAAGAGCCCACCCGAAACCTTGATGTACGCTAGCGGCGGCGGCGCGGGATCGCGACTGACGAGATGAAGGCGCCAGGGGCGGCCAATCTCGCCCTGTTCGACCGCACTTCGGACGCGACGATAGCTGGCATCGAAGCGCCGGTTCAGTCCAACCTGCAGCTTAATGCCCGCCCGGGCAACCGCGGCCAGGGCGGCGTCGATCCGCTCGAGCGTCAAATCGATCGGCTTTTCACAGAAGACGTGTCTTCCGCACTCGGCCGCCTCCTCGATGATCTCGGCGTGCGTGTCGGTGGCGGAGCAAATTACGATCGCTTGAATGTCCGCGTCCTCGAGCAGCGCCCGTTAGTCAGCCACCGCCCGCGGCACGCCGTGTTGGGCAGCGGACTCGCGAGCGGCGTCCTCAACGACGTCGGCTATCGCGACGAGCCGAGCGCGCTGGATGTGGTGGGCCAGATGCTCGGCGTGCAGGCGACCGATCCGGCCGACGCCGATCAAGCCAATGTTCAGCATCGGAGCACCAAGCACGTATCTCTCGACATGCTACCTCGTCTGATCGGTCCGCGTGAACTCCGCGAGCTCCACCGACAGATTTTCCAGCTCCTGTCCGCCGGCCATCATCTGGACCACTTCTTCGCGAGTCACCTCCGCTTTGCTGAATGTGCCATAGCTGCGCCCGCGGTTCAGCAGTGTGAACCGATCGGCGATGGGATACGCATGGTGGACATTGTGGGTGATGAAAATGACTCCCAGCCCGCGCGCGCGTGCCTGCGCGATGTGCCGGAGCACCACGCCGGCTTCTTTGACTCCCAGGGCGGCGGTGGGCTCGTCCAGGATCAGCACCCTGGCCCCGAAGTACACGGCTCGGGCGATGGCGACCGACTGCCGCTCGCCACCCGAGAGGGTGCCAACTGGTTGGGCGGTGTCGCGGAGATGGATGCCCATCCTGACCAGCTCGGCGTGCGTCACGCGGTCGGCTGTGCGGATGTCAAAACGCCGAAATGGCCCCCAGCCAAGGGTTGGCTCCGAACCCAGAAAGAAGTTGCGGGAGATGCTGAGCAGTGGAATCATCGCCAGGTCTTGATAGACGGTGGCGATGCCCAGGTCGAGCGCAGCCCGCGGCGAAGCAAAACGCACCGGTCGCCCTTCGAAAAGAAAGGTTCCGCGGCTGGGTTGGTGCACGCCGGACAGGATCTTGATGAGCGTCGACTTGCCGGCGCCGTTATCGCCAAGCAGGCACATCACTTCACCTGCCTGCACGCTCATCGAGACGTCCTCCAGCGCAATCACGCTATCGAACCGCTTCGAGATGTTTTTCACTTCGATAAGTGGCGTGGTCATGCCCGGAGCGCGCGATTGCGCACGAAGCGGTTGACCAGCACGGCTATCAGCAGCATCGCACCCAAAACAACCTGGAACCAGTCGGCATCGACGCGCGCAAACACGATCCCCTGCTTGACCATGCCGAAGATTAGCGCGCCCAGGAGCGCTCCGACCGCGGAGCCGTAGCCGCCTGTCAGGAGGGTTCCGCCGACCACGACGGCGATGATGGCGTAGAACTCCTGTCCCTCGCCGCGCAGCACGTCCGCGCCGGTAAACGTCACCACCTGGATCAGAGCGACGAGGCAGGCGGCCGCAGCGGTGCCCATGAACAGGGCGATCTTGACCCGATCTACGGGCACGCCGACGTTGCGCGCAGCCTGGACGTTGCCCCCGCAGCCGAAGATCCAGTTGCCGAACGGAGTGCGCAGGAGGATCCAGGTCGCAAGGCCGGCAACGAGCAGCCACCACACGATCGAGATCGAGAAGCTTGCGCCCCCGAAGGTGGCCGTGCTGGCGAAGGCGGCTCTGGCGCTCTCGAAGCCAGCCGTCTTGTCGAGTCCGCCGATCTGGGTTCGGCCGGTCAGCAGTCGCGTCACACCGATGGTGGCGCCGCGGACGATGTACAGCGTCGCCAGCGTGACGATGAACGATGGCAAGCCGGTCCGGAGTACCAGATAGCCGTTGAAGAAGCCGACGAGCAGCGCGAACGCAAATGCGACTGCCATCGCCAGCCAGACGTTCCAGTTGAGGGAGACAGCCAGAGCGGAGACGATCATGCCTGAGGCGCCCAGGATGGAGCCGATGGACAGGTCGAACTCACCGCCGATCATCAGCAGTGCGACGGCCACGGCCATGATGCCGAGCTCAGCGGCCACCTGCAGGTAGGTGGCGGTCCCGGCCAGGGTCAGAAAGCCATTGCGGCCGGCGACGATGGCGAAAAATGCCCACACGGCGATCGAGCCCGCCAGCGCGCCCATTTCTGGACGAACCAGCAGCCGTCGCAGCGGGCTGGTCCGCGCGACGCGCTCATCAACCGGCATCACCGGCCGTCCGACCGCGGGTTGCGAAACACTCATAGGTTGATCCCCACGGTCGATGCTCCCTTCCCGCCGATTCGCCGCTGCGCGGGCTCCACATCCTAAGCGGTTCTGCATTCCATGCACTCCGCGCGGAGCGGCGTGGCGGCGGGCGAATTACCTAAGACTCCTTGGGGCTGTTGGCGTCTTTAGCGCGTGCCAGCTTTGGACAGGTCGATCACCCGTTGCGCGGTGTCTTTGGTGACGAAACCGGGTCCGGTCATGAGCACGTCGTTGGCGATCGTGTTCAGGTTGGCCTTGTACAGTTTCAGGAGCACCATCGGTAGGTAGCCCTGCTCGTACTGCTGCTGATCGATGGCGAACAACATGTTCCCCTGGGAGATAGCCGCGAGCACGTCCGGCGACAAGTCGAACGTGGCCAGCTTGACCTCGCCAAGTCTGTTCGTCGAAGTCAATGCCGCTAGCGCGGGCGCAGCGCCGGTGGGGCCGAGAGTCATGATGCCGTCCACGGTCGGATCGGCGGTCAGCGCTGCCTGGATGCGCTGTTGAGAATCCGTCGGGTTGGCCAGATCCACGGCCAGAACGTCAACCGTTGCGCCGACCTGAGTGATGGTGTCCTTGAAGCCATTGCACCTCAGGTCCAGGGCTGCGTTGCCGACCTCCTGATTGACGCACAGCGCATGCTTGACGCCAGCGGCTCCCATTTGCCTGCCGCCGCCCTGACCGGCTTCGAACTCCGTCTGGCCGATGTGAACAAGAATGCCGAGACTCTTGGCCACGTCGCTGCCAGAATTGATCGAGATGACCGGAATGCCTGCGTCGACCGCGCGTTTGATGGCTGGACCAAGCGCGTTGGCGTCCGGAATGGAAACGACCAGTCCGTCTGGCCTGGAGGCAACCGCGGCGTCGATGAGCTGCGACATGGCCACCATGTCGAACCGGCCGGGGGCCTGGTACTCGACGCTGACGCCCATGTCTCTGGCGCCCTGGTCGACGCCATTTTTGACCACCGACCAGAAGGGATCGGATGCCTGGCCGTGGGTGACGACGACGAAGCGAGGCGTGGTCTGCTGGGCACTGCCGGTGAGCGGTCCGGCTCCGAGCACAACAAGCAGGGCCGCGACGGGCGCCAGCAATCGGAACGCAAAGAACGTGAAGCGAGTCATGCGACCCTCCGAGTTAAAGTCTAAGAGTCCTGGCTAGTGAGTAGCTGAAGGCAGAGCGCCAGAGCGAGCGTTGCATTCTCCTCTGGTCGTGCGCGCGGGTGCAAAGTCGGCATACCCGCGCCAGCACGATGGTGAGCTTATAGCGCTCCTGGATCGAGGCCACCATCCCGGAGGCATCATCAGGTAAGAACCGTCTCCAACCAGGACAGATACCTTGTTTCAGGCAGCGGCGGCGAGCATTGCTCCCGACGACTCAGGGCGCGTGACGTTCCGTCGGGCGAAGAGGTCGCCCGGGAGGCGCAGCACGGGCAACCGCTTGAGGTCGCGGCACCCGCGGTACCCCGTGATCGTGTTCGTGGCGCCCGGAGCGATGGGCTAAGCGCGCGACACCGCTCAGAGCCCGCGTGACGTTGCGTGGGCGGAGAAGTCCGGGCGGGAGCAGAACCGGGAACCGCTTGTCGGTCGCAGCCGCGGCATCTACGGCACTCCGTGATCGTGTTCGTGGCGCCCGGAGCGATGCGCTACCGCGACGCGGGATGGGGTTCAGAGCGTGGAGGATTCGCGGACTTCGCGTACGGCGACGGGTAGGCCGGTCTGGCAGGAGCGTGTGGCGGCCAGGCCGATCTCGAAGGCGGCCAGTGCGTCTGCGCCGCTAACCGGCGGTGGGAGGTGCTGCTCGACGCAGGCTACGAACTGTTCGATCTGCGCTCGATACGCCTCGCCAAAGCGCCGCACGAAGTGCGGCGTTTCGTCTTGCCGATCTCCCGATGGAGTGAACAACTGGATTCCGCTGGAGTGAGAGCTGGCGCCGCGCCCGACGACCAGTGAGCCTTCGGATCCCAACACCTCGGTCCGGACATCGTAACCGTAAGCCGCGTTGCGGCTGATTTCGACATTACCCAGAGCGCCGCTCTCGAACCGAAGGTTGATCACCGCGTTGTCGATGTCGCCGACCTGGGAAAATTGCTGGCACACCAGCAATGCACCTTCGGCAGAGACGCGCTCCACTTCGCTCGACATCAGCCAGCGCGCCAGGTCGAAGTCGTGGATGCCCATGTCCAGGACCAGTCCGCCGCTGTGGGCTGGATTGGCATAGTCGAGGGGTGGACAGCTCGGGTCGCGCCCAACCGCCTTGAAGGTGAGCGGGCGCCCGATGCGACCTTCCTCAATAAGCACTCGGGCTTGTCGGTAGGCCGCGTCGAACCGACGCATGAAGCCCACTTGCAGGAGCACTCCAGCGTCGTCCACCGCGGACAGCGCCGCGTGCGTCTGCTGGAGTGAGAGCGCCAGCGGCTTTTCACAGAAGATGGCTTTGCCTGCCCCAGCCGCGGCCACCACCAACTCGGCATGACTGCTGGTGGGTGTGGCGATGACGACCGCGTCGACGTCGGTCCTGGCCAGCACCTCGGCCGGCTCGGACGCGGCGGTACCCACGCCGAGGTGGCTCTTGACGGCGGCGCGGGCAACCGGATCCGGGTCGGCAACGGCCGAAAGCTGCGTACGCGGGCCCAGCGCGGCGATCACCTGCGCGTAGAAGCGACCCATGCGACCGAGTCCGACGACCGCGACACGCATCAGGGTCGCGCCACTCTAGACCACCCGCCGGCCCCGGTCGAGGGAGGCAGGGGCCGCGCCCTACACCGTCTGCCGCAGTGACAGTCAGGCAGCCGGCCGGTGCGAGAGTCGGGCTGACAGAGACAGAAAGTCACCCACTCGGTCGGCGGCTCAGGCGTCGGGCCTGCTGGCGATGATCACTTGCGCCGGCCGTAAGATGCGCTCGCCTTTGCGGTAGCCCTGTCGGACCACGTACAGAACGTGGCCTTCGGGTACATCCGGGCTGGGCTGGCTGCCCAGCGCTTCATGCTCGCGTGGGTCGAACTCTGTGCCCTCGGCGGCAATGCGCTGGACGTCGTCCGCGCTCAGCAGCCCGCGGAGATTGCGGTCTACCAGCAGGATGCCCTTGCCCCAGTTGGACTCCAGGTCCTCAGGCACGGCGCTCGAGAGCGCTCGTTCGAAGTCGTCGAGCACCGGCAGCAAGCGCTGGAGATAGGCAACGTTGGCTTCGCGCGCTTGCTGGGCGCGCTCCTCCTCAGTCCGACGGCGATAGTTGACGAAGTCAGCCTGCGTGCGTTGGGCCAGGCGGAGGTATTCGTCTGCTTTTTGTTCGAGCTCGGCCAACGCGGCGCGCAGCGTTTCGAGGTCCTGCGTCGATTGAGGCTGATCCCGGTCGACGGGCTCCTCGGCAGGCTGCTCGCCCTGGGCTGGTCTGAAGAAAGAATTATCGGATTGCACGGACATTGCCCAAAGTATATGATGAAACGCACACAAAATGTATCGCGAGCCGCGTCAAGTTTCAAGCAGGCTGGCCGGCCAGGCGCCGGCCGCACTGTACGTTATCAGTGTCGCCGCCCGACTGGTCGAGCTGCACCCGACGACCCTGCGCAAATACGAGCGGGTCGGGTTCCTCGAGCCCAGCCGCACGCCCGGCCGCACGCGCCTGTACTCGCTTGAAGACATCCGTCGCCTGCGTCAGATCAAACGCCTGGTCGAAGAGCGCGAGATGAATCTCGCCGGGGTTCAGATGGCCCTAGACTTAACCGAATTGCTCGGCGAGATCTCGACTGCCCTGGATCAAGCACACGACGTGGCTGCCTTGCGGCGCCGCGTTCAGGCACCTCTGCGGACCGCGTTCGCAACTCTTGGGGCGATGGAGTAGTCACACTGTTCATATGAACACTCAACCCACAGCCGTTTCTCTGCGGCTGAAGAGCAAGAAAGGCTAGGTGGAGGACATGGCAAAAGTATTGGGCATCGATCTGGGGACGACCAACTCCGTGGTCGCGATCATGGAGGGCGGCGAGCCGACCGTGCTCGAAAACGCCGAAGGTAGTCGCCTCACGCCATCCGTCGTGGCGGTCAATCCCAAGTCGGGTGAGCGCCTCGTCGGTCAGGTCGCGCGCCGCCAGGCCATTACCAACCCCGAAAATACCATCTTCAGCGTCAAGCGCTTCATGGGTCGCAAGTTCGACGACGCAGAGGTCCAGAAGGCGCTCAAGTTCGTTCCGTACAAGGTTGCCAAGGCTTCCAATGGCGACGTCCGCGTCATTCTCAATGGCAAGGAGTACAGCCCACCCGAAGTCTCGGCCATGATTCTGCAGAAGCTCAAGTCGGACGCCGAATCGAAGCTGGGCGAGAAGATCACCCAGGCGGTGATCACCGTGCCGGCGTACTTCAACGACAGTCAGCGCCAGGCCACCAAGGATGCTGGCAAGATCGCCGGCCTCGAAGTCCTAAGGATCATCAACGAGCCCACGGCAGCGTCTCTGGCGTACGGCCTGGACAAGCAGGGCAAGGACGAAGTCATCGCCGTCTACGACCTGGGCGGCGGCACCTTCGACATCTCCATCCTGAGCGTTGGTGAAGGCGTCTTCGAAGTCAAGGCCACCAATGGCGACACGTTCCTTGGCGGCGACGACTTCGACCAGCGCATCATCGACTGGATCGTCGACGAGTTCAAGAAGGACCAGGGGATCGATCTGCGCCAGGACCGTATGGCACTGCAGCGGCTCAAGGAAGCCGCCGAGAAGGCCAAGATCGAGCTCAGCTCGACGCAGTCTACGGAAGTCAACCTGCCCTTCATCACCGCCGACGCCAGCGGTCCGAAGCACCTGTCGCTGAATCTGACCCGCTCGAAGCTCGAACAGCTGGTCGGCGACCTGGTCGAGCGCACGAAGGGACCCGTCCAGCAAGCGCTCAAGGACGCTGGCGTTGCTCCAAGCGACATCAACGAGGTGGTTCTCGTGGGTGGGCAGACGCGCATGCCGGCCGTCCAGGAGATGGTCAAGCAGGTGTTCGGCAAGGAGCCGCACAAGGGCGTCAATCCCGACGAGGTGGTGGCCATCGGGGCCGCGATCCAGGCGGGCGTGCTCATGGGCGAGGTCAAAGACATCCTGCTGCTGGACGTAACGCCGCTCACGTTGGGCGTCGAGACGTACGGCGGGGTGATGACGACGATGATCCCGCGCAACACGACCATCCCGACCTCGAAGACGGAGACCTACACCACTGCCGCCGACGCCCAGACGAGCGTCGAAGTGCACGTGCTGCAGGGTGAACGGCCTATGGCCACGGAGAACAAGTCCCTGGGGCGCTTCATCCTGGACGGCATCTTGCCGGCGCCCCGAGGCGTGCCCCAGGTCGAGGTGACGTTCGACATCGACGCCAACGGCATCCTCAACGTTTCGGCCAAGGACAAGGCCACTGGCAAGGAACAGAAGATCGTCATCCAGTCGTCCAGTGGGCTCAGCGACACCGAGATCAAGAAGATGGTCAAGGATGCCGAGGAGCACGCCGCCGACGATGCGCGCCGGCGCGAGGAGATCGAGGTCAGGAACCACGCCGACAGCGCCCACTACCAGGCTGAGAAGATGCTGCGGGACCAGGGCGACAAGATGCCCGAGCAGCTTCGGGTCCAGGTGGCGGAGAAGTCTTCGGCCGTCAAACGAGCGCTCGATGGGAACGACGTCGAGACCATGAAGACCGCGCTCGAAGAGCTGCAGCAAGCGATGATGGCGGTTGGCCAGGCAGTGTACGGAAGTGGCCCAACCGACGGGCCGACACCGCCCGGCAGCAACGGCCAGGGTGGCCCAGGCTCGCCCCAGGGTACCGTCGAGGGCGAATACCGCGAAGTCTGAGCGTCCTGCTCGGACTGACTAAAGACCGCTCAGAAGCCCGGGGACACTCCCCGGGCTTCTGCGTTTCTCACGCTGTGTCCCCCGTCATGGCCGCGGCCGAGCCGCAACGCTTGCTCGATGTGCGGAGATCAGGGCGCGCGAACGCGGGGCTACAGGCCCACGTGCGTGCAGGAGACTTTTCGGCCGCCCCTCTAGACGGCGTTCAGCGTGTGACGAGCCCGCTGGGCCCGCCGAACCCCAAGATCAATCGACAGAAGACAGGTTGTGGCCATGTTTTCGTCGATATAGTGGTTTTCGAACAGAAGCCAGATGGCTGCTCGCGCCGCCGCGACTGGGTCGGACCGAGTCAGAGGTGGAGTTAGGGTGGTGGGCATGGCGGGTTCGATCCTCGACGCTCACAAACGCAGCCTGCGTACCCACGCCAGCCGGGGCTGTGTTACAGACGCGCTTCGATCGTTGCAGTTCGGGCACCGATCGCGCGCCGGCCTGACCCGTTGGCGGGCAGCCGTCAGTCGCCGTACTGGACTGAGACCTGGTTGTCGAACCAATCGAAGTAGTCGTGCACGAACACGTTGTCGGCGCCGACCAGGGCGCGGACCTTCGGCTCGATGCTGGCTACGTGCGAGCTCTTGATGGGACAGCTCTCACAGGCGCCTTTGGCGTACACCGCGACGTGGTACTCACCTTCGCGCTCTTCCGGCGGCAGGTACGACAATGACGGGCGCCACGTGGTGAGCATGTCTTCGCCCATCACGTCGGATGCAGCGCGCAGAACTTCGTAGTCGAATTCCTCAGACCGAATCTCCTCCAGCGCCTCGACGATTTTCTCGAGCATCGGATCGGCAGCCTGAAGAGACGGAGACACATTCGTCGTCATCATACGCGCGAATTGGTTATAGCCGATCTCAGCGCTGCTCGGCGTCGAAGCGGGGCGAGATGGTCAGGAGCGACGAAAGATCGCTCCCCGGCGCATAGTCCGCGGGCGCGTCGCCTCTTCGAAACAGGCGTGCGGTGGCGCTTCCGCGCAGCTCCAGCGTGTGCTGGCGGAGGCGCAGCAGGCTGCCTTCACGCAGACCGAGTACGGGGACGTCGTTGACTTCGAGAAATTGGAGCAGCCGCTGCTCCCGCGTCTCGCCCATGTGCGTCGAGCCCGGGTCCGCATCGACGTAATGCGGGTTCAGCTGAAAGGGGATCAGGCCGAGGGCCCGCAGCCCCGCCGGCTCGACAATTGGCATGTCGTTGGTCGTGCGGATCGTCGGACAGGCCAGATTGCTGCCAGCGCTCGAGCCCCAGTAGCGGAGCTGACCAGCGCGTGCCCGCTCACGCACGACGTCGAGGAGCTCCAGACGCTGAAACGCCCGCAGCAGCCGAAAGGAGTTGCCGCCGCCCACAAACAGCACCTCCGCCTCGTTTACGCTGTCGCGCGGCGGACGGCCGGTCGCGTGGAGACCGGTAACCGACAACCCAAGCGGTCGAAGCGCTGCCGCCACCCTGGCCGTATAGTGGTCCAGGTCCGCCCCAGCGTAGGCTGCGAAATGCACCCTGCGGCAGTCGCCGAGGAAGTCTTTGACGACGTCCAGCGCATACTCGAGGTAGGTACCGCCGTAGACGGTGGACGTGCTCAGGAGCAGGAGTTCCATACGCACTGCATTGTTCCAGTTGGTGCGATGTCTACGTTCTGCATGATCGCGCAATCGAGTGCAGCGGCGATGGCACGCTGCTACGCTCAAGCGGTGTCCGTGCCCGCGCCCGCGAACGTCCTGGACGGCTCGCCAGCCATCGAGGTGGACCGACTGCAGTGCGCCTACGACGGCGTGCCCGTGCTCGAAGACGTGACCCTGGCGATCGCACGAGGAGCGTTCGTGGGCATTGTTGGACCATCAGGCGCGGGCAAGACGACGCTACTCCGGGCGCTGCTGGGGGCCGTGCCGCGCATGGCCGGCTCGATCCGCATCTTCGGCGAGGAAATTTCCGCTGGCCGGGTGCCTCCGATCGGCTACGTGCCCCAGCTAGAGACAGTCGACTGGAACTTTCCGGTAACCGTTCGCGAGGTTGTCGGGATGGGTCTGGCTGTCGGAGGGCGTCTCTTCTCGCTGCCGTGGCTCAGTCGGGACCACCGGTCGCGGGTGCACGGCCTGCTGGAACGTCTCGGCCTCGGCGAGCTCGCCAATCGGCACATCCGCGACTTGAGCGGCGGTCAGCAGCAACGCGTGTTCCTGGCTCGGGCCCTGGTACGTGAACCACGGCTCCTGCTGCTAGATGAGCCGACCACTGGCGTCGACATCAAAACTCGCCACGCCGTCCTGCACCTGCTGGCGGACCTCAACCACGAAGGGGTCACCGTCCTGCTGACCACGCACGACCTGAATTCTGTCGCCGCCCACCTGCCCCAGGTGATCTGTCTGAATCGAAGGCTGGTGGCTCAGGGCCCGCCGGCGAGCGTGTTCACACCGTCTGTGCTGGAGGCTACCTACGGTGCGGAGATGGTCGTCTTGCGCCAGGGTGAGCTGACCGTGATCGCAGACAGGCTCGGCGTCTTTCGCGACATCACCGATCAGCACAGTCACCCTGAAGGCGCTGACCACCGCCACGCGGCTCTCGGCCAGACGGACCATTCGTAGTCATGCTGGCTTTCCTGCTCGATCCGTTCCGGTACGAGTTTTTCGTGCGGGGCTTGATTGCAGCCACGGTCGTGGGGGGTCTGTGCGGGATGGTCGGGACCTTCGTCGTCATGCGCCGCATGAGCTATATCGGTCATGGGCTCTCACACAGCGTTTTCGGCGGGGCAGTCGTCAGCTACGTGATGAGCTGGAATTTCTACCTGGGTGCCGGCTTGTGGGGATTCATCTCAGCCGTGCTTATCAACTGGACTGCCAGGCGTCGCCAGATCGGCGGCGACGCGGCCATCGGCATCGTCACCACGGCTTCGTTTGCGATTGGTGTGGCCATCATTTCGAAGGCACGTCGATTCACCAGGAACTTCGACGCGGCCCTCTTCGGCAACGTGCTGGGGGTGCAACCCGAGGACGTCTTCGTGGTCATCGGGGTGACCGTTCTGGTAGCGGTGCTGATTTTCTTTGGCTACAAACAGCTGCTGTTCATGACCTTCGACCGTGAAGTAGCACCGTTGTACGGCGTACCGGACCGCTGGATGGACACGCTGCTGTCGTTGATCCTGGCGGCCACCGTGATCGCCTCGATGCAGATCCTGGGTGTGACGATGATAGCCGCGATCATCGTCGTTCCAGCCGTGACCGCGCGGCTGCTCACCGACAGCTTCGCGCGCATGCTGCTGCTCGCGGCCGGGGTTGGGACCGTGTGCGGACTCGTAGGCATGTTGCTGTCCTACTATCTCGACGTCGCTTCGGGTGCCACAGTCGTGCTGACCGCGGCTGGCATTTTTCTGGTGACGCTCGCGGGAACATCGGTGCGGCGGTACCTGAAGACGGAACGGGCACGCCGGGGTGCGGCCCGACTGAGCCCGGCCCAGGTCAGCGACCTGTTCGACTGACGGCGCTATTGCAGTAGGTTGCAGATTCAAACGTATGTGGGTAAGCTTTTTGGGTATGCGCACCCCACCCCTGCTGCCACGCGCGCTCGCGGTGGCGTCGGCTCTCGTTCTACTCGTCGCGCTGTTGCTGCCCGTCGGCTCGGCTCTGGCCCGCACCACCAGGCTCAAGGTGGTGACCACGGTCGCTCCGCATGCCGATCTGGTTCGCCAGATCGCCGGCGACCGCGTGGATCTGGTGCAGATGGTTCCCGACGGTACCGACTCGCACACCTTCGAGCCGAGACCTTCCGACGGTGCGTTTCTGCAGGCGGCCGACCTGATCATCCTCAACGGTCTGCACCTCGAGACGCCCACGCAGCGCATGGCCGATGCCAACAAGAAGCCCGAAACGCCGTTTCTCTTCCTGGGCGACAACACCATCTCGCCACCGGAGTATCTGTTCGATTATTCGTTTCCGGCCTCCAGAGGTGATCCGAACCCGCACTTGTGGTTGAACGTGGCCTATGCCAGGAACTACGCCCAGTTGATTGCCAATCAGCTGGTAGCGTTGGACCCGGACAACGCAGACTTTTACCAGGCCAACCTTGCGACGCTCGGCGGGCGCATGGATCAACTCGACCAGGCTATCTTCCTGGCGGTGCAGAGCTTGCCGGAGGCCAACCGTAAGCTGCTCACCTACCACGACAGCTGGGCCTACTTCAGCCGGCGGTACGGCATGACCGTCATTGGCGCTATCCAGCCCAGCGACTTCGGCGAGCCCTCGCCGCGCGAGGTGGCCGCGCTGATCGACCAGATCCGAGCCAACAAGCTGCCTGCCATCTTTGGGTCCGAGGTCTATCCATCAAAAGTGATGGACGTCATCGGCCGCGAAACGGGAGCTAACTACATCTCCAGCTTGCGCGACGACGATCTGCCTGGCGATGCCGGCACACCCAGACACACCTACCTTGGCATGATGCTCGAAGACATGCACACCATGTTCGGCGGCCTGGGTGGACGTACGGACATGTTCGACGGCATCGACCCGGCCCCGGTGGCAGCCGCCAACATCTGAACGCCGCGCCGCAGACCCCGCTGAACGACCCGTCTCCACTCCACCAGCGACGCGCCTCAGGCATCAGGAGAGCCAAGCCTAGCCCATGCACACGTGCCTCTTTCCCGTGCGGCGGGCCCGGCGCGGCTTGCTAGCGCTCACCGTTTTCGCCGCGCCGTTTCTGCCCCTGCTCGCTGGTACGCCGCCGATCGCGCACGCGAGCGCCCGCTATGTGTCGTCGACACCCGAGAGCGGTGGATTCCTCACCTCAGCCCCGCCCAGTGTGCGCATCACGTTCGACGAGGAGGTGGCCACGCCAGGCAGCACTGTTTCAGTGGTCGCGGTCGGGGGCGCGGAGGTCAATGACGGGGCTGTCACAGTTGACGCCACGGATCGCAGGACGCTGGTCGCGCCGCTCAAGTCAGGGTTGGCGAACGGGCTGTATACCGTCAAGTGGGTGTCGCTTTCGAACAAGGATGGGACCAGGCAACAGGACTCGTTCAACTTCGGTCTGCGGGCTGGCGCAGCGCCGCCGGTGCTCCAGCTCGACCGCCAGACCGTCGAGATGGGTCAACTGCTGGAAATTATCGGCTCCGGCTACAAGCCCAACGGCAGTATCGTGGTCTCAGCCGGCGACGACGACGAGTTCGTGGATGCCGGCACCGCGGACGCGAGTGGAGTGTTCCATGGCTCGGTCGGGCTGCCGGGCGATCTGTCGCTGGGAATGCAGACGATTAGCGTCGCCGACGGCGACGGCGCCAAGGCGACTGCCGACGTGCAGGTGAAGTGGGGTGGCTGGCCGCCGGTGAAAGTTACCCTTCGCGCGGACACCGGCAAGGACGATGTCACCTTCACCGTCAACCTGTGGAACCGCTCGGACTACCATCTCGTGGTCGACGCGGCTCGGCTACGGCTGCCGGCGGGGACCAGCTACAAGACCGCCGACGGGAATGGTCGGCTCGACAGCGCTGGAGAAGCGACTTGGGACACCATCGACCTGGCGCCGCATGGTTCGGCTGGACCGTTCACGCTCGTGGTGGACACCAGGAGCCTCGAAGATGGCAGCCCTGTGACCGGCTGGAGCTGGGTGCAGTTCAGCCATGCCGAGCAACAGGCGAAGGACGGCACGCTTCTGCCGCCCTTTGTCAGCTCGGCGATTTCGAAACCAGCGACGGTGCGATCGGGCGGCTTGCGCTAAACAGGCGCTCTGGCGCTGGCTCTGAGGGATGTACGCTCGTTGGCGTCGCCTGATGCCTGCCCTGACCGACCGGCCGCCGATCCTGAGATACCAGCCCGCCGGGGTGGGGTGGGTCCGCGCAGCACTGGTGGGCACCCTTCTGCTCGCCACCGGCTGCGCCGGGCCCGCTCCCGTCGCTCCGAGTGCTGGCTCAACGAACCGGACCATCGTCCGAATGGCGTGGAACGACTCCGGCTTTCCTACGCCGTTTCGCGTGTCCACACTCGGACCCGGCGGGTTGATCCTGCTGAGCCTGGTCTACGACACGCTGGTGTGGAAGGACGCGAGGGCGGTAATTCCGTGGCTTGCCACCACCTGGCAGGTGTCCACTGATGGCCGGGAGTACACCTTCAGCCTCACCAACCGCGCCACGTGGCACGACGGCCAACCGCTGACTGCTGCCGACGTCGCCTTTTCGTTCGACTACTACGCCCAGCACCCCTACCGCTGGCAGAGCACGGACATGGTCGAATCCGCCACGCCTGTCAACTCGGACACGGTCAGGATTCGCCTCAAGCAGCCATTTGCACCGTTCCTGGTAGACGTTGCCGCGGTTGTGCCGATTATTCCACGCCACGTCTGGCAAAGCGTCGTCGACCCCGAGCGGTACGCGGCAGCGAATGCCTCCGTCGGCAGCGGACCCTTTCAGATGGCGGAGTATCGACCTGCCGAGGGTGCGTATCGATTCGTCGCCAACCGGACGTATTTCGGCGGCCGCGTGGCTGTTGATGAGCTCCAACAACTGAGCGTACCGGAGGAAACGCGCGTCCAATCCATCCAGCAGCACCAGTTGGAGCTCGTCCAGTCCACCGACGCCAGCGTAGCCGACGCAGTCAGATCCGATCCGCGGCTGAAGGTTCTGGAGACGGCTCCGCTGTCTATCGTGCGTCTGGCCGTGAACACGTCCAGACCGCCGCTGGACCGCCGCGAGGTGCGGCAGGCGCTCATGCTCGCCCTTGATCGGCGGCGAATCGCCGAAGTCATCACGCGGGCGGCCCCTCTCGTCGGCAGCGCTGGCATCGTGCCGCCTGAAACGCCCTGGTTCGACCCCGACCTGCCGGCGTATGACTTCGAGCCGGCGCGGGCGAAACAGCTGTTGGGTGGCCAGACATTCAGCCTCGAGCTGCTGGCGGATTCCACCTACCGCGAGCCCGAGCTCCTGGAGCCAATGCTGCAGGCGGTTGGCGTCACGCTCAAGGTCAGACGCGTCGACTCCAGGACGCGGACGCAGCTGCTACGCGAAGGCAACTTCCAGCTGGCGGAGGTCCAACATCTCGGTGTCGGCGGTGATCCCGATTTCTTGCGCCGCTGGCAGGAAGGCGTAGAGGCGAACGATTTTGCCCAGGGATGGACGTTCGACAACGCCGAGTTCGCTCAGCTGGCTCGGGCGCAAGCGGCCACGCTGGATGCTGGCGCGCGCAAGCAGCTCGTGTACCGCATGCAGGCCATCCTGGCGGACGAGCTGCCGACGCTGCCCCTGTACTACCGCCGCTTCTACTGGATCTACGACCAGCAGGGGTATACACCGATGAACACCTGGGGTGGGCTGATGAATGCGCTGCCGTTCGTGCAGAACAAACTTACGTTCCTGCAACGCTGACCATGCCGATGACCGGTGCGTCTTTCCGCCTGCTGCTGCGCTACGCGTCAGTCGGGGTAGCCGTGGTGCTGCTGAACTTCCTGCTGCCGCGCCTGCTACCCGGCGACCCTCTCGATGCAGCCACTCCAGACGACGGTACCGCCGTTTCGACGCTGACGGGCGACGCACGAGCGCGTTTGCGGGCTACCTACCACCTGGATCAGCCGCTTTCGGCTCAGCTCACCGCTTACCTTGGGGACCTCGCCCGCGGCGACCTCGGCTGGTCGATCAGCCGTGCTGCACCTGTCGCGCAGCTCGCCGCCGAGCGCCTGCCGTGGACGCTTTTCCTGGTCCTGACGGCGCTGGTGCTCTCGAGCGCCCTGGGCAGCGCGCTCGGGCTCGTCTCCGCCTGGCAGGCTGGCCGCGGCGACGGCTGGCTGACCACGGCCTCGACGTTGCTGACGGCGTTGCCCGAATTCCTGGTGGCGATGACCCTGTTGCTGGTGCTTTCAGTCGGGCTGCATTGGTTCCCGCTCCAGGGGGGCCGTTCGACGTTTGGGGATGCCGGGCCGCTGGACGTCTTATGGCACCTTACGCTGCCCGTGCTGACCCTCGTCCTGGCCACGAGCGCCGGGTTCATGCTGCTTGCCCGGGGTGCGGTGCTGGGCGTGCGAAACGAGCCCTACCTGATGGCAGCGCGGGGCAAGGGCCTGAGCGAGTCGGCCGTTGCGGTGCGCCACGCCGTACCCAACGCGCTGCTGCCGGTCGTGAGCCTGTTCGCGGTGCGGCTGGGGCATGTTCTCGGCGGCGCACTCGTCGTCGAGCGGGTCTTCGGGGTGCCCGGACTCGGCCTGCTGGCGTTCGAGGCCATTCGAGCGCGCGATTACCCGGTGCTGCAGGCGGTGTTTCTGCTTGCGAGTCTCGGCACGCTGTGCGCAATGCTCGGCCTCGAGATCGTCTCTCGCCGGCTCAGTCCGCGCCATGTTCGTTGACGCTGCCCGGGCCGAGAACGTTGGCGACTGCCCTCGCCCTCCTGGTGCTGCTCGCGCCAGCCATCGCGCCGTACGACCCCCGCCTGAGTGTCGCCGGTCCGTTGCAGGCGCCGAGCCAGGCACACTGGCTGGGCACCAATGACATTGGCCAGGACGTCCTGAGCCAGTGGCTCTTCGCTGCGCGAGCCACGCTGGCCGTGGCCCTCGGGGTCACCGCCCTGGCTACCCCACTCGCCTGGTCCGCTGGCCTGGTGGCCGGGCTGAGCGCGCGAGCCGAGGCGCCGGTGCTTGCTGTAGTCGACCTGCTCCTGGCGCTGCCGGCTTTGCCCCTGTACATGCTCGTGCTGACGCTGATCGGACCGGGCCAACTGAGCGTCGCGCTGATGCTGGGTTTGCTCGGTTGGCCGACCTTCGCCCAGGTGGTGCGCGCCCAGGTCATTGCCACACGTCAGGCGGCGTTCGTCGAGGCCGCTGCTTGCCTCGGCGCGACGCCAGTCCGCATAGCGACCAGGCACATCTTGCCGGCTACGCTGGGAATTTTGCCCGCCCACCTCGTGCTGACGCTCCGCTTCGCCGTGTTCGCCGAAGCCACGCTGGCCTTCCTGGGCCTGGGTGAGCCCGCCTCTCCGAGCTGGGGCGCCATGCTCGGCCAAGCCTTCGCGAACCCGCTGGTGTTCGCGTCACCCGCCTGGACGTGGCTGGTGCTGCCACCCGCCCTCGGCCTAGCCGTGCTCATCCTCCTCGGCGGCGCGTTGGCCCCCAGGCCAAGGTGACGCTGAACGGATGCGGTCGAGTCATCGTGATGTCCCGATGACGGCTTTCGGGTGGGACGTGACGCCTGGCGTGACGCTTGGTGCCGCAAGCTGGGCGGGTGCTGGCGTGTATTGCCACGGCCGCGGTGCTCGGGTTGGAGGGCCGGCTGGTGGAGGTCCAGATGGATATTGCGCAGCAGGGCTTACCCAACTTCTACCTGGTCGGACTGGCGTCGACGGCGGTGAAGGAAGCCCGCGAGCGAGTGCGCACGGCGATCAAGAATAGTGGCCTGGTGTTTCCGTTGCGCCGCATTACCGCGAACCTGGCGCCGGCCGAGCTGCCCAAGAACGGCCCGTCCTACGACCTGCCGCTGGCGCTGGCCATCCTGGTCGCCTCGGGCCAGGTCGATCAGCCGCCGGCCAGCGCTCTGTTCCTGGGCGAGCTGTCGCTGGACGGCCAGCTGAGGCATACGCAGGGCATCCTACCGATGGCTGCCACGGCCCGTGCGGCCGGCTTCAAGCAGGTTTTCGTTCCAGCCCTGGACGCTGCCGAAGCGGCGCTGCTGCGGGGCCTCGAGGTGATTCCGATTCCGTCCTTGAGCGATCTGGTGGCGCATCTGCGCGGCGATCGTGTGCTGCAGCCGGTGGCGGCCACGGATCTGGGCAACGGGCATGTGCCCGAGGACGTGCTCGATCTGGCCGAAGTACGCGGCCAGGAGCACGCCAGGCGAGCCCTGGAGATCGCCGCGGCGGGTGGACACAACGTGCTCCTGACTGGCCCGCCGGGCGCCGGCAAGACGCTTCTGGCGCGTGCGCTGCCAGGCATTTTGCCGCCCATGACTCCAGACGAGACGCTCGAAGTCACCCGCATCTACTCGGTGGCCGGAGTGCTGGCACCGGGCACGCCGGTCGTGCGCGAGCGTCCCTTTCGCGCGCCGCATCACACGGTCAGCTACGCCGGCCTGGTCGGCGGCGGGTCTTCGCCCCGGCCAGGCGAGATCAGCCTGGCCCATCGCGGCGTCCTGTTCCTCGACGAGATGCCCGAGTTCCACCCGCGCGTCCTGGAGGTGATGCGCCAGCCGATCGAGGATGGCGTGGTGACCATCGCCCGCGCCCGCGAGACGCTCAGTTTTCCAGCCAAGTTCATGTTGATTGCCGCGCGCAACCCGTGCCCGTGTGGCTACTACGGCGATTCGCTGCGCGCCTGCGTCTGCCCCGAGTCGGTGGTGACTCGGTATCAGAAGCGGCTCAGCGGGCCCATCCTGGACCGCATCGACATGCACGTGGGCATCGGCCGGGTCGACTTCGACAAACTCACCAGTGCCGAGCCTGGCGAGTCTTCGCAGGTGGTTCGGACACGTGTGACGGCGGCGCGTCAGCGCCAGTGGCAGCGCTTTGCCGCTCGCAGCGGGATCACCTGTAATGCCGAAATGCGGGTGCCGGACGCGCGCACATTTTGTGAACTCGATCCAAACAGCGCGGCCCTGGTGCGCAGCGCCGTCGAACGTCTGGGGCTGAGCGCGCGCGCCTACCACCGCGTCCTGCGCGTGGCGCGCACCATCGCCGACCTGGCCTGCGCAAACGACATCTCGCCAGCCCATCTGGCCGAAGCGATCCAGTACCAGCCGCGCGGCGCCGAACGCTAGTCGACCTGCATGGCCACGACTCGAGACGCTGGTTGCGCATAATCCGTGCGCATGCAACCGGACGTTTCGATCCCGTGGCGGCTGGCACCGCTAGACGATCCTGGGCTGCCAGCCTTCATCGCGCGCGGAGCGCTGCCGGATCCGGCAACCGCCCGCTGCGAGCTGTGCGATGCCCGCCCTAGGCAACCGTTGTCGACGATGTTGATCGTGAACGGACCCGATCGGCTGCCCGTACCCTTTCTGATTTGTGCCGCCTGTCGCCGAACGCTCGACAATCTCTACACCATGCTCGAGGCCGCTGGCAGCCCAGGCGCTCGGCTCCCGTAAACCGGCTGCGGCGACCGAACGGGGGGAGGTCTGGTCAGGGCGCTTCGGCATCCGGCGGGCTCGGGTCGTCGCCGACCGTCTCCGAATCGGTAGGTGCCTCGACTGGATTGGGCGACGCGATTGCCGCGGCCGAAAGCGGCAGCGTCGTCGGCCAGCGGGCAGCAATCGGGCCGCCGTCAAGGGACGCGAACGCGTTGTCCGCGTAATACGACGACGCGATCCCGTCCCTGAATGCCTTGCGCGCCTCGGGTGAGCTTGCGATTTGCCAGTGGAGCAGTGGGTCGCCCTCGTTCCAATCGAACCAGACCAGGGCCCGCACGAGCGGGAAGCTGGTGGGCAGCTGGTGGGACAGCATGTCGGCGATCCAGGCTGGCTTTGACCCGCCGTTTTCTGAAGACGCCGTTTCGCCGATCATGATCGGCTTGCCCGGCGCCGTGTCTTGCAGAAGCTGGTAGGTGTTGAACCCGCCGTTGTACGAGCTGCCGGCAAACACTTCCGAGAACGTCTGCCAACCGTTGTTGCGGTCGGTGCCCCAGTTGTAGCCGTCCATGCACACCCAGTCGACGTACTCGTGGCCGGGGTACAGCTCGGACATGGGGGTACTTCGCGGGCCGACGACGTTGGGGCACCACACCCACGTCACGTTGCTCGCGCCCTGGGCCCTGAAAATATCGACCACGTGCCGCCATGCGAGCACGAACTCACCCTCGTGATTGCCGTTGACCTGCTCGTTCCATGGCCGCCACCAGCCATTCATTTCGGGGTCGAAACGCAGGAACAAGGGATGTCCCCAGGCAGCGGCCGACCCGGCCCATCGGGTGATGAACGCGTCATGGGAGCCATTGCTGATCGTGCTCAACTGAAACCGGGGTTGAGTTTCGGAGCAACAATGATCCCAGGAACCCCAGTCGAGAACGGGGATCGAGCCGCGATCGCGGACAGCCTGGAAGTAGCTGGTCTGGAAGGGCTGGTAGGCGCCTTCGTGGAACCATGATTCACCCCATTGAACCAGCGAGGCGTGAGTGCCTGCCCGCGTCTCGAAGGCGTCAATCAGCGCGGGGTCGGCCGGCGTGCCGGGTATGTGGGCGCCCCAGTACACCTGGTCATCATCGGCCCATGCCGGCAAAGGCGACGAAGCAAGTAGAGCAAGCACGAATACTGAGCGCGAGATCAGCGCAAACCCAATCGTGAAGCTACGGGAGCGCTGAAAATGAGTGTTCAACACGCGATCAAGAATGCCAGTGTAAACGCTAAGTCGACCGTGAGCAAGCAGACATCGACAGCAAACTTACACGACATAATGATTGCATCTGGAGAGTGTCCAACGCGCTAAGTGTTACGTTGAGCTGTGATCTCGTGCATACGGTGTCTCTTAACGGCTTACGGTTCTTATGACGCTAAACCAAGAAAATCAACCTGCTATTACGATACGGCCGCACTGATCGAGAATCAAACCCTGAGACTGGCGTTGTGCTTTCCATAACGTGAACAACCGGCGTATTGAAGCGTGTTCAGAAGGACTGAGGTGCGCCTCAGCCCGGTGATGAACAGCCCGGTGAGCCCGGATCCTCTAGCGGTAGGTGAGCACGAGTTCCGGCGCATTGGCAGCGCCAGCTTTACGCGAGGAGACGATCAGCACGTCCGAGCTGGAGCCTTGTAAGGCCATCGCTACGAGCGTGCCGGCGTTGTTCTGGAGGGTGGCTGGGTCGAGCGAAATCTCGTACCAGGTGTTCGTTGCAGTGGCCCCGTTCAAGGCACCCATGAGCGTGGTCGAGACAGGCACGGTGTTGTTGTACGTCATGTACTTTTCCCACCAGCCCACGTCATCGACATACCGTACCGAGATGGTACTGGCGCTGGGCGCCGCGGGCTCTGACGAAGTCTTGATGCGCAGCCTGGCCGAAGCAATCGTTTTGCCAGCCGCGGAGGACAGGTCGAACTTCAAGAACGTCGTGTCGGTGCCGGTGGAGTCGACGCGGAGGGTCGTGCTGCTACCCCCGCTGATGGAGTCAGGGGCTGAGCGGCTGATGTACGTGTCGGCTATGGGCTTCAGCGCCGCGCCGCTGGTCGTCGGCCCCGGGTTCGGCG
>JAABUQ010004929.1_pt1 | contig 22041 bp, 20 predicted proteins | sample 5560001 | NCBI WGS metagenome assembly JAABUQ01 (sample SAMN10711888, study PRJNA513371) | rock metagenome | isolation source: Antarctica rocks | place: Antarctica: Victoria Land, Finger Mt nord | collected 2015-12-18 | reverse complement strand
GCCGAGTCCGGGGCCTGGCCGACGATCGTGCCGCTGGCGTTGATCCCCAGCGCGAACCAGGCCGAGGTGCCCGGCACGATCCCTGGCACCAGCGTCACGCCCGCGTCCCGCTGCCCCGGACCGGTCGGGCCGCCCGGCCGGTATACGAAGCCCGCAGTGTCCAAGCCATCGTGGCCCCGGGTGTAGCCGACCGCCATGCCGGAGGCGTTGACCCCGCCGGCGTGGGTCTGCACGTCGATGACCGATTCGTCTTCGACCTTCGGTGTCGTGAACAGCACCGCCCGAAGCGAGCCGGGCCCGGTGTACTGGAGGTCGTTGGTGCCGGGGGCCGGCCCGAGGCTGTAGCCGCCGGCGCTGGCGGACTCGGCCGCCGCGCGGTAGCTGACCACGCCCGCGTTGTTGACTTGCGGGGCGGAGTAATACGGCTCCCACGGCTGATAGTCGTTGACGGGCGCGACGCCGAGGTCCTTCAGCGCGTACGTGGTCGCGGCGGCGTCGGCGCGGCCTGGGCCGGCGGAGGCCAGGACGCAGGCGGCCAAGAGTGCGGGCAGTCCGGTCCGGGGCTTCATCGCGATCGGTCCTCCGTGCGGGGGATCGAGGTGCCCCGGTCCACCGGGGGCCGGCGGATTGTGCCACGACCGTGGCAGCGGTCAAGCCCAATTCTCGCCTTGACCGGCGCGGATCTCGGGATTTCGTCGCCGGCCGCTGTCCCATTCTTATTGGGGGGCGTTATTGAGCGAAAGACGCCCGGACTCCGGGCGAATCCCCCGGCGATAGTGAAGGGGCTTCACGTCCCGTCATGATCGCGGCGGGTATATTGCAAGGAGCCCGGCCGCCCCATCCGGGATGATCGCCCGTCGGCAAAGTCGCCGCCATCGGGAGATCCGGGGCGGAGGCCGATCGAAGCAGAGGAAGGCATCGGGGCCGAGGGCCTTTTTGGGGGGTCGACATGGGTGGTGCTTACCGCCATCAAGCGTTGCGGGATCTCCAGGAGCAGCAGTCCCGGTTCGCGCCCCGGGACCGCATCCTGGACCAGATCGACCGCGCCGAGAAGTTGCTCGCCGAGATCGAGGTGGAAAAGCGCTATCCGTTTGAATATTTGTTTTACCGGATCACGGGATTCCGCCCCGAGGTGACCACGGCGCTGGTCCTGGACGGCGTCGGGGTCTGGTCCGACCTCCGGCTCTACGTCGAGGACCTCTCGGCCGCCCTGTGCCAGACCGTCGAGCAGGCGCCCGAGCCGGTCCTGACGGTGGCCGAGGTGAGCCGGCGGTACAACGTGACGACCCGGACGATCACCCGATGGCGAGGGCAGGGGCTGGTCGCCCGCCGGTTCGTCATCGGGGGCAAGGCCAAGGTGGCGTTCCTGGAGTCGAGCCTGGCCCGGTTCGTCGAGGCGCACCGCGAGCAGGTCGACCGGGGCACCCGGTTCCAGAGGCTCAGCGACACCGAGCGCGAGGAGATCATCCGCCGGGCCCGCCGGATGGCGCCGATCGGCCAGGCCGGCCTGATCGAGATCGCCCGGCGGATCGCCCGGAAGATGGACCGCTCCACCGAGACCGTCCGGACGACCCTCAAGGCGTACGACCTGGAGCACCCCGACCGTGCGATCTTCCCGCCGTCCTCGGCCCCGCTCGACGAGGCGACCAAGGCCAAGATCTATCGCCTGTACAACCACGGCCGGGGGATCTCCGCCGAGGTCCTCGCCGTCCAGTTCGACCGGACCCGGTCGAGCGTCTACCGGGTGATCAACGAGATCCGGGCCCTCCGTCTGCTGGAGACCAAGCTGGAGTACATGGCCCACCCCAGCTTCGACGACCCGGCCCTCCGGGGCGAGATCCTCGCCGAGATGCCCGAGCCGCTCGACGGCAAGCCGGCCCGGCGGACCAAGGCCCCCAAGGGGCTGCCCCCCTACCTGGCCAGCCTCTACGAGGTCCCCCTGCTCGCCAGGGAGCAGGAGATGCACCTGTTCCGCAAGATGAACTACCTCAAGTTCCTCGCCGATCGGCTCCGCCGGTCGATCGACCCGGCCAAGGCCAGGACCGCCGACCTCGACGAGATCGAGCGGTTCGGCGACGAGGCCCTGGCCGTCAAGAACCAGATCATCAGCGCCAACCTCCGCCTGGTCGTCTCGATCGCCAAGCGACACGTCGGCCCCTCCAACGACTTCTTCCACCTCGTCTCCGACGGCAACATGAGCCTGATCCGCGCCGTCGAGAAGTTCGACTACTCCCGAGGGAACAAGTTCTCGACCTACGCCTCGTGGGCGATCATGAAGAACTTCGCCCGGACGATCCCCGAGGAGAATTTCCGCCGCGACCGCTTCGTCACCGGCCACGAGGAGATGTTCGAGGCCGCCGCCGACAACAGGTCCGACGAGCACGAGTACGAGAGCGCCCAGAAGCGGATGCAGGACGCGGTGAAGGGGATGCTCGGCCGGCTCGACGAACGCGAGCGGCGGATCATCGTCAGCCGATACGGGATCAGCGGGGCCAGCGAGCAGACCCTGGAGCAACTCGGCAAGGAGCTGGGGATCACCAAGGAGCGGGTCCGCCAGATCGAGTCGCGGGCCCAGGACAAGCTCCGCAAGATCGCCGGCGAGGAGAAGCTCGACCTGCCGATGCTCTGACCGGGTCAGCCGGCCGGCTTGTCGAGGTCGAGGACCCCGACGTTGCCCGAGGCCGTGATGTCCCGGACGATCGGCGAGGTCGCCGGGCCGTACTTGTCCTGGAGGAAGTCGGATTCGCGGGTCAGGGGCGGCTTGCCGGGGGCGGCCGTGGGCTTGGTCTTCTCGAACACCTCGCGGTACATCTTCTGGGTCACCGCGACCCGGTAGGAGCCCGGGGGGATGCCCCGGCCTTCCGGGCCGTTGACCTCGAAGGATTCGCCGTCGGCGTCGAGCGTCGCCACGTACGGCTCGTTGACGACCTTCTTGCCGCTCTCGTCCTTCGCCTCGATCGCGTAGAACGTGATCGTCACGCGCTGGCCCTCGGGCGGCGTGTACTTCGCCCCGGCCTTGGCGAGCTTCCCGTAGACCTTCACGCCGTTGCCGCCGCCCCCGCAGCCCGGTAGGGAGATCACGGCGGCCGTCAGGATCGTTATCGTTGCGAGAGCGCGCAGACATCGCATGGATGAGTACCGTTGATCCCAAGGAAGGTATTGAATCGAGCGGCGAAGGCGGCCGGACGCCCGAGGAATCTCGGGGCGCCCGGCCGGAGGGGTTGCATCTCGAATCCCGATCCCGATCAATAGGAGTCGGAGCTGAGGACCCGGCCGTCCTTGCGGACGAGGATGGAGTACCAGACGATCTGGCTGACGGTGTTCTTGATGAACTTGACGCTGCCGTCGGCGAAGCCCATGTTCACGCCGCCGGGGTGCTGGCTCCGGCACTGCCCGCCGCTGTTGTACATCCCGCTGCCGCAGTTGAAGCCCATCCCCTCGGCCGCGCCGTTGGGGTGGCTCATGGCGATGACGGGGCCGGCCTGGATCTCGTCGCCGCCGTCGCCGCAGCCGTTGGCCAGGGGGATGCCGTACTTGTTGTTGGGGGTCGGGTTGTAGGGCTTGGCGTGGCCGCAGAGGCTGGCCATGCCCAGCCCGATGGCCCAGGTGCCGCGGATGTCGGTCGAGGTGAGGCCGACCCGGAGCTCGCCGATGGCGGCGGTGTTGGAGAGGCCGTCGGTGACCTCGGCGATCCTCGCGCCGTAGTTTAGCGAGAAGATGCCCGTCTTCGGCATGCCGGGATAGGGGTCGATGGGATGCGCGATGCTGCCGCTCCCGTCGCTGCCGCCGATGCAGTGGTCGGGGTCGGTCGCGCCCTGGACCGCGCCATAGTTGCCGCGGGCCCAGTTGGTCAGCAGCTCGCCGGTGAGCTGGTTCTTCGGGGAGTAGGCGGCGTTGACGCCGGTGGCGTCGGACGGGGTGTTGAAGAACGCGCCGGCCGAGTTCAGCGAGTCGGACGGGCAGACGAAGGCGGCCAGGCGGGTGCTCCGGAGAGTCGAGCTGGCCCAGCTCATGTCGTACATGGCGGCATTGGGCGCCGTGCTGGCGTTGGGCACGGCGTAGGGGCCGGCCCAGCCCGGGTAGCTCCCGACGTTGGCGGTATTGTAGAGGGCCTGCTGCTCGATGTAGGGCAGGATCATCACCGCCCAGTTCGGGCCGAACGGCTCGGTCTGGTCGCTGCCCAGGGCGTCGGAGCCGGTGGTGCCGTCCAGCCCGTTGAGGTAGGGCTCGTTCGAGCCCTTGGGGAAGGTCCCGTTCGTCGACTCGAAGTTGTGGAGCCCGAGCACCAGTTGCTTGACGTTATTGACGCACTGGCTCCGGCGGGCCGCCTCGCGGGCGGCCTGGACGGCGGGCAGGAGCAGGGCAATCAGCACCGCGATGATCGCGATGACGACCAGGAGCTCGATCAGGGTGAACGCTCGGCGACGCTGACTCATGGGCGATGTTCCGGATGGATCGGGAGAGGGTCGTCTAAGCGGAGCTTTATCTTAGATCCGACTTCGTCGAAATCGATGGATTCTGCGTGAAAGTTCCATGTAGGGCTCGATAAATTCCGGCTTATCGCAGATGTGAATCACGGGGTGGTCGAGGTCGCCGGGGCCGGCGCCGACGGGGGGGCCGACGGCATCTTCTGGGCCCGGAGGCGGGCGATCCGGCCCTCGACCTCGTCGGGGTCGGAGGGGATCGAGCCGGAGAGCTTGTCCAGGCCGTCCTTGGTGACCCGGTAGTCGTCCTCGATCCGGACGCCGAACCCTTCCGAGGGGAGATAGAGGCCGGGCTCGATGGTGAACACCGCGCCGGGTTCGAGGGGCTTGCTGTTGTCGCCGACGTCGTGGACGTCCAGGCCGAGGTGGTGGCCCAGGCCGTGGATGAAGAACTGATCCATCGTCCGCTCGGTGCCGTCATCTCCCCTGGCCCGGAGCGGGCTGCCCTTGAGGAAGTCGCGGACGGTGGCGTTGAGGGCGGCCAGGTTGGTCTGTCCCGGCCGGAAGGCCCGCTCGGCCTCGCGCTGGGCGGCGAGGACCAGGGCATAGACCTCGCGCTGGCGGGGCGTGAAGCGGCCGTCGGCCGGGTAGGTCCGGGTGATGTCGGCGGTGTAGCCCTCGACCTCGCCGCCGATGTCGACCACGACGAGGTCGCCCGGCGTGATCGTCCGGTCATTCCGGCCGTAGTGGAGCACGGTCGAGTTGGGGCCCGAGCCGACGATCGAGGGGAAGCCGGCCCGCCGGGCCCCGCCCGAGGTGAAGGCGCCGAGGATCGCCCCTTCGAGGCGGTACTCGGGGATCTCGGGCCGGATCAGCCGGGCCACCGCCTCCTGGGCGTCGGCGGTGACGGCGACGGCCCGGCGGATCAGGGCGACCTCGGCCTCGGACTTGGCCTTGCGCATCTCGTGGACCGTCGCGGCCAGTTCCTTGAACCGGGCCGTGGCCGCCCCTTCGCGGACGAACCGGGCGAACCGGGCGGCCCCGGTCGTCGAGGCCGGCAGCGGCTGGGCCTCGATCAGGTAGACCGTGGCGGCGGTCGAGGGGCGGCCGACGCCGGGGTCGCCGATCGCCCGGAACAGGTCGCCGAGGAACGAGGCCGACGACTCGACCCGGGCGAAGCCGAGGCCCGAGGCCGACTCCGGCCCCGGGCTCGGCCTCGGGCCGACCCAGCGCTCCTGCCTGGGGTTCCTGGGGGGCAGGTAGAGCGCCTCGTCGCCCGACTCGGGCCAGAGGATCAGGGCGGCGTGGGGGGCGTCGATCCCGGTGAGGTACCAGAAGTCGTTCTCCTGGCGGAACTTCGCATCCTCGGTCGGCTCCCCCCGGCCCACCAGTGCCACCACCACGCCGGCCGCGCCCGAGGAGGCCGGCCCGCTCCCCCCTTCGGCCCTCAGCAGGCTCGACCGGAGGACCGATCCCGCCGCCTCGGCCACCCGGATCTGCTCCATCAAGGCCCTGCGGCGGTCGCGATATTCCGCCTTCGTCGGCCCAGCGATGGCCGCCGAAGGCGAGCCGGGCGGGCCGACGCCCCGGGCCGCGGGTCCGAGGATCAAGGCGGCCAAGAGCAGGTAAGATCGAGTTTTCATCCTGGCTGATCCATTCGGGGCATAAAACTAACTTGACGCCGGTCGCCGACTATTGTCGCTGGAGTAGGCGATTTTGGTATGATGCTGGTCCGGACTACCTCGAGACAACCTTGGAGGAGTTGAGCGATGGCCAAAAAGCCGCCACCACGGCCGACGCCCGCAAGCTCTCCGAAACCCGACGGGTTGATCAATCAGACTGGGAGTCGCCCTGGCGGCACCGTCACAGGATCGTACAAGATCAACTACGGCGCCGAAACTCGTAATACGCCATCACCTGCGACCCCCGTGACGGCTGGGCCATCGCGCAAGATCAACTGGGGCGACAAAACTCGTACTCCCGAGGAGGGTGGGAAGAAATAGGCGGTCCGGCGTCAGAATCGGCCCTGGAATCCAAGCACAAGCAAAATCAGGCCCAAGCAAAACGCGAAGGTCGCGACGGTAATCAACCTTGCTTTCCATTCGATGACATATTTCGTCCCGGTGACAGCCCAATGATAAGAGGCGGCGATCGTCGCCTTAACCTGGTTTGGAGAAGGTACCAATTCGGGAGGTTGAGGGGTCCAGGACGGCTCGGGCCCGATCTGATCGGCTTTCTCGTCCGCCTCCTCATCCTCGTCCGGGATGTACTTCAACCCGCTCATCTCCGCGAGTTCGATCGCCGTTCGCACGGTCATTGGGACGATCTTCTTCGAGGGTTTTCTGGCGCGGGCACAGATCAACATCGTGGCGACCAGACAGCCCACCGCGAGCACTATCGGACGTGAGGTGAGGGCTTGGCTGATGCCGGCGATCCGCCCCGCCGCAGCGAGTGCGGCGCCGACGGCCCCGGAGATTTTCATGAGATCGTCGGCCTTCCTATCCAGGGTGGCGGAAATCTCGGTGACTTCTTTGTAAGAATTCTCCGCGTGTTTGAGCACGACCTCGTAGACCACGCCGTTTCGAGTCGGCACATACGCGCCCGCCCAGCCATAAGCATCATTCAAGTTCTCGTCTTCTTTGGTCTCGACCATACGATCCAGGTCGGGCGGATGCCACCAGTAGCGGGCCCATCGATACGATTTCCGGAAAGGAAACAGGATCGCCTGCCACAAGCCCGACCAAGTCAACCAGGCAGGGCGAGTCGCTGGCCCGACCCAGGCAGAGAGAGTCAGCCCTGTCATGAGCAGGCACGACGCCGAGATCGCGACTCGCCACGCGACGACCATCCAAGGTTCGGGGAAGCGATCGAGGAAAATCGACAACCGCGTCGTCAATTCGATCAGGCAGGGGAACCAAACGAAACGCCAAAACCTTACGACCACCGACGCCAACCATTCCCATCCATGAATCCAGGTCAAGGCAAACGCAATGACCGTCATAGCCCAGATTAGTGTGAAGGACTTACGCCAGGACCATCGCATCTTCGCCACCACTCCGCGCGGAACGCCCGGAAAAGCTTAAAAGATGCGGCGACATTAGCGGTCGTGTCAACGCCGTAATCCATCCCGGCGGCCGGTCGATCTGGCCTCGCCCCTTTAACCTCCGATGATTTCTAGGGGTGCGGTGGATCGATCCTGGCGCTTTACATCAACGGGTTCGGCCTGTTAGACTGCTTCGACCCCCGAGATGATCGTACCGACCATGCCGGGGCGCGATCCTCAATCGTGCCCTAGGCTTCGAAGGCCCGGTGCGATCCCCGCCCGCATGGCCTTTGCCCCCCGACCCACCGCAGCAGGAGGACGCCCTTCCGTGCCTCACGATCGCCACTTATTCACCAGCGAGTCGGTCTCGATGGGCCATCCCGACAAGATGGCCGACCAGATCTCCGATGGCATTCTCGACGCCATCCTGGCCCAGGATCCCACCGCCCGAGTCGCCTGCGAGACCCTGCTGACGACCGGCCTGGTCTGCCTGGCCGGCGAGATCACGACCACCGCGATGGTCGATTACACGGCGATCGTCCGCCAGGTCGTCCGCGAGATCGGCTACACCTCCAGCGAGATGGGCTTCGACGCCACCACCTGCGCCGTGATCGTCGCGCTGGGCAAGCAGTCGCCCGACATCGCGATGGGCGTGGATGCCAACGCCGAGGCGGGCAAGGAGATCGGCGCCGGCGACCAAGGGCTGATGTTCGGCTACGCCTCGAACGAGACGCCCGAGCTGATGCCGCTGCCGATCGCCCTCTCGCACCGGATCATCAACCGCCTGACCGAGCTGAGGCAGGACGGCACGATCCCCTGGCTCCGCCCCGACAGCAAGAGCCAGGTGACGATCGAGTACGAGGACGGCAAGCCGGTCCGGGTCGACACCGTGGTCGTCTCGACCCAGCACGCCCCCGGCGTGGACAACGCCACGATCCGCGACGCGATCATCAAGCAGGTGATCGAGCCGGTCCTGCCGCCGGAGATGGCCAAGGATAAGATCACCTATCACATCAACCCGACCGGCAACTTCGTCGTCGGCGGCCCGCACGGCGACGCCGGCCTGACCGGGCGGAAGATCATCGTCGACACCTACGGCGGCCGGGGCCGCCACGGCGGCGGCGCCTTCAGCGGCAAGGACCCCACCAAGGTCGACCGCTCGGCGGCCTACATGGCCCGCCACGTCGCCAAGAACATCGTCGCCGCCGGCCTGGCCGAGCGGTGCGAGATCCAGCTCGCCTACGCCATCGGCGTCTCCGAGCCGGTCTCGGTCCGGGTCGACACCGAGGGGACCGGCCAGATCCCCGACCAGCAGATCGCCGATCTGGTCCGCAAGCACTTCCCGCTCACCCCGGCGGGGATCATCAAGCACCTCGACCTCCGCAGGCCGATCTACCGCAAGACCGCCAGCGGCGGCCACTTCGGCCGGTCCGAGCCCACTTTCACCTGGGAGAAGACCGGCCACGCCGACGCCCTCCGCAAGGCCGCGACGGCCGAAGCGGTGGCCTGAACCACCGTCGGCTCAGACCGATCGGGACGGCGGATCTCGCCAGGACGGGCCAAGGCCCGCGAGATCCGCCGTCCCGTCTTGCTTTTCGGCCCGGGCGATTTCAGAATGTTCGTTCCGGCCGCCCCTTTCCGGCCTGAACCTCTCCCGGGCACGGTTGCCATGTCCCAGACACCCGAAGAGATCGCCCGAGCCGCCTACGCCCGGACCTTCGGCGGCTCGCCCACGGTCCTGGGCCGGGCCCCCGGGCGGGTCGAGCTGCTCGGCAACCACACCGACTACAACGGCGGCCTGGTCCTGGCCGCCGCGATCGACCGCTCGACCGTCGTCGTCGGCCGACGGGTCTCCGGGGGCGAGGCGAAGGTCCGCTCGGCCAACTTCGACGAGGTCGACCACTTCGCCGTGGCCGAGGTCGAGCCGGTCGAAGGGGAGCCCGACGCCTGGGGCAAGTACGTCCGGGGGGTGACCTGGGCGATCCGCGAGGCGTACGGCCCGATCCCCTCGGGCTTCGAGGCCGCCCTCGCCGGCGACGTCCCGATCGGCGCCGGGCTGTCCAGCTCGGCGAGCTTGCAGGCCGCCTTCGCGATGTTCCTTGCCGGCGCCGGGCTCTCGGGCGCCCCGGGGGGGGCCAACCCGGGCGAGGCCGACCGCCTGAACCTGGCGAAGACCCTGAGGCGGTCGGAGAACGACTTCGTCGGCGTCGCCTCGGGCCTGCTCGACCAGTTCTCGGCCCTCTTCGGCCGGGCCGGCCACGCCTTCATGCTCGACTGCCGGACCCTGGACCACACCATCCTCCCCCTGGGCGACCCCGCCCCGGCGATCATCGTCTGCGACTCCAAGACCTCCCGGAGGCTGGCCGAGGGGATGTACAACCGCCGGAGGGCCGAGGGGGAGCGGGTCGTCGCCCACTTCCGCGACCGCAAAGGGGCCGCGCAGGTCGGCTCGCTCCGCGACGTCACGCCCGAGGACCTCGAATCCGAGTGGGACGCCCTCGACCCGGTCGGGCGGCTCAGGGCCCGGCACGTCCTGGCCGAGAACGGCCGGGTCGAGCGCGGGGCCGAGGCGCTCCGCTCGGGCGACCTCGCCGCTTTCGGCGAGCTGATGTCGGCCTCGCACGCCTCCAGCCGCGACGACTTCGAGAACAGCTCTCCCGCGCTCAACGCCCTGATCGAGGCGGCCGAAGGCTCGCCGGGGTTCCTCGGCGGCAAGCTCTCGGGCGCGGGCTGGGCCGGCTGCACCGTCAACCTCGTCCGGCTCGACCTCGCCGGAGACTTCGCCGAGTCCGTCCGGGCCCGCTACGCCCGGTCCACCGGCCTCCAGGCCGACATCCACGTCTGCCTGGCCGCCGACGGGGCCAGCTCGCTCGCCCTCGGCTGACGCGATCCGATCCCGCCGGACTCTCCGGCTTCAGGCACCCGGGTAGAGCGGATGGTCGCCGGTCCCCTGGGTGTCGCGGTCGCGGTCGCGGCGGTACCAGTTCCAGAGCAGGCAGAGGGTCGCGTCGTCGAGCAGCTCCTTCGAGCTGTCAAACTCGTAGTCGTCGGGGTCGCCGCCGGCGAGCAAGGCGTCGGTGGGCGGGGTGACGTAGGCGGCCGAGGCGAGCCGGCGGACATCGGCGAGGAGCAGGGGGAAGTTCTCGGCGGCCGAGGGGCGGAGCCGGTCGCCGAGGTAGCCGTAGTTCATCTGGTTCTCGACGACCCGGAGGGCCAGCCTGGGTTCGCGGCGGACGATGATCACCTCGCCGAGCGGGTCGCGGGGCGAGCGCATGGCCCGGGCCTTCCTGGGCATCCTCGGCCCCCGGCCGATCGCCGCTCGGAAGCCGGTCGAGAGGGCGCTCACCCAGCCCGGGGGGGTGACCTCTCGGACCTGGTCGCGGGCCTCGATCTTGCCGGCGGCGACGAGCTCGACCTTGTCCCAGGGGACCCAGTGGGTCGGCTCCCCCCGGAGGCCGGAGACCCGGAGCCCCCCTTCGAGGCAGGCCGCCGAGTGGATCGTCTGCGGCCGGCTGAGGTCGGGGAAGGCGTCGACCCGCCACGCCTCGGCGGCCACCTCCAGCTGGTACAGCCCATCGAGGAGCCGGCGGGTGTCCCCCTCGTCGAGGATCTTGGGCCAGACCCCGGGCACCCGGGCGACCCACTGCATCGCGTCGGTCGGGTGGGCCCCGGTGACCTCGGCGAAGAGGTCGCGGACCTTGCGCGAGTCCTCGAGCTCGTCGAAGACCACCAGCCGGTACTTCGCCTCGGCCTTTGCCATCGCTCTGCCCCGCGCCGCGATCGCTCGGGCCCGACGCCCTCTGGGATCGATCCATCCTAGCAACCGGCCCGCCCCGACGCCAACAAGCAAGCCGACGCCCGGCCTAGCTCGCGGCGAAGATGCCTCGCCCGAGCTGGAGGAACTCGATCATGTTCCCGTCCGGGTCGAGGACGAACAGCGAGCCGGTGCCGAAGTCGAGCGGATCGTCCTTCGCCGCGACCGCCCGCTCATTCCCCTGGAGATCGATCTGGAAGGCCCGGACTCCGTGATCGAGCAGCAATCCGAGCACGGGCCGGAGGTCGGCCACCTGGAGGGCGAAGTGCCGGTAGCGGTGGTGCGGATGCTCGGATTCCCCCGACCCGAGCGGGATCAGGTGGACCGCATTCGTCGCGTTGAGCCTGAGCCAGCCGGGGCGGCCCGGCACCCGCTCGAAGCCCAGGAGGCCCGCGTAGAACCCCTCGGCCACCCCCCAATCCTTCACGACCAGGCCGACATGGTTGATGGTCTCGACGTCGATCTTCATCTCGCAACCCCGGGGCCGATGGTGCTTCCTGGGCCACCTTGTCTGCTTTACGTCGATTCGATGCCGAGCGTGACCCCCCAGAGGAGGGATCACCCCGCCCGGAGCACGCCAGCCCTCCCCTCCGAGGTGGCGCCGGTTATAATCCGTCCTCGGCCGGCAACGGACCTTCGGATGGAGACCTTCATCGATGGTGATCACCTCGGAGTACCTGGATATCCCGGTCGACGGCTCGCCGATGCGGACGTTCCTGAGCCGGCCGAGGGCCGAGGGCAGCTACCCGGCCGTCCTGCTCTATTCCGACATCTTCCAGCTCACCGGGCCGATGCTCCGGGCCTCCGAGCGGCTGGCCGGCCACGGCTTCGTCGTCGCCGCGCCCGAGGTCTACCACCGGATCGAGCCGCCCGGGTCGGCGATCCCCTTCGACGACGCCGGCCGGGCCCGGGGGATGCTCGGAGCCTCGAAGACCCCCGTCGCCCACTTCGACGCCGACGCCCGGGCCGCCCTCGACTTCCTCGCCGCCCGAGCCGACGTCGCCCCCGGCCAGCTCGCAGCCGCCGGGTTCTGCCTCGGCGGCCACCTCGCCTTCCGCGCCGCCTTCCAGCCCGACGTCCGGGCCACCACCTGCTTCTACGGCACCGGCATCCACGACGGCAAGCTCGGCCAGGACCCCGACGCCGGCTCCCTCGCCCGGGCCGACGAGATCCGAGGCGAGCTGCTCATGATCTTCGGCGCCAACGACCCCCACGTCCCCGAGCCCGGCCGCCGGAAGATCGACGAGGCCCTCCGCGCCGCCGGGACCCGCTACCGCATCCAGCTCTACCTCGCCGAGCACGCCTTTATGCGAGACGAAGGACCCAGGTACGACCCCGAGGCAACCGACCAGGCTTTCGGGGCGATGATCCTGCTCTTCCGCCGGGTGTTCGCCTGAACTCGCTTACTTCTTCGGCCCGTTCCGCGACGGCGCGGGGAGCAAGCGACGGAAGCCGGCCTGCTCGAAATGATGGTCGTTGGTCAAAGCATCAAAGATGCCAAGATCGGACATCACGATGAAGCTCGCGCAGTCGACCAATCCCCAGCTTTTATCGGGCCGAGCCTCGTAGAGGTCTACTGATCGCATTATCAGGTCATTTTCGACGGGGACGACCCGAAATTCCGGGCTTGCCGGCAGCAACCGGATCGACTCGACAAATGCGGCTCGGCGAGCAGTCCGGGCCAGCCCGTTCCCCGTCTCGGCGATGATCCAGTCGGTGAGGACGATCTCCCTTCCCCAGAGGATCACCTCTCGCCAGGCCCGGATCGCCTCCATATGGTTCCGATCATCGGAAATCAGGAGCGCAATCCAGCCGCTGGTATCGAGGAAAATGGGATCACTGTTGGTCATCGGCTTTCGGGTGTCCATACAGGTAATGGTCGATGTTCATCGACAGGTCGGGGATGCCGGCCGGCCCGGCCAGGTCGAGCATCCGGTACAGGAGGCTGGACTTGTCGAAGGGCGGTTCGCTCGCTTCGGCCTTGGGGCCCGGGCGGAGTTGGTCCTGGCCGCCGGTCACGTCGCCGATCGGGAGGCTAGCATCGGGGGACTGGCACTTGTTGTCGGGCGGGACGGCCTCGGGAGCTTCGTGGGCCTTGGGATGACCGTACAAGTAGTGATCGATATTGCTGGCCAGGTCGGGTATGCCGCCCGAAACCGTCCCCGCGTCCATCCGGCGGGCGACCGCGTCGCTGTTGAGGTTGTTCGACAGGTCGGGGTCGCCCAGATCGACCGCGAGGTCGCCCATCGGGAACGACGGATCGATCGGCCGGCCCGGGTCGTCGCCCGGCGAATCCACGGGTAAGATTTCGACGACCGTTCCTTCCGGAAGCCCGTTCGGCGGGTCGATCACGACCACGCCATCTTTGATTTGCCCAAAAATTTTCATGTTACGTCCTTTTCGATGATCGAGGATCATCGGACTGCATCAATGGATCAGGATCGCCTCGCCGCGATCGGCAGCCTCGCGGTAGAGTTCTTTCAGCCCCCGAAAGTCATCGAGCAGGTGATCTTCCCGGACCTCGTCGAAGATCGATCCCGATTCCACTCGCTCAAGGAGGTCGGAAACCCGTTTGATCTTCGGGGAGGTAACGACATCCAACCGAAGATCACTGAACACGATTTCACCGTTCGAGAATGATGAATCGCTGCTGAACAACCACCCCCCCTCCGTCACCTCGCGGGCCAGGAGGCCCGGATCGATGCGCTCTTTGAGCCGCCGCTCGATCAGGTCCGAGGTCTTCTCGACGAACATCACACGATTCATCAGGCCGGGGTGGGCCAGGCAGGTCCGATCGATCTCTTCCATGAGCGCAGCCATCGTCTGCTCGGCTTCGGCGAGGGTCCCGAAGTATTCCGAATCTCCGACGAGAGGGTCGAGCAGGTCCGGATCGTCGAAATCGTCGTTCTCCCGGAGATCCAGCGGCCGGCCACCGTTGTGGAAGACGCTGCAAAGCACGAGTTCGGCCCCTCGGTCTTCCGCCAAGAGCCGGAAGAGGCCGCTGCCTTCGGGGATCGCCTGATAGTAGAGGCTAAAACCCATCGCCTCATCCCCCCGCCAGGCTTTCGAGCATCTCGTCGGGGGCGGCGGCGTATTCGAGGGGCTCCATCGAGTAGCTGGCCCGGCCTTGGCTGAGGCTCCGGACGGCGGTGGAGTAGCCGAACATCTTTTCGAGGGGGGCCCGGGCCTCGACGACCTTGAGCTTGCCTCGCTCGAACATCTTGTCGATCTGGGTCCGGCGGGAGAGGAGGTCGGCCATGACGTCGCCGAGGTAGTCCTCGGGGGTGACGACCTCGAGCTTCATGACCGGTTCGAGGAGGGTCGAGCCGGCCTCGGCGACGGCCTTGCGGAGGGCATCGGAGGCGGCGAAGCGGAAGGCGACGTCGTTGGAGTCGGTGTCGTGGGTGTCGCCGTCGGTCAGGGTGACCTTCAGGTCGACGAGCGGGAAGCCGGTCCGGCCGCCGGACTTGGCCTCCTCGCGGATGCCGGCCTCGATCGAGGCGAGGAACTCGCTGGGGATCACGCCCCCCTTGAGCTTGTTGACGAAGACGAGCGTGGCGCCCCCTTTGGGCTGGACCTCGTGCTGGAGGTCGATCTTGACCTTGGCGTAGAGGCCCGAGCCGCCGGTCTGGCGGATGCAGGAGCCGACCACGCCCTTGACGTCCTTGCGGATCGTCTCGCGGTAGCTCACCCGGGGGCGGCCGACGTGGACCTTGAGCTTGTAGTCGCGGACCATCTTGTTCTTGAGGATCTCCATGTGGAGCTCGCCCATGCCGGAGATCAGGGTCTGGCCGGTCTCCTCGTTGACCTTGTAGGAGAAGGTCGGGTCCTCCCGGGCGAGCGCGGCGAGGGTGTCGGCGAGCTTCCCCTTGTCGGCGGAGGAGACGGGCTCGATCGACATGCTGATGACGGTCTCGGGGAAGTCGATCTTCTCCAGGAGGATCGGCTGGGCGGCGTCGCAGAGGGTGTCGCCGGTGACCGAGTCCTTCAGGCCGACGACGCCGACGATGTCGCCGGCGAGCCCTTCCTCGATCTTCACCCGCTCGTCGGCGCGGATGTGATAGAGGCGCGAGCAGATCTCCTTCTTGTCGCGGCCCGGGTTGTAGGGCCGGCTGCCGGAGCGGAGGATGCCGGAGTAGACCCGGACGAAGGACAGGTCGCCGTGGGCGTCGTTGGTGATCTTGAAGACGAGGCCGCAGAACGGCTCGTCGGGGCTGGGCTTGCGGACGACCTCGGTCCCCTTCTTGGGGTGGTGGCCGACGACCGGCGGCTTGTCCAGCGGGCTGGGCAGGAAGGCCGAGACCGCGTCGAGCAGGCGCTGGACGCCGACGAACTTGAACGACGAGCCGCAGAGCACCGGCTGGGCCATGCCGGTCAGGGTGGCCCGGCGGAGCGCGGCGACGATGTCGGCTTCGGCCAGGTCGCCCCCTTCGAGGTGGGCCATGTACTGCTCGGCGAAGGGCTCGTCGAAGTCGCTCAGCGCGTTGAGCATCCGCTCGCGCCAGTCGTCGGCCTCGGGGCGGAGGTCGTCGGGGATGTCGGCCTCGGTCACGGAGGAGCCGTAATCCTCGGTCTTGTAGTACAGGGCCCGCATGGCGATCAGGTCGATCAGCCCCTTGAACTCGCCCATCGTCCCCTCGGGGCCCGAGCCGATCGGGATCTGGACGGGGATCGGGTGGCTCTCGAGCCGGTCGGCGATCTCCTTGAAGACCCGCTCGAACTCGGCGCCGATGCGGTCCATCTTGTTGATGAAGCAGATCCGCGGGACCGAGTACTTGGCCGCCTGCCGCCAGACCGTCTCGCTCTGGGCCTCGACCCCCTCGACGGCCGAGAAGATCACCACCGCGCCGTCGAGGACGCGGAGCGACCGCTCGACCTCGGCGGTGAAGTCGACGTGGCCGGGGGTGTCGATGATGTTGATCGTCGCGTCTTTCCACTTGCAGGTGATCGCCGCGGCGACGATCGTGATCCCGCGCTGGCGTTCCTCTTCGAGGTAGTCGGTGGTGGTCGTCCCCTTGTCGACGTCCCCCATCCGGTGGACCTCGCCCGTGTAATACAGGATGCGCTCGGTCGTGGTCGTCTTGCCGGCGTCGATGTGGGCGATGATCCCGATGTTGCGGATCGTGGTTAACGGCGAGGTATCCATGCGTCGGAATCCACCCAAAGGGAGGGGCGTCGGAGGTCGGACCAAGGCTAGCGGTTGATCCGCCATTTTACCGAGCCGAGGCGGCCGGCACCACGCGAGTCGACCCCCGCCGAGGCGCCCGGGCCCGGGGGACTCTCCCGCTTTCGATAGCGGAAGCGATCCTTCCAGCTCGCGATCGGCCGCTCGATCAGGTGCCACGAGAGCACCGCCACGGCCAGCGTCAGCGCCAGCTTCTCCGCCTGGATCGGCCAGGGCTGGGCCAGCCTGAGCCGGTCGCACCCATCGACGATCCAGTACACCACGACGTGGTAAAGGTAGAGCCCGTAGCTGATCTGGCCGAGGTAGACCAGGGGCCCGGCCCTGAGCGGGGCCAGCCACGGGTGGCCGGCGTGGAGCGCGACCAGGCCGATGACCCCCGCGTAGAGCAGGCCGAAGGCGAAGATCGTCTCGGCCGGCCAGGCCGGCGTGGGCAGGCCGATGAACCCGAGCGCGGAGTAGCTCCAGCACCCCCAGAGCAGGTACAGCGAGGCCAGGGCGATCGCCCCGCCGAAGGCCCGGGCCGCCAGCTCGGGCCTGAGCCGGGCCCAGGCCCCGTCGGCCAGCGACCAGGCCAGCAAGCCGCCCAGGGCGAAGCCGTCGGACCGGGACGCCAGGAGCCGCTCGGGGTACTTGGGCAGGACCCCGTTGCCGCCGTCGCGGCAGGCCAGGTTGAGGGCGATCACCGCCAGGGCGAGCCAGGGGAGCTTCCGCCGCCCGACGAGCAGGACCAGGGCGGGCCAGATCAGGTAGAACTGCTCCTCCAGGGCCAGGGTCCAGGCGTGGTCGAACCCTGGGTGCGGCGCGGGCGGCAGCTTGCCCCAATAGAGCGGGATGTTCTGGGTGAAGGTCAGGGCGTAGGGCAAGCCTTTGAGCGATGCGGGCGTGCTCAGGAACGGGTTGACCGCGACCAAGGCGAACAGCACCAGGTAATACGTCGGCCAGATCCGCAAGCTCCGCCGGGCGTAAAACCGGGGCAGGAAGCCGGCCTCGCCGAGGTTCCGCAGGAGGATCGAGGTGATCAGGTACCCCGAGAGGACGAAGAACAGGTCGACCCCGCTCCAGCCCGGGAAGTACCGGCGGGTGTCGAGGTGGAAGAAGAGGATGACGACCGCCGCGAAGGCGCGGAGGGCGTCGAGCTCGGCGACCCGCGTCATGATCGGCCCTTCGCCGCTCGCGGTCGTCACGCCTGGCCCCTCGGCCCGGCGGCGGCGACCCGCTCGAAGTAGGCTTTGAGGTCGGGGATGGCCACTTCGAGCGAGTAAAGCCGCTCGACCGTCTCCCGGGCGGCCCGGCCCAGGGGGGCGAAGCCCGCGGGGTCGTCCAGGACCCGGAGCGCGAGGTCGACCCAGGCTTCGGCGTCGAACAGCGGGGCGACCAGGCCGTTGACCCCCGGCTCGATCACCTCGAGCACCGGCGCCACGTCCGACGCCAGGACGACGACGCCCGTCGCCATCGCGTCGAGCAGCGACCACGACAGCACGAACGGGGCGGTCGGGTACAGGTGGAGGTCGCTGATCCGGAGGACCTCCGCCAGGCGGTCCGGGGTCACCGTCCCGAGGAAGACGAACCGATCCGGGTCGACTTCGACCTGGCCCAGGGCCCACTGCTTGAAGCTGCCCCCGCCGACGTGCAACTGATCCCAACCGTAATAGGTCCCCTCGCCCCCCACCACGACGAACAGGACGTCGGGCCGCTCCCGGGCGATCCGGTCGGCCACCTTGAGGAACAGGTCGAACCCCCGGATCGACTCCAGGCCGCGCGAGACGAACGTCACGACTTTGGTCCCTGCCGCGAGCGATCGACCGCCGACCTCGCGAGGGGCGGGGCCGGCCCGGTAGAAGTCGACGTCGACCCCGTCGAAGTGGACCTCGATCTTGGATTGAAACCGCTCGGGGAACGTCGAGCGTTGCCAATGCGTCGCCGAGTAGCCCGAGTCGCAGTCGACCAGGCCGAGCAGGACCGGGGCGTTGATGCAGCGGGGGAAGAACGGGGCCGGCTCGGCCGGCGGGAGGTCGATCCGGTACGAGATGTCGCGGTGCGATCGGGCGAAGTAATACTCGCAGTAGTTGATGATCGGGCAATCGAGGATGTCGCGGAGCAGGGGGGTGGGGGCCCCCCGGCCGCCGTGGGCGACGACCAGGTCGGGCTTGAGGTCGGGCCGCCTCCGGACCGCCTCGTACACCGCCTCGCAGAGTTCGAGGTAGTGGCCGTGAATCTGCGGCCAGGGGATCGCCCCCCGAGTCCGGTACTCGTCCGGGAGCGCGAGCCGCCGGACGTCGAGCGACCGGAGCATCTCGGCCGTCGGGCTCGGGCAGTTCGAGACCGAGTCGACCAGGAAGTGGCACGACCAGCCGTGCCGCCTGGCCAGCTCCAGGGCGACATGGCCGAACTGAGCGGGGAAGGCGTCGTGGAGGAACAGGACCCGCATCATCCGCCCCTCTCGCCGACGCCCGCCAGGTCGCCCAATAACGAAGCCAACCGAGGGAGGGTCACGTCCCGGTCGAACCGCTCGCGGACCACCCCGGCCGCCGACGCCCCGAGCGTCGCCCGGAACCCGTTGGGATCGCCCAGGACCTCCCGCGCCAAACGAACCCAAGCCTCTGGGTCGTCCGGGTCGGCGAGCAAGCCGTCGACGCCCGGGCGGATCAGTTCCCGGATCGGCGGGTCGTCGCTCGCCAGGATCGGGCAGCCGCTCGCCATCGCCTCGACCAGCGACCGGGCGGCCGGATAAGCCCGCGAGGGGGCGACGACCAGATCGCAGGCCGCCAGGACCTCGGCCACCACGCCCGGCGAAACGAACCCAAGGCACCAGAACCGGTCGGGGTCGGGCGGGGGGTCGCCCGCCATCGCGAGGGCCCGGTAGTCGCGGCCGAAGTGGCCCACGTCGAGCGCCCGGGCCACGACCGGGTCGCCCACCGCGACCGCGATCACGTCCGCCCGCTCGCGCTGCAAGGTGTTCACCAACCTGAGGAAGCGATCGAAACCTCGGACCCGATCGAGCCCCGACGAAACGAACCCAACCACCCGAGTCCCGGCCGGGATCGCCCGTCCGGCGATCGACCGGGGCCGACCCTTCCTGGGAGCCAATCGGCGGGCATCGACCCCATCGTGGAGCACGACGAAGTCGTCGCGGTAGGCCACCGGGTACAGGCCGCGCTGCCAGTCGGTCGCGGTCCAGGGGACGACCCCATTCTCCAGGTCGAGCAAGTCGACCGCGTTCGCCGACCTTCGCCAATGGTAATAGGCCGCCGGGGTATCCGGGCCCATGTCCCCCGTCAGGTCGTTCTTCCTGGCGTGGTAGTAGTAATCGAAGAACTGGACGACCGGCGTCCGGGGCAGGGACGCCGTCGCGAACAAGGACGAACCCAGACCGGCCGACCGCCCCAGGATCACGTCGACCGGCCTGGGGCGGCGAGCGTCGATCACCTCCCAGCACCCGTAGGCGTAGCAGAGCCCCCGCTCCAGCATCCGCCGCCAGCCGACCGAACCCTCGCGGGCCACCCCGCCGACCCCGAACGGCACGACCTCGAGCCCCCGGCCGGCCGACCCCGGCCAGTGCTCCCGGGGGCTCGCCTTCTGGCAAAAGAACGAGCACCGATACCCCCGCCGCCGGACCAGCCAGTCCGCGACCCCGCCCAGCCGCCCGGGGAACCGGGGCTCGATGCAGAGCAGGTGCAAGGGATCCTGGGCCATCGATCCGCCCTTCCGCAAAAACGAACCCAACGCCCGAGCCGCGGCCGGCGCCGGGCGAGGCCATCCGCAGCCCGAGCCGGCTCGATGGCCCAGGCCGAAGCCCGTCCGAGATAGTATCGCTCGGGCGATCTCCGGCTCACACACTTCCGCCGGATTTGCGGCCATTCCCCAACCCCAGGGGAGCCCAACCGCCAGGCCGCGGGGGATGAGCATCAGTTCTCGGTTCGCCTCAGCGCGAATAAGGCCGGATGGTGACGAGTCCCGGCACGACCCGATAATGCTTCTGGTTGAACGTGCAGAAGTCGGCCGCCAGGCCGACAGCGCAGGAGGCGATCAGGGCATCGACCAACCCGAGGCGATGCGAGAGGTGAAACCTGGCATAGTCGACGAGCGCACGCCCTTGATCGTCAGTCGTCGGCCAGATGATGGGGTATCGGGCGGTCAGTATCGTCGCCGCCCTCACCTGTCGGGTATTCTGGGCACCTTGAATCAATTCCATGACGACCAAGCCGGGCACCGAAGGCGGTTCGACCAACGTCGAGATCCAGGTCGTGGCGGAGGGATGACCACGCTGGACATCGATCAAGACATCGGTATCGAGCACGAGCATGGCCATCAATACCGAGGGCTTTGGGATTCCCCGCGGAGCCTTCGGGCCTCGACCTGGCTATCGGCGATATCCGGACGAGATCCGATCAACCCTTCGCTTTCCCAGTATGCGACGAGTTCCGCGCCGTTGCGGACCGGGGGCAAAGGAGGGCGAGCGGACATCAGCAGATAAACCGCATATTCGGGCAAGGACATCCCCCGACGGGCCGCCTCCTCGGTCAGCACTTCGGCGAGGTCATCGGGCAATTCGATCGACTGCGACATGACCGATTCCTTACTCGCGATCTCAGCCATCATGATCCCGAGACAAATCAATGCTCCCCATGATAACAGGGCGCGAAGCCCATGAGCAAACAGCCCGGCCATCGATCGCTCGATGCCGGGCTCCGGGGTGGTCCTTCGAGAGGTTCGCCTGGACTCACCAGGCGAAGTGGGCGAAGGCCTTGTTGGCGTCGGCCATCCGGTGGATGTTCTCGCGGCGGGAGATGGCGGCACCTTCTCGGTTGAAGGCGGCGATCAGCTCGTCGGCGAGCTTGATGGCCATCGGCCGGCCCTTCTTCTCGCGGGCGGACATCAGGATCCAGCGGACCGAGAGGGTCTGCTGGCGGACCTTGTTGACCTGCATCGGCACCTGGTAGGTGGCACCGCCGACCCGCTTGGAGCGGACCTCGATGATCGGCTTGACGTTCTCGATCGCCCGGGTGAAGACGTCGATCGGGTTCTCGTTGGGCAGCCGGCGCTCGATCAGCTCCATCGCGTCGTAGAAGACGCGCTGGGCGGTCGACTTCTTGCCGTCGTACATCAGGCAGTTGATGAACTTGCTGGCGAGCTTCGAGCCGAACCGGGGGTCGGGCCGGAGCTGATCCTTGCTGGCGGTGAACTTGCGGGCCATGCTCGTGCGTCCTGAAAGCGGGAGGCGATGTGCGGGTCGGTCCGGGTCCGTATGTGGGTAGGTTCGGCGAGGGGCTTCGGCTTACTTCTTCTTGCCCTTGACCGGCGCGGCGCTCTTGGCCGGGGCCCCGTACTTGGAGCGGGCCTGCTTGCGGTCGGCCACTCCGAGGGAGTCGAGGACGCCTCGGACGATGTGGTAGCGGACGCCGGGGAGGTCGCGGACCCTTCCGCCTCGGACCAGGACGATCGAGTGTTCCTGGAGGTTGTGGCCTTCGCCGCCGATGTAGGCGGTCACTTCCTTGCCGTTGGAGAGCCGGACGCGCGCCACCTTGCGGAGCGCCGAGTTCGGCTTCTTCGGGGTCATCGTCTTGACCTGGAGGCA
>JAABUQ010004928.1_pt1 | contig 22045 bp, 25 predicted proteins | sample 5560001 | NCBI WGS metagenome assembly JAABUQ01 (sample SAMN10711888, study PRJNA513371) | rock metagenome | isolation source: Antarctica rocks | place: Antarctica: Victoria Land, Finger Mt nord | collected 2015-12-18 | reverse complement strand
AAAAAGAGTGATGGATATTGGAGTCAATGGGCTAGAGAGGGGAGGGGACGGGAGGGGACGGGAGGGGAGGGTGAATGATGGGTTAGAGTGTGAGGATGTGGATTGGGGGGATGTGGATCGGGGGATGTGGATTGGGGGATGTGGATTGGGCGATGGGGCTTGCAGAAGAATGGAGGGTGAAGAATAGGTGGGAAGAGAGGGAAGGGGGGATCCGTTCATTGAGCACTAGGGGTGCACTTCTCGGAGCCTTCATTCTGGTTACCCCGACGAGGCATCAAAGTGTGGACATCGACAACAGAGCGAAGAAAAGCAACCAGATCAAAGTTCCAGCAGACACGTCGTGTGATGAAACCGCAAAATCGCAAAGCCACCCTGCCAATCCACCCTTCACAGATCTTAAAGGTCGATATGTTTGCTCCAAAACCAAAAACAAAATTCGACACACAGCAATCAGGATTCGCTGGTGGTCACCCACCCAACTACTAACTGATCCCTAGACCGTTTGTGTATGTGAGATCGGACGGGATCGCCAATTCTCAGTCTGGTGTGGCCGTGTGTAGCAATATAACAGTGTATGAGCAATATATACTGTAGGTGTATACTGTGGAGTTGAAGGTTGAAGGTTGATGGGTATACCGAGCCTATAGCAGGGTAGATCGAGCCTACAGCAGGGGACGAACACGATTAAAGCAGTATGTGAGAAGAGATGATCAGAGGCGTTCGTTGGATAGCTAAGTAGAGTCTACATACAGTAGCCAGGAAATGTCTTCGAATAGTAGCCAGGAAACGTCTTCAGACAGTAGCCAGGAAACAACTTCAAACAACACGCGCACACACACACCATCGCCGTGAGGCAAACCTGTACTATCACTCGTAACCAGGCTTTTGTAAACTGTCGAGCAGGTCCGTTAATATAAAAGAAGACTCGTGGACGTTAAAGTGAATTTGGAAAGAACCGAGTTGATGTCCCAAGCCAATTCTGTCTTTGATGAGAGGTTCGAATGCAAGGACGCCGATATGCCCCGGCTCAATGTTGTTAATGATAGATGATGAAGTGAAGAACGCCCTCGCTGTGCAAATATACTGAATGGGAATAATGGTAAATGCATATAGTGGGCCAGTGTCGAGCTGGAGATTCGTGAACATGGAGATAAGGAGAACAGGATGCGACCGTTACATCGTGATAGCTGAGGGCAGGTGGTGGTATATGACTGGATATGCGACACAAATATTGTAAGGCGTACGGCTGGACGATGGAGAATATCGAAACGCAAAGGTTCGAGGAAGGCATAGCTGATGGGTGATTTCCCATTGATCAGTTGTTGCTAACTTTTGTCGGTGAATGTGTGCTGCTATGTTGGCACCAGATTAAAAGTAAAGTGGAGGGACGCTCTCATATGGCGAAGGCGTATTCGTCACTTCGGGTGGAGACCTAGGGTTGTTCCTTCCCCGGCTCGTGCTGCGAAGGCGCTCCGTAAAACCCTTGATGCCATTCTTCAAATTGTCGCTCCTGCCTCGTCGATGATTTGGGGGCGGCGAGCGCTGAGTCATTGGAGGCGGTGATCGAGCTGCGTGCATGACTGCTGGGGCTTGAGGTGGTGGTGGAGGCGGAGGGGGCACCTCAATAACATTGACGTCGCTGCCAGGCTGATCGTCGATTGCAATATTGATAGTGCCCACTCCACTACCGCTGCTGACGGAGTGATGGCTACCATCGTTGTGAAATGGAGGGGGGGGCGGAGGTGGCGGTGGGACAGCGCCTAGACCTGCAAGATGTTGTAATTCTGGCAGCAATGGTGGCTCATCCACAGTGACAATCTGCACAGCCGATTCAGCAGCATGCAGCGTCTCATCTATGCCGGCAGTCACCGGAACATGCACCATCGAGGTAGCATCTACGGACGGTCTGCGGCGATGGGCCCCAATGTCTCCCAATGGCGAGAAAGTGCTACCTTTCTTGGTTGGACGGAGACCTCTGCGAAAGGCTGGATGCATAGGTAGGTCGTCTGGTATATGCTGTGGTTGCTGCGGGATTGGGGCAGACATTGAGCGTGGGAGCTCTACCATGGGTTGTCCGGTGTAGTATGTCTCGTTCAGCTTCTCAAGATTATCTGGGACTTCGGGCACAGCAGGTATGCGACTGTCCTCCCTCAGGTCGTATCTGGGATGGCGCATCGCTCGCGGAGTCGCAGGAAGTCCGTATGGGCCAACGCTTGCAGCCCGGTTTTCGAAATCCGACAAATTTGTGCCTGTTGTCGTTGATGGATATATTTGATTACGCTGTTGCCAAGATGCTGGGTTCATACCCGAGATTGGAAAGTTGCTCAGGTCGGTTTGTGATCGTGTGCCTAAGGGAGGCCTGCCGGCCTGGAGCTCGGCCGGATGAATCGGAGGTGCATCTGTACGTTGAGCTAGAGATATCCGTCGCGCTTCCAATTCACGAGCTGCGAGCTGTTTCTTTGCCGCTCTTTCCATCCTCTCACCTGAGGCTGTTGATTGATCGGCACCCATCGCGAAGATATCGTTCGAGGATATGCGTGGCTCAACCGCGGATTCTTGCTGATGTGTGCTATCATCATTTTCTGAAAGACGTGTATAACGGTAATCCTGAAGGCGTCGACGGTCAGGGGACCTATCTCTGCGGGAAGACATCCCGCGCTCGCGGGCCTGCCGGCTCGAGCTGCGCTGTCTTGACCTAAGCCTTCGACGATTTGCCTCAACTAATTTCGAGGGGTCATTCTCGTCGTCACTCTCTCGGTAGTATTTCGATTGTGGAGACATAGGAAGAGGGGATGAAGGTGACCGTCCAACTGATCCTGCGGTTTTTGATTTGCTTCGTCCTCGGCCAGAGCGATCCAACAAGCCAATGGGGCTGGCCCGACGGCTACTCACTCGACGTTTTCCTATGTAGCTGGCTTCGCTTCCGAGTTGACTTTCGAGATTGCCATCAGGTGAAATCCGTCTTACAGTGTGAGACGAGAAGTCGGACGCTTTCGAGCCTGATCTCAGCTTACTAGCACCCTTAGGCGAGTCTTGTTCACGACCGTGCCGGCTTTCGCCGCCTGGTGAACGTGTCCCCATCCACTGAGCCTCAAGGCTTTCCGTGCTTTCGTTGGTGTTCTTGTAGAGCTCAAGATCTTCTGGAGACATGGGAACAGGTGAGGAAGGAGACCTCTTAGCCGGCCGAATGTAGCGCTGGTTGTTCCTCCCACGATCGTCAGATACGTCACGAAGTCTCGGTTTACTTCGAGACTTCCGTTCTCTATTGCCAGATCTGCTTTCGCGACTGCGATTCTCACGAGGTGTCGTACTTTTGTTCTTACGTTGTCGATATCCCGCCTCTTCCAAACTGCTTATATACTGATCAAGGCTTCGGCCGCTCACACTGGGGCTTTTCGTTGACGCATAGCTTGACCCAGTGAGGGGCGGACTCCTGGTATCGCTTCGTAGATCGCTACGACCCGTTGACAAGCCTCCAGATTGAAGGGGCAGAGAATTTGATTGCGATCGCCTATGATCTGCGCTCGATCCAGGCCGCGAAGCAGTAACGCACGTTGTCTGAATCTGGCTCTGGTGTGGCATATGAATGTGGAGTCCTCCTAGTTTCCTGTCTCGTGAACCCTGACGCGCGCGCGACTTCTCTCTGAATGTCTCAAATGGCTCCGAGGGTGGATGAGGCATGACAGCTGTCGGTAAGTCTTCGTCTGGAAAAGCTGTGATTGGGCTTTTCCCGGGTTTAGCACTGCCTGGATCGTAGCACGCCGAAAACAGTAGGAGCGTTGCCGTGGAAGGGTTGTCTTGGAAGGCTACTTCATCCCGTCGTCTCTCTCTCAGCTGGTTTTCTTTCTCCTTGTCAGATCCCGAATCATTGGGTGTTGGGAGCGCGCTGGGTCTTGGGAATGATGGTGCAGCAACGTCGATTGGGGTCTCGCCAATGGACGGCAAGCGGTTCCTATGAAGCGCTCCTGATGCATTGGTCCTCCCAGGTGCATTGCTCCCACGTGAGCTTGGGCGGAGAAAACCGCCGGGTGTTGCGCCTCCCGGGGAGATAGCCGATTCAGCGATGGGAGTCACTCCCGGAGCGTTAGTGGGTGTACGATCGTCTGTTTTGGGCCCAGGGAATTTGTGCTGTAGATTCTCGGGCGGAGCGAAAGACGTGATGACTTTGAGGGCCGAATTCTTCGTGGTCATTCTGACAGAGTTGAACGGCCGTAAGCCCGGTGGGGGTGACACCGGTGGGCTTAGCATCGAAGAGATACCACTCGGTGCTTGCGAGGGGGTGCTTTGGCCCTGCATGGAAGGTGATGCCCAAGGAATAGGCGGTTCAATGCCCGTGCAGGTAAAGCAACGCATTGCAAGATGTTGTTGTGAATTTTCCACAACAAATTCTCCCCAGCGTCTGACCAAATGCGCTTGTCGTTGCCAGTCAGTAGGGAATACCACGCAGGTGAGCAAAATAGCTTCCATGAAGAAACTCCGAGACACATAAACCTCGACCGCGTCCTCGAGATCGCCCAAACCCAAGAGGATAGTAGCCGAGGTATGGAAGTCGCCCTGCGATAAGAGACGTTGGACAAATGCTTGGCCCATCTTGCCTAGGCCAGGCCCTTGTGCGCCCATTTGGCTCAGGGCCAACAACATCCAGTCTGAGGAGTTCACACTTCCGGAACTGATCATAGCCGCCATCATGTCCGAATCGACGTCCCCAAGCCACTTGGAAAGTAAAACCGCACTGGTAGAGCCGGGTTTATGGTAAGCCAGTTCGTCTCGTATCAGTGGTTCAATGTCATCATCCCAGCGAAAAACAATTGCCAACATCCGTCTTCGAAGATCATCTGGTGATAAATTATCTTGATCCAGAGGCTGAGGTTGTTGAAACGTCGAGACATTACTCAGGCGAACTCTTGTTCTAGGAAATAGATCCACATACGTGTGCTCTGGGCTCATTATGACTTCTTGACGAAGGCGGGAGCCTTTTGAACGTCTCCCCGAGGACGCCATTGAAGAGGTCTTTGGAAAAATTGACGACCCTCCTGAAAACATGCTGTCACGTCCAACCATTGACGGAGATACCGTAGAGAACGTCGTTCCACTGGCTGCTCTTGATGAGATGACCGAGGCGTTTCTCCTTCTCTCGTACTGGTAAGGATTCGATGACCGCGAGCTGATGGATTCTGTCCTGCTTCTCGACGACACCGGACTAGACAACCCTGAGCGATCGTGACGAGCATCCTCTATGGCTTGCATTTCTCCGGTAGTCCTCTGGATCGTTGATAGACTGACAGGTCCTCCAACCTCATCGGCGCCAGCTTGTATCATCATTGGAGGCGCAGTTCCTGGAATGCTTGGGGTACCGTGTGATGTTTTCGTAGGTATTGGGGGAGGGAGCATCGGCATGTATTGAACCTGCTTGACCAAAGCTGGTGGATTCATATCGTACTGCTGGATTGTGTGATTAGGACCTTTCGTGAAGAGTGTCGCGTTTGGGCCATAATTCGCAATAGCTGTTGCACCTTCGACCGTTGGAATAGGCTCGGAATTGACATGCTTTGTTCTCACGTCCCAGGACCATGTCTCACTGCAAGAGTAGGCGATCAGCATGCAACTTCAATTCCGCACGCAGAAAATTGGAACATAGCTTACCCGTCCGAAAATTGCAGTATCCGTCCGTTCTTCGACCATGCAGCCCAATTCAGCCCAGGATCAACGTTATCCCTACCTTTGAGCACCCTAATAGTCTGAGGCACGGCTGCAGCAGTCGGTTTTGAGACACTCCATACTCGCAAATCTCCATCAGCAGTCTGGGTTGCCAGCATGTCGGACTTCTGTTTCGTCGATGACGTATGCCACGCAAGACTGACAATCGGTGAAGGCGCTCGAGGTGTCGATAACGTATGTAGAATGGTGAAAGCGGGTTGCAGCGTTGCGAGCAAGATTGATCCATTTAGATAGCTATGTTTTGTTAGCAACGGCACAACAAATTGATAGTGATTACACATACCCAATTGCATAGGTTTGACAGTCCGAGGCAGGGGCCAGTGCCGTAATAGGGTCGAATATTGTGCGCGCAGATACGTGCTCGTTTGTGGAGACGTCGAACACGGTAACACTTCCTTGCGAATTTCCTAGAGCCCATCAGCGACATCGCCTCTTGAGCGGAGGTGATGCCATCTACCGAACGCAATATTGCCATCGCTCATCCATGCCGCCACTCGAATGGGTTCGTAAGAAGCAAAGCGCGCAACCTCAGACCCTGTGAACAGATCCCAGACAATGGCAATTTGCGATGCATCATAGCTGACAACAAATTGCCCGGCTCCTGGCCCACTAACGTTATCGACAGCGAGGTACAGGACCCGGTCTCGATGCCGTTCAAATCGGCGCTCTATAGCTAGCGTATCATGGTGGAGGCATATAATCGTGGTGTCTTGGGTATAGAGGAATATTGAGGCTGTTGCAGCGCATGGTTCGAATTGGTATTCGAGATCGAGATCACGATTCCGAGTAATTGGCGTCGTCGATCTAACGGAGGGCCGAGTACCAGAAGACGAAGAGGGTTGCCTTGCCAAGTGTCCCGTGGACATGGCGAAGGCGTTGCGGTCGAGCTCTGGCGAGGGTATCAGCATAGCGTCCTCTGGATGATCAATCGCCAGACGCTTGAACGCTCGATAGCACTGCTTCATGAGGCGCCAAGCAGTATGCTTCCAAGTGCATCGTAAGCATGGCTCCGAGATTGAGGGATGCCTACCTAGACGCTATATGCCAGACGAGCTGTCTACGGTGGATGCAGCACAGTCAGTCCAGTTCCCGCGCCCACCGCAGGATGTTTCAAAAGTTGAATGAGCTGCAAGGCAATTCTGCGTCTTCGCGGCTAAGACGAGTTGCCTTCATGCACGATGGCGCGGTGACAGCATGGATTGGAAGAAAATGCGCTTGCTGGAAGAGGGTGTGGATAACCTCGGTTTCAAGAGAAAAAGGCTCAAGTTTCAAGGTCAAAGAAAGGGAAAAGCTGGGGAGGTATTTTTTGGAAATGCATTCGCACGATGCCCGCTCCAGTGGGCCAGTAGGCGACGGCGCTTCAGGTCCGGACTCTGACAGGTCCCCTCCAGAGATCGGCCTAAGCACCATGTGATCTACAAAGGTATGACAAGAAAGTGGATTGCCGTCAATGAATAGACGCGAGGATCTAGGAGAAAGGATTAAATTGGCAGGAAAAAGGCCTTGACCCCCCAACGGACCGAAGCTATGGAGGAGCTCCCTTGCAGCCATGGTGCCGTCTGAGGTTGGGCAGAGGGTGATTCGAGGAGGCAAGCGATGCTAGACGGAGCTAAAGAGCAGCAGAGAGCCGAATGGCGGGACTGGGGAGTGCGTCGAGCATGGCGATTGTGTTGGGAGAGAGTCGCTGCATGGCATCTGATGTGGATTCAGGAACGATGCGAAGCGAGGGGTCAAAAGGGACTGCAGCTAGTCCACTAGCTCGTCCACCTGCCGCCCGCCATTGGCCTGAGCGGCATGCACGAAAATAAGTTTCATCACACCACCGCCAATCAGCCCCCGATACTCGACTTCCCTTCAACATCTTCTGACTTTGCACTCCTCCAACCGTACTGCACTGTCCTGCATGAGGCAAGCGCGGCGCGTAAGTAGAAGTACGAGAAGCTGGGAGTCTGCGAGCTGTCCGCAGCCATGGTACGGAGTAGGGGCTTGCAGAAACGGGATACGTCTCCGCACTCCAGCAGCAAGCCATGGCTCACCCATGTCGCAGGGTCCACTCTCTTCCAGTCCCTTGGACTGCGCACTCCCGAGTACCTGGCTGCGCATATAACGCTCGCCATTTCGCATGTTCGCCATGACTCCCGGCGAGTCCACTTCGATCACGTTTCTCGCTCATGGAGGCTCATGGAGGGAGTTTACGAGGAGAAATATCGTTCTCGAATCTCGAAGCACACTAAATACTTGCTGCATATGCCACTGGTTCTCGTCCCGAGATGAACGCTCCTGCATACTTTAACAGTTGCACAACGGCTTTCCCGCCTGCTGTGTAACGCTTGAAATATTTCGACCGTTGTGGAGGCCGTTGTTATTCATTACGCTATCGATGAGAGACAAAAGCTCCTTCACCTACGCGCCCTACCTGCTCATCGCTTCGTCGTCCAGGGCAATCAGTCTGAAAGGGACTATTAGAATTCCAAAAGCAGTACATATCCCAAGCTCCGACGGCGATCACTCCGCTCTTGATCAGCCCTGGGCGGTAACCTCGTCTGCGGCACCACTATTCGCTGCCAGTGTGATATTGTGTGATTTCCAATCTCACAATCTACTGCTGATCGACGAAGGCAAGATATCGTCTTCGTATTCAGTTTTAAGATACCAATTGTCATTATTATAGCCCCACGTTAATCCCAAGAGCTCGTCACAGTTCGAAGCCTCCCGCGTGGACTGGCTGGCAGTGACCGCTCTACCGGGACACTTAAGGATATGGAAGTGAGACACACACACAGATAGCTCGCGTGTGGCTGACTTAGAAAGAAGCTTGTATGATGTTGGCACTTGGCAGTGTTTAACTACTTTGAAGCCCTCTTTATGCGGTGGAGCCCAAAGACATACCAAGATACAGTGTTCGGCTACTGAATTCACCCTTATCTGGATGTCTACCGTTCTTCACCCTCCTGTCTCCCCGCCGTGGCCGCCCGCTAGCCTTGCGCAACTAAATCGCGGGCCTTGCCCGACCAATCCATCGCCTGCCAGATCATCAAGCATCGAGACAATTCTTCTTCAGCGTTCCATGACGAGCAATCTCTGCTTCACCTCATCAGACCGCTGCGTTCGTGGTTCGAGCCAAAGCGTTCGCTCATTGTTGGGATACCTAGCATCGACATGATTACTTCATTGGCATGCAATCCAGCGCACAGGCAGCCGGTCGCGGTTCCTGCCAGGGGATCGGTCGCTTCATGCAACATGTGCTGTACGAGTACCTACGACGTGCGTAGACGACCAAGTTTGGTAGGTCTAGATGAACTTGATGCATCATTCTGCATCGCCAGAAGTCGATCGGAGATATGTAGCGCATCTGGGTTTCCTGATCTGATGCAGCAAACGCAGATGTTGTCCCAAAGTGGTGGCTAAACGACTTCTTCGCATACGCGAAAGCCATGATCGTTGCCACGTTCGTGGTGATGTCCCGGAACTGCTACGCTGGAAGGCCATGGCAGGGTTCGAGCAAGCTGGCCAACGTCGAATCGTCAAGTCGCCAAGTCCCAAAACTTTGTCGAATCGCAACGGGCTTGTTAAGATAATGGTGCTTGCTGCATCTTGTTGCTAATTCGAAATCTGGACGCGAACGCTACAATTGTCAAATACTGTGGTATTCTAATCCGGGACGAATCATAATGTAACATAGAACGCGTCGCAGTCACTCATGAGTTTGCTTCTGGTAAGGGGCCTTCGATCAGATATGACGGCTTGTCAAGGATAAGACTTCCTTGTTCCATTTATGTCGGAACACTATTGTGGGTATCGTCGCTAATGCTAAATTCATCCAAACATTGCGCAATTCATCGTCGCCAAATGCCAGCGCTCGCTGGAAGTACATGACACAAATTCGAAAACCGACTTTTTCACCGACCTACTCCATCCCTTCCACAATCGGACTCATTCTCCCCACAAATCTTTGCTTCTTCAAGGGACTACTCCGCCTCCGCTTCTTTTTCGGCCTCGCCCCAATATTGATCGACTGTGCTTTCACCACAACCGGCGGCTGCCTCGTCACACTCCACGATATCTCCGGATAGCCAGTCACCACACGCACGTCGCCACAAAGCTCCAATTCCTCAAGATCCAGTAGGTCCTCATCACTAATGTAGCTGCTCTTCGCGCACCCGGTCGCGCAACACGTTGAAGTGTTCGAAGATGAGGACAGAAGCGGGCCGGAAGGCCAAGAAGGGAACGCGCAGACGGAGTTCGCGTTGGGGCTGTTGAAAGGAGCGGAGGGAGGTGTGGCGGGAGAGAGGGAAAAGTAGTCTGCGGTCGTGGTGCTTGTGCGAGGCGGTGACAGGAGTGATTTGAGTGGGATGAAGATGGGGTTCGCGTAGGTAAGACCGGGTGGCGACAGCGAAGAGGAGGATTTTGAGGACGTGGGTGATGAAGGCGACATGGAGAGTGAAGTGTCGCTGCTGTCGCTATTACGCCTGATGTTGTGACAGTCGTACATGATGCTCTGAAGCATGTTGCGATACCAAAGGTGAGGTAACAGCGAGATAGTGGCAGGTGGTATGATGGTTGGTGGAGCAAATAGGCCGTGTGGATGGCAAATCGTCAAACAGTGATGTCGTCAGGCGCATCTGGCGCGTGGTGGCAATCGACTCAACCTCCAGGCCGACGGTCGAAAATATCAAACTCTCCGGGAAATCGGTGACATCAACACCCATATATGATTCTCCAAAAAGCCAACACGACAACAGCGCCGACAACCGCGTCTTGAGTCTACCACGTCACACACTTAAGTCCGGGGAAGCTGGATCGCGTTGCGGGCGAAAGCGGGAAGTGGCTGTCCGCGTCTCAAGATGGTAAATTGTGCCGCACCGCAGCACCAAATCCTTCACTTTTCAGTGTTTCAAATCTTTCAGGTCGTGGGTTGATTAGTTGTGGAAGATGAAGCTGAAGGATGAGAAAGGGCCCTCTCGGTTCATATATGTATATTGTTCAGAGTCTGGATCCTACCGTACGGCTGACAGGGCGCTGAAGGCTACCATCGTTCTTAGGGCGGTCAGCTTAACACGCGACGGGTGCCAGATCTCCCACGCTTTCATCGGACCGGTCGGGGAAGTGAGTGAAGGTAAGGATCGGGCGCACATCCCCGCCAAAAGGCAAAATAAGCTACTCTGTGATCACGAATGTGATTTGTGGGTTGAGCGGTGAATAGTCAACATCAGGATATCACAGGCGATGCGATAGGTGGGATCACAGTTGAGTCAGACGATTTGTCGTGTCACAGAATCCTAGACTACTTCCATGCGTGGATGGCAAGAAAACCACGCGAGGGCTAGATGCCTGAATTGGGGTGTATTGGGCCTGCTTGTCAGAGACTACGGTTTACTAATGGAGTAGCACCGTGGGATCACTGGTGTGGATGAGGGCGTCAGACTTTGCTCCATTATTAGTCGAACAATCACGAAGCGGTGAAGTTGACCGCCTCGATTGGGGGAGAAAGGGCAGCCATACAGCAATGATCATGGGCTAAGGCTATGCGATCGGTACCCGGGCATCGACTTCCTATTCGGAGATCGGCCTAACGTCGCTTTGGCTGGACAGAAAAACCGGATGGAAGACCCATCTCCTACGACTTCCCTTTCTGATCACACATCAACTCGTGTCCCAACAGTCAGAATGCACATTCTGTATCCTTGTCGCATCAAATCACAGTATTCAAGGCCTTGCGATGACCCAATACGGGGGTCAAGGCTCGAATATGGAGATGTAACCTGTCACCCTACGCGATCCGTACGGAGCGGTCCGATTGGCTTTTCCCCTAGAGAGGCGGTGCCCGTGGCGCTGCCATCCTGTCATCTCATTTCAAAGTGCTGGCAGCCCCAGTCGTCCTCAGCTTACCATAAAGTACAAAGTACCTCGCAATGCCACGTTCTTTACCAGGTATGTATTTCTGGGGTTTGTGGGGAAATGACAGCATTGATGTTTCACGCTCTGTCATCGACGGGCGTGAGGTGATCAAACCGCTTGTCCTTGTGTGTCTTGCAGGTTTGGTCTTCTGGAACTTCGCTGAGTGCGTGATGGATTGTATCACGAGATGACGGCCTTGACGTCGTTTGCACTCGAAGTTGTCAGTGATCAATGCTCTCCCGACTTCAATGCTGAGGTGCATTGAGATATTTCGATACAAGCCGGTCAGTTGATGAGTCAGTACTGGCACATGCTGGAGCTCGGATCGAATCTTCGACATTGCCGTCCCCGAGTGCTTACCAATTAGCTCTGAAATCGTCGCGTAATCCGTGGTGCGCTTCTATCTTACTTCCCGATTCAGCTTTCGCTGCGCACGTCCTGCTCGTGAGATTACGGTAGGATTAAGAAGGATGGTCGCACCTCAAGGAGCTGACTGTGCCCTGTGCTTGTGTATCGAGCTGGCAGGTCTTTGTCGAAGGCAAGGAGGTGGTGTCGCTGTAAGTGTGTCGGATTGCGACGTCGGGTGAATTGGTCAATGATGACTGTTGAGAGACGATTTTCTGTCGTATCTCGATGCTGATATCCCTCTCGTACTCGCACATGAAAACGTTCGACTTTTGTTCCCTTTGTGGATTTGCTTTGGCTCGTTGCGGATTACCTTTCTTTAAGCCGCGGTCTCTTAGGTCGATACACGCCGTTTACCAACCGGCAGCTGAAAAAACACGACTCCGTGGTAGCTGTTCCTCATACATGCCTCTAGGTTGGTATTATGAAAAAATGCAAGGTTTCCCCAATAAAGAAGATTTAGAAAATCATCAGCAAACCGCCATCCGTTCTGTGCGCCTTGTTCCTCAGCCGCCGCCCTCGATTCCTCCAAAGCATTCTGGGGCATCTATCATGGCTGAAAGCGTTCTGCAAATGTGGCTGTGCATCCTGTATAACCATGTACCGAAGGCACCACTCTCTATTCCACTGTTCCATCGTCCTTCATAAAACATCTTCGATCTTCATTTCATCGAACGCTGCTATTTGTTCGCCCCCAAAACCTTTCGATCAGCCCATAGCAAACCCACAGGACCATCTCTCAATCCTCTGCCTTCTCCCATCTCTAACCAGCCAAAGACCCTTTGACCCCAATCCATTTAATCCTGATCAACCCCTTTCCTCTCAAGCCAGTCCTCACTATCTCACTCATTCAAGCGCCCCCTAGCCCTTGTCACAACCCCATCCATCTCTCCAACAAACACCCACAGCAAACGCACCAAAAAGTCCGCTACTACAACAAACACAAACCGCAATACCTCCGAAGCCACCTGATAGAGATCTTCCCATCCGCACGAGAAGCAAGGGCATCTGAGCACAATTAAAACCACCACGAGGTCTCGCCATCCATGGAGTTCGACATCATCACCGAAATCGTCTCCGCCATCTGCTCCGCCCTGTGCAGCTGTCTCTGCCACCGCTCAAGGTGATGGTTTGAGAGGGAGGCTGTCTACTGGGGGCATGGGTCTTGAGGAGCAGATCTGAAAAGCCAGGAACGAGGTCTAGACATTCCGCTACCTGATTCTCCCAGTTGGCGCTAAGTTCGGCACCCATAGCGAGTTTTACCGCGAGGAACCTTCTTTCTCCCCCGTTCTCAACCGTTACAAGCCTGCCTCCAGCTACGACAGACATCTCGCCCGCTCCTACCACGAAGAACGTAAGTAAAGAGCGTTCTCAACCCCACATATCTCCGCGCCATTCCTCGTCAAAACAGCGGTCATAACACCCAACAAGACGAACCTCCAGCACATCCCGAACATCGATCGCTCTATCAATGCCACAAAATATCTACCCCCCGTCTTCCCCCTATCCTTCCGCCCATGCAGCGTTCGTGCTTCGGCTCTGCTCCCTGCAAGATCTCTAGCGCGTTCCGAGACATAATCGACAATGGCGAGAATTCCCCCCAGCGAGCATAAACAATCGGAACGTAGTCTTCGGCTCCCTTTCTCTTCCACCACCTCCAAAAACCTCCGCCCCCTGGCCCCCCCGGTCCATCTCCCACGCCCTTCTTGGTAACGCACCCCCCTCCGACAGCCCAGATCGGGAAAGAAACCTGGCGTGGCTACTGGTCTGGAAGTGAGGTGTAGCGGGAACTGCTTTCTCTGATTCAATATCCCACGGCAGGGGGAGGGAAGGGGGAATCTAGCAAGCAAGACTTCTCTCTCTCTCTCCACTCTGGGAGACCGGGCGACTTTTGTCTCTCTTCCCCTCCACATCTCCTACTATCTCCACGTATTTCTGCACGGTTCTTCTTCTGATAGAGCGCGCTTACTTATGTGGGCGGCAGGGGGCTGCTTGCGAGCGAGGTACGGTTCTGAAGTAGAGAAGGCGGGGGTTTGGGTCTATGACTGCTCTTCGGGGAAGGAGGGGGAAGCAGGGGGGGAGGCTGAGGGGGGCAGATGAGGGTGTACGCTTGTAGATTTTGCAATGTGGCATGTGGGGAGTTGGAGTGATTGAGGAAAGGGGGCCCGAGAGCTAGGCGCGGGCCTTGGTCGGGGGTGGGGATGGTCTGAGGGGGTGGGGGTACATGGGAAATAGGTTTGTGGGTATGGCATGTGAGGTAGGAGATAGAATCTGGTGGTGGAAGCTGGGTGTTGGGGTGAGGAGCGTGGGGAGGGGAGTAGGAGTTTCTAGGAGGGAAATTTGTAGTTAGGGGCTTTGTGGATCCGGAGGAGGATTGCGGCGGAGGAGATGCTTCATCATATCTACGGTCTATGGCGTTAGGACTTCTTTTGTGAACCGACTAGAAGATCTTCAACCCCCTGTATCGGGACTTTTCTGTCAGCGATACCACCGCAGCATCTTCCCCTTCCTCACAGCTCCTCGGCCTGCTTCACAGTAGCGCTCAACGGCCCTTTCTTCACCATCATCGTCATAACCTCGTAAAGCACATCCGCCGCCGCCATCGTCGTGTGCTCGGCGTTGGTATCATAGGCCGGCGCCACCTCGACGATATCCGCCGCCACGAAGTTGATCCCCTCGAGCCCGCGCAGGATGGTACGAAGCTCGCGGGTTGACCAGCCGCCGGTTTCGGGCGTGCCGGTTGCGGGGGCGACTTTGATGTTGTTAGCTGTAGTTCGAGGAGTGGGGCACAGGAGGCAGTATAGTAGGGTCGAAAATTAGAAGAGGAAAGGAGGAGAATAACGTACAAGCCGGATCTAGCGTGTCGATATCAATACTCAAATACACGGGGTTTTCGGTCCCAACTCTATCCCTAATCTTTTTGATAATCCCCGCCATGCCGATTGTGTCAATCTCTCGTGCCTCGGAGATCTCGAATCCGCAGTACCCGTCGTTCTCGTAGTCGCTGAGACCGGAGAGCGTGGTGCGGATGCCGGCGTGGATGTTGGAGTCGTTGGCGAGGAGACCTTGTTCGTGGGCGTGGTAGAAGTAGGTGCCGTGGTTGATGGCCGCTTGTTCGGTAGGGGCGCCGCCGAAGACTTTGGGCCGCCAAGTGTCGCTAAGCATGGTCAGTCATTGGTTGCTAAGTCAATAGATGGATGAAGCTGATTAGGGTAATACGGTATCACGGGATGACAAGTCTCCCATTCGAGAAAGTCATCAACTCGTGATATCGTGAAATAGTCAAGCGATTGAGCAACGTAATCATAGACAAGAGGGATGGGCAGCCTTCCAAATGAGACTCACAGATGGCTGTCGAAGTGGATCACGCTGACAGGACCATACGCCCTGTTGACACTTCTGAGAAGCGGCAGAGTGATTGTGTGGTCACCACCAAGCGTAATGATTCTTGGCAATGTCTTTCCCTTCAACGCCGGGCCCTTCTTTTTTGCGTCGGTAGCTGGCTCGCGACTGAGGAGCAGATTGTGGCCCTCTTCGATTTGTTTGATAGCGTATGCGTTATCGTAGCTGGCTCATATCAGGGTCTACTCAAAACGTGATCTTAAGGGGGAAACGCACGAAGTCACCGGGATATCTCCACAATCCAACACAGTGGCCCAGCTGTTGAACGGGTTTGCATCGAGTGGGACGTTGTAACCGCCGCTGAAGCGTACCTTACGTGAGCCTTCCTCAACGAGAAGAAGTGAGCTCATGAATAACGTACTATAGATTGAGGCGGCGAGAACCTTGTCTGATGCCTGAGGGTCCGAATCTGGCTCCGGGTCGGTATGAAGTTCCCGTATCGAACGGCGCGCCTTGCCCAAGAGGTCAGCACTTGTACAGGCAATGGAAGACATTCAAGTGCCTATAAAAGCGATGTCGTATTTCTCGCTGTCACTGGCCAAACATGGGTAGTATGGCAGACGGCCGAAGGTTGAAATGCCAGAAAAAACAGAATCGGCCTGGGTTCGTCAGCGACAGGTAATGCCTATCCTTGCGGTGTATGTCTGCACACCTGGGTCCCTCCATCGCCAGGTAACTTTTCAAGGGTATTATACCACAGGCTCTTGTGAGGCCCAGCAATTGGCTTTTGCTCGTGTTCCACATGGCCAAGGGCAACAGCAGCCAATGCTGCAATACAAGAGAGGCAGGTATTGATCATCTTGAGGTCGGAGCCTTTCAGTGACACCGTATAGAGGAATGATGGGTCTGCAAGTACAAGAGAGTGTACAAGTAGGTCTTGCAGCAATGGCACGAAGGGCGAATTGGCCTGCCATGCTGCAAGGCTAAGAAAGCTAGGATGCCAGATGTCATCGTGGGGTAGCTGTATTATGTTCTCGTTAGGTAAGGACAAGGTAGGTACGGCTCATGTTGTCAGTTTCGAAGCCGAAAAGACCAAGTCGAAGGCAAGGTAGATCCTGACTGCAGGCCGGCTGTGTGCCGGCCTGTGAGGTAGCGGCAAAGGATGGAGACAAGATCAATGGACAGCTGCGGCCTGCCTTGATCGAAGGATGAGCTAAGGCGCGCAAAGACATTTTCGGCGACTGTCTTATCAATAACAATGTGTACTCCGTATCGACCCTGTGCATAACAGTGACGGGTCGTCGTTTGTCGAAGCTTGGGAGGCCGTCGCCCATAGCGTCGTTGAATCGAGCTCCGCAATCCTTATCGCGTGGCGAGGTGCGCTTGGCCACGCTAGGGCTCACAGCAGCGGCGGAATTACTTGACCTAAGAAATTCAATGGACGTGGCACCCGGCATAAGGTACCAGCGATCAGATGTTGATGAGTCAATTGAACGTGTATCATTGCGTTTATCATTACGGTCATGGCCGTAGGCTTTCCCCGGGCTTCTATGGGCGAATGTATATACGGCTTTGCTCACTGAGTTTCGTGATTTCATGGGTCGATGGACAAAAGCTCTGCGTTGGCCACGACTGCGGAGGCAGCATCATTGAGTTGAACCTGACAAGGCGTGGGTGGTGCTTGCGGTCTTTTCGTCAAGGAATGTCGATGTTGCGACTGCGCTACAGTCTAGCTAGCCCAGACTTCTCGTCTATGAAGTTGTCGGCGCTCCGGGAGGCTCTGAGCCACTCTCAGCTCGTTCATCATGATCCATCCTCTCAAACGCCTTCTTGACTTGGTGATCCCAATTGCTGAACGCAACGATGACCCACTCCAGTATCCCGACGAGGTACAATGCGATACACTGGCCGACCCATAAGCCTTTCAGACCCCACCCGTGAAAAGCCAGCCAGATGCCCAGCGGTAGGGCACCGCAATAATAGCTGACAATGTTGACCGCCGCCCCGATATGCTGCCTTCCCATGCCTCGAAGACTGCCACCACAGCTCCCATTGAGGCCATCCGCAATCTGAAAGAGGGCGACGTAGGGGAGTACCTCCGCCGTAAGCTTGACGACATCTGGATCATTGTTGAAGATCTTGGCGAAAAGCTCCTTGCTTGCCATGAGAATAGCAAGGACAAGAGCACCAAGTAGCATGCTGAGCCATGCTGCTGTGTTGGCAGCTCTTGCCGCGCCTGCTGCATTTCTAGCACCCAAAAGATTGCCGATCCTGGCACTGGTCGCGACACCAACGCCAAAGGGTATGGTGTTCATGACTTGGTCCGAAGTCATGATGACACTCTGCGCTGCAAGTGGGATGGTTCCAAGCCTGCCAGCAGCCAAGGCGACGATCTCGAAGGCCCACCACTCTGTCCCTACATGAACAGTACCCAAGAATGCAAGCCGAGCGAACGTCCCAGGGTGGTGCAGACATCGCTTTGACCAACCGCCCCAGCCTTCCCAGCCTTGAACGAAGCGAGCGTAAGCCAGCAGTAGAAGAAAGGATAGCCAGTATGAAATGCCCGTGGCGATTGGTGCCCCCAGCAAGCCCATCTTGAAGGTGTAGACGAAAAGGAAGTTCAGGCCAGCGTTGATCGGCGAAGTGATCAAGAGGACGTATGTCCCGGGTCGCATCATTCCTAGACGAATCAGCGCTGATCGCAAAATGAAAAGGTGCGATGCTGACGAACCTTGAGCTTGGAGGTACTTCTTCATGCACTCGAAGTAGATGTAGCCAAGTCCCCCAGGAATCAAGCACCACAGGAACCTTGCACTGTCGTGAGATAGCTGTTGCCCTTGTCCCAATGCTATGAAGATGGGCTCAGAGCAGAACCATAGTACGGCAACAGGGACATAGAAGCCTCCGAGTATGATAAATGCTCTCTGGAGTAGCAGACCGAGATCATGGCGATCCTTGCTTCCAGTGAAAGCGGAGGAACACAGGGTGTCCAACGCAGTAGTCCCGCCCAAAGCAATCAGCCATGCAGTGCTCATAGCAAACATGTATGAAAAGGCGGCCGTTGCCAAATCCTCTGGTGAGCCCCGCCCCACGATGACAACGGAGAACGTCTGCAAAGAATTTTGCAGCGTGTATGCTAAGATAACCGGTATCGATCCCTTCAGTAAGATCCAGAACTCGTTGAAGACACGCTTAGATCGCGGCTTTTCCTCATCGTCGATATCGTAGAACTCCCCATCCTCTTGGCTGACCTCGTCCCCGTCGCTGGGGACCGTTTTAGGTAATAGCCGGGAGGACTCATGAGGCGATGTCTTAGTTGACGAGTCTTGCTGATTGTCGGTATTCCGAAGAAAATTGGGCAGCCACCAATGTGCTGGTCCTGTTTCGTCCATTGCGTAAATTGCTCCGGTCACCTACCTCCGAAGGCATAGAATCGACAACCTAGCAATCACGCAGTGGAGGGTGAATTGAACAATGTGCGTGGTAGTGGCAACGCTAGAAAAAAAAGTCGTCTCGGGGATCATAGACCAAGGAATTGGATCGAGTAATGGGAAATAGTAAGAAATGAAAGATTAGCGAATGATAGACATCGACAGGGGGGAAAAGACTGTCTACCACCACGATTGACGGAGCATGACGCAATCTGATTGGAGGCGAGCAATGCACGACTGGTAGGAGACAACGAGAGGGGTTGCTAAAAGAAATCAAATGATTCAACCATATCCTGCATGCATGTTCTGGACAAGTATAAAGTATATACCGCGCGACGGATCAATCCCATGAATCCACAGCGCCTTCGCTGGACGCATCATCTACCGTAGTCCTGCTACCGTTTGATCCAAAATCCCGTTAGTGCCGCAAAAACAGTATGACAATCGAGTCGAGATGTGCACGGCAGATGTAGTTCGATACTTGGAATGGGGTAAAGAAGCACGATGGAAGAATCTTGGCTGGGGAGGTGCAGTAGGTTGAAATCAGGGGGTTCCAAGATCGACGACGCGTTGGCAAGCTCGGCAGGCGCGGCAAGGCTGAAGGCCCCCACACTAAAAGTCTAGCCTCGGCCAGCTGCTATCAACTTGGACCACTGCCCTCCTATTTCGTGGATGCTCGACACTCAACTTCAACTGCACTGCATGAGCGACGTCTGGCTTACGCTTGACTGCTTCTCCCCTTGTTCTGACCGTTATCTTTCGAAATCTTGGGGCGTCGCGGGTGGAGTGCTCCTCACCACTAATAGCGTGAATGATGTCAGTGTAGATCCCTAAATGCAAAAGATTTCGGACAGGATCCGAAGGATTCATGGTCGACAAGGTTAGATCATGGCTTGCAGATAAGGGAGCGTATCAGTGAGCTAATCATCCAATCAATCTTTTTTCATGCTCCACGCCCTATTACACTCGCATTTGTGGGAACGGAGAACATCTTCCGTGTCGCAGGACAACCCTGGGCCGATCAGCCACGAGGATGGGATTGCATGCGGCGTGGATCATTAATATTGATGTTGATGGCTTGTCAATGATACTGCGAAATGCTCACCGGCTAGTGTCTTTATCAACCTATCCTTTCTCCTTCTATCAGACTCGGTTCTTTCGTTTGCACGGTTCTCTCTGCACTTCTTGCTCTTTACTATATTCCTTTCAGCCATGGCAGCAGTATTGGGCGACGAGAAGCCCAATCAAGTGTCAGGTAGAGATCATGCCGCCCCTGTCGACATGGACGAGAAGCGTTCTGTTACCCTTAATGGCAGTCCTTCAGAAGATATCAGTGTGGCAAGGGATGGGTTGAAATTGCATCCACAGCCGACAGCAGACCCGCTTGATCCTCTGAATTGGTCTTCGGCCAAGAAGCATACCATTCTCGCTATTGTTATGTACTTGTGAGTCTGAAGTTTCTTCCATCCCTTAGCTATAGACCTTCCGTTATACGCGGTCTGGGATTTTGGCGACATGCCGCTTCGACGACCGGCGGTTCAACGACTCAACGACCCGAGAACTTGAAGACTTGACGTCTTGACAACATGACGACTTAGTGACTTGGCGACTTGACGACTTGACCATTTGACGACCTAATGATTCAAGGAGACCGAAGTCTTCGTATCACCATATCTAACACAAGATTGGCCGATGCATCCCGTCTTCGCATCGCATGTGCTCTAAATCTCCATGTCAGTACTGATGCAACTTTCGCAGATACTTTATGTTCACCTATATCACCACAACCACAGTCCCTTCATTCACCCAACTGCAAACACAATTTAACATCTCTTACTCCCAAGTTAACTGGTAAGTGGCTTTCTGTCCCCCTCTTTGAAGGTCTCAAGAACCGTGATGCATATGTTAACGGCAGTCGCGCTGAGCGACCTCCCATGCCATCCACTGCTCTAATTCTACAAAGCAATGCTGACTCCGGATTTTACTTGAAGGACTGTTGCCATCCCAGCCCTAGGCCTCGCCTTCGGGCCCCTATTCTGGTCCAGTCTCGCGGATATCTACGGCCGGCGCATCATCTTCATAACCGGCACCATCATCGCTCTCGCGGCCACCATAGGCGCTGGCGGCGCGAAAAGCTACAGCGGCTACATGGCTGCCCGGTTCGTCCAAGGCTTCGGTGTCAGCCCCGCCGCAACCGTAGGCATGGCCACCATCGGAGACATGTTCTTCGAGCACGAACGGGGTCAGAAACTCGGACTGTGGGTTCTGGCAATCGATGCCGGTCTGCTGGTCGGACCGATCATCGGGGGCTTCATGGATCTCGTCAGCGCGGCATGGATCCAGTGGCTCACTGCGTTGATGTTCGCTCTGCTGCTGGTTCTGGAGCTTTGCTTCATGTCGGAGACGCTGTACCCCAGGAACTACATGCTGCAGCGGATGCCGATAGTCGGCGGCGCCGACGTGACAGACGCAAAGGAGATTGCTAGCGAGAAAGCGAGTGCAGGCACTGTGGACCTTAAGCGCACATCCAAGCTCTTCTTCCTTAACTTCAAGCCCGTCCCCGGTATGCGGCATCCGAAGCCCTGGGACTCATTCACACGTTTCATCCTTACATTCAAATACCCCATCGTGGTCGTGGGAGTTCTGACCTACTGCTTTGCCTGGTACTGGTGGATCCTCTCAATCATCACCATGCTCCCTGCAGCGTACGCGCAATATACACCCCAGATTCAAGGACTCCTGTTCCTCGGTCTGCTTCTCGGCACGCTCTTCTCCGAGATCTTCTGTTCCGGCCGTCTGAGCGACTACATCGTGCTCAAACTCGCCAGAAAGAACGACGGCATCCGTGTCCCGGAGATGCGCTTATGGCTCGCGTATCCCGCTGCGCTGCTCAGCTCGAGTAAGCCATGATTTTATCTCTAGATGGACAAATCACTAAATGCCCTGTAGTCGGTCTCATTATCTGGGGAATCAGCGTCGACAAAGGCTACCACTGGATCGTCGGCCAAATCGCCTTCTTCCTCTGTACGTACTTCCCCATCCCCCCCTCCCCCTATTTTCCTCACCCCTCCTCCACAAAACTACAACCAGCTAACAACTCCTCCCCCCCCACGCAGTCGCCGCCGGCATCCAAATGGGCAACACCGTCATAACCGCCTACATCGTCGACAGCTACCCCCTCCAATCCATGAGCGTCATAACCTTCTACTCCGTCTTCCTCAACCTCAGCGCCTTCATTAATCCCGTTCGTT
>JAABUQ010004927.1_pt1 | contig 22046 bp, 21 predicted proteins | sample 5560001 | NCBI WGS metagenome assembly JAABUQ01 (sample SAMN10711888, study PRJNA513371) | rock metagenome | isolation source: Antarctica rocks | place: Antarctica: Victoria Land, Finger Mt nord | collected 2015-12-18 | reverse complement strand
AGTCTTATAACGCTCTTTGGGCATGCGTTGTATCCAGATGGAAACATTCCTATTGCTCAATCTGCGTGGTATCACAAACAGATGGCGACGTTTCGTGATGTCTTTACCGTCGTAAGGAGGCATTTATAGGGCAATTTTTCTTTTCCAACATCACCCACAGACCCTGATGTAGTTTTATTACCCCGTTCGACCCTCTCGCAGTTGGCTTATGCGGTTTGTGCTTGAGAAAATTGTACAAAGTCGAGCTATAAAGGGATGGATGTATAAGAACATCCATCCCTTTATTCGGGTCCAATAGAACGTAGCTTTTTGCGTAGTCCAGCGCGTTTTTTCGTTTCGAGGCGACGTACACGGCTTGCAGATGTTGGGCGTGTCGGTCTACGCGGTGTCTCGACCCGTTGCATGTCCTCGAGACGCTCCGCCATACGCTCAAAGGCTGCTTCGCGGTTGGCATGCTGTGAACGTCGCTCTACCGCCGTTACGGTGATGCCGCTAGGACGATGGTGCAGACGTACTCCCGTCTCAACTTTGTTACGGTGCTGTCCCCCCGGTCCACCGGCAATAAAAAATTCTATGTCACTGTCCCGCTCCAGCGATTCGCGGTCAGTGGGATGTATCTCAGCCACAAACAATTCCTTTGATGACAAATTCTAAAAGCTTGTCATGCCCGCGCCCAACGTTTAGAGAGCATTACCTTTCTATTACTATACACGATGCAAGCACAAAGTCATAGACAGTATAAAACTAGGGTCTCCATCCTTTGGGGGGAAACTGGTTAAAAAGCAGGGAGACCGCAAGGGTCTCCCCTACACGTCGGGCTGTGCAAAGATGTAGGGGAGACCCTTGCGGTCTCCCTGATCCGCCTAAAGGACGGAGACCTTAAAACTATGCGCTGACAACAACAATTCAAAAAGGTTATACTAGAATTGCGAACGCTATCGATTAGTAACGAGGAGCAACTTTCATCATGACGACGCATGCATCACTCCCTTTCGCCTCAACGCTTCCTGGTCACTATTACTATGACCCGGCATTGTATGAACAAGAGCAAAAGCGCATTTTCTCGCAGTTATGGGTTTGTGCAGGTCACTCTGCTGCTCTTGCTGAACCAGGGACATATCAAACGGTAACGATTGACGAAGAGAGCGTGATTGTGCTGCGTCAAAGCGATGGGACGCTTCGTGCCTATCTTAATGTGTGTCGACATAGAGGTGCTCGCCTCTGTACTGAGGAAATGGGGCGACTGAAAGGTTCAATTCAATGTCGCTACCATGCCTGGACATATGGGCTGGATGGGCGGCTGCTTGGAGCACCTAATATCCTTACCAACGCACAATTTGATCGTGCTGCCTACGGCTTGCTTCCAGTAGCACTTGAAGTATGGGAGGGCCTTATCTGGCTCAATCTTGCCGACAACCCCTCACCCCTAGAACTCCAGGTACGTGAACCCATTATAGAGCGCTTTGGAGACTATGCACCGTTCACAGGCTATGATCTAGGCAGTCTGGTTATTGGCAAGACGCTCACCTACGAGGTGCAGGCAAATTGGAAAATCATTCTTGAGAACTTCATGGAATGCTACCATTGCGGCCCGATGCATCCCGAATTTTGCCAGTTGTTTCCGGGCTTTCGGAGCGGGGCAATTTATGAGGGCGACGAAGCAGCTACACTTGCGGCTTCCGCGCAGGCATTTACCATGACAGGCAAGGCCAGCCGACCACCACTAAAAGGACTCTTGTCAGGTGATGAACGTCACTACTATGGCATCGTGATAAACCCTAATGTCCTGCTCAATCTGCTACCCGATCATGTTGTCTTCCACACTGTTGTGCCAGAGGGACCGGAGCGCACGCGTGTGACCTGCACCTGGTTGTTCGATGCCGATGTTGCAGCACAGGCGGATTTCGACCCGATGGATGCCGTTGAGTTATTTGATCTCGTCAATCGTCAGGACTGGGAGGTATGCGAGCTCACTCAACAGGGAATGCACTCAAAAGCATTTGCACATGGAGGCATCTATATCCCTGCTGAACAACACATTCGCGCTTTCGCCGATTTTGTGCTGAAGCAACTTGCGTAACATCCTACACAAATGGCTAGTTGTCAACATGGAAAATTCGTTGGGTCTCTATCCTTCCGATACTCCTCTGGAACTCGCACGATATGCACGAAAAACTGCTATTATAGAGTTCCATGCGCGGTGGTGCGCCCATGGCGCATGACTCACTGCTGGCGAACCCCTTTTGTACGCTTGCAATCATAGGAAAACAAGCTCGATTTGTGCTCGGCGAGAGGGTTCGCCAGCAGTAAGTCATGCGCCTCGGGCGCACCACTGCCCATGAAAAAGTGGTACACTTCTCTCGAGGGAAGAGAATGCCAGAGATCGGTTTGACACTAGTGCCCTGAGCCTGTCCAACAGTATGATCCGGATGCCTCACAAGCACCACTGTCTGTCGCTCGCCGACATCGGCGAAGCACGTATGGGAGAATTTGACCCACGCTTGGCGTCCCGTTGTCTTTCCTCCTAATTTAGAAGAATAAGCTCATCCAACAGTGAGGTAACGGTGTTGGCTTCTTTTTTATACCTTTTTTGCTCTATACACCTCCTTCTCCTGCTCGTTTTTCCCTTCATCCTTTTTCATGGGAGTATCCTTCCAGAGGAGACCCAATTCGTTGTAGAGTTGTGTAAGTTTGTGTATAGAATACTCGTGAGCAAGTGTGACAGATTACATAAGCTTAGCAAGACAACAACTACTTACCACTTGTCCCAATGTAGTACGGTATCCAGCGTTTCGCGTGGAGCAGGTTTAAAGTCTGTCCCGAGAGTGTAGGCGACAGGTAACAGTGATGTCTGCGTGATTTTCTCATATGGAATACCGAGGACTTCAGCCGCCTCTTTTTCATATGGTAAATGTAGTGTTGTCCAGGCAGAACCCAGGCCACGAGCGCGAGCAGCAAGCATAAAACTCCACGCAGCAGGCAAAATTGATCCCCAGGCACTCGCTTGCCCTTCTAACGATAATTTTTCGATCCTCCCCGCCAGACAAGGAATGACAAAGACAGGGACCTCATGTAGATGTTCCGCAAGATAATCGGCTGAATCTACGACGCGTTTCTGCGTCTGCACACGTGGAGAGTCTTCCGCAAGCTTGTTTACTGGCGAGGGCTGATTCCGATAAGCGGCAAACGCTTTACGATACAACTCGGCAATAGCAAGACGCTTTTCCGCATCAGTCACAACCACAAAATGCCAACGCTGGCTGTTACTTCCTGTTGGGGCCTGTAGTGCGAGTTCCAGGCATTCGCGAATCAGTTCTGGCTCAACAGGCCGTGTAAGGTCAAGACGTTTACGCACCGAGCGGGTCGTTGCTAATAACTCATCCAATGTCAGGTCTAACAAGGGCATCGTGTTCTCCTCAAAATATCACTTTAAATAGAGATAGCGATATTGTACCCCTACAACGGATGGAGTGACAAACATTTACAAAGAGTGATTTTGTGCTCTGGCCTGTTCTAATGGACAGAGGCAACCTGTTCATTGGGTCATGGTACTTAACTGGTTCATTGTATAAACTATCTAGCAACAAGGCAATATATTATTGTGGAACAGAAGGATAAAGAAAACAATGAAACTCTACCTCATCATTTTCCGTACTTGTGAAAGAGATACATAATATTTTGATGAGGAGTTGTAGTATGCACTGTGAAAAAGCATATTTGGTCATCAATCCTAGAGCAGGTCAGGACATGACAAAGCTGACCGATGTCTTTACCATCCTCTCGGCAGCAGGTTGGGATGTTGATAATGCGCTGGTCGAGTATGGTGGTCATGCTCGTGAGTTGGCAGCGAAATCCGCGAAACAAGAGTACGATTTGATTATTGGGCATGGCGGAGATGGCACAACGAATGAGCTTGTAAATGCAGTGATGCAAAGTAAAGAGCGTAAAAGTATTGTTGGCGTTCTTCCTGGTGGCACCGCCAATCAATGGCCTCACGAAATCAGCATGCCAATTGACTCGATTCAAGCAGCCCTGACACTTATCAATAGCGATGTGCGTAACGTCGATGTTGGACGCATTAGCGTACAAGGCATTACACTTCCCAACGCTACTAAAGCTGAGCAAGTGTCACAAAAACAAGAAAAAGGCAAAAAACAGAAAAAGGAAGCCAATCCAGAATACTATTTCTTGCTTACTGCTGGTTTCGGTATCGACGCTTCGGTTATTAGCCACACCTCTAAATCTCTCAAAGAGCGTATTGGTAGTCTTGCGTTCGATGTCGCAGCCGTGAAAGAACTACCAATGCAACATCCCTTTCATATAGAGATAGGCGAAGTTGATGATAAGCAACCTTCAAAGACACTGTGGCAAGGAGAAGCACTGCAAATTGTGCTCGGCAACACACGTTTGTATGGCGATGCCATTGATTTAACGCCAAATGCCTATATTGATGATGGACTACTCGATATCTGCATTATCACGGCAAACAGCCCATTTACAAAACTACAACAAGTGGCGTCTTTGGTCCTGCATCACAAACCAGATAGTGCGACGACAACATATGTGCAAGGTTCACATTTCACGATCACGTTACCAGCAACGATAGGATTACAATTGGACGGGAGCGCACTGGAACTTTCGGATTGCCTGAATGACGATGACCGTGAAGCGTTAAAGCAGGTAGAAGATAGAGCAAACGTCATGGTGACATATCGTATCGATGTACTACAACAAGCGCTGCATGTAGCAATTCCTTGCATCTATGACAACACACTGTTTGCCAACGCTCCCCACACCCACAAAGAATCCACGTTTGAGACATCCGATGAAGGCAAGAAGCATGAAACACAACAACCTATTCCACAAGAGCAGCTTGACACACTCCTCAAGCAGAGTAAGGAGGTTACTGTCACGGGCGTAACGCAAAACCCTGATAAACGCAACACCTACATTATCGCAGGCATCACCCGTAAACAGAGTACAGGCGATGTGAAACCCGTCGCAGTACGTGTTACAGCAGATACAAAAATATATCAGCGTACAGGCGAACACATGGAAATTGCCGCCATCAAAGCGGTACAAGCAGAAACAGTGTTTTTCGTTGCGGGCAAGGAGAGCAAACGCGGTGTTATTCAAGCAACCAGCATCGTATTCTAAGATGGGAAAAGAGTCTGAATTTTGAGCTAAACACTCTAAAAAAGAGGATGTACGAAGCGCTCGCACATCCTCAAAAACTCGATCTTTATAGCATCAGTCCGCTCTCATACAAAAAGGACTCAATAGCCACGCTTTTTGTCTACAAGATTGTACAAAGGTTGACCAGCGAGATAACGGCGCAAGTTTGCCTCGAAGATAGTGGCGGCGCGTTCGTTATAGTGCGGCGTCACACCTGAATCGTGGGGACTCATCAGCACATTCGGCAGGTCCCATAATGGCGATGTCGATGGAAGTGGCTCTTGCTGAAATACATCAAGCGCGGCACCTGCTATCTGCTTTTGCTCAAGTGCAGAAATTAGCGCAGCTTCGTCACATACATCGCCACGCGCGATGTTGACGAAGAATGCACTGTTCTTCATTGCTTGGAACGCCTCTGCGTTGAACATCGCTTTCGTCTCTGTCGTCAGAGGAACAGCCGCAACCACGATATCGCACTCTTGCAGCATTTGGTGTAACTGATCGAAGGTGTAGTATTGCTCAGGCAGTGTACCCTCTGGGTCGCCCACATCTGGAAACTGAAAACCTGTATCTTTATGATTGCTGCCACGCTGCATTGCCAGAACACGCATACCATAGGCTCGCGCCAACCGCGCTATCTGTCGTCCAATGCTACCGTAGCCAACAATGCCAATTGTTTTGCCGTGTAATTCTTCGATAGCAGAATCTGTACTCTCCTTGTCTTTTCCCCATTCTTTTCCCCGCTTCCAGGCGAACAACTGTGGCAGCCTGCGATACCACGCCTGCGTCATGGTAAATACGTACTCAGCGATGTTGATGGCATGCACGCCACTTGCGGTAGTAATCATGATATCCGTCTGAAAGAGAGGATTATCCGTCAGCCGATCAGCACCCGCCGAGTAGAGTTGTATCCAGCGCAGGCGCGGTGCCTGCTCTAGCTTTGGCAATTTCCAGGGAAACCCATAAATTATTTCGACCTCTTGCCACAACGCATCCTGTGACGACAATGAGGGTTGACGCTCAATAGTCAGGTCGGGCGAGATATGTTTCAATCGCTCCACCCAATCTTGGTCAATCGGGGCTGAAATTAGCACAACACGGGCCATTTTAATTTGAACTCCTAGAAATAAGGGCACCCGCAAGGGGATGCCCCTCCCATAAACGAGTGTTGCAAAGGTTACGTCCTATGGGAGGGGCATCCCCTTGCGGGTGCCCTTGCCTCCCACTATTTCACATCGCTTCTTATTCTTCCTCTGCTAACTTTAGGAGCGAGAAGTCCCACCTCGTTCTAGGGGGTGGGATGAAAGCGACGCCTCTCGTATAGCTTCATAAATAACAAATTAGTCCCTATTGAGTTATTCTTCTTCAGGTTTTGTTGCGCTTTCCTCTACAGGAAATCTTTCTTCTTCAGGTTTTGTTGCGCTTTCTTCTATAAACTTATCATAATCAACCCGCTTGATACGATAATCTCGCCCAAATCTGAACGCTCTTAACCTTTTATTACGTATCCAAGCCCTTACTCTATCGGGAGGAACACCTAGATCACTCGCTATATCATCCACCGATATCCACTCTGTACTCATAACAATGACCTCAATTCATAAAAGTAGAAGTAATCATGCTTCCAAGAGATTTTACCTGATATTTGCTAGCTAGTCAAACAGATGGTATTCGTTACAATAGGAAAAAGTATATTGAAACGCAACGTAAATATCATTGACTTTTCTATATAAAGCTATGTATAATCATTATACGAAACAACACAAGCTCTATCAAATAAAAGTGCTTGTAAGTAAGTAATGCGACTGAACAGTAAAGTTTGCAAGCTGATGTATCAGTAGAAATGAAAGGGGGCGATACTGAACTAGCTCACTGTTAGGAGCAGTGAGCTAGCGAGTGGAAACAGAACGAACGAGAGAGAAGCACACCATTTCCAGGTGTGAATCTTGCCATGTTACAGGTACTTGTGTCAAGAGTCATCGCAATGAAAGGAAAGACCATGCCACATCCGTTTAAGATCGGGAACACCACCATTCTGGTACACAACGATGAATTTGCAGATGGGTATACAAATGGCCTTGTAGCTCATCCAGAAGCACAGCAAGGGGAACCCGTTTCTGTCGAGGTAATTTCGGAGTTGGTTGCTGAGAGCTTCTTAGACGTGTCTCATACACGCGATTGGAACATAGGGTATCTGATTGGAGCGATAGATGGTATACGGCTTGGGAATGTTCACCAGCAAGATGCTGAGAGTCCCTACGCCCACTTAGGTGCTGTCACCCTTTGCTTGAATCGTTGGCGTTTCCGTGAGGGCTACCGCACTGGACAAGAAGACTACCACGCAGGTCAACAGGAGCAAATGTCACCACCCATGTTGACCGCTCGTGACCTGCTTCGCTATATCGCCCATCGTAACTCCCACACGGATATGCACTACTTCAGCGAGAGCGAACTGAACACGCTGGAAGAAACGCTTGGACAACTGATTGGGTATCTGTGCGCGGCCTTGTTTCCAGTGGTGGAACAAGTGGAAGTGGGGGAAGTGATGCCGCAACACACGGAATCACTCCCTGTTGCATCTTTGCAAGAGGCATAGAGCAGCAGTGAGTACGTCGCTCGTTGACCTCTGCAACAGAGAGGAGGGAGGGTTTTCTCTCTCTGTTGCCTTCGTTTCTTGCATGTCATTTCTGGGAGAAGTGTAGATGAATACGGTGAGAATCTATCAACTGAAGAACCTCTCAGCCACACAATTTCGCCGCTTACGTGATGCACAGATGGAAGCGGCGCAGGTATGGAAATGCTGTATGCTGATGCACAAAGCGGCGCGGCTTTCGCATGAAATATGGCCTGACCGTATCGAACTTCAAAAAGCGACCAAAGGTCGGTTCGCGTTGCACAGCCAATCAGTACAGATGGTGGTGCATGCCTTTCTTGCCAACATCGACACGACACGGCAACTCAGACAGACGCACCCACAGATGCGTATGCGCTATCCCTACAAGGACAAGCGGTTCTACCCTGTGCATTGGCCCGCGCAAGCCGTGTCACGAGAACAGGGACGTGTAGTGTTGCCAATGGGCAAAGGCCGAAAAGCGCTTGTGTTGGCACTTTCATTACCAGAGACCAGTCGTTCGTGTACCCTTGTGTGGAACAATGGCTTTGAACTGCATGTCAGCGTTGAAATTGAGCAAGCCGAGACCGCACCTGGGGATGTTCACGCAACCGTCGATTTAGGAGAGATACACCTTGCGGCAGTGACGACCAATACGGGCAAGGCCATGATGGTGACAGGACGTGGCATTCGTTCACTGAAACGTCAACGAACCATGCAGATAGGTCATATCACCAAGAAGCAGAGCAAGTGCAAGAAATATTCACGGCGATGGAAGAAGTTGCAACAAGCCAAGAATAAACAATGCAAACGTGCTGAACGACGTATTCGGAACCAGCGACATCAAGCTACACGCAAGGTCATCAATTTCTGTATCGAGCGAAAAGTTGGTTCTCTTTTCATCGGCAATCCGCATGGAGTCCGTAATCAGAACAACGGGCGTCACCAGAACCAACGTATGGCCTTGTGGGAATATGGCCGTGATATCGACTATCTCACACACAAAAGTAAACAGGCCCACATGATGTGCTTCACTGGCTCCGAACGAGGAACAAGTAGCCAGTGTCCTACATGTGGGCATAAACACAAGCCGAGAAACAGGCAATGGACCTGCAAGAAATGTGGGTTCAAAGGGCATCGAGACCTTGTTGGGTCTATCAACATGCACACGCTCGCCTTTGGTGAGCAGGTGAAGTTTCCTCGTTCCTTCACGTATCTACGTCCTAGCGTGCTAGAGAAAGTAGTAGTCGGGCAGACACGCCCCAATGTTGTTTAGGTGAGTCAGTGCCTCAACCACATGTCGCGGACATGGTTTCTTCGGAGACAGGCTACTGTACTGATGTTGCCTAGAAACTTATCCCCTTCTAGGGAGATGAGAGTGTCACGAGTACCACTTTTCCTTTCACCTTGCGCTGTATCATGTCGTTGAGCGCATGTGCTGCATCATTGAGATGGTATGTTGCGGAGATCAGTGGCTTAATTTTTCCAGTCTGAAACCATGAGAGCAGTTCTTGCAGGTTTTGCTGATTGCGCTTGCCTTCGCGTGCGGTGAAGGTACCCCAGAAGACACCTACAATTGAACAGCCCTTGAGCAATGGCAGGTTGAGCGGAATGCGTGGAATATCACCAGCGGCGAAGCCAATCACGAGGTAACGGCCCTCCCAAGCCATACTGCGCAGCGCCACTTCAGAATAGTTGCCACCAACAGGGTCGAAGACAACATCGACGCCGTTACCCTTCGTCAATGCCTTCAAGCGTTCTTTGAGGTCTTCGGTACTATAGTTGATGACCTCATCGGCTCCATGTTCTTTACATACAGCGAGCTTCTCATCGGTGGAGGCGGCTGCGATTACACGTGCTCCCATTACCTTAGCAATCTCGATGGCAGCGAGTCCAACACCGCCTGCCGCGCCAAGTACAAGTAGCGTTTCTCCTGGCTGAATCTGCGCTCGGTCTTTGAGCGCATGATACGACGTACCATAGGTCATGACGAAGGCTGACGCCGTAGGAAAATCCATGCCATCAGGAATCGGAATAAGCTTCAAGGCATCGGCGGCAACCTCTTCCGCAAAACCACCCCAGCCAGTAAACGCGATTACGCGGCTCCCTACGCGCACACCATCAACCCCCTCTCCAAGCGACTTGACAACGCCTGCGACCTCGCCTCCTGGTGAAAAAGGCATCTCTGGCTTAAATTGATATTTGCCCTGAATGATGAGTGTATCAGGAAAGTTCACGCCGCAGGCTTTGACGGCAAGCACAACCTGCCCCTTTGCCGGAGTAAGCGGCGCAACATCCGCAAGCACGAGTTGCTCCGGTGGTCCATACGCTTTGCACAATACCGCTTTCATGATGACCTCCCGTGTTACTATTGCTTCTCGCGATTACGAAATGCCGTAATCTCATCACAATGGCGCTGTATATGTCCACTCAAAGCACTCACAAAATCACCCAAGCTGCGATCCTTGTACCAAGATAGGGTGCCTTTTTGCTCGATTCTCTCAGCGGGAATACGTGCTAGTAGCGATGTGGCCTCAGCCTGCATCTCTTCAAACTCGTCGATTACTTGTTGCGCAGTATGGTTGCTCCGCTCACCAACCTGTACCTGGTTGAAATCAGCGTGGTGCTCAGCATATTGTGCTAAATATGGAGTAGCTGGTGACTCTTCCAAAAAGGCGTTGAACACATCCACCAGGATATGCTCATACGAGGCCAGGTGCGCAATGATATCTTTTACCGTCCAGCTATTTTCAGCTATAGGAGTATCCCATTCTAATTCGGGCAGGTTATCAACGGTTTGAATAACCAGCAGATGGGCGTTTTCTAATTGTTCGGCTACGTTCATATATGTTCCCTTCTTTCTACAGAGACAGTCTATGCAAACAACACTGGTTGCTCTACTTGTGAGAACAGAAAGTGCTACGAATGCTAGTATAGCACTCACAAGCCCATGAATGCATTAAGCTTCCCTTGTTGCTTTCAGATGTAATTCAGCCTTTCAAGCTATAACATTCTCAGAATATGTTACTATAGGCACATGCATAAAGATATACATGTGCTTGTAAGAGTCACGAAAGGTGGTGGCTATGCACCGAAGAATCTCACTCACAATGCTACTCTGCGGCCTGCTTATTGCTCTTACTGCATGTGGATCAACACAATCGGCAAACAGTACCCATGTAGCACGATTAACAATACCTCCGAGTGAAAATCTCTATGTTCTTGATGGATACGCCTCTGCTAATGCACAACGCATTGTCTCCTTTCATCCCGGAGCTAGTGCATTTACATCTCTTCCAGCAGGATTGCTCTCGCAAGATCATCAACACATCTACACAGCGATTCCGCAAAATGGGCAAACAAAAATTACTGTTACAAACACACAAGGAAGTGCAGTTGTTCAGAGTCTCACTATTCCTGGGTCCTACTCTACCATAGATCAAGACTATACGAAATCCGTGCTCTCCTCGAATGGACACTGGTTGGCTCTCAAGCAACTGGGAGTTTCGGGAGCAAGAAGTACCTTCGTAGTTGTCAATACTCAGAATGGTAAACTCATCAAAAACATTCAGTTGCGAGGCGACTTTGACCTTGATGCTCTATCACCTGATGGAAGCAGGGTATATCTGCTTGAGCGGCTACACGACGAGTCAGGACACTACTATGTACGTCTCTATCGAACAGATACAGATCAACTCGATCCCGCGATTATCGCGGATAAGGCAGAGATTAACGACCCTAAGATGGTTGGTTCGGCTTTGACGCGTAAAATGGCAAATGGTGGAGTCACTGCCTACACGCTTTACACCGATACAGCACATAATATTGCTTTCGTACACGCGTTGCCGCTTGCCAGCAACTATATTGGAGCACGTTGTATCGGACTACCAACGGGCAAATCGGCAGATGTGCTGCGCTATTATACATTAGCATTATCCTCTGACGGCTCTCTGCTGTATGCTGCCAATGCTGCACTGGGTATTGTTGTTGTTATCAGTGTTAACGACGATCAGGCATTTTCAGACAACATACAAGCAACAGCCCATTTTACTGCTGATAATACACATAGAAATACTACTCAAGAAAGCACATTCCATAGTGCGGCGGTATTGTCTTCTGATAACTCTACGCTCTACTTTGTAGGAGTGCATGGTATAATGTCGCTGGATACACATAGCCTTACCGCAAAATCCCCTTACGCTGCTCAGCAGGCATTCACAAGTATTGCACTCAGTAGTGATAATAAAACACTGTATGCTGTCTATCCAACTCAGGGCATTCTCATGGTCAATACCAACTCAGGACAAACACAACAGGTAGCACAGAGTCCTGCACGCAGCCCCTGGGGCATAGAATGGGTTAGGAAGAATGAATGAGCGCATTCTCGTTGTCGATGATGAGAGCCGTATTACAAGCGCACTGAGGCGCACACTGGCGCATGAAGGCTATAGCGTCTTTACAGCGGCAGATGGTGAGAGTGCGCTTGTACTTACTCGCACAAAAGCACCTAACCTCATCATCCTCGACCTTATGTTGCCAGGTATAGACGGGCTAGAGGTGTGTCGCAGGTTACGTGTGGCAGGCAACGAGGTCGCGGTACTTATGCTCACCGCACGCGATAGAGTTGTAGACAGGGTAGAAGGACTGGAGACAGGAGCGGACGACTATCTCGTAAAACCTTTTGCCCTTGAAGAGCTACTCGCCCGCATTAAAGCCTTACTACGCCGACGACCTCCTGATGATATGAACCACGAAGTATTATGCTTCGCGGACCTTGAATTAGACACGGCTACGCGTCAAGCGAAACGGGGCGACTATATCATCGACCTGAGTACTACTGAATACGAATTGCTCGCGCTATTCTTACGCAATCCACGTATTGTTCTGACGCGAGGTACTTTGATGGATCGCATTTGGGGTCAAGACTTCGAGGGCGGTCCAAATGTACTTGAGGTCTATATCGGTCATCTTCGTACAAAACTAGAGCACAATGGAGCCAAAAGACTGATTCAAACGGTGCGTGGTGCCGGATATGTGCTGCGTCTTGCCGAGTGAGGAGCAATAAATGCCTATTCCCTTAGCAATACGTCTTACGCTCTTTTATGCACTCGTAGTAGGTGTAGCGCTCTGGTTCTTTGGCTGGATTGTTTACCAGCAAGCAGAACAGCGAGCCTATCACGATCTTGATACAACATTGAGTAGTCGCGCCGCCAGTGTAAGATTGGGTAAAGATATTTTTGCGGGTTATCCAGAAAATAGCAATGGTGTTCCTCGTACACTCAATAGTGTTGACGCATTGGGTACGGGCGGAGTTGCAATAGAGGTGCTGGATATACAAGATAATCAGTTCAAGTTGCTAGCAACGACAACGGGAAATCAAGAAAATGGGGTATCGCATGTCGATAGCTCCACACCTAGCCCCATTCCCTGGGATGCACAGGCGATACGCTCTATTGCGCATAATCCTGGACGGCAAAATAGCACATATAGTACGATTAACTATCAAGGCCAGCGAATACGAGTCTATACACTTCTCAATACTGATTTTGGAAGCCAACATTTCATTCAAACGGCACACTCAGAGCAAGACATCGAGCAAGCATTAAGCGATTTACGCCTCCTCCTCCTACAGGGTGGAACGCTGGTAATAGCTTTTGCGCTCATAGGCGGATGGGCTATGACCAGGAGCGTGCTGGCTGTTGTACGCCGCATGACACAAACGGCCCACAGTATACGTGTCTCACAAGATTTCAGCAAGCGCGTGCCAAGTACGCTCCCATATGGACGTGATGAACTAACAACGCTTGCTGATACATTAAACCAGATGTTAGCCAGCCTGGAAGAAGCTTATCAGCAACAGCAACGCTTCGTCGCTGACGCCTCTCATGAGTTGCGCGCTCCCATTACCTCTATTCGTTGCAACCTCGATCTGTTAGCAAAGGCTCCTGATCTTCCTGCCGATGAGATACAAGACGCACTTACTGATGCACGTACCGAAACCACGCGTATGGGTCGGCTCGTCAATGATCTCCTCGTCCTAGCTCATACAGATGTAGTTCAGCATCAAGCTATGCTTATGGAATCTGGAAACAAGAACGTACGGATGATAGACCTGGATAGTCTGTTGCTAGAGGTTTTTCGCCAGTATCGTCCCTCTGACCAGGACGGGAGACAAGCTGGACCTCGCCTACTTTTGCAACACATCACACCAGTACAAGTCCGGGGTGACGTCGATGCGCTAAAACAAGCACTCGTGGCATTGGTAGATAACGCACTCAGATACACACCTCACGAGGGACGTATCACGCTTTCGCTTACCTGTGAGCACCCGTATGCAGTTGTAAGAGTACATGATACAGGTGTTGGTATTCTTCCTGAAGATATACCGCATGTTTTTGAACGTTTTTACCGCGCTGATTCTGCCCGTACATGTAATCCAGGTGGTAGTGGATTGGGATTAGCGATTGTGCAAAGCATTGTCCAAGCACATCAAGGAAGGATTGAAGTAGAAAGTATACCCAAACAGGGCAGTACGTTTGTGCTGAGGTTGCCTATAATGATGAGTGTCCAAAAGCCAATGCAGGAACGTATATAATACAATACGATCTTCGTTAGCATGAGGCTAATGAATGTATGCTCTAAGGAGGGCGGACAATGAAGACAGGTTCCTGGTTACAAGGCGCAATCGCGGGTTTAATAGCGACAGTCCCAATGACTATTTTTATGTTCAGCACGCAACGATTTTTGCCCAAGGGACAACGCTACGATTTGCCACCGGAGATTATCACGAGAGAGCTAGCAGAGCGAGCACAGGTGAAACAGCACATGAACAAGGCGCAAATACTAGTCGCTACCACCGCTTCGCACTTTGGCTATGGGGCGATAATGGGTATACTCTACAACCTTTTAGGGAGACGCTTACCACTTACGTCTAGCTTAAAAGGCATAGTATTCGGTCTGCTCATTTGGGGAGCAAGTTATCCGGCATTATTGCCTCTACTTGGTTTCTCCGAATCATCACAAGGAGAGACGACACGACGCAACCTCATGATGATTGGCGCTCATATCGTTTGGGGTGTTAGTACGGGAGTCGTAACGGAACTACTCTAAAGAGCAGCGTGGGGCTATTTGTAGCGAAGAGACCAGTATCCGCTTCGGATGCTGGTCTCTTCGCTACAATACGTATCTCCTATTTTGCTTCAGCAATAGCAACACCACTATCGATGTAGCGTTGTCCGAGTGCGTAAAGAACAACGGGAACAACAAGTGCGATGAGCGTTGCTGCCATGAGCTGCGGGTCCACTGACTTATAGGGATTCGTGAAGGCAAGCAATCCCAGGGGAACAGTACGGTTGCTATCACTACTTAGATAAATGAGCGGATCCCATGCATTACTCCAACTGCCGAGGAATGAGAACACAGCTACCACAACCAGCACAGGCTTAGCTTGCGGCAAGATGATATTCCAAAAGATGCGAAAACTACCGCATCCGTCGATGCGTGCAGCTTCATCTAGTTCACGCGGCAGACCCATGAAGAACTGCCTGAACAGGAAGATACTAAAAGCATCACCAAAGAGCTTAGGTACGAGCAACGGCAGAAAGGTATCAATCCAACCCAGGCTTCTAAAGATGTTATAGAGCGAAATGATGAGTACCTGACCTGGAATCATCATGGTTGCGAGCAAGACGATAAAAAGCGCCGTGCGCCCTGGAAAGCGGAAGCGAGCAAAGCCATACAGCCGAAGATTGTATTGCATTGTGTTTTGACGGCTTAGATACCTTCGCTACCGTCTGGTTAAATGGTCAGCATATACACACGAGCGACAATATGTTTGTTCCCTATCGAATGCAGATTGACTCACAGATACACGTAGGTAAGAACGAACTCCTTATCCTCTTTGACAGCATGCAGTGACGCTAGCCGCTAATCAAGGGACAGAGCTAGGACGTATTCATCAACAAGGTACGCACGTAATGAGTGCGCGCCTTCAGAAAGATGGCTTAACAATAGCGCGAACGGCATTGTGGCCCAAACCATTTAAGTACCTTTCGCTTGCTGAGCCGGAGATCACCATTGAGAGGCTAGATGCACAAACGCTACGCGTTCAAGCCAAACGTCCTGCTAAAGGCGTCTGGTTGTCTGCCGGAGATGGCATACAGTGGAGCGACAACATGCTTGATCTCTTGCCCAACGATCCACAAATTATCAAGGCACAAGGGCTAGGAACCGCGAAGGTAGAGATACGCTGGCTTGACAGTCATAAGAAGTAGGGGATGTGGCACTAGTTGTTTCAAAATATACAAATTCGCTGAGAGAATGCTCTTCCCTCAGCGGAATTGTATATTCCTAATCCTCGCGTCGCTCTAAAGCAAAAGCTCTATAGGCCGCCCCTTGTAAACCCACCTTTGAGTTGAGAATGACATGCACTGGTATCGGCTTCAATGCTTCTACTAAACGCCCCTTAGCCAAAAATGTTTGCATAAACGATGCCTCTTGTAGAAATGGTAGCACATGACGTGGAATGCCACCAGCAATATAGAGACCGCCTGTAGAGAGTATTTTGAGGGCAAGATTGCCAGCCTCGGCTGCAAGAATCGAGACAAAAGTTTTAACGGTTGCAACACACAAGGGGTCTGGTGCTGCTTTGTCGAGTGCAGCCTCTGCGATTATAGCATTTGGGTCTTTAGCCTGCACTAACTGCTCTGCTAGCCAGGAGGGTTCTGGAGCATAGTTACTCTCTTTAAGATAGGCATAGATGTTGGGCATTCCACGTCCAGAGCAGACCCATTCGTAGCTTACGTGTCCCAAACGTGTTTGTAGGTAACGCAGTAGACCGATTTGCAATTCGTCGGTAGGGGCAAAATCGGCATGTCCACCCTCGGAGGTATGCGCGATATAATTTTGAGTACCCCAGGTCAAAAATGCCTCGCCTAGCCCTGTGCCTGGAGCAATCACGGCAAGAGGCCCATTGATAGTAGATTGACCGCTATTAAGCGTTGCCAGGTCAGATTTTGGGATGAATGGTACGGCAGAGGCAATAGACTCTAAGTCATTCATCAAAAGAACTGATTTAAGCTTAAGGTCTTCTTTGAGTTGTTCTGCCTCGACGATCCACGGCAGGTTTGTGATCGTTGCCTTGCCAGCAACAACAGGACCAGCAACACCAAAGGAGGCGCGGTCTACCTGCACATCATTTTTTGCGAGAAATTCACGAACAATCTCTTCCAATCCATTATAATGTTTGCTTGGAAAAATCTCGTTTGCAACAGGCGTTGTCAACGCGGTCACAGATGCATACACTGCAAGCTCTGTCTTCGTACCGCCGATATCACCAACCAGGAGCATATTAGTGCTCTCCTTTACTTCTCTGTCTGTCAAAAGAATAAAACGTCGCTATGTTCCCTCTCATTGTACCCATATCTGTGGAGACATTTCCATTGTAGTATTTTACCTGGAAAGAGAAGCATGTACAGGTGAAAGATACGTTATGCAAACCGAGTTTGCAGAATAGAAATATGCGCTTCCTCGAGGGTATCGAGCAGCACCTTTGCCATGATATCGTACCCAATGGCATGTGGGTGTAGACCATCATCGGCTAACCCATCAAGCAAAGTTAATCCGTCGTCTGCGACAAGATGACTATGGTAATCGACGAAGACAACATCCTGTAACTCTTGCGCAATATGCTTTAACCGTTCGTTTACCTGCTTAATCGTCTGGTTACGGACAGCGGTGTTTCCATTAAATGGAATGTTGGTAGGGAGAATGCTACCCAGCGCAACCTGTATGCCATGCTTCAGTGCGTCTTTCACCATCGCTGAAATATCGGTTATGATCTCTTCCTCAATCTCCTGTGGTGTCCGTAATAGGGATGCGTCCCACCACGTATCAAGCGCCCAAAAATTATTCACGCCAATCTTGAGAACGACCAGGCGTGGATGTAACTGTATAACATCGGCCTCAAAGCGCCGTCGTACATACGTTGTAGTGTCGCCTCCAATACCACGATTGACGAGCATGCCCTGCGTTCCTTGAAAATAAGCGTCGATAGCCCACATATCAGTGATGGAGTCTCCGATAAAGACCGCGTCAACGGGAATATGTTTTGCCAAAAGGCTTTCGTTATGTGCATCAAAAACGCCGCGCCGCGCGTCCGCAGCAACGGCTACTCCAAATGTCCCTGGTTTAATCAGTTGTGGTCGTGTCTCTGCCATTGTATGTTGAACCTCTTTTTTGTTTTGTGATACATTTCTAAACCTTATTTATTCTACCCTCTTTTTTAGGAACAGTTCAAAGACGTGTACAATCCTTCGCCACATGGATAGCTCTTCGCATGATAGAATAGAGCGGAAAGGTCAAAACGCATCTTGGTTATACCTTCCTCACAAAAACAGACCGCCATTACGATAGAGGAGATTTTATCATGGCAAATCATCGCTTAAAGCTGGGATATAAGGCTTCGGCTGAGCAATTTGGTCCACGTCAACTGATCGACTTCTCAGTTGAGGCAGAGGCATGTGGTTTCGATAGCGTGTGGATTAGTGACCACTTTCAACCGTGGCGACATACAAACGGGCATGCACCTTCCGCGCTTGTATGGCTTGGAGCCGTAGGCGAACGCACACAACGCATTGAACTTGGCACCAGCGTTCTTACGCCGACATTTCGCTATCCGCCAGCAGTGGTTGCACAGGCGTTTGGCACGTTGGGTGTTCTCAACCCGGGTCGTGTTATCCTGGGTGTTGGCTCTGGCGAATCGCTGAACGAGGTTGCCGTTACAGGTGCAGAATGGCCGCCTGCAAAAGACCGTTTAGCACGACTGCGCGAGGCAGTGACGCTGATCAAGAAACTTTGGACAGAAGAGCTTGTCACCTTTGATGGTGAATACTACCATACACGCAATGCCACAATCTATGATAAGCCTAAACAGCCTGTTCCCATCTACATTAGTGCCGGTGGCCCTGTTGCAGCAAAATTTGCAGGTAGAGCGGGTGATGGCTTTATCTGCACATCGGGCAAAGGCGATGCACTCTACCGAGATCAGCTTCTTCCAGCCGTGGAAGAGGGTGCGAAAGCCGCAGGAAAAGACCCATCGTCTATCGTGCGCACCATCGAGATCAAAGTCTCATTCGACACTGATCGGGACCGTGCGATGGCTGACACGCGTATCTGGGCCGCCCTTGCTCTTCCCGCCGAGGACAAGGCTGATGTTCACGACGCACGCGAAATGGAGCGAAGGGCTGAGACCGTTGCAGATCAAGCATACAAACGCTGGCTTGTCTCAAGCGATCCAGAGGAGCATATTGAGCAGATTCGGCCCTACATCGAACTGGGCTTCACCAACCTGATTTTTCATGCTCCTGGCGATGACCAGTCGCGCTTCCTCCAACTCTACTCGAAAGAGATATTGCCGCGCATTCGGCAGCGTTGGGGATAAACACCATCTAATTGTAGCAGCCTGTCAAGGTCCATGTGTGTCAGTCAGCAGGGAGACCGCAAGGGTCTCCCCTACACATTGGGACCCGAAATGTAGGGGAGACCCTTGCGGTCTCCCTGCTAGCTAGTTATGCTCCATTTACATTGCAGGTTTGCAGACCGCTCAGTCCAAAGATGTTGTTCAGCATGGGCTGTATAGTGTTGCAGTTGGGTACAATCACACTTTGGTTTGACTGAAGCAAGGGGTCATAAACATTCTTGTAATCCCCAAAGTTGTGATTGCCCTGTCCTGGTCCAAGCGTGATACGCTGTATCGCTGTATCGGACAAGTTCCGTCCAAAGTTGGCAAAAGCAATCATCTCCTGTTCGCTCAGGTCGGTATAAACTTGACCCTTGAGGTCTTTGAACAACTGCGATAAATTATTTAGAATACTGTTGACGGTTAGCTTTTTCTTGAGTGCGCCCAGTATTTGCTGTTGCCGTTGCGTACGCCCGATATCCCCCACAAGGTCTGCATGACGTGAACGTACATAGTTCAATGCCTCTTGACCTGTTAAATGCTGAGGTCCTGGCGCAAGCAAAAGCCGTTGCAGGGCATATGGGTCTTTAGGATTACTGCCGTTGCCCGTATCATTTGGATAGTTATCATCCACAACAGGATGTGTAACATCGATGTCAATGCCACCAAGCGTATCAATGACATGGGCAAATCCAGCTAATCCAACCCATGCATAACGGTCAATAGGAATTCCATAATCTTTCTCAACAGTAAGACGCGCAAGGCGCACACCATTATCAAAACTATTACCATTCGTTGCACCAAGCAAAAAAGCTTGATCGAGCTTATGCATCTCTCCCCGTTCAGGAATGTTTACCCAGGAGTCGCGAGGAATAGAGACGAGGGATACACTATTATTTGTAGTATCCACATGCACAACCATCATCACCTGTGTCAGCAGGGCTGGAAACGAATATTTACCGTCATTGTCACTACCCATCAGCAAAATGTTCCAGGAGCGCCCAGAAATAGAGCCATCATATTGAGAGATATTTGGCTCATCACTGCCTCTACCAACCTGCCGAATAAATTGTGAAAGCGGTTGATGCACATTATAATACGCTGTCAAGCCACCACAGCCACATACGGCGAGTAGCAAGAAAAATACAAGCGCAACCAGTGTAGGGTTCCTGCGCCGCAGTGGTCTCGGTAACTTTCTTAATCGTAGTACACGACGTGGGAACATGTATGTGCTTTCAAGTAACTATTCAATCTTTCAAGTAAACGTGCTTTGTAGTTGGGGGCAAGGGCACCCGCATGAACCTTGACAGTGTAGTAGGAATCTTATTCTTAGAAATTGATGTATGCATTGCTCTTCTGAAGGTCCATTTTGCCACTATACATAACACGCTGTCAAATCATGGTTTTCCCGTAGCTTCGTGGATATAAGAGGAAACTTGCCCCATGTCTTCTCATCTTTTGTCACAAATATTAGAGTTGCGGTGTCTTTACTGTGGAAGATAGGTCGTCTCTTGTATTGGAAGTTGTTTTACTAGTAAGGTTGTAACACCAAAGGGAGAAGAGTTGTTATGAATATATTTATTACAAGAAAGAGACTCCTCTGGCAAATCATGCTCTGGGGAGTTCTACTTGATCTGGCATTGGTTGGCTTGAGCCTCTTGTTACACCCATCACTCCTGGAGGCACGGTACGTTTCAACTGCAATTTTCTGTGTAATCTTGCTCCTGGTGTATGGTTGTATTGGCGTTGGTCTCCCCCTTCTAAGCGATCAAGCAGTCACAAGGGCACTCTGGCAAGGAACTGGCTTCGGCTTACTCATAGGAAGTGTCTTTGTGATTAATATCGCGGTGGAGTACTTTTTCGATATGAACAGCCAAGCAAGCACTCTCTCAACACTTGGCTCCATGGCCCTTCTCTTTCTCCTCTTTGGAGTTGCCAGCGCACGAACAGTGCTGCAAACAGGACAACTGCTCTTGGGAGTTGTAACAAGTGTTTGGAGTGCCTTCCTCGCAATCCTGATCACGGTTCTTTTTGGGGTTGTAGTGAATTTCTTTTTTCAGCAGAGGCTCGAACATATTCTTGCTTCGGACTATCTTAGAAGTGGTATGAGTGATCCAGGAACGTTCACCTTCTTCAATACACTTGACAGTGCCTCCTCTCACTTGCTGGAAGCACCTCTGCTCGCGGCTATATTTGGTATTCTTGGTGGCTTGGTAGGCAAACGACTCCCCTCGCTTCGAGGAAAACGTTAGGGACCCCCGCCATCTCTGTGAGTATCACCATAATCAGAGGTATAATTGATTATAATTTTGATGTTATTAGATGCTACAGGAGGTCTCCATGTCAGAGTCTACCACTTCTATGCAGCAACGTATTGGTTTCATCGGGCTTGGGATCATGGGCAAACCTATGGTACGCAATCTGCTTAAAGCAGGCTATGCATTGACAGTGTTCAATCGCAGCAAAAAAGCTGTTGAAGAGCTAGTAGCGGCAGGTTCAATCGCAGCAGACTCACCACGAACGGTTGCGATGCAAAGTGATATCGTGATTACGATGCTCCCCGATGGGCCAGATGTTGAGGCTGTCGTGCTAGGAAATGAGGGCGTGCGACAAGGAGCACATGAAGGACTTCTGATAATCGACATGAGCACAATCTCGCCATTGGTTGCTATAGGGTTGCATACAGAGATGCAACGTCACAACGCCCATTTTCTTGATGCACCCGTAAGCGGCGGCGAAGTAGGTGCTGTAGAAGGTACGCTCTCTATTATGGTGGGCGGAGACACAGATATCTTTGAGCGA
>JAABUQ010004925.1_pt1 | contig 22052 bp, 17 predicted proteins | sample 5560001 | NCBI WGS metagenome assembly JAABUQ01 (sample SAMN10711888, study PRJNA513371) | rock metagenome | isolation source: Antarctica rocks | place: Antarctica: Victoria Land, Finger Mt nord | collected 2015-12-18 | reverse complement strand
CAGGAGCAATCAAACTATTCTTGCAGGGCTATCAATGATGTCCTTAGTTGGCGACCGATCTGCTATGTTTCTCGGTATTGACCCAATTATTGAAGCAAATGTACTCCCCCAAACGCTGAGTGCGCCCCTCGTCAAGCTAGGAAAGATGCCAAGAAGATGGTGGAGGAGATGGCTGAACAGGAATGTGTGTCTGACTGGGCGAGGGCGATCGCTTCCTGGATGCAGCAGCACTGTTGCTCCCAGACTGTATCTTTGGTAGAACTGCAGCAGGGACTGGAGATGCCAATGGTTGAGGTATGGTTGGGGTTGTTGCAAGGGCAACAGCATGAACTCAAGCAGTGTGGAGATTTCTACGATCCGAAAGGGATTTGGATAGCGCCAGGCAGTTTAGGCAGCAGTCCCAGTTAGAATCTCTCCCGCTGGTTGAGTTGCTGCAGGGAGTGCGGTAGCCGGTTGTTGAGGAGGAGAGGGAGCGATCGCCCCTGGGCAAGGCTTGGTTAGCTCTGCTGTTGGGAGGGTTTGGGCTGGAGCAGAGTACGGAAGACTTCTACTGTATGGAAGGAGTTTGGATCCAACATCCTGATTGCAAAGCTGAGGCAAACTTGAGCCAGAAGCAACCTTGACAAGCCCGTGGAAGAATACAACATTGAGCTGTTAAAAAAGCTTTTTGTCCCTTCTTTATTGGTATTTTCTCAGTATTGTATTTTTGTTTCCAGAGCAAATTCTTCTTGAAAAAAGTTGGCTTTTGAAAATCATTCCGCTCCCCTTTGACTTCTACTATTTTTATGAAGTTTTGGTATATCCGAACACAAACTTCCTGGCCGATAGGCTACAAAATCGTTATGATTGGAAGTCTACCCTTCTCCATGTTCCTATGCGCTTCCTATGCCTACTTTGGGTTATCCGCCAGCTCAGAAGGTTTTTGACTATAGCAGTCTTGATACTAAAACCGCTGAGTTCATTCAGCAACAGACTGGCGAAATTAAAGGGCTTGTAAAGCGCACTGCGCAAAGCATTGTTGAAATCGGAGTGAAGTTAATTAACGTCAAAGATAAGCTGGAGCATGGACAATTCGGAGATTGGTTGAGGGCTGAATTTGAATGGAGCCATCAGACAGCTAAGCGCTTTATGAACGTAGCTGTTTCATTTAGAAATCAACAATTTGTTGATTCAATGGCTCCTTCAGCCCTCTACTTACTGGCTGCTCCTTCAACCCCTGCCGTTGTTAGAGAAGAAGCTATCACTCGTGCCCAAGCAGGTGAATCTATCACTTACTCTATCGTCAAATCTATTAAGCAGAAATACACTGAAAGTCAAAAAAAGCTTGACTTAAATTCAGCATCACCACCTGAAATAATTGAGTCACCTGAAGTGCTAGTTTTAAAATCACAACCAGAGGTGAAGAAATTAATTCTTCCCCCACAACCAGGTACGAAACAGGAAATTATTGCCATTCGTCCTCAACCTCAAGCTATGGCGGCAGCAGCCATCTCGCAGCCGGCAGTCACTACCATTGAACAACCTGGGGTCTGGTGGCAGCTAGGCGGGAAGCATCTGCTGTACTGCGGTAACCCTAACTCGGATGAGTTCCTCCAGCAAGTTCCAGAAGATGTTCACCTCTTGTTGGCTTTCCCACCAGCAAAGGTTTGGCGCACCAGAATAATATCTGATGCTCAAATCGTTCTGAGTGACTACTTGCCTATGTTCCAGAACCCAGATATGCTGGATGAAGCTCTAGAAGTAATGATTCTTAGCTATTCTCAAATGGGCGATACGGTCGTAGTCTGCTTCCTCCCCTCCCCAGACATCCTCTCCATTATCAGTCGGTTCGACCGCCGAGGGTTGTTGGCTGAGCCGGACTCACGGCGGTGCAGTGCGATCGTTGCTGATTGGAAACGGGCGGGGTTGAAAGTCGAGCGGGTGGTATAGGGGTCATCAGCATCCTGTATGATAGGAGGTTGCCGCCGTGCTGAGCCCAATGGGATGAAGCAAATTCGCACAAAACCATTGAGCGTCCTAGATAAGCTAACTAAACATTTACTTCTCATACGGCGATTCCCTCAAGCCGCCTAACTCATCTCTTGTCTTTGAAAGGCAAACAAAGTGTGAAAAGTTAACGAAGAAATCAGAACATGACAGCAGTAAATCCAGACAGCGCAATAGATGTCCAGCTACAGAATTGGGATAATTTCTGTAAATACCATACAGGAAATTGGTATGGGATTTGGACTGTATATAACTCCGAGGGAGAAACAATTGACTCTTTTAGATGCGTCAGAAGTTTCCACCTGAGTGCTGATGGTAGTAAAATAAATCATCAGAATCACTATACCTATGCTGATGGCAAAACTAAGTCAGAGGCATATGGCCCCTACAAAAAGCCTATTACCAGAGCTTTATTTTTGGAAAATAGCTTTTCCTGGGGCTCTTCGACCGTAAAGTCAGGCTTAGCTTTCTTTTTCGAGACTGGTTTTAGGCATGAGGATAGGCGTGCGAATGCAATTGCCAGCTATGATGAAAGCGGTAGATTGCAGAACATTTTAATCGTTCCCGAATTTTTGGGAAGCTTCGTCGAAAAGCCTCCTCATTCTCCGACAATCGAACTCAAAGATCAATGGCAAGGAACGTTTAAAATAATGACACCTGACTTGATAATTTCATCTGAAGCTGCAACTATATGGAACCGACTAGAGGATTTGCGTGAAGATTACCTTAAGTTAGATTTTCCTAATGGGATTTCTGTGAGCTTACCACGCTTTATAGAAAGCAAAATGGAGTTTTTCTTGACGGTGGACTGGCTTACAAAGCCTACTCTACTGCAACGTGGCACACGATACTTTGACCTATCTGGCTTCACAACTTTCAGCCTGCAAACTTTCAGCCTAATTTTATGAGGACAAGGACTTTTAACTTCTGGCTCGTCAATGCGAGCTTCCTGTTTTACTTGTTAACTCCTTTATCAACTACGGCACAAGTAGTTCCAGATGCGACGTTGCCCATAAATTCCAGTATCAAAACTCAAGGCAACACCAGTTTCATCAGTGGTGGAACCCGAGCAGGCGGTAATCTGTTCCACAGCTTTTTCCAGTTTTCTGTACCTACTAATGGTATAGCCTACTTCAATAATGCCTTAGATGTTCAAAATATTATTAGCCGGGTAACGGGTGGGTCGGCTTCTAATATTGATGGCTTGCTCAAAGCCAACGGGACTGCTAACTTATTTCTGCTCAATCCCAATGGGATCTTTTTTGGTCGTAACTCCTCGCTGAACCTCGGAGGCTCTTTTTTGGGAAGTACCGCAACCAGCATCAACTTTGCTGACGGCACTCAGTTTAGCGCTACGGATCTCCAAACAAAGCCCCTGCTAACTATCAATATACCCATAGGTTTGCAGTTTGGAAGCAATCCGGGAGCAATTCAAGTCGAAGGTACGAGCTATGGCCTAACTGCTCCAGAAACGTTATTCTCACCAATCGTAAGAAGTAGTAATTTAACTGGCCTGCGAGTAGAACCAGGGAAAACTCTAGCTTTGGTAGGGGGTGATGTCGTCTTAAAAGGTGGCACTCTGACAGCAGAAGGAGGACGGATTGAGTTAGGCAGTATTGGCGCTGGTTTGGTTAGCCTCAATCCAACTAATGAAGGATGGATTTTGGGTTATGAAGGGGTGTCTTCCTTCAGGGATATTCAGTTATCTCAGCAGGCTTTAGTAGATACTAGCGGCACTGGCAGTGGCTCTATACAGCTTTCGGGTAGGAGGGTTGCGTTTACTGATGGTTCAGTAGCTTTGATTCAAAACCAAGGTTCACAAGCATCGGGAAACATTAGTGTGAATGCCTCTGAATCCTTGGAACTGAGCGGAACCTCTCCAGACGGAAGCTTTCCCAGCATCTTGCGGACTGAAGCTGTGGGTTCTGGAGATGGAGGAGATATAGACGTTTCCACTAGACAATTATTTGTTCAAGGAGGAGCAAGTATAGGCAGTAGAACCTACAGTGATGGTAAAGGGGGTAATCTAACTTTGACCGCCTCTGAGTCACTGCAATTGCTTGGTTTTTCAACCTTTAACCCTTTTCTCACCAGTAATATCTCTGCTAGTACTTTAGCTTCTGGAAATGCAGGAAATATCAAAGTATCAACAAGATGGTTTGTAGCTCAGGATGGTGGAACAGTAACATCTCTAACTCGTGGAATCGGCAACGGAGGAAATTTAATTCTGAATGCGACTGATTCTGCAGAAGTGATTAACTCCCAAGCATTTATCAACACAGAATCAATGTTTGTGCCAAGCAATTTGGCTACTACAGCTTTCAAAGCTGGAAAGGCTGGCAACGTGGAAATTAACACACCAAGGTTGGTAGTAGGGAACGAAGCAGAGGTAGATTCTTCCACTGTTGGCTCTGGCTCCGCTGGAAGTGTTAACATCAATGCTCCTGACTCTGTGAAGGTAAGTGGTGCTGTAGATTCGTCTGCTGCTACGGCAGATGCATTTACTCAAGAGCTTTTTGGGGCACCTCCAATAGTGAGTGGAGCTTCTGGAGACGTGACGATTAATACTGGGCAGTTGAGCGTTACGAACGGTGGTTTAGTCACTGCCTTGAACAAGGGACCGAGCAAACCTGCTGGGATACTTACCGTTAATGCCAGATCGATTTTTTTGAACAATCAGGGTGGCATTATAGCCACCGCCGCTTCCGGTAAAGGTGGCAACATTTTCTTGAATGCACAGAACTTGCAGTTAGACTACAACAGTTCTATCAATGCTAGCGCTGGAGGTGGCGGAAATGGCGGTAATATCACCATTAAAACGCAAGTGCTACCCATATTAAACTCTAGCGATATCCGTGCTGATGCCCAAGGCGGAACAGGAGGCCGAGTTGGCATCAACACACAAGGTCTTTTTCGCTCCCCAAATAGTAACATTACTGCTACCTCTCAGCGTGGTCCTCAGTTTAATGGGATTGTCCAAATTAACGTCCCTGCCCAACTCAATTTTGCTCGTGCCGCCGCTAATCCAACGCCTCAACCACAAAGCCCTCAAGTCGCATCAGTTTGCTCTGGGCGCTCAGGCTCAACAAAGAGCAGTTTAGTTAACTCTGGCACTGGCGGAACTCCTCCTACAGCTGGCAGTACTTTGAATAGCAATACTGTGTGGCAAGACAACTTTACTCCTTCCTATAAGAATCAAGCAGCAAAACCAAAAAAACACAGCTCTAAAGAACCTTTGCCAATCATCCCTGCTACAGGAGTTGTGTTTTACCCAGATGGTACTATGAGTTTCGTTGCAAGTAATTCAAGCATTCCTACTGGAGCTTCTTCAGGGTGTTCCGAAGCTAGTAATAGCAAATAGCTATTTATCCATTAAACAATTGTGTATTTTCCTATGCTTGATAGGAACTATTTCTCTCTGTTTAGATTAATATTAAATTGAACAACTTGGAATATTGAACGCAACTTCTCAATAACCGCTGATGCCTTCACTGATTGAGATACAGGCGTTAACATCGTTCTGGATGGTGAGTAGTACACCCGTTCGGTCAAGGTCTTGAATATGGTCAGACCTCTTGCGTGGAGAGGGTTTCAGAGTTTGCCTTTTAGGGAGGCAGGACTGGCTATGGGATGTTGCGAACAAAATAGCGTCCTCTGGAACTCAGTCGCTGAGCCCACCAGCGGTTATTGAGAAGTTACTATTGAACATACAATAACCAATTAATTTCCAAGGTAGTCAAAATTTACTTATTAACCAAACAGTGATCAAAATAATTAGACTTTGGACAGCCGTCCAGATTACTCTTTGTCTGAATTTAACGGCTTTACCTTTGCATGCTCAAATCCTTCCTCTTCCTCAACAGCCTGCACCAACGCCTCAGAATCCTCCTGCTTTCTCTCCTCAGAGCCCATTGCTAAACCCCTCCCTACCACCATCACGGCTTCCACAAGTACCTAGTATTCAAAACCAATTTAAGGTAAAACGTTTTGTCTTTGTCGGTAACACCTTATTTAGTACACGAGAACTTGAAAGATTTGTTTCATCCTTCATAGGCAAAGAAATCACCTTTAATGAGCTTCAACAAGCAGTTAGTTCAATAACAAAACATTATACTGATGCAGGATACATCAATTCTGGGGCTTTTATTCCTGTTTCAGGTGATCGGTTTCGGCTACAGCGTAATGCTTCTGTAGTTACAATCCAGATTATTGAAGGGAAAGTTGGAACAATATATATTAAAGGTACTCCTCGGTTGCGCCGTTATGTTCGCTCTAGATTGCGTGTAGCTGTCTCCCCTGTGTTGAATTCCAACCGTCTTCAGGAAGGATTGAGGCTACTCCAAGTCAACCCCCTGATTAAGGTGATATCAGCCAATCTTACACCTAACCCACAGCCAGGTGTGTCAGATCTAACTGTTCGAGTCACAGCTAATCCAACAATTAGCGTTCAACCAGATTTGAACAATGAGCGATCGCCTTTGGTCGGGACTTTCGAGCGACGACTAGATTTTGTGGATACTAATCTCTTTGGTCTTGGGGATGGATTAAACCTGACTTACCGCAATACCGAGGGGAGTAACGCTGGTCAAGCAAGCTACATCATTCCCCTTAATCCCCATAATGCTACTTTGCAGATTGATTATGCAAACGTGCATAGCAATATCGTTGAGCGACCATTTAATCAGCTTAACATTTCAGAGATTGACCGCTCTTACCAAGTAACGTTACGACAACCGTTGCTACAAGCCGCAACAGACCGATCGGTTAAAAAATTTGCAGTTGGTCTTACAGGTTCACGAGAAGAGGGTGACGAGCGCTTGCTTGGAATACCTTTTCCCCTCTCCCCTGGAGCTGACGACCGGGGACGGACGCGAATTTCCGCTGTACGGTTTTTTCAGGATTGGAACCAACGAAGCAACCAGGAAGTACTCCTGATACGGTCACAGTTTAGTCTAGGCATTGGGGCTCTCGACGCTACCATCCACAGGACTGCTCCTGACAGTCGCTTTTTCATTTGGCAGGGGCAGGCCGCCTGGTTGCGAAGATTGAACAATCGTAATTTAGCTCTGCTGACACGAGTTAACGTACAGCTGGCAACAAGACCACTGGTACCTTTTGATCAATTTGATTTGGGAGGGGTCAGTACAGTTCGCGGTTATCGCCAGGATGCCCTTCTAACAGATGACGGCGTGTTTGGCTCAATCGAATTACGATTTCCTATAATCGAGCGTGGCATACATCAATTACATGTAGGTCCATTTATTGACGCGGGCTATGGCTTCAACGTTCGAGGACGTAATCCCAGTATAAACACTCTGTTGGGTACCGGATTAGCTATAGAATATCAGCTTGAAGACCGTCTGCGGATACGACTTGACTATGGTATTCCAGTGATTGCTTACCCAAATCAAAAGCGAACATTGCAGGAAAATGGTTTATACCTGAACTTATCGTACTCTCTTTAAAACGATGTTCAAGCTACAGAATTTGTTACTGGTAATTAGCTCATTTTTACTCATCATTACCCTCGGTTTGGGAGGAGTAGGAAAAGACTGGGTTCATGCTGAAACTTCTCAAGAGGTATTGCACCAGCAAGCTAAGAGTTTAACTCAGGCTGGGCAAGAACACCTTAATCGAGGAGACACAATTACAGCACTCAAAGATTGGCAAGAAGCTACAAAAATATATCGGCAGATAAATTATCAAGAGGGAGTAGCTGGAAGCCTAATCAATCAAAGTACAGCACTTCAGCAGTTGGGATTTAATCTTAAAGCTTGTAGCATACTACTGGAATCTCTGAAGCTAGATACTGACTGGCTTTGCAATTCTTTATTTACTCAGGCTCCAAGTAAACCAAGAGAAGCATTATCTGTAACTATTAATAGACTCCCTCCTTCACGGATTGACGCGCTTGGGTTACAAAAACTGGGAGATATTCTATGGCTAATTGGTAAGACAGACGAATCAGAACTTGTCCTATTAAAAGCCTTAGACGCATCCAAAACTATCAAATCTACACCGAACATTGAGAGCGTCAAGCTAAGTTTAGGAAATGTGCAACGCGCTGTCTTCAATCAGCTACGCGATCGCTATCCCGATATTGGAGACGTTGCCCTGCAAGAAAGTTATTTGTTTTCAATTCAACAAAAAATTACTAGTTCAGCTCAATACTACGAACAGCTAGAACAACCTGGAACGTCCCGAACAATCCAAGTGACAGCTCGTCTAAACCATCTGGCTTTACTGATTGATGCTAATAACTGGCTTGCCTCACAAATCAAATTAGGCAAGGCTCAGCTTGCTGACTTTCATAAGCAAATCCAAACTCAAATTCACCCCCTCAGCCTCAAAATTCAACAAAATCGCTCGGACCTTGTCTTATTACCTGATAGTGAGTCGGTTTTGGCGCAGCTCAACTATGCAACCAGTCTTAATCATCTAGCGGACAAATCATTAGCCATTCAATACACTGAGGCCGCCCTTCAGCTTGCCCAAAATCTGAATAGTCCACGATTGCAATCTAATTGTTTTGGCATTTTAGCTGAACTGGTTCAAGAGCAAGACAAATCCCAGAAGTACCTGCAAGCAGCCCTCAATTTAGCAGAGTCGGTACAGGCAAGAGATCTGGCTTGGCAGTGGCAGCATCAGTTGGGACGACTTTATCAAAAGCAAGGAGATTATGATAACGCTGTACAAGCCTACAACAGAGCAATTGAAAACCTCAGGTTAGTCCGTAACAACCTGCTATCGGTTACTCCTGATGTGCAGTATTCCTTTCGAGATCAGGTTGTGCCAGTGTATCGTGAGTACATGCATTTACTCCTCTCCGACTCCCAACCGGATCTGAGGCAGGTCATCAAGCTTAATGAAAATCTTCAGCTAGCTGAACTAGAAAATTATCTCCAGTGCAGTCAGCTCGATCTCTTATCGTTCAGCCAGCTCCAGAACATCCCCGATCAACCTGCCACTATTCACCTGATTAACCTTGGCGATGCCGTAGAGGTGATTGTTGAGTCTCGCGATCGCTCGTTGCACCGCCATTCACCTGACTCGCAATTGGTCAAACAAAACCTATTCAACTTATTAAACAACCTTCAGGACGAACGGTTCGTTTATACAGATACGAGTACTATCTTGCCTTACGCTCAGACTCTTTACAACGAACTAATTGCCCCAATCAAAGATCACTTGCCACCTTCAGGTACTCTGGTGTTCGCTCCAGACAGTGCTTTTCAAAATCTACCGATGGGGCTCTTGCACGACGGTCAAGATTATTTGTTGCAGCAGTATAGCATCGCTCTAACACTGAACTCGCAAATCCGAAAACCCAAGGCTTTGTCACAAAATCAGTTTAGAGCATTGGTTGCTGGACTTGCTGCCAAACATCCTCCTAGTTTCAACAGCCCTGCTGTTCCAAAAGGCTTAACACCACTACCTGAAACGTTGATCGAAATAGATAGAGTCAAGGAGTTCGTGGTTTCCTCAGTCCTACTCGACCGTGATTTTACAACTGCTCGGTTCCAAGCAGAAATTGCTCGTGCTGATTATCCAATTGTTCACATTACTACTCATGGCAAATTCAGTTCCGATCCAGATCGGACTTTCATACTTGACTGGGACCAGGCTCTCAACGTTAAGCAACTGAACTTTCTACTTCATGGCAGTTCCAATCAAGCGGGAATCGAACTCCTGGTCCTGAGCGCCTGTCAAACAGCCGTTGGGGATAGTCGTTCAGTTCTAGGAATTGCTGGGGTCGCGGTTCAGGCGGGCGCACGCAGTACAATTGCCAGCTTATGGTTAGTCGATGCTGACTCTACTGCTTTGCTGATGGGAAAATTTTATGAGGGATTGAGAAGGGGTTTGTCTAAGGCAGAAGCATTGCGTCAAGCTCAACTGTCATTGCTAGCAAATCCAAAGTACATCCATCCCTACTATTGGATGCCATTTGTTTTGGTTGGAAGCTGGCTTTAATTCTGACTTTTACGAGCCAGTAATTTCAACTTAGCTTCTGCTTTCTCCAATTCAGCTATATTGGACATTTGTTTGGCAAATTCAACAGCTTCCTCATACTTAGGTTCAGCGAGATTGGGGAAACCTGATTGCAAGTATCGGTCACCTAAAGTTCGGTAAACAGATGGATTATGGCTTCCGGCCTTAACTCGCGCTTCAAGTACGGAAATTGAGTCGTTTAGCAGCCCTTGAGCCGTATAAACCACGTTGAGATCAAGATAGGCAGCTTCGTCTGGAGGTAAGTTGAGATGGCTGATTTGCTCTATAGTGGCTTGAATCTGTTTGGCTTTTTCTTCCGGTAATACATTTACGGCCTCAGTTCCTTTCCCAAGAACTGTACTATCCCTCTCCGCAATCACAGCAATTCGATAAGAATTACCATATTGCAATGCAGATTCGTCGCTAGGATAGGTCAGCGAAGTATTTGTAGTTTTTTTCCCCCAGCTTACTCCTACACCCTCAACCTCCACAACATAGTTTGTAGCACTAGGGACTGGCTGCCAGGATAGGAAAGGACGGCGGTTGAGCAGAGTAGTGCCAAAGGGGCTCATCAACACCACAGTTGCCCCATCATTACCCGGTCCTTTGTTATAGTGACACTTGCTTCTATCTTTAAAGTTACAAGCCCTTTGGACTCTTAACTCATGACCACTACCACATTTTGAAGCAACGTCTATATGCAGACCGGAAAAATTTAGATGTGATCCAATCGGATAACAGAAAACATCAATTTTTCTGCCGTTAGCAGCATTAAGGTACTCGCCACTACATAAAAGACTGCCATATGGGTGACGAGGATCGTCATTGCCATAAATCCGACCAACTGGATTACATCGAGACTCTGTTTGTGCTGTTCGATTGACTTGTGCTGCACCTACTCTTAAACCAAATATCTTCAAAAAAAATGTGGTGAAGGCTATGATTGCTAAATAGTTTCGCATTTAACCTAGCTGACAAAGAAATCTGCTAGAATTTTACACCATTACTGAAAAAGTCAGTATAGCCAAATCAAATTTTTATTGAGCTAGGCATTGAATATGTAGGCAGGCTCCGCAAAAAGTCTCTGAGCAGTTCAGTTTTTGTCCTTTTACTTTGCTCACAGTACGTTTCGAGTGCTTCCATTTCTTGCTTCGAAGCCCTAAAAGTAATCCACTGTTTTTTTGACTTGACATATTTACTTTTGGCTCAGCCGTTGTAGCACCTGTTTTTTCCATTGTTCAATTTCTGGTTGTGTTGGGGAGGAACCCATCCTTAAACAAGTATCCCAGTTGGTAATGGCGTCTGGATTATTAAGAGCTTCTTCTACCTGAGCCAGCAGGCAGTAAGTGTCTCCCCTATTGAGATCTAATCGCAGAGCCTTCCATAAGTTATTCTTCGCGTCCTCATACTGCTTCTGCGCTAGCAAAGTCTGACCTTGACTTTGGAAGACTGAAGCTTTCTCTAAGAAAGCCCATCCTAAATTTTTATATATTGAAGCTTGTAAATCAGGATCGTTTGTCCTTGTCAGAGCTTGTTTAGCTAGAGGAATTGCACCATCATAATCACCTTTAAGATTATCCAACCGCGCTAAACTATTCGAGGCTTGGGGTGCTAGTTCTTTATCTGGTTCTTTAGCTTCATTGTATTCTTCCTCAGCCTTTCTGTAATCTCCCTGATCGTCGTAAAAAGCTCCCAGATTATAATGTAATTCCCATTTATTATGCTTTAATTCAGCGGCTCGTTTGTAACTAGCTTTCATGCAGCTAAAATCATTTAGATCATCACAAACTAATCCCAAATTATTGTAAGCATCAGCATCATTTGGATTATAATATATTGCTTGTTCGTACAGCTTTCTAGCTAGTTCAGGAGGGTTTTGGCTTCTGTTTACTTGCTGGAAATAAAACTCTGATATTGAGGAGGAAAGCTTAGGATAAAACTGGACTGCTAGCTGAAAATCTTTTTCAGCATCCTTAGCTCGATTAGCTGTTTGAGCTTTTACTCCCTGACTAAAAAATTGATTTCCTATCCAAGGTAAAGATATTTCATAAATTCCAAAACCCAGTAATAGACTAACGACTACTGCCCCAATTCCAAATTCTTTAGATTTGAGTAACCGCTTTCTCCTGATTTGTTGAGGAAGTTGTTTAAGACGCTCTAGAACATCTTTCGCATCTTTCGGTCTTTTACCTGGAGCAAAAGTGATTAGCCCATCAATAAAACTAAGTAGCGGTTCTTCTATACTTTCTGTTTTGCTTCTCCATTCTAATTCTCTTGTATCTTTGTTTATTAATTTTGAAGGTTGTTCTCTTGTTAGAAGATAAACAAAAGTTCTGCCTAGGCTAAAAAAATCAGATGGCGGACTTACCATACCTTCCAATTGCTCTGGCGACGTATAGCCAGAACTAATAACCCTAGTTAAATTTTGAGAGGAACCTGTTTTTTCTTGACGATCATTACTTTTTCTAATTGCACCAAAATCAATCAGCGCTAATTTTCCGTTTGGCTGAAGAATGATATTAGAGGGTTTGATGTCTCTATGTAATATATCAGCTGTATGAATAAAATCGAGAATTTCAAATAACTGCTGCAGCCAATTTAAAGCTTTTTTTTGCGTAATAGGAGCGTGAAACCTTACCCAATTTTCCAAATCTTGCCCTTCAAACTTTTGCATGACAAGGCAACGTAGCTTAACATTATAGTTATCAAGATTAATAATAAAATAGTCTTCAGGATTAACTAAAGGTATTCCTCCAGGATAGCGCAACAAAGTCAGGATCTCTGACTCACGCTCTATTGCTTTTATTTTATCAGGTTTATCAGAACTTAAAATCTTCAGAACTTTATGAGTCTTAGATTTTCCACTTTTTTCATCTATTATCTCAAAAATTTCTGTTCCCTTCTCAACATCCAATGTACGTAAAAGCCGAATTAAACGAAATCTATCATGGATCAATAGTGAAGTTCCACACGAAGAACAAATGTTGGCATCTTCACTGTTTTCTCGCTTTTGGCATAAGGGATTAATACAGTAGATCACACTCAATCTCCTTTCATCTCTAGCTGAGTGAAAACTCTTTGAATAGACCTAACGGATCTGATTCTATATATTTCTCGATCACTGGTGATAAGCTTATTAAAATTTCCCCTTTCAAAGTATTTGCTTTTTCCAGTAAAGACCCATTAATCAAAGCATTTATAATTCGGTGTAAACTTGGTTGTATATCTCTACTTTTATCTATCTTAACTTCCTGGAGTAATTGAGTTATCGGAACCGCTTTGCTCTGATTTACTCGAGTAGCTACATAGTATAAAACTTGCCTTTCCATAATACTTACTTCATTAAATCTATCCTCAAATCTTTTATTAAGCCAAGACTCAACTGGCTCACCTACATGAACTGGCTGATTCTTTAAATAATTGTCTATGTTACCGTTCCAGAAATCCTCAACTTCTTGCACAACTGCTTTTAAAAGTGAGGGATTACCTCCTTGCTTTTCAATTATATCCCCCCATTTATCTTCACTATCTAACCTTTTTGCTCGAAAGAATTCTCTAGCTTCTTCATCCAATCCCCCTATTTTATCTGAACGAGCAGAAAATCCTTTTTGCTGTAAGCGTATTAATTCAAGTACAGGTTCGGTGCTAGTTAAGATGATACAGCTTTCATGTTTTTCTTCAATTAATCTTCTAAAGAGTGTTCGATACTCACTGTATTGACCCCCTGGATTCCAATCTATTTCTGCTGTTTCTCTCTCTCTTTTCAAGATCACGTCTATTGAGTCCAACACCAATAAAGAACGATCTGTTCTTAAAAAATCTATCAAAGCTGACACTTTACCTTGCGTGTCTTTTGGCATTATTACTTCAGTAGGTTCTTGTGCTAAAAGCTGACTACTAAGATTGACTAAATCTGTTAACAAAGAATCTAACGTAGGACCATAATTAATTGATTTCCAGATACAATACTTAAGTTTATATTTAAAGGGCTCCTTAGCAATCTGTTCAATTGCCTTGGCAACTAGAGTGCTTTTTCCAATTCCCGCTTGACCATAAATGCATCCGCATCTCCTACTGAGAAATATCTCTTTCAACATCGCTAGCTCTATCTGCCTACCATAAAAGCGAGAGATATCAGGTAGCTGACCCCCAACTATGGGCAAGATACTTCCTTCTGCTGCTATTTTTTCTAGAGGATCTGGTTTTAACCTTGACTCGATTAAGAGTCTTTGGAATGTTGGCAAGCGCTCATAAGCATTCTTCGCATTGGTCTCTATTTCCCCCTCTAATTCATCATAGAGTTCCTTGAACGTCAATCCCTTTAACTGAGCTAGTCTCTCCAAATGCTCGTCATCAGGCCAAACTTTCCCCTGTTCCCAAAAAGATATTGTCGTATAGCTAACGCCTACTTCCTTGCTAAATTTCCGCAGCGGTTGGTCTCCGCGCAGTTCCCTGACTAAATTAGCTAATTTATCTCTTGGTCTTAGGCTCACAAAACCTCCTGTGTGCAGTCGATACGAAATTTCCCATCACGACCCCTGCCCCCACATTTCTCACAAACAGAGCTTGAGAAGCTATAACCCCTGCCCTACCAAATTCAAGCGAAGTGAGGGTTTTAACAGTGTGTTGTTTTTTTGCCTCGTTTCGATCGGGGTCAATCCTTAGACACATAAGCCTTTGAGCGATCGTGAAGCTCTGCCTCCGCAAAAGCGCTATCGCAAAGTTTGTGAGAAATGCGAGTGCCCGGCTTGCTGAAAGTAAACTCTTCCGCAATTACGACAAATCTTAGTCTTATGCAGAATAAATGTCAATGGATTTGTTTGAGAGTGCTTGACAGATGTTTTTAGAGGCTCTAGTATGGCTTCATCCTTTGAAGCAGCAATTTTTAACGCTCTAGTCATGGACCTCGACATACCAGGCAGGACAATGGTTTCCCGGTCTTCACATCTCATTTGTTTGCGCTTGTGATGCTTTCAGGTAATCCGCCAGCTGTCTAGCCGTGACTCCCAATGCATCACACAAAGTTGCTACCTGAAAGATCGAAAGGCTTGGTAGATCCCCTGTTTGCTCCCAATTGACAACAGCTTCAACCGAAACCGGATTTCCTTCCATGCTCAGTTCGTCCGCCAGATCAGACTCGCTTAAACCAGCTTTTTCCCTCAAATGCCTTAGTAGAGAGCTGCCTCCTTCTTCTACTGGTCCAAAGTCATCAGGTAGTTCATCAGATGTAATTTGCAGTAATTCTAATAGAGTTTTGTACTGCCTGGGGGTCAGTTTTGGTATGCTTCTGCCCACTTCCCAGTTACTTACTGTATGTACAGTTACTCCCAAAGCATCCGCCAAGTCTTCCTGCCTAAGCCCTCGAAGTCTTCTGAATCTCACAAGCAGCGATTCGCTCTTTCTTACCATTTTAGCCTAAATTAGTTGACAAGGACTTGAGCTTGATTTAGGTTAAAGACACAAACAACAAAATAACGGACACCAGAGCGCGTCCGTCACAGAACTCTAGTCTCTCACGGGGCTACCGAGTTCTAAGCTTTCTCTCAAAATAAAGCTCAGTAGCTAGCTCGAACCATCGGCATTGTTTCTCTCAAAGGAATAAATTCTCATGACTTCGACTTTGACTGAATCGCCTGCTCCCGTAGACTTAACAGAAATAAGCAAAGCTAGTGACGTATTCCCTGATGCCAACCTTACTGGGTATGGAACAGAGATTGCAGCATCTCAGAACTCTCATTTGCCAACCCAGATCGACCTGGTGTGTACCTATCTTCGGGAAATCGGTCGCATCCCACTGCTTTCCCACAAGCAGGAGATTTTGTACGGCAAGCAGGTGCAACAGATGCCCCTACTTGAAGCCAAAGAGGCTTTGGCGAAGAAACTACGCCGCGAACCGACTACACAAGAGTGGGCGACACAGGTTCACTTGAGTGAAGCCGAGTTGAACGAGACTGTACGGCGGGGACAGCGCTCCAAGCAAAAGATGATCGAGGCGAACTTGCGCCTTGTCGTGGCGATCGCCAAGAAGTACCAGAAGCGCGGAATGGAACTTCTGGACTTGATTCAGGAAGGTACTCTTGGTCTAGCACGAGGGGTAGAAAAATTTGACCCCATGCGCGGTTACAAGTTCTCGACTTATGCGTACTGGTGGATTAAGCAAGCCATTACCCGTGCGATTCCTGAAAAAGGCCGCACCATCCGGTTGCCGAGTCACGTCACCGAGAAGCTGAACAAAATCAAAAAGGTACAGCGGCAGTTATCTCAACAGTTGGGACGGACAGCCACCATTTCTGAGTTGGCGACAGAACTGGAACTGACCCCACAGCAGGTACGAGAGTGCTTGGAGCGATCGCGGAGGACCATGTCTTTAGATCTGCGGGTTGGCTCGAATCAAGACACTGACCTGAGCGACTTGATTGAAGACCCTCATGCCTGCCCGGAAGAGTTGCTCATGCAGTCTGAATTGGCTACTGAACTAGAGCCATTGCTAGCCGAGTTACTACCGCAGCAACGAGAGGTGTTGGAGCTGCGGTTTGGGTTAGGACACGAAGGGGCTCTAACTCTGGCAGAAACTGGTCGCCACCTTAAGCTTTGCCGAGAATGAGTGCGGCAGATCGAGAAACAGTCTCTGAAGCAGCTACGCAACCGATTTCAATTAGGGCAAAGCGGAGAAAAAACCAACTCCGATTTCAATCGCCCTCAGGATTGCGAAGTTGTTATCAACCTCAAATTGGAGAATCCGTTCGCCTCAATCGAATTATTGGCTGAGCCTAAAAGTCTTGTTCAGTTTCATCAGTTGTCACTGTTCGAGCCAGAAACCCCTTTATCCGTAGCCTAAGTGTGGAGAATTTAATATGTTAGCAGCGCCGTCAGAGCTTATTTCCAACCCTCAACATCTTCCCATTGCAGACATCCGAATCAACGGCGGCACTCAATCAAGGGCAGAACTAATACAGGATGCGATCGCCGAGTACGCCGAGGACATGAAAGCCGGTGCCAAATTCCCTCCCCTTCTAGTTTTCTATGATGGCAAGGATTACTGGTTGGCTGACGGTTTTCATCGAATTCATGCAGCCAAGAAAGCTGCAATGACTGAGATCGCAGTGGAGATCCGCCAAGGCAATCGGCGGGATGCCGTGTTGTTTTCGGTGGGAGCAAATGCTCATCATGGGTTGCGACGTACCAATGCCGACAAAAGAAGAGCTGTACTCACTTTGCTAAGTGACCCTGAATGGTGCCAGTGGAGTAACAGAGAACTTGCTAAACAGTGTGGGGTCAGGGACTGGTTGATTCGCAAACTGAAGGAGGAGCTATCTGCGCGTAACACGCAGATAGATGAAGCCTATGCGCAAAAATGCGGTGTGCGTGAGGACATCTTAAGGGAAGTACAGCAAAGGCTAGAGTCCTTGCCTCAAGAATGCACAGCTCAACGACGGGGGAATACTTATTCCATAAGTACCGCCAACATTGGTAAAAATGGCAAAGTGGACACTAACACAAACACTTCCATCCCACTAGATAAAAATCCTGAAGCTCAACCTTTAGAGACAGTTTCCCTTGTTTCGCCAACCGCCTTACCACCAGAACATCGGTTGGACACAACTATCGATGTGTCGGCTGCACTCATAAACGACAGCTCCCCTAATACAGACCAAACCAAGGAGGAGCTAACAGGAGATGAGGCATTCTCAGAGCAAATTTTCCCTGAAGTTTCTGTGCAGCCAGAAGAAACGGGCAAGACAGAGTTTTCTGTTGACTCAACAGAAAACTCTGATAGTGAAGCTCAACCTGAAGAAGAGTTACTGGGAAAAGAAGCCGAGCCAGAGGTGCCATCGCTAGCAGTGACTCACTCCTTTGACGAAGAAAATGCTGAGGTTAGGCAAACGCCTGACAATGAACACGCGCTGGATCGATTGAGTGTGCCTGAAATAGTGGTTGGAGCAGAGACAAACGTTGCCCCAGCAACAGAAATAGACGAAGAACAATCTGAAGAGTCACTGGGTGGAGTCTCAGATGATCTTACTGATGCGGCAGGAATAGGGGATAGCTTCAGCATTAATAACATAAACGACATCTGCCATGCTTTGTGCCAGAGAATTCACTTCCTAACTGACGACCAAATAAATATGGTATTACAAGCGGTCACGTCTTGTACCCCCTTTGAGCAGGTTGTGGAATGGCTGACTGACAATCAAATGGAAGAGGCATGGCAAGCGCTTGCGCCCCGTGTTGCTTCTGACCAGATTGTCAAGCATCTTTCTAATGACCAAATAGAGGAAGTGTGGCAGGTGATCGCTCCTTGTGTCTCCTCAAAATCTTTAAGCTTCGTTGACTGGCCCAGGTCATTACTGGAGATTTTTATAGGAAAAGCACAACTGGAACTAGAGCAGCGAGATCTCACGCGACTTGGGACGTCAATAGAAAACTCAGAAAGATAGATCTCCTAGGCAATTTACCTCTCAACCGGCAGAGTAATCTAATCGTCATTCATCTTTCCTGCTCGACTTTTTTTATGCAAGGGGTTTAGCTCTCATTCTTTACAACTTAAATGCCGGACAGATTACCTGCACTGTTCTAACGGGTAGCCACAAGGGCGACTTAGCAAACCTAAAAGGCTGTAGTTCTTATCTTCTATTTCTATTTAGCTCGCATGGGGCAAAGTGTTTGGAGCTGGGATGCCTTTGCAATTATGGTTAGCAACTATTTCTCTTGAGTCATTGTCCGACGACGACGCTCCTCAAAAACCTCAAACAAGTCTGGAAGACTCATGCCCATCTTTTCTGCAATAAGTTCTAAGGTTTTGATTGTTGGTCTACGTTTACCAGTAAACCAGGGCGACCAGTTGGGGTGGCGTATCCCTGTCCTTTCTTCCAGTTGTCGGTACGAAAGGGAAAAAAACTCTTCTTTTTTATTACTCGTCGCTAAAGCCACAATTTTTCCAACTTTGGGTGTTATACTTTTTTATAACATGGTTGTCTCTCATAGCCTCAAGACCTCTGTTGGCCCAGAGGTCTTGGTAGCTAATTAGTGCTTTCAAGCTTTGAAATAGCTGAGAACACTTATGTCAACACACATGATCGGGAGCGTGTTGCTAATGATTATAACTTATAGGGCAGTTAGCAGCAGACACGGCTGCTGTATTGACTCTGTAGCGTTAGAGCTAAGGCGATCGCCATTCGCCTTCCGTGAGAAGGAGCATGACCATGGTTAATGCTCTTACTGTCTCGGCTGATTTTTCGAAAATTTCCTCTGCAATAGGAGAGGGGCTTCCTCTCTCTGAACTAGCTTGTGTTATCAATCGCGAACACCAACTATGTCAAGAGGCTTACAGAGTCTCTCTTCTCCATGCCAGAAGGACAGGCGAGTTGTTGATGTTAGCAAAGTCTAAGGTGAAGGAATCGCCTTCTGGACGCTGGCTCCCCTGGCTGAAGGAGAATTGTGCCACTATTCCTGAGCGGACAGCACGCGCTTACATGCAAGTTGCTCGTGAGTGGGAGCAGATTGAAAAATCGGCAATGGTTGCCGATTTTGGACTTAAAGATGCAATCGAGTTCTTATCACAGAGTAGAGTGTCTCAAAAATCTGATGCCTGCTGTGCCAAATCAACGATGGATGCTGAGTGGATACAAGCTCCACCATCTCAAGAAACCCCTTTCAGTAGCCCTATTTCAACGCTGAAGGAACGCGATCGCGTCGTCGTTACAGAAACTCATCCCTTTTTTTCCGGACATCACGGTACCATTACGGGTCGGCCTAGTCCTGACACCGCCGTTGTGGCATTAGATGAAGGCGAGAGGGAACGGATTTTGATTGGGCAGTTGCAACTAGAAGAGCTAAAACCCCAGTACCTAGTCAGGGAACCGAAATCGAAAGATAAGCAACTATTGCCTGGCATTCCTCTCAATCTAGACGTACCACCTCATGAATCCCCTCCATTGACAGCAAGTTTAGTAAACACTACAGCGATCGCCCACGGTCAATCCGATGTTGTGGCTACGGAAATTGCCCTGGGACTTCAGCATTTATCGCCAGAGCAGTTGTTCTGGGTTCTGATCGCTGCTGCCGATAACGGGCTTTCAGATGCGCATCTCAGGGCTGCCGTTAAGGCTGCAAAACAAATGCTCAACCGACGGCACCATCCGGAGTATTTTGCGAACAAGAAGTCAACGACTCAGTCGTAAATTTGAAAAATCAGGGCACTAGGCTGACAAACTCCACGACGACTGATACTGTTCTTGAATCCTGCCTTAAGAACATTCAATCAAAGCTGGAGCATTTCTGAAGCATAGAAATAGGATCGAGTATGGCCCGCAAAAAATCTACCAGTATCGCTCGTAAACAATCTACACCTAACGACCAAACGCACAAACGCCTTGGTAAGCAACTAGTTTTGAGACAGAATGGTGATAAGCAAGATTTACCAACAGATAGGCTCCAAACCAGTCCCGATCTCTTCACTAACGGAAAAACGACAACTCGCATGGCCTCGGCACTACCGATTTGGGAAGCAGGCAGCATCTTAACTCAAAGAAAGGATTTGCCTTGGGTCAAGGATCCAAATGGAAAGCTTTGTTACGCAAGGGACGTTGAAAACGGTAAGGGATCTGTTTACTTCTGGTTGACCGAAGACCTTGAACACGAGTCCCCTACAACCCTTGCAGGTGCTGCAGCTCTTGCCGTCATTGATGCATTTGACATTCGTGCGGCTTGCATGCACCTAATCTATGCTGCCCATGCTGCTCAACTCGACAGACCCTGGGAACAGGAGTTTGTTATTGATGACCGTCAGATAGAGGAGTATCTTGGCCTTAAAAGGCGCACTGATAAAAACAGACAGCAGAAGTTGGCGCTAATTAAAGAAATTGCTCAACAGCCCTGTAAGATTACAACTTTTATCTCTTGGCCTGCTCAAGGTAAAGTGAAAGGTTTCACGGTGGAAGAAGGCAGACTCTGGCATTTGCTTGGGATCCGCTACCACTATCAGCAAGATCTTTTCGGTAATAAAGAGCTAGTAGGCATTACCTTTATTATTCAACCTGGTTTGTGGGCAAGGTATTTCCTCAATCAGGAAGAACGGAGAGACTTAGGTGCCTACTGTCAATATGGAACCTTGTCTAAAGCATTACTGGAACATGTCATGAACGTTTGGCAGCACCGTGCAGGTGCAGCTCGATTAATGGTATGGCTGCTATTCAAGACAAAAGTCGATGTAAAGCATCCAGTAACAGTACAGACCCTCATGGAGATTGCCTACGGTACTCAAAAAATTCAAGCAGCTATGCAGGACAGTCAACTCCGCAAAAAGTTAGCCAATACTTGGGACGAGGATTTGTTAGCACTGCATGACAGAGGCTGGCATATCTACTTTCACCCAGGTTCTTATCCTCAAGAGCTTCAGCCTCCAGGGTTTGGTAGAGAAAATCATTACCGACCACGGGGATTTTTCAAGAAACTCTTATCAGCTCATTTATGGATTGATTCTCCAGAAGACTTTAATAATAGAGCTATTACTTCCGGAAACACTTATGCCGGGACACAGCAAGCAGTATTACAAGCTGAAGCCCATTACACCTTAAGTGGTTCTGAGATTAGAACACTTAGAACAGAAAAAGGATGGAGTCAGCGCAAGTTGTCCTCACTCACCGGCCTCAGCCAGGGTTTAATCTCCCTAATTGAAAATAATGAACGCCCAATTACTCGTGATAACCAGATGCTTCTGCAACAGATCTTTGAGTTAACTCATTAATTTGGTGATGAGCTTTATAAGTCTCTCTAGAACCCCACTCCCAATGCTGCTTGATTACAAGCTTCTCTAGAACCCCACTCCCAATGCTGCTACAACCTTCACCCATCCCGCTTGATTACACAAGCTTCTCTAGAACCCTCGCCCAATGCTGCTTGATTACAAGCTTCTCTAGAACCCTCGCCCAATGCTGCTTGATTACAAGCTTCTCTAGAACCCCACTCCCAATGCTGCTTGATTACAAGCTTCTCTAGAACCCCACTCCCAATGCTGCTACAACCTTCACCCATCCCGCTTGATTACACAAGCTTCTCTAGAACCCTCGCCCAATGCT
>JAABUQ010004924.1_pt1 | contig 22064 bp, 26 predicted proteins | sample 5560001 | NCBI WGS metagenome assembly JAABUQ01 (sample SAMN10711888, study PRJNA513371) | rock metagenome | isolation source: Antarctica rocks | place: Antarctica: Victoria Land, Finger Mt nord | collected 2015-12-18 | reverse complement strand
AATCTGCAGGTCTTGCTCAAAAAGGTCTGGAAAGGTGGTCATAGGGTTGTACTCGGAGAGAAAAATGGAAAAAATGTTCAACTATTTAGTATACCACATTTCGCGTCATCGAGGGTGCGTAAGAGCCAGTATTCTGACAAAAATACAACAAGTATCCTGGTGGGCAAGATCTCTCAAATATCTTGCCCACCAGGATACTTGTTGTGAAAACCACCAGTTTAACTCTGGGATTTACAGGGAGGGGTACTCAAAGAGGTATTTGCTCTTCTATTGTTGCAAGGAGCTGAAAGGTGAATATCCAAAAAGCATCTGGCTTGTTGGGAACACATATCCCACGTGATGCGCAACGAGAGATGATAGCTGAATAATAAGAGCGCAGGCAAATGAGCGAGCAAGCGTCTCGCATTCGCGAGCATGCGAGGCTGAACGCTGATCCCGGTGGCCTTGGGAAAGCTCAATCGGTCGCAAAGAGATGTGAACTACCATGTGAAACCCTTGAGTATTAGTTGAAGACTTTCCTTCTCTCCTCCCTTCTTTCTAACACACGAAATCGGCTTATTGAGCCTGGAGAGTCCTCTCCCCCGTCTGAAGAAATGATCTCAACCCTCCACGCTGGCATTCGGGTTGTAGAGTAGAGATGTGATCCAGAAAAGTCTGGAAAGCCGAAGCTCAGATGCAAATACCCGTGAAAGGGAAAACAACGGAGGTTGAACGAATGACTTACCCCACCCCCACGTATGCGACGCTCGATGACTGGATGGCGCGCGAAGCGATCCCGTTCTCTCTCGATTCCGCTGGAGCCTTCAGCACTGCTGTCGATAAAGTAGCCGTCTCACTTGGCGACGAAGTGGCATTGCTTGGTTTGGGAGAAGCACTTCACGGAGGTGAAGATATTCTCGTCTTGCGCAACCGACTCTTTCAACACCTGGCCGAGGTGCATGGTTACAGCGCCATTGCTATCGAGAGCAGTTTCCCGCGGGCGCACCTCGTCAACGAGTACGTGGCCGGTCGCGGCCTGACATCCTATGAGTCTGTGCAAGACACTGGCTTTAGCCACGGCTTTGGTTATCTCTTTGCCAACCGAGAACTGGTGGAGTGGATGCGACACTACAATGCCGATCCAACGCACCGCATCAAACTCCAGTTCTACGGCTTCGATAGCCCAACCGAAATGATGGGCAGCGATAGCCCGCGCCAAGTCCTCTCCTTTGTGCTTGACTACCTCGCCTCGATTGACGAGGCCCTCAGCCAGCACTATCGAAGCCGTATCGACCAACTGCTTGGCCCCGACGCCGTTTGGGAGAATCCTGCCGCCATAATGGACCCGACGCAGTCGATCGGCCTCGAACCTGCGGCAACGGCGCTGCGGCTTGAGACAGAAGAACTCATTGCAGACCTGCAAATACGTCGCCCCGAACTGGTGACGAAGAGCAACGAACGTCGCTATCTGGAAACCTTGCAGTATGCTGGAGTGGCCCGACAATTACTGAACTATCATGCTGCTCTGGCGCGCGATTCAAGCGACCGTGTGGTCAGACTCCTTGGCATGCGTGCCGCGCTGATGGCGGATAATCTGGCATACATCGTAGCACGTGAGCGCGGCCAGGGAAAAGTGCTGGTCTTCGCTCACAACAGCCATCTGCAGCGCGGAACGGCAGCATTACAACTCGGCAGTGATGTCTACACCTGGTGGCCGGTAGGGGCACACCTCCATGAGATGCTTGGCTCGCGCTATGCTGTCATCGGTTCAGCAGTCGGCGAATCGCTGGCCAATGGCATTGGGCAGCCCGAATCAGGCACACTTGAGCGTCGCTTCACAGCTCTGCCGGGGCCAATGCGCGTTCTTCCCACACACCGAGGACAAGGACTGCCTGCTTCGGCCATCGCAACGCTTCCAACTCGCTCCGGGAGCGTGAAAAATCCGACCTACTTTGTCCTCACATCTCAAAGTCTCATCGACTTCGACTGGCTGGTTGTCCTCGACTCCACCGCATACAGCCGCGGTGGGCCACCGGTCTCCGATGGGAGCACCAGCGCCAAGCAGTAACGCATTCCTCTTGCGTGCTCATGGTTGAGACCATTCCAATTCAAGAGGAAATGTGCCGTCGCCGTTCGTCCTGTTTTGGAAAGGTCTCCTCTTGATCTCTTTCCTGCAAAGAAGGGTACACGCTCAGAAAATGACACATGCTTCCGTCTCTATCCAAATTACGCCGCAATCCTCGCCAAGAGTCCCGTCCTGGATGGGAGAAGTGGCAGCTTTTGCACAGGTCCTCACCCATGAGGGAATCCTGAAAACATTCACTGAGCAAGTGCGCTTCGCCCGCGCCCGCTTTGGTCACTACGAGGTGATCGATTTTGTCATTGTACTGATCGGCTATATTCTTTCGGGCGAACCAACCCTGTTGGCCTTTTACGAACGGCTCGCTCCGCAGGCTTCGGCGTTCATGGCGCTCTTTGGCCGACATCGTTTGCCCTATCGCTCAACCCTGTCCCGCTTTCACGCCGCTCTCGACCAGCCGACAGTGGAAGCCTTGCGCACGCTTTTCCAGAAGGATCTGCTTGCCCGCAAACCATTTCCTTCTCTTGGGGGCTTGTTCGATCGGACGGGCAAGCAGTGGTTCGTGGTCGATGCGGATGGAACACGGCAAGCAGCCCGTCAACGCGCGCTGCCGCAGACAGAAGCCTTACCTGCTCCCCATCGCCGATTTGATCAAGTCTGCGCGCCAGGATATCAAGGGAGGAAGCGAGGGGAGATTGTGCGTACACGAACAGTCATTCTTCAGTCTCATACGCATCAACTGCTCGGCACGTTTGGAGGCCCTGGCAACGGGGATTACCGCGGGGAGTTGCGACGAGCGATCGGAGTGATCACGAGCTATGCGACACAGCTTGAGCTTTCCCCTGCCTCCATCCTCATGCGGTTAGATGGCTTGTATGGCGACGCCGCGCCCCTGCTCGATGTCCTCTCAGCTGGTCTCGGCGTCATTACCAGAAGTCGCGCCTACCACCTGCTGAATCTGGAGACGGTCAAGCAGACACTTGCTCGTCCCCCAGATCACGTGAGTACCCATCCAGAGAGCGGCACGACACGAGCCCTCTACGACTGTGCATCCGTTCTCTTAACGCCAACTGGCCCCGAGGTGCGTCTGGTGGTCGCAACCCATCCCGCCACATCCTCTTCTCCCACAGTCGGCGTCGAGCGGGACGGGATCGTCTACGAACTATTTGTCAGTACCCTGCCCTCCCCGGCGTTTATCGCCTCGGATATCCTCGATCTGTATCTGCATCGCGGCTCGTTTGAGACCGTGCTGGCCGATGAAGACGAGGAGCAAGACATGGATCGCTGGTACTCCCATACCCCGTGTGGCCAGGAATTTGCCCAGATCCTTGCACAGTGGATTTGGAACCTTCGATTAGAACTGGGGCAACAGCTTTCTCCAGTTGAGTTACGTACCACCGAATTTGCTCCCGCGCATGAGGCTGAAACTCCTTCAACGGACGAACCTGAACCTGCTGGAGCACCTCCGTCTGCGGTCAGGTATGGCCCACCACAATGGGCACGGACCTCCTTTACCCACGGCTTCCCCGGCTCCGCGTTTGCTCCGCAGCCCGATGGAACCCTGCGGTGCCCGGCCAATCATCCACTCTATCCTCAAGAACGGCGCTCCGAGCGCGATGGCTCCCTACGGATCTTGTATGCTGCGCGCATTGGTCATTGCCGTTCCTGCCCCTTGCGTGTGCAGTGTCAAGAGAGTAGCACCACGCTGAAACCACGACGGGTGAGTGCGGTATTGTGGCCGCTCTCCTCTTCTCGCTCAGATTCCTCGCCTCCTCCCGAGATGACCAGAACATCGCTTGCTTTCGCGCCGGTGTTCTGGCGTGACTGGCCCCGCTGTAGCATTCGGCGGACCTGGCTCAAGGTAGTCCGTAGTCAAACTCTCTGCCTGGAAAGCTCCTCTCAGTTCGCGCCATCACTCACAGAAGCACCCACGGAGAAGATCTTGACCCGAGCTGAGCGCGCGCATTGGCGTCTCTCCTGGGGCCAGCGCCTGGCGCGCAATGCCCGTCTATCGGACGCTCCCCAACTGGTTGTCACGCTTCACGGACTGCCAGCCACCTTTGCTGTATCCTTTGGCTTTGATCTGCTTGCCACTGCCTAACCAATCACCACAGGTGTGTTTCTGGCCTTGATGCAGATCTTTCTTGACCATTTTTCCTGAATTGACGCAAATCGATTGTTGTTCTGATGCAGGGTCCATGATGATCTTATACGACTCTTTACTTGAGCTTATCTCGTTGCGCATCCCGTGGGCATATATATGGAGAAGGAACCCAAGAAGCAAGATACATCCCAAGTACATCGTATCCCTCTTACCAAAAAAGCAAGATGCTTTTCGCAGGATGCACGCAAACGAGAGCCAGTCCTCTGTAGTGACGAAAAGCAAGATGGCTTGCACATCTTTGCTGACCGTGCAAACAGCCTCGTGCATGGAGCTTATTGCTCAGTATAGCCACGATGGAAGGCAAGGGCACACAGATGAGCACGATGGTGAGCATCGGTGATGAAAGGTTGGCGAAGGAAGGTCAGGAGAGAGACCTGGGCAAAGTCAGCAGACAAGAGAGTAATGGCGGCCTCTGTGGTGAGCACACAATGCTGCTGGCGATGCTGTAGCTTCATCTGCTGCCCTTTGGCGTAGGCGTACTGTTGGGCCTGTTCAAGTGTCTCTGTCATCGGATACTCCTTCCTCACTCATACGTGAGGGGCACACTACACTCTTTTATTCTCTTCGTCAATGGCAAGGCAACACCTCCACCACCACCAAACACGAAAAAAGCCTCTTGCTTTTCTCACAAGAACATCCCTCCCCTAAGCTTGGATGAATGAGCTAAGAACAGTTTTGCTACCACATCATTTTGACGTATACATGTGCAGTGAAGAGTGAAGCACCAGTTTCGTGTATCTGCTCACCCGGGAGGAGTACCTAGAAAGCTAAGAGGGAGTGATCTCCTTGAGTCGGAGGCGAATGATTTGCTCGAGCATCTCTTCTGAAATGGGGAGATTGAGAGGAACACGAAGAGCACCTTTGGAGAAGCTATAGTCATGGAATTGGTCTTTGAGTGTCTCGATCACTTGACCGCTATAGGGATAGATGCCAATATGATATTTACGAGCGTCAAATCCAAGAAAGGACGTGCCCTGATATTTAAGAGTCGGCATCCCGTAGACAATCGCTTCTTCTGCGCCTAGCACGATCTGTTTAGCAAGAGCGCGAATGCGCTCAAGCTCTTTCCTTTTCGAGGGTTCAATTGTTGTCAGATACTCGTCTATTACTGTCATAAGAGGATTATGCTTACCCGAACAAAATTTGTCAAGTAGATCATAGCCTGCTTACAAGAGGAGTATAAATGGATGAGTCAACAAACGCGCAAGCATCTTGCCTTGCAAAACTAGGCTATCCTCCAAACAGCATCTTGCTTTTCAGGAAGAGGCAGGAGCCAGCAGTCCAAACAGCATCTTGCGGAATATATTACTAGTAATACTTATACGGCAAGATGCTGTTTGGAGCTTGCAACACACTCTAGGAAAAGCAAGATGCTGAATACAGGGAACAGCAGAACCTAGTGCAGCCTAAGGGAGTGAAAAAAGCAAGAAGCTTTTTGGTAAATGGAAGGGGGGAGATGAATGAAGCAGAAAGAGGAGATGCATCGTGCTACCACAAGAGCAATGGTACCATCCCCCTGAGAATAGATAAGCAAGCAGTGAGAGAGGAGAGCAGGAGATGACTCTAGTAGTAGTCAACAATGTACTGACTCTGAGTATCCAGGTGTCCTGGCTGATCGTACTCGTGATCATTGTAGTCATCCTCATGCTCCTAAGCCGGCGCAAGTGAGAACCAGCGGGGAGCAACTGCAAGGATCACCCCAAACAGCCTCTTGCTCTTGGGGGAGTACACCCTGAAACAAAGAAGAGGAAACCTTCTCTCTCACCCTACGTAGAAAGAGCAGAAGCAATACACACAAAAGGACTCAAAATGGAAGTCATCGCATTCGTGCTCTTAGTAGTAGCAGAAACGCTCATAGGTTTGCTTGAAGTGATGGGAGACAGTATCATGACTCTTCTTGTCCGTGCATTTTCCCACAAAGAACGTAGACAACAGGAACCCACACAAGAGTAGACCAAAAAGCGATACAGTAAAGCGAGAGAAGCGAATCAGCAGGTGATTGTAAAGTGGCCTAGAGAGCAGATAGTCAAAGACATAGCTGAACTCTTTCAAGCATCATGAGGAGAAAAACATGCTAACTGCTTTATTATCTTGGACTATTATTGGCCTAGTCACAGGGGTTGTTACAAGCATAGAGATGAAGGGAGGCTACTACAGAGTCGTTGGTGATATCATTGTTGGCATTGTTGGAGCACTTCTCGCTGGTTACTTGATGAGCTTGATTGGCTTGAACCCCAGTGAGAACATTACCTATAGTATCATCGTAGCTTTCATCGGAGCCTGTATCCTAATCGCCGTCTTGCGCGCAATCTCACGTGGCACACGACGCACTTGACCTTCTCATTTAAACGTTCATGACAGAAAAAGCGGAGAGCTTCTCAAAAGGCTCTCCGCTTTTTCATGCCTATAACAGAAAAGACATGTCCTATGGCTGCCCAGGTTGAAATGCTCCATGTACATTCTGAAAAACAACCTGTGTCCCTTGAAACTGGAGAACCATATCAGGATGATGGGTGTGATGTGGATCAACAAACTGTACGGTCACAGGTACTTTCTCTGCTCCAGGGCCAGTGATCTGTGGCCCAAGATACACCCTCGTTTTCGTCGGATCGCCTCCAGGCAACTCAAACACTTCAATACGCCCGTGCAAATTAAGGACGATGAAATGGGAAGGCGTTTGTCCTGTCTCGTGTCCAACAAAGGCATCCGTTTGATAGGTTCGAGGCCGCCCATACTGCAGATCGTCCCAGGTGGTGCTTCCCCAACGGATGAGCACCTGTCCAAGCACTACCGCAAGGATCGCGACCATCATGCCAATCCCAAGTGAGGTCAGATTGACGTTTGAGTGAGCTTTCTTTACAGGAGTCTTCGGTGTTGAACACACGAAGGGTGGAACGATCTCCTTCGTTTTCTGGGCAGATGAACGTGAGGCTCGCATCACGGCGGGGATGGGTTGTGTGGTCTTCCCTGAATCCAGAGGACGATGGCGTAAGACGCTTTTGGGTGCAAGTGGCGATGAAACAGGCATAGAAGCTTCCTCTCATGAGTGCTAGATCATACAGAGACGAAAAACAGTTTGTGCATCCAGGAGCGGGAAAGCATCCTCAATGCCCATGGGATGAAATAGGAAAGCCTGATTTGCAGCCAATGAAGGGTCTGATACAACAAGTGTACCTGAACGGACCCCACGCTGACAATCCAGTTCTCCACCACTTGCGAGGCTCCTTTGTGGAGAAGGTGGTGCAGAACCCCCAAATCGTGTGGAAAGGATGTGGATATCTTTCGCCACGCATTGTTCCAACGTTCCCCATGCGTGGAATAAGAACGATATATCGTAATTCAAATAAAGCTGTAATTCTAGTCTCAACTGCCTATATTCGTGGAATATACGTACCTTACAAGTAGATCGGTAAGGAATGGGAAGTGTTGTTTATCGACTTTTCCGTTTCAGGACCTTTCTCGACCATCTCAATTTGATGAGGTTGGGTGATAGAGGTAGTAACATACTGCTCCTTATAGAGAGATATGTTTTAGTGCATTAATTGGTGATATTTGCTTGTGTACGTATAATAAAGTAGAGAAGATGTTCATAGTAGTAGCATAGGTGGAAGAGGAAGATATTCAATGACAAGTGAACAAGTTTATAACGTATCGCAGAGCACATGTTCATTGCCAGCAGGCAGCAGTTGGACTAACGCCATTTGCATCGACTACGATAGCGATCCGGCACACAGTGGGCAAAGAAACTCACAGAGCGCGGATAAGTTAGCGGCTTTATGGATTGAACAAAACTATTCGGTTATTACCGTGTATGATACAAGCACTCTAAGTTATCCTACAATTGTGGTGGTAAATTGGGTCAAACTTCGACGATTTTTAAGGTGAAATGTGGGAAATCGGCGCCAATCATGGGAATCACCCATGAAGCATGGAGAAACATGGCTCTGGAGGCGGCTCGTTCCATTCGACAGGTGGTAATTCAGATCGAACATTGAGCGCTTTTGGCCCACTTCATGTTTCCTACCATAGTGTCGGCAAAACGGGGAAGAGAACTCTCATGACGTTCTCAGGCTGGTGCCTCTTGCCCAAGGAGGAAGCGCAGATAGCGAAAGATGCGTCTGAGCTGGTGCAAGAAGGGCAGAGCGGTAATAAACAATGCCAGGCTGAGTATTTGGTGTGTGAGTAGGAGAGCGACCAGTGGCAGCAGCAGGAGCAACAAGACGGCTAAGAATGTGGGAACCAGGTACGCCCAGAAAACGGATGCTCGTGTCAGAGGCGGTAGATCATACACTGGTCCTGGCGGCTCAAAGAGGGGAGTTCCACCAGTCTTTCCGAGCCGTTCTGGTCCAGGATAGCCGCGAAGCAAGAGGAACAGAACAGGGAGGTAGATGAGTGGAAGAGCATACCAAGGCAGTCCTATGATCATCCAGATGAAGCTGCTAAGCAGCAAGCCAAATAACGTGAGGAACATGAGATCTCTCCTTGCTCTGTTGTTGTTGTTAGAACATCTCTCAACTCGCTCTCTGCCTTTCTACAGAGAGAAACAAGTTTTCATAGGAGCATTTTACCACCCTGGAGTGGCGATAGGCTTTTCTCAGGCACCAAATTTACAAGTCTCAGTAGAATGAAACCGGCTTTGACGTGGCATGGAGATACAGCCTCACGAGGATTCCCATGATTGGCGCCGATTTCCCACATTTCACCTTAAAAATCGTCGAACATTCACGCTATTTACCATGTGGCTGACGGAACTGGCGTTTTTCTTTGTGGCTCACTTGTCGCAGATACTAATCGCCATGAACATGAGGCTATTCTCGGGGCTATGAGACAAGCTTATCAGAAGAGACAGAAACAAGCGCAGGGGACGTAAAGCCCCCCTATGTCTGTATCACAAAACGTTAATAAATAAAGCTCTTAGAGCGTGTTTTGTAAATGACCACAGAGCTAGAGCTAAGACTGAGGAGCCAGCGGGCATGAGAGCACTCCGGCCTGCCTCACCTATTACAGAGGTTGAAGCATCTCAGGAAGCGGCTTCAGCCTATTTACAAAACACGCTCTTACGAAAGCTGAGAGCGGTAGCCCTCCAGAAACGCTTTCTCACAGACGCCTGCGCGTTCGTGAGACGCAACCACGCTCATGTGTTGGTTGGATCGAAACAGGGAGATATGAGCAAAGTCGGCGGCGAGAAGCGTGAGAGCCTCATCCGTGACGACGCGCTGCTGTTCCTGGTGCCAATGTCTCATCTGTTGCCCTCGCACATAGGCTTCCTGCTGCACCTGTTCCATCGTTTCTGGCATAGGACGCTCCTTTGTTGCTTCTGCTTCACCAAGAGGACCATCCTCTTCCTTGTACACGGACTGCACTCTACACCTGCTTCCACCACATCGTCAACGTACTAGTCCTCTTGTCGTCTCGCTTACGGCTTTTGGAGAGAAGGGTGTTCCTCTCAGGCGCGACAGGTCACAAATGCGATCCGCGGCCGCTCTTGTGACAGCGCAGCAGCGTCACTCGCCAAGAACGCTGTTACCAGAGAATTTCTGGCACCTTCCCATCATACTCTTGTATCATTTCTCGTACCCCCATAATCCGGTCCTGTTCCTTTTTCGTGAAAGGTGCTTGCCCTGGGGTTCTCTCTATTTCAGCGTACACACGCGCAAGCAGTTTTTCGGCGATGGGAAGCAGGAGTGGAAGTTGCTCCGCCGCCTCTGACATGTACAAGAGAAACGCATCATCGCGGCGACGAAGAATGTCGGTAGCGAGACCTTCCTGCATATCGCGTTGATGTGCTTCAAGTCGCTGTTTGAATGGACGAAATGCGGGTGTTTCCTGATTGGTTGGAGAGGAAGGCTCAGGCGGGGGGGTATCACTCCCATGCTGCTCTAGGTGTTGCCACAGGGCATCATCATGCAGGTTGTAGGGATCAGAGGGCTGCGCTGCCAGCGTTTCAACATCCTGCACCGTCTCGTGATAAAACGTGAGCCAGATGAATCCCTTCCCAGGAAACGTTCGCTCCAACTCTCCTTGGGCAGGTTCAGAAAAGTACGTGATGGCCTCAATCGCCTTCTGGTATTGCTTCACCAATGCGAGGTCTGCTGGATCATAGAGATAGTCATAGCCTTGCTCGGCAAGCTTGTTCATCAGAGCGCAGCACTGGTGCAGTGCCGATAATGCATCATTCTCGTTCATAGAATACCGCTTTCTAAAGAGAGGGCCCGAGTACTACTCATGCGAAAAACCACGAGAAGGATGTGCCTGTTGTCCTTCTTCCTCATAGGATACCTGAAAAATGCGCTCTTTGAAACCCTCATCAAAAAACAGAGGAGTGCGCCAAGCTACGAATTGAAAGTACGAAACGCTCATCCTGTAGAGAGGGAAGTCCCCGGACTCAGCCTTGACAAAAGGGAGTGTAATGAGTACACTTACGTTACAACTAACGAACGTTTACTGGATAGCTGTTCCGCCTTCTGATGGTGCTAGAGGGGATGCAGATCGGTGTTTGCGTCTCTCTCTGCGCGTTAAGATAGACATATTCACCCACCTCTCTAGAGCGTCGGGACGTGTGCCCTGCCTCAGAGAAATCGGCGGTGGGCAGGAGACGCGCCTATGACGGCGATTGAACGAACCGCCTATCCTCGTTTTACTCGCGCCCCTTCGGTGAAAGAACTGCGCACCATCTTCACTCCGACACCCACGGATGTCACCTGTGTTGCCACCCATGCTCGTGGACCGGCTCAGAAATTTGCGTTGATGATCTTACTCAAGGTCTATCAACGATTACACTATTTTCCTGATCTGCATACTATCCCAGGAGCCGTCATCAGTCATATCCGCTCGGTGATGGAGTATCCACCTGATCTCGTGCCCGATATCGCTTCGGCCACGCTCTATCGGTACTATGCTGCGATTCGGACCCATCTTGAAGTCACAAGCCAGGGAAAGGAGATGCGCCATAGTGCTGCCCGTGCCATGCACCAGGCTGCCCAGTTGATGGAAAGTCCTGCTGACTTGATCAACGCAGCTACACAGACGTTGCTCGTAGAGCACTATGAGCTTCCTGCGTTTAGCACTCTGGACCGTATGGCCTGGCGCATTCGTCGCCTCGTCAATACAGGCATTTTCCAGCGTGTCCTGGCCCGCTCTACCACCGAGCAGCAAGAGACCTTCTCGCGCCTTCTTGAACGAGATGAAACGTCTCCCTTTACCGCTTTCGACCGTATCAAAGAAGCGCCCAAAAGCGCGACCCTGACCCATCTGGATGAATGGTTGAGTCGTCTGCTCTGGCTTCAATCTCTGGGAACCATGCAGCCCCTGCTGGAAGGGGTGCGCCCTGCGAAAATCACCCATCTGGCACAAGAGGCAGGCAGCTTGTACCCGTCTGACCTGTTGGACTTCGCCGTTGCCAAGCGCTTCACCCTCCTGGCGTGTCTCATCTCTCAGGCCACCATCTCCACGCGCGATGAGATTGTCCAGATGTTTCTCAAACGCATCGCACGACTCACCGAGAAGGCCAAGCAGGAACTGGAACGGTTGCGAAAAGAGGAACGAGCCATCACTGAACACTTAGTCGAGGTGTTAGCAGATGTGGTGCAAGCAAGCGCAGACGCGAAAGATGCAGCAGACCGGGGAAGCCAAGTGAGCTTGATTCTGGAGCGAGCTGGGGGACAGGCGTTGCTCCAGGAGCAATGCGAGCAGGTCAGTGCTCATCACGGCGACCGCTATCAACCCTTCCTCAAGAAATTTTATGGCAGTCATCGCAAAGCCCTCTTCCAAGTGATCAAGACGTTGGATCTGCATTCAACCACCTCAGATCTCACGCTGGTTGAGGCCATGCAGTTCATCATGGCTCACGAGCAGAGTCCCAAGCAGTACCTGGAAGCACCATTCGATCTTCCCTTTGCCAGCAAGAAATGGCAACGAACGGTTCTAGTCAGACGCAAGGGGAAAACGTGGTTTGCGCGTCACCACCTGGAGACCTGCGTCTTTTCCTATCTGGCGGAGGAATTGAAATCGGGCGATCTGTGTGTGGCAGGTTCAGAACAGTTTGCGGACAACCGAGACCAGTTGCTGTCCTGGGAAGAGTGTGAACCCAAAGTCGCGGCTTACTGCCATCAGTTGAATCTTCCCGCAACGGCGGAAGGCTTTGTCTCCCATCTGCGCACCTAGCTGACGGAAGTGGCCGCCGAAGTGGATCGAACCAGGCCAGAGAATCAGTCCCTGATGATCAATGAGAAGGGAGAACCTTCACTCAGGAAAACGCGTGCGAAAGGACCACCCGATGGGCTCGCCCAATTAGAAGAAGCACTCCACGAAAAAATTCCAGAGCGGCACTTGCTGGATGTGATTGTGCATATTGAGCGCTTGACGGGCTTTCGTCGTCATCTTGGGCCGCTCTCTGGCAATGAACCCAAAACGGACGACGCCTGGGAACGGCAAGCGCTCGCGATCTTCGCCTATGGAACAAATTTGGGACCGCAGCAGATGGCAAGGCATCTGCGAGGCCAACTCTCTGCCGATCAGATTGCGCATATTAACCGACGACATATGACCGCTGAGAAGTTGGATGCCGCGTTGCGCGATGTGATTAACTGCTTCAATCGCTATACCCTCCCGCACTACTGGGGCGATGAAAAACGTGCTGCTGCCGATGGAACACAGTACGAGACCACATCACAACATACTTCTCGTAGATGAGAAGTCCAAGCTGACCAACCTCTGAGCACAAAATCGGTTCTTTCCCGCTCAAAGGTTTGCCAAGTGAGAGTGCCCAAATACGTAGGTATGATATGAGGAAGTCTCACACAGTACGAGCTGGCAGAGGAGAATCTGCTCGCAGAGCAGCACATTCGCTATGGAGGGTTCGGAGGGATTGCCTACCATCATGTCAGCGATATGTATATCATGCTCTTTACCCAATTTATCGCCTGTGGAGTCTGGGAGGCCGTCCATATCCTCGATGGGCTGATCCGTAACCAGTCCGATGTGTCGCCAACAACGATTCATGCCGATACTCAGGGGCAAAATCTTCCTGTTTTTGGGCTGTCGTACATGCTGGGGATCAAGCTCTTGCCTCGCATTCGCAACTGGAAGGATCTCAAGTTCTACCGTCCTGAAAGATCGACCGTCTACGAGCATATTGATGCCCTCTTCCGAGACAACGTGATTGACTGGAATCTTCTCCAGACGCACTGGCAAGATCTGCTGCGCGTTGCCATCTCGATCCAGGAAGGAAAAGTCTTGCCATCCATGCTGCTGCGCAAGTTGACCACGTCCAGCCACAAAAACCGTCTCTATCAGGCATTTCATGCACTGGGATGTGTCAATTGGACCGTCTTCTTGCTCACGCTCATCTCTGATGTGAAATTGCGGGAGGTGATTCACCGCGCCACCAATAAGGTGGAGCAATATTATGCCCTTGAAGATTGGGTACGCTTTGCCGGAGGAGGGACAATGTATGCACGTGCCTCTGAGGAGCAGGAAAAGCTTGTCAAGTATACTGGGCTGTTGACCAATTGTATTATTCTCGATAATACGTTAGAAATCAGTGCAGCGCTCAATACCCTGGCACGAGAAGGATGCATCCCAACCATTGATGAACTGGCTGCTCTCTCACCCTACCAGACCCGGCACATCAAGCGTTTTGGCAATTATGAGATCGATTTCTCAGCCGTTCCTGCTCTCATTGCTGACGATCTGACCTTTCCCCTGGAATCACCGGTGGAACCTGCTCCCATCGAGGCCGTCCAAGAACCGTGAGAGAGGCACGCTCCACGTGAGACAAACACGGCGGATCGCGGCCAGGGATAGTCTGGCTGCGATCCTGTTCTTGAGCAAATATAACAAATTGCTTTGTGATCGATTTTTACAGTGATCCTAGAGAGCCGGTCGAGTATCCCGTAGAGAGCGCTTCTCCTAAAGACCAGGCGTCAGGAAAATGAATGCGGTGCAATGTTGGTCCTGGCTTGTCTCCATGTGCTGCGAACAGAGAGCTTCCATCGGTGGTGAAACCCCATCTCACTTCCCAGACTTGACAAAGCTGCTTGAATGACCTATCATTATGGTGAATATAAATTCAACTAGATGATCTTTCATTCAGTCACTACAGAGCAAGACAAGAGAGCCTCTGCCTCTGAAGAATCTCGCCAGGCGTACGCATTCGTCGCATCACGCTTCGAGAAAGGAACAGCACATGGAATTTCCTCTTCAATCAAGACAAGAGGTCGTGATTCATGCACCTCTCCAAGCCGTCTGGGAATTTAATCAAGACTTGACGAACATTGCTGCATACCATCCCAGGGTCGAGCGGGTCGAGCTCACTTCAGGGAAACGTGAGAGAGGGAAGGGGGTGGCCTATAGGTGCCACCTCAAAGATGGGAAAAATACGTGTGTGGAAAAAGATCTCGAAGTGGTTCCAATGGAAAGGATCGTCACGGCTTTACCTGAAGATACTATGGGCATTACCAAAATGCTGCCAGATTATCTTGTTGAAGCGAGACTTACTCCTGTGGCTTCGAATGAGACAAAAGTGGAATTTAGCCATTATTACTCAACGAAGTCTTTCAAGACAAAATTCTTCAATATCATCGCAAAAAGGAAAATTGCGAGAGACGCTCAAAACACTCTTGAGGCTATGAAAAGAACGATTGAACAACATGCGTCGTCTTCCTTCGAGGGACAAAAGGAGCATGCAGCCTATGACCAAGACGCCTGATCCCATTCAAGAACTGGTGACGGCTGCCCGGCGCAAGCAGATCCTGGATGCTGCCACCCAGGTCTTTGCCGAAAAAGGCTTTCATCGCGCCACGATCAAGGACATCGCCCGTGTGGCTGGGATCGCCGATGGTACGATCTACACCTACTTTGCCAGCAAAACGGAGGTGTTGTTAGGGATTCTTCATCGCCTCAATGAGTCAACGGAACGTGAACAGCACCTCACGCCGGAGAGCGAGCAAGATCTGCGCTCCTTTTTCACCGCGTATCTGCGCCAGCGCATGGCCCTGTTGTGGCCCAATGCGGAGGTCTTCCAGGCGGTCCTGCCAGAAATGCTGGTCAATGCGGAATTGCGTGAGCTGTACTACCAGCAGGTCCTGGTGCCCACCTTCACTATCGCCGAGCATGCTTTCCAGGAGCAGCGTGGAACAGGACAAGTCCACTGCATCGATGTACCCCTCACAGTTCGCGCCATTGCTGGGCTGCTTTTGGGCCTTCTGACGCTCCAATTGCTCGGCGATGAAGTCATTGCCCAGCGTTGGGAAGAACTCCCAGAAGTTCTGACATCGCTGCTGTTTGACGGCTTGCAACCGGGAAAGGAGACCACCCACGAATGAAGACACCAACGCATTCTTCCATCAGGGTAAGCCTGGAGATGGGCATGATCGCTTTTTTCGTCCTCACTGCCCTCAGCTTGCTGGCGGTGTATCTCGCTGATCCGTTGATTTACGCCCAATCACTCTCGCTCACGTCCTCTCCGGCTGACCGCTATCCTGTTCCGGTGACGCTGTTTCTGGTCGGTATTCTCGCCGTGATCGCCTTGCTCATCTTTGGGGTCATGCGCCAATGGCGCTGGCTCTTCTGGCTGATTCTCGTGGCTTTTACTGCCTCAGTCATTCAGATCCCAGTTGAAGGGTTGCAGCTCCTGGGCGTTTTTCCCAATCTCTATCCTGTCTGGTACAGCTTGTTTCGAGGGGGAGTTGGCTTCATTGAGCTTGGTTTTGCCTTCTGGATGATTCAGACCTACCGCCATCAAGGGGTCTGGGCGATGGGGAGGAAAAAAGCAGAGCAGGTGAGCCATCTTGCACGAACGAAGCAGGGATTGATTGAATATCGAAGTGTGGGGCAAGGTCCTGCGGTGCTGGTCTTGAACGGTGGACATACTCACTGCCATTCGCCACTGGGGCATGAGACCTTTTTTCGAGAGCAGGGCTACCAATTGATTGTCCCTTCAAGACCTGGTTATGGCAGGACACCCTCATCCACTGGGAAAACGGCAGAAGCCTTCGCTGATGCACTGGTGAGTTTGCTTGATCTCCTCCAACTGGATCAGGTGATCGTGGTAGGGATTTCAGCAGGTGGACCAACCGCCTTGCAACTGGCTGGCCGCCATCCCCAACGAGTCAGCAAGGTGATTTTGCAGAACGCCGCAACAGATGGCAGATATGCCAGTGGAATGATACGTTTCCTGACGTATCTGTTCTTCAATCCCGTGCTGGAAGGAATGGTCTGGGCAGCTTTCCGGAGGTTTGGACGTGTTGCACCTCGGGCTGCGCTCAAAAGTCTGATGTGGAGTCTCACCTGTCTGCCAATCGATCAGGTGCTCTCTGCGATGAGTCCTGATCAGCAGCAAGCAGCCCTTGCCTTTTTACAGGCTTCACGTTCAGGGTCAGGATTTCTCCATGATATCCATCACCACTGTGGAGATCTCAGCCGGATGACCGCTCCTGTTCTCGTCATTATCAGCAAATATGATGGTCTGGTTGATGCATCGCACGCTACGTATGTGCAGAGCCATATTCACCAGGCTCAACTTTTTGTCTCTGAGGCAGAGAGCCACCTGATGTGGTTTAGCGCGCATGACCATGAGATTCAGGCCAGGATGCGACTCTTCCTCCAATCCTAAGCAAAGGGTATCATCAGGGCTACAGAGCAAGAGCAAAGGAGTAGTGCATGCCGTCCTTCATTCTGGCATCCTCCCGTTGAATTGTCGCCCACGGAGCAAACCATCATTACGCGCATCAAGCGCGCGAAATTGTTTGTTTTCCTCCGCGATCACCGACACATCCTCTTTGATGACGCCTTTCAAGAAGAACTGGCGGCGCTGTATGCCCCAAGTCTGCGTGGACACCCTCCCATTCCGCCAGCACAGTTGGCCCTGGCTCTCATTCTGCAGACGTACACGGGCGTCTCAGATGATGAAGTGATTGAGGTGACGCTGATGGATCGGCGGTGGCAATTGGTGCTGGATTGTCTGGATACCGAGCAAGCGCCGTTTAGTAAAGGGACACTGGTGGCTTTCCGAAAGCGGCTGATCGAGATGCACATGGATCGACGGCTCATCGAACGGACCATCGAGATTGCCAGCCACACCCAGGAGTTTGGATCACGGGCATTACGTGCTGCACTGGATAGCAGTCCATTGTGGGGAGCGGGACGAGTCGAAGATACCTACAATCTGGTAGGACACGCGCTCAAAAAGGTTCTGCGCGTGGTGGCTGATCAGCAGGAACGAGATCTGGTCGAGGTAGCAAAGGAGGCAGGAGCAGAGTTGATTTGTGCAAGCAGCCTGAAGATGGCGTTGGACCGCGATTGGGATCAACAAATCCAGAAAGACGAAGCATTGGGGATGGTTTTGAACGTGTTACAAGCCGTGGAAGCCTGGGTGCAGACGCTGCAACAGGAAGATGCGCAACTGGCTCAGTCCTCTCTTTCAGTTGCACAACAGATCCAGGCGCAAGATGTAGAAGTCGATGAGAAGGGAAAGGCAAGCCTGATCAAAGGAGTGGCAAAAGATCGGCGCATTAGCGTCGAAGACTCCGTAAAGTGGACCCATATGTCAACACATTGAACTAGGCAATCTAAAGAGCTACTTTCCTCCTGTTTCTTGTTCCACATTCATTCTTTCAACGTGGGAATAACTCCCTTTTCCTGAAAATACACTTCTGCGGGTGTCTGGTATTCGAGTGCTTGATGAAGCCGTTTGTGATTATAAAAGGCCTGTCGGTGTGATCCTGACGGAAAAGTACCTGGACTTTGCCCATTTTTCAAAGGCTCAGCAAGAGCTCATTTTTGCAGAACATATTCTCATACAGCCTGCGAAGAGGACCGAGCACACTGACTCTGAACGAGCTATCTGCACAACGAAGTTTTTTGACATCACCGTTTTCGGCTGAAGCGAGAAAATGTGGTCTGCTGAATGCCGGATCGATCAGAGAACAGCGAGAACATCTTCTTAGGCTCTTGCACAGCCACTCGCCAAGCCATGGTGGAGATGTGCGCCACTGGCAGCGTTTCCCAAAAATGGGCAAAGTCCAGGATACGACGTACCATAGAACTGCTAAAGTTGCACCCATAGAGTTATTTTTGAGCCTGTTTTCGTGGATGAGTTGTCTTTTTACCTATCGTTTGTTGGATTGAGCTAGAAAGGTCTGGAAGAGTTCTTCTTCCCTTCGGTTTGCCTCAACGCCCTCCTGATTTCTTTGGAAAAGAGCCATTGCTGTTTCTTTCACCAGTTCCTGACACATTCTGTCAGGGTTTTTTGCTATACTGAGCACAGTTTCGTGCTATAGCAACAAAGGAGAGCAGCTCTGAAATTTGATCGCTTACTTGCCCTTGTCTTTCTGTTACAACGGCACTCGCACCTCACCGCCAGGGAATTGGCAGAACGATTACAGGTCTCAGAACGGACGTTGTATCGGGATATCAATGATCTGAGTCTTGCTGGCGTTCCCATCTACGGAGAAGGAGGACCAGCAGGAGGGTACACCCTCCTGCCAGATTACCATCTCCACATAGCCGGACTGAACGAAGATGAATTAAGCACGCTTTTTTTCTCCGAAGGCCAAAGGCCGCTCTCCGATCTTGATCTGCATACGACACGAGAGGTTGCCCTGGCCAAAGTCTTGAGTACGCTTTCTGAGCGGGACAAAAGACGAGCCGAGGAGATCCAGGAACGCTTGCATGTCGACCCAACCGGATGGAATTTTCCAGTCGATGAAGTGCCTCATTTGCGAGCGGTTCAGGACGCTGTCTGGCAGAATTGCCGCCTCTCTCTGGTCTATCGTCAGGAAAGCGGGAAGATCATGACGCCCTTGGTCGATCCATTGGGACTCGTCGTGAAAGCCGGAATCTGGTACCTTATTGGAGCCACTCACGAAACCATCCGCCCCTTCAGAATCGCTCGTATCCAGCAGATTGAAGTGCTCCAGGAGACGTTCAACCGGCCAGAGGGATTCCATCTCGCTCAGTACTGGGCAGAGTGGTGTACTCGTTTTCTGCCATCTTACCCGGTCACACTCCACATCTCGCCAGATGCGGTTCCTCGCCTGCTCCAGCTTTTTGGAGAAGCCCAAAGTTCCCGCCTTTTGCACTCAGAACCAGACGCCTCTGGATGGAGGACGGTTTCCCTCGTCTTTGAAACAGCGGAGACAGCTCGCGCAACTGTACTGGGCTTCGGCCCCACGGCTGAGGTAGTGGAACCGAGGGAACTACGGACCAGCGTTATGCAATGGGCAGCAGGCCTCCTGACTCGCTACAGTAGCGAGAAGCGCGATCAGAGCAATCTTCTTTCCACCAATGAGACCGAATCTTAAATAAAGGAAGAGTAATCACATGAGAGAAACTTGGGAGAGGCAACATCCTCTCCTCCAATTAGATCAAGCGACACTCAAGCAGCTTCTCCAACCCGCTCTCGCTGGACGCTCGATTGCCTCAGCAGAACTCTTGCATGCGGGGCGCAATAATACCTTATATAAAATCACAGCAGAAGACCGAGAAGAGGCTCTGGTTCTGCGCCTTTTTCAGGATGATCCTGCCGCCTGTAAAAAAGAGGTCGAGCTTTTCAATCTTCTGCATGCACGTGTTCCACTCGCGGAAATTCTTCAGGCCGATCACGAAGGCCACACCTATGGCTATCCCTATACGATTGCTCGGTGGGTTGAAGGCATCCTGGTCGAGGATATCCTTGCGGGCAAGGCACAGGCAGATCTCGCGGAAGTAGGATATAGCGTCGGTGCAACACTTGCGACGATTGGTTCCTATACCTTCGCTCATCCAGGCTTCTTTCACGATGGCCTTCACCTTGATGAACAGGAAGAGGAAACGCTTGAAGAAGTGGACGAGGCAAAGGGGTATCTGGCATACCTTTCGTCCTGCTTATTTCCAGGAAAGGCTGAGCGTTGGCTTGGTACGGAACTCACAGCACGTCTCTGGACGTTGGTCACCGAGAATGCTCACCTTCTCCAGGCAACCGCAGGAAGCCGTTCATTGGTGCATGCCGATTATGGTGGTTCCAATCTCCTTGTTCGGTAAGAGAGGGGACATTTCTGTCTCGCTGCCGTTCTTGATTGGGAATTTGCCTTTGTGGGCTCCTCCCTCTTTGATCTGGGGAATCTCTTCCGCCATGAGTGGCTGCTCCCCAACGAATTCGAAGCAGCCTGCCTGCAAGGGTTCGTCCAGCATGGAGGGGTCTTACCCCCTCCCTGGAAAAAGATCACCAAGCTTTTCGATTTGATCAATATCTGCACCTTTTTGCAGACCCCGGAGCCACGCGGTTCGCTGGTTGGGGATATGATCACGCTCGTCAGATGGACGCTTGAGCACTGGGAGACCTATCAGAAGCACTGAGAGAGCACGATGAACGATGTGTGAATGAGAGCAGTTTGCTCTTGATCGCGAGGAAGTATGAAAGGATGGGTATGCGAATGGTCCCAGAATCCGTCTCCTATTGGCAACGAATTTCTCCTCTGTTCTCGCTCTCCACTGACCTGCCGAACGTTTCAGATGTGGCCATTATTGGTGGAGGACTCTTAGGTGCTGCGACCTGTTATTGGTTAGCGCGAGCTGGTGTTCACACGGTCTTGCTTGAGCGCAGAGCACTTGCCGATGGTGCGACAGGGCGCAATGGTGGATTTGTGCGAGCCGGTACCGCCGGGTCCTATTCTGAAGCTATTGCTCGCCTTGGGCCGCAAACCGCTCGTGCCGTCATGGACATCACCTATGAGAACCGCGCCTTGCTTCGCCAGGTATTGCAGGAGGAAGAGATTTCCTGTGACTACCGGGAGCCTAGTGCGCTCCAGTTGGCGCTGACTGAGGATCAAAGCGAGCAGCAACGCCAGGAAGTGGCTCTCTTACAGGCAGAGGGATTTTCCGCTCAATGGCTTGAGCGAGCACAGGTGCAAGCGATGATCAACACGCCACTAGTCCCTGAGATTCTTGGTGGGCGTTTCCTCCCAGAACAGGGTCTCCTCCACTCTGCACGGCTCGTTCAGGGTCTGGTCCATGCAGCATTGCTTCATGGAGCAACTGCCTATCAGGCAGAAGTCTCTGAGATCGAACGGGATGGAGCGAATGTTCGTCTGCAAACTTCGCAGGGGAGCCTGGTTGCACAAACGGTTATCGTGGCGATCAACGCCTGGACGAGTACCTTATTACCAGAACTGACGAATGTCATTGTCCCGGTTCTTGAGCAGATGCAAGCCTATGAGGCGATTGATCCCATTTTTTCGATGGCATTGAGTGTTCACATGAACGCAGGAGAATATATGCAGCAAACTCCTTCTGGTACGCTTCTGATTGGAGGGTGCGGGTCTGTTGCCCCAAACGCAGGGGTTGGGGTCTGGGAAAGCGTGCCAACAACCCCGGTACAAAAGGCTATCGAGAAAATAGTGCCACGGATTTTCCCATTGCTCGCTCCTCAATTGCGTGTGGTGCAGTGCTGGGCGGGAATCCTGGGATGTACGCAAGATATGCATCCGATTGTTGATGCAGCCCCAGATGTTCCGGGTGTCTTCTTCGTTGGTGGTTTTACCGGCCATGGCATGCCGTTCGGGATGCGCTTCGGACAACTCTTAGCAACGGTGGCAACTGACAGGTTCCTTCCCTCTGCTCTGAGACCGTTCCGACTGGATCGCCCCTCGCTGGGCAGGTGAGAATATTCCTAAAACATGCTTCAACGGTGCTCGCATTCATCCCTAAGAAACGATCAGTCGTACCATATAAATGCTCAGCGTGTTGAAAAACCCAAAGGGTGGTGGAACGTAATAGTATCAGAGGAAGAATCCGATGGAGAGGAAGAGGAACGCCACCATGATGGGAACCAAACAGCGCAACGTTGTGCCGTTGAGTCACATG
>JAABUQ010004923.1_pt1 | contig 22068 bp, 23 predicted proteins | sample 5560001 | NCBI WGS metagenome assembly JAABUQ01 (sample SAMN10711888, study PRJNA513371) | rock metagenome | isolation source: Antarctica rocks | place: Antarctica: Victoria Land, Finger Mt nord | collected 2015-12-18 | reverse complement strand
CACGTCTTTCAAGCCAAAGTTAGCGTCTCAAAGTGGACATCCGCCGGCGGGTCAACGTAGGGCCACGAGGGCAGTTGAAGAACGAGCCAAAACGGAAGTCCGTAACCACAGTATACATAAAGTTGAAGAAAGCGGATCCTGGTTGAAAGGCTTGCAGCGAAGAGCCAACGACGTATGCTCTACCGCTGGCACCTGCGGCATCCGCTATGCCGGCTCAGGCCCCGGCGTAGCGAGGAACCGGACCAAATCGTCGAACGTTCTGCGCCGTAGCTGCCATCAAAGTCTGTTCAGCAAGCGCCGGCCGCGGTGAGGCACACGCGTCGTGAATGTCCTGGTCATCGACAACTACGATTCGTTTACATACAACCTCGTGCACCTTGTGGCGAAGGTCTTCGGGGTGAGGCCGACCGTCGTGCGTAACGACGAACGAAGCTGGAGTGTGCTGCGAGCGCTGGACCCGGCTGCGATTGTAGTTTCGCCCGGTCCCGGACATCCGGCTCGCGAGCGTGACTTCGGCGTGTCACGCGATGCGATCGCGCACGGCGAGATTCCGCTGCTCGGCGTTTGTCTCGGGCATCAAGGCCTCGCGCATTTTTACGGCGGGATCGTCGAGAAAGCACCGCAGGCAATCCACGGACGAACCTCGCTCGTGCGCCACGAAGGGCTCGAACTCTTTGCCGGCATCCCGTCACCGTTCAGCGTCGCCAGATATCACTCGCTTGCGGTACTGCGACCCGTGCCGCCGGCTTTGCACGAGGTGGCGCAGACCGACGATGGCATCGTCATGGCGCTCAAGCATCGTGAAAAACCCCAATGGGGCGTGCAGTTTCATCCCGAGTCGATCATCACGGAGTACGGCGAGCGCCTGATCGAGAATTTCAAGGCGACCATCGAAGAGCGAACGCTGACGTTCGCAATACCGATCGAATTCCGTCCGGTGAGGCATACGCAACGACGCGCTTCGTGGAGGGTGCTCCCCACACTCATCGACACGCAGGACGCCTTCGACCGGCTCTATGCCGATGGCGACGACGCGTTTTGGCTCGATAGCGCGTTGACGACCGATGATCGGGCCCGCTGGTCGTTCATGGGTGATCTCTCCGGACGCGATGCGGCGCGAGTCGAATTCGACGCGGCGCGCGTCTGCGTGCATATCCAGAAAGATGGGATCCGCCGGACGGAAAACGTCGATATTTTCACCTATCTCGAACGAGCGCGCTCCTCGCCGCCCATGGAGCCGCCGCCCGTACCGTTCGTCGGCGGATTCATCGGATGGTTCGGCTACGAATTGCGCTCGCTCTGCGGCTCACCCCACGCGCAATGGCCCCAAGCGCCGCATGCGCTATTCTTTCGGGTCGATCGATTCATCGCCATCGATCATGCCGCCGCAGTCACGTACGTCGTTGCCGTGCATGACGCTCCGGGAGCGGACGATGCACTCGAGTGGATTGAGTCGACGGTCGCAAGGCTCGAAGAGGCGCCCGCGCCGACCGTCGAAGGACGCCCCGTGTGCAGGACGCGGATCGACTTCTTCCTGGACAGGGACAAGGCGACGTATATGCGCGACATCGAGCAGGCGTTGAGATGGATCGAGGCGGGCGAATGTTACCAACTTTGCCTTACCAACCAAATCCGCTGTGAATCGACAATAGATGCGTACGGCGTGTATCGTGCGCTGCGCCGAGTCAATCCTGCGCCGTACGCGGCGTTCCTCAAATGGCCGGGTGGTGCGGTGATGAGCGCGTCGCCCGAGCGCTTTCTGCGTGCGGATACCGACGGAAACATCGAAACGAAACCGATAAAAGGGACCGCTGCTCGCGAGCGGGACGCCGAATTGGACCGCGCGATCGCGCGACGGCTCTTCGAGAGCGGGAAAGATCGCGCAGAGAACGTCATGATCGTCGATCTGCTGCGTAACGACTTTTCGCGCGTGTGCGAGGTCGGCAGCGTCGCCGTCACGTCGTTGTACGGCTTGGAGACGTATGCGACGGTGCATCAGCTCGTAAGCACGGTTCGCGGGAAACTCGTTGCGGGCGCGACGCTCGTCCAGGCGGTGCGCGAGGCATTTCCCGGCGGGTCGATGACCGGTGCGCCGAAGCTGCGCGCGCTCGAACTGTTAGATCAACTCGAAAATCGGCCGAGAGGTCCGTATTCGGGTGCGCTCGGCTGGATCGGCGACGACGGCGCGGGCGATCTTAGCATCGTCATCCGGACGATCGTTGCAACCTCGGGAACGTTCAGCATTGGCGTCGGCGGTGGCATCGTGGCGCAATCGACGGCCGCAGGCGAATTCGCCGAGATGCTCCTCAAAGGCAAGGCCTCGATCCGCGCAATCGTCGAGGCTACCTTCGGCTATTTTCGCGACGATCTCTGCACGATCCATGGCATCGAGGATCCAGTCCTCGAACTTCGGAACGCCGATTGACTTTGACGCCCGTCTCCTGGGTGAATGGCGCGATCAAAGCGTCCTCAGCTGCGGCGATCGCGCCTGTGGATCGCGGCTTTCTTCTGGGCGACGGCGCCTTCGAAACGATTCGCGTCGCCGCTCGGCGAGTGCTCTGGCTGGACGAGCATCTCGCGCGGCTGCGAAATGCCGCGGCGCTGCTGGAGATTCCATTCGACGCCGAACTCGCCGCGATCGAATCGGTGATCGGCGCGCTGCTCGAGCGCGGGGGATACGCCGACGCGGCCGTGCGAATGACCCTGACGAGAGGAATCGCCCGCAGCGCGGGCCTTTGGACGGCGGACGAGATGGCGGTGCCGACGCTCGTCCTGACGTGTTTGCCGCTGCCTAAACGTTCTGCCGTCACCGCCGTCATTGCGAGGACGACCTGCCGCAACGAGCGCTCCCCGCTTTCGCAAATCAAATCTCTCGGATACGGCGACAATCTGATCGCGCGACGTGAAGCGATCGCGCGCGGAGCCCAGGAGGGCATCATGCTCAATGCTGCCGGCAGAGTCGCCTGCGCTACCGCGGGGAATGTCTTCGTGCTTCTGGCCGATCGGTGGACGACGCCACCGCTCGCAGAGGGCGCTTTGCCCGGCCTAGCTCGGCGACGTCTCCTCGCCGCACTCCCGGCAGAGGAGCGCGAAATTTGCGAAGCCGATCTCGGCAACGCGACGGCGGCTTTCGTCAGCAACAGTCTCGGATGCTCGATGCTCACGTCGCTCGGCCGGCCGCTAAGCAACGATCCAGTCGGGGTCGTCGATCAACTCTACGTCGTGCCGTCTGCGTGAGGTGCGACGGTCAGGAGTACCGTGCTCTGAACGAAAGTCGACCACGACACGAGCAAAACGCGATCACCCGCGTTGAGCGCACCCTCGGCCAGCGCGTTGTGCAAGCCGATGAAGTTATCGCACGAATGCACGTGCGCGTATGCGGCGACTTCGCTCTAAAGTGCGTCCCGAAACGGGGTGAGTTTTGGTACAATTTTGGCGACTTTGGTTGTATTGACGAACATCGACAGCGCGACACCTTTGTTATATGAGTGTGGCGCTAAGCGTACTAAAGGGCGATTGTTTCACCACGAGCGACGATGCGTAGCTGTGACTCCAGCCCCGCACGCCGCATTCCGTCCCGGAAGTCGTCGAGCGACGACGAAAACACTGACCAGTCGTCGGTGTGAATCGGTACGACGGTCTGTGGTTGTAGCAAGCGCACCGCTTCAAGGCCGCCCGCCGCATCGAGCGTGACCAAGACGCCGAAGCCAGCGTGCGGAATGCGCGTGCCGCCCAAATGCAATAGCGCGACGTCGATGTTCGGAAACCGTTTGGGGATCTCGTGTAGCCCGGCAAATAACAGCGTATCGCCGCTGATGTACATGCGTATCGGCGAACCATCGCCGCGCAGCGTATCTAGGGTGTATCCGTTGGTCTGGGGCAACAGCATAGCGACGGCTTTGGGTCCATGTTGCGCGGGCACGGCCGTAATGGTTAGCGAGGCTTCGCCTTTCCGGCATCGCAACTTTTGCCAGGTCTTTAAGCCGTGCGTCGCTCCAAAGCCGCGGCGCCGTAAGGCGGAGGCGGCTCGCATCGTCGTGATAATTGGGAGGGAACGCGAGAGCGCACGCTCAGCTGGAGCATCCCAATGATCGCCGTGGAGATGAGACAGAAGCACGGCATCGAGCGGCGGCAAGTCTGCGGGCTGCAGTGCCGGCTCAAGCCGGCGTCGTGCGCGCACACCGTATCCGAGGTGCACGCGATCTCCGGCGTGCAGAAAAGACGGATCGGTCAGCAGCGTCCCCGCGGCTGTCCGGATGATCATCGTGGCATTTCCGACGAACGTGAGGGTCGTATTCCAGTCTTCCGACCCGGCAAACTCCAGTTGCTTCATACTTCAGGATACCCCCCGTTTTTCGCGCGCTGGAGCGATGCGTCGAACCTATGAGAAACCAGTAAATCAGCTCACGCTCGCCCGGCCGTACTTGGCTGACGTCACGCCTCACATCTCCGTCGTTTCAGAAACGGATCACGTCATGCGGACGCGGACCGCTCAGAGCACGCTGTGCGGCGGTCGCGCTCGACGCCTCTGTATACTTGACCATGCCGACCGTCAGCGAAGCAACTCTACGCCCAAGTCGGGCACACGCGGCTGTCGGCTTTATTAACGGCGGCTTCCCAGGCCCAACGGCTTTGCAGCGCGATAAGCTCGAGCAAAGCGCTGTCGGTTGACGTGATGGCGCCGGGTGGTTTGAAAATGACCAACGATGCGATGGGTTCATCATCGCCGACGGTGGCAATCGTCGCCGACATGCCCGTCTTGATTTCTAGATCATGAAGCGCGGGGTCGCTTCTCGAAACTGAAGTAACCTCTTCGCCGCGCGTGATTGCAAGCGCACCGTGTACGCGGCAAACCCGCCACACCCCATCGGTCCGTATCACTACAAAACCGTCGTCCGCTGCGCATACCCTTAGCGCAGTTTCGAGCGCAAAGGAGAGTACCTCATCGCCTGACGACGCTGCGGCGGCCAGTTTCGCAAAATCGACCAACCCGTGGAGTTGAGTCGCCCGGTGCTGTGCTTGCGCAAGGGCCGCGTCAAGGAGACCGAGTTGGCGAGCGTCACTACGAGAGCGGCGGACGCGCGCTTCGATTAAGCCGACGAGAGTGTCGCCCAGCAGGCGTAGCCGCCTGAGCTGTTGCTTGTCCAGAGTCTTCGGCCTTTGATCGATTACGCACAGCGTGCCGAGCGGCATTCCATCCGCCGTGATGAGCGGAACTCCGGCGTAGAAGCGGATGCCGAGTTCACCTGTGACGAGCGGGTTGTCGGCGAAACGTGCATCTTTGGTGGCGTCGGGAACCACGAGGATGTCGGACTGCAAGATCGCGTGCGCGCAGAATGCAAGATCGCGCGGCGTCGAACTCACGCCGGGCAGGCCACAACTTGCCTTGAACCACTGCCGATTGGCGTCCACCAGACTGACGAGCGCGATCGGGATGTCACAGATGTCCGCGGCAAGCGCGCTGATTGCATCGAACGCCGGTTCCTGTTTCGTATCGAGGAGATCGTAAGACCAGAGCGCGTCCAGCCGCTCGGCTTCGTTCTCGGGCTTAGGTGCGGCCGGCATAGCTTGGCTCCGTGATGGTTGCGCCGTCACCGTTCAGCGCATAGGGAATGATGACGGGCAGCGTGTGGCTGTGCTGCAGGACTGCGACCAGCGCGTCGGCTGCCATCGGACGGCTGAAGAAATATCCTTGCATCTCGTCACAACCGAGGTGCGCTAAGTAGGCGAGTTGCGTTTCGTTTTCGACACCCTCGGCGACGACACGCAAGCTCAAATTGTGCGCGAGTGTGATGATTGCGCGCGCGATTGCGCCGTCGAGATGATTTGCGGCGAGCTCACGCACGAAGCTCTTGTCGATCTTGAGCGTATTGACCGGCAAGCGCCGTAGATAGGCAAGCGAACTGTATCCCGTCCCGAAGTCGTCGATCGAGATTCCGATGCCGCGTCCCTGTAGACGCGCGAGCAGGGGCAGAACCACATCAACATCCTGCATGATCGCGCTTTCGGTGATTTCTATCTCGAGCGAATCCGGCTCCAAGTTTGCCTCGGTGAGCGCCGCGAGGACGGTCGCTTCAAATTGTGGATCGGCAAGCTGCCTCACCGACACGTTGACGGCAACACGCGCGCCCGGAAATCCGTATGCCCGAAGGCGCCGCATCTCGTTGCACGCCTGGCGCAGAACCCATGCGCCGATGTCGACGATGAGCCCGGACTCCTCCGCAAGCGGGATGAACGCATCAGGCGCGACAGAGCCGCGGACGGGATGGTTCCAGCGCAAAAGCGCCTCGATGCCGAGGATACGGCCGGTCGGGGCGACGATGGGCTGGTAATTAAGGTGGAACTGCTCCTCGTCCACCGCGCGCCGCAGATCGACGTCAAGTGCTGCCCGAGCGGTAGCGGCGTCGCGCGTCGTCGCGGAATAGCACCGCACGAGGTTGCGTCCCGCGCTCTTGGCCTCCGACATGGCCGCTGCGGCATTGCGAATCAGTTCGCTTGCCTCGTCGCCATCGAGGCCGGCGTGCGCAATGCCGATGCTCACGTTCGCGTAGATTTCACGCAGCGAAACGGTCAGCGGCTTGGAGAAAGCGACGACAATGCGTTCGGCTAGCCGTTGCGCATGTGAACTTTCCATGATGTCGAGCGCGATCGCAAATTCGCCGCTCTGCAGATACACGAGCGTGGAAGAAGCCCCGCAGCAGCCCGTGAGTCGTTGCGCGGCACACCCTATGAACTCGTCGCCAGCCTCGTGACCGAGCGTGCCGTCAACCGACGTGAAACAATCGACAGCGACGGAGACAAGCCCAACGGTCGAGCTTTCATGCCTAGTTAGACGTAGGCGCGCTGCCAGATCGTTTAGGAGATGGCGGCGATTGGGAAGGCCGGTCATAAGGTCGTGGGTTGCTTGGAACGCAAGCCGCTCTTCGGCTTCCTTGCGCTCGGTGATGTCGAGCATCGTGCCGGTCAAGAGTACCGCGCGCCCTTGGGCATCGTAGGCATATTCGCCGTTCTGATGCACCCAACGAATCGCTCCGTCGCCACGGATGATCCGGCGATCGATCTGGTACGGCCGTCGCGTCACGCGCGCGAGTTCCACCGCGGCTCGAACGGCGGCCGCATCGTCGGCGTGCCAAAGGCGGCGCAGTTCATCGAGGTTCGGCGGTTCGGCGCGAGGTGCGAGACCGAGCAGTCGGTACAGCTCGCGCGACCATGTGACGCTCTTCGAGCGCAGGTCGACGCTCCAGCTTCCCAGCCGCGCCGTCTCTTGCGCGCGCGCCAGCGCCGCCTCACTCTGTTGCAGCGCCGCTGCGGTCTGTTGCTGTTCGCTCACGTCGAGCGAGACTCCAATCGTGCCGAGGACGCGCCCGTCAGCATCGCGCTGCGGTTCCACATGGGTTTGATACGTTCGCCCAAAGCTCGTGTTCTGGCAGTGTCCCGATTCGCCGCACAGCGCGGCGCGATGAGCGTCGACCACAACGCCGCCCGGGTCTTGACGGGCCATTACCTCTTCGAGCGATCGACCCACGGCTTCATTCGGCCGCCTTCCCAGCGCGGCAAGCCCTGCGCCAAGGGAGGACGTGAACCGCAAGTTCTCATCGGTGGTCCACAGCACCGCCGGCAGTTGCTGGATCAACAGCGAGAGGCGCCGTTCGCTTTTCGTCAACGCCTCGCTAATGCGGCGCGCTTCGGCTGCCTCCGATGCGGCATGCTGGCGTGAACGGTCGATTGCACGGACCAACGGCCGAAAAATGAAGGCGATTTCAAGCGCCAACAACAGGGCTAATGTGCAGAGGCCGCCGGCTTCTTCCCAGATGAGTAGCGTCTGCTGCCGCTCTGCGTCGGCAACGTATGCGTCGACCACGCGGTCGAGCAGCGGAATGATCGTGTCACTCTGGCGGCCGACGGCTGCTACGATGGCTCTCGGTGCGCGTTCCGCTCCCGTCAACGAACGCGCGCCCATCGCGAAGTGAGCGATGCGGCGGCGAAGTTCGAACGGCGGCGTCTCGTTAAGGGTGCGAACTGACGCAGGAGGCCATCCACGAGGTTGACCGTCGCCGCCAAGGGCAAGGAGATCCTGATTGCGCTCGAGTTCTCGCGTACTTGTCACGATGCGGCCGCGGATACGTTGCGTTTCGGGACCCAACTTCGTTTCGAAAAGTTGATCCGCTAAGCGCGCCGTGCGCGCGGTGAGCAGGCGTTGACGCCCGGCGACATTGACGGTTGATGTTTCGAGGCGCTGCTGTGCGATTTGGGCGGCCAGAGCGAGGAACTGCAGTCCCGCGACGAGCGTGAATAGCCCTGCCGCAGCGACAACGTACGCCCGAAAACGCGATTCGTGCTGCACTCAACCCTCCTGATACCGTATCGGTCGTCCGGCGTTTGTGCAGCCGCCAGCCACGGATCAGCAAATTGAATAGTGAACGGGGTCACAGCTCACCACATACAGTCGTGCACGATGCGCGAACGTCCGGTATCTTAAGGTCGCTGTCGGCTGTACGATAACTGGAAGTATGCCTCAAGGGCAGCCTTTACCACCGCTGACGATTAGCGACACGGAGCGAGCATCTCTCGAGCGGTTGGCTCGGCAACGCACCGTATCGCGCAAGCTCTCGACGCGAGCGCACATCGTTTTGGAATACGGTCGCGGACGAACGACGCGTGAAGTTGCCGCGCTCCTTGGGGTACAGGTAACGACCGCGAGAAAGTGGCGCGAGAGCTTTCGCGTACGCCGCGTCGTCGGCTTGTCGGACGAACCACGGGCCGGCACGCCTCGTCGGCTTTCCGATGACATCATCATCGAGGTACTACGGCGCACGATTTCCACTAGGCCCCAGAACGCCACGCGTTGGAACGCGAGCGCAATGGCCGCCGCGACTTGCCTGAGCCCGTCTTCGATCATGCGAATCTGGCGCGCCGTTGGGCTTGAGCCTGACCGCAGCGGATCGTTCAGCCTCACTGGCGATCCGCTGCAAATCGACAACGCGTGCGACATCGCTGGCCTGTATCTCTCCGCCGCCGGAAACGCAATCGTAGTATGCGTCGACAAGAGATCGCACGTTGGCCCGCTGGATCTAAGCCGTCCCCCCGTTTTTCCACTGCGCGCTGCAGTTCCTGAACGCCGGATTCACGATAATACGTCCGGAGACTTAATATCGCTGCTTTTCGAGCTGCGCACCGCTTCGGCAAAGATTCTTCGCCCTCGCGAGGTTCAACAGCAGCATGCGCTGCTTGCAGTCTTGGACAAGATCGATAGCGACGTCTCGTCGCGCTTAGAAGCCCATACGATACTCGATGACTACGCACCCTATACGCTGCCAGCCGTGCTACGCTGGTTCGCACAACATCCGCGATTCCGTTTGCATGCCACACCGACCCGTGCTAGCTGGAGTAATCAAGTCACGCGTTTTCTCGCTGGGATGACACGGCGCCGGATTGGGCAAGCGGCCTTTCCCAGCACTGCCCACCTGAAATGCGCTATGCGGCAGCATATCGAGCATTACGGCCTCGCAGCTGCGCCGTTTGTTTGGATCGGATGTACAAGCCCGGCGACGTTGTCGGATCGTCTGGCTCCTGCAGCGTCACCCACGGCCGGCCCTAACGCCCGGCTCTTGACCGCTCCTGGGCCGTAAGCCGTTGCGTTCGCGAGCACGACGTGCATTCTTTGCGCATGCGTGAGTTACCTCACATCGCGCTCGTAGTATCGGAGTTGCGGTTCCTCGCTCGGTTGTGCCAATGTTCGCCGCGACCGATGTTCCTTGGAGCGTTAACATCTTCGGGGACTCCATGACTCGCGCCATGTCGTACGAACTTCCAACCCTGCGCATCCGGGCATGCCATTTTTTCGCCGGCCTGCTTTGGCTCCACGTGCCCGTCGTGATAGCGATCGCGCTGTCGAATCACGCTGCGCCGCTGCGCCTGAGTCTGATCATGGCGCTGGCCGCAGCCGTGGGGACCATCGCGGCGCAGCGTTGCCCTGGATCGCTCACCGCTCGCCTTATCATCGCGGCGGCGCTGACGGTCGGCCCGGCGCTGATGGTCTGTGCCGGCATGGGCGAATGGCAAATCGATTGGCACATGTATTTCTTCGTCGTTTTCGGAATGCTCGTGGCTTTTGTTGATTGGCGTCCTATCGTACTTTCTGCGGTTTTGACCGCGGGGCACAATCTACTTCTCGATCTCCTCTTTCCGAACGCCGTCTTTCCCGAACCGGGCCTCGAACGGGTCGCGCTGCACGCTAGCATGGTGCTTACGGAGTGTATTGTGCTGATCTGGATCACCGGGCGAATGAAGCGTCTTTTCGAGGACGCTACCGCCACTCACGAACGTCTAGCGCGCGAGGTGGAGAACCATGCGCGAGCACAACAAGCGGCGCATCTTGGCAGTTGGGAACGGGATCTGCGAACCGGTTCAGTCACGTGGTCGGACGAGTTGTATCGCATTTGTGGGCTGAAGCGCGAGGAGGCCTCACCGCCTCGCGATCCGGGTGCCTTCGACCATCCGGATGATGCAAGCATGGTCGCGGACGCCGTCGCACGCGCGCGTGACTCTCGGGAGAACTATCGGATCGACCATCGGATTGTCCGCGCCGACGGTGTTGACCGTTGGATTCAGGAGCGTGGTGAATTTGTGTACGCGGCCGATGGCACGCCTACACACGTGCTCGGGATCGCCTTTGACATTACGGAGCGCAAAGAGGCTGAGGCGTTGCTGGCCCATCAAGCGCACCATGATCTGTTGACCGGATTGGCAAATCGCCGACTCCTTTACGACAACTTGACACGCGCCCTCGCGGGCGCTCGCCGCGACGGCTCCATGGTCGCTGTACTCTTCATCGATCTTGATGGCTTCAAAGCGGTCAACGACAGACTGGGACACGTTACGGGCGACCATTTTCTCAAGGTCGTTGCGGTCCGTTTACGCGAGCGGGTCCGGCCAAGCGACCTGGTTGCACGTATCGGCGGAGACGAATTCGCGATCGTCGTTCCCCGCCTCTCGAAAGCCGAACACGCTGCCGAAATCGCGCAAGATATTGTGGAGGGTTGCCTGCGCCCGTATCAGGTTGACGGCAAGGAGCTGTATGCCTCCGCGAGTATCGGCGTCGCGCTTTCACCGCTCGACGCAACTGACGCGGACGGACTAATCCGCGCGGCCGACGCAGCAATGTACAAAGCGAAAAAAGATGGCGGCGCGTCGTTTCGCTTCTATACGACGGCGTTGCACGAGCGCGCATGCGCGCGGCATGCGCCCGAACGCAACGAATTCACCCTTCATTACCAGCCAATCGTCGTAAGTTTGGGGCAAGCCGTCGCATTTGAGGCGTTGCCGCCGAGCTCAAGCGCCTGAACAAACGACATCACTAAGGCCTAGGATGTAGCATCGTCACGGTGGTCGTCGCTTCGGCATTCTTACACACCCGTCGGCCGGCGGCTCGCCACTCTCCCTTCGAGCCGAGGTGCATCCCTGGGCGTAAACGAGAGGACACCGTACGTCTGTCGCCCGTCCCCGTGGCGTCGCAGAAGGTAAGCGTTTCACGCAACAATCTCGAGCTTCGCCTGGCGCGATCGGGACGTTAACCCGTGCCGGGGCCGCTGTCGAGGTGAATGGCGCGGCGTCCGCTGGACACATCGGCGTTCGGGTCGGCGATTAACCAGTCGCGCGAGTCGGCGATAAAGGAACAGCGGGCGTGAACAGCTGCCTCACGTGCGATGACTTGCAGCTGACGACCCGCCGACCGTTCTGCCATGACGGAATCGGCGAAACGGCGCAAGCACATAACATCTGGCAGCGCGATATTTTCCAGCTCGATGATCACCGTATCGGCGCCCCTTTCGAACGACCGCCTCACTCGGAACATCAACTCGTTGCAACCCGGTTCGTCAAGCACACCGTTCACAACGAGCGATACGCATGGAGGCCGTGTCCCGACGCTCGGCGGGGCAGGTTCCGATCGCGCTTCAGTCGGGTCGCGTTTCACCGCTATGCGAAGCTCGAACGCCATTGTGGTCTCTCCCTTCGCGTTGCGTTTTCTTTCTGCTTCTGCTAACCGACCATGCCGACTAAGCCGAGGTGACCACACTTGCGCTGAGAACTGCCGCGAAATGGCATCGCTCTCTTAAAACTTGACAATATCAATAAGACCGGCGCCCGAACAGGTGTGCGAGCGCGCGAAACGACTGAGCCGCTCGCAAGAGCGCGGGCGGTCTCGATAAACAAGGACGGCTATGTCGAACGATTTCGTCGTCCTAACGACGCGGCTTGCTTCAGGGATGTCCATTCTGGCTGCCGTCCTTATCGGCGCGCTCAGTATCTTTGCGCTTGTACGTGGCCATCAGCGAGCCGTTCCGGCCATCGCGGTTGGCCGCCGGCTTCGCACCTTGAAACTCGGTGCGGGGGTCGGGATTGCGGTCGCAATAATCCTCGGTGCCATGCCCGCGCTCGCCTTCCCGTTGGACAGCGATCGTTTTACGCGCTTGTACGGCGTGCTGGGCCACGCGATCCAAGCCGTGATGGCGGCGCTTGTCGTCCTGATCATCGCGGTCGGCGTCGGCGCCGCCTTTCGCCGACCGGGGAACGGCCCAACCCGTCGCACCTAGCTGCTCTCGGATAAAAGAATTCAGGCGAACAAGTTCTGAGGCCGCGACCACATCATGTTGGCTGAGATCGCGCTAGTTCTTCGTGGATTATGAGCAGTCCAAGCTGGCGGGGCCGCAGGCCTCCTAAGAAGAGGCCGTTCTTGCGGCCAGGCGTGCGCGCGGGCTCTATGACCTTACGAGTCCATTAGCCGGCATGCGACGATGACGATGGGCGCGACGTGCGCGATCACCATAGCGCGGGCGTCGGCCGGTACCGCCAGAAACCCCTCGGCGGCGACCTCCGCGCCCAGGTTCGCCCCGCGGACGCGACGGTCGAACGCGCCGGGATCCTGGGCAACGCAGCCAACGGCAGCGTTCGCGCCATTCGACGACGTCGCAATGCGAAGGACGCGACGTGCGTCGTGTCCGTCATTTACCGTCAGCATGTCGCCAACAAATCCCGAAACGATGATGACTTGATGAAGCAGCCCCGCGCGGGCCTCCGGATTCATCCTCGAGAGCTGGGTTGCAGAAAGCGTGACGGGGGCCGAGGAGCTCGGCGACGGCCTAGGTGTCGCTGCGCCGCCGAGCGCGACGGAGGCCAAGGCCGCCGTTATCACGCCGGCACCGGCGAGCGCCACGAGGGGGTGCGGAGGCGTCATCGTGGCGATGACTCGTCCCGCACCGGCGGCAAGCCGACCGGTGTGTGCGTCCAGTCTCGGGCAATCGCACGCCGCGCGTCAGCGAGGGACAGATGCAAGCCGTGATACCCGCGACGATAACAGGTAGCCGCGTGCAGAGCGTCCTCAACGGCGTCTTTCTGTTTCGCCTCACTCTTGGGCTCGGGCCACACGTTGCGCAGATCCCAGGCGCCGGCGACGATTCCAAACGGTCGGCCGCCGAGCTCGATCGGAACGAGGTGGTCGATTGTGTAGCCTGACCAGAACGCATGCGGGATGCCGTACTCGCGGAAAATCGCTGTACGGTAGCGACGCCATTGCGCATCGTACGGATGACGTGCGGCGTGAGCGTAACCACGAGTGCAGACTTCTGACAGCGACGCGCCGCGAGTCGCGCTTCCGATCGCACCTGGCGTCAAGCGATTCTGTGGTAGGACGAGTGCGCTCGCCGGCACAGCTGCGACCAACCCAATGGCGATGAACACCGCCGCGACGGCGTCAGCTGGACGCATGGCCTATCGCGATGCTCAGCGTATGCGTGATTCCGGCTGCGTGGAGCGGACCGAACGGAGCTGGCGGCCTCGTGGGTGCCAGCCGCGCCGCGGCCCGCATCCGACGGTGCGGCACCGTAAGCGTTCCGGTTGAGACACGCGGGGAGATCGGTGGAAGCGCCATAGCGGGGGTCGCAAGGATCGCGATCGGTGGAACTGTCGCCGGCCGCATCGCTTCGGCGACGACGGCCGCGACGTACGCATGTCCCGCGAAAAGCGATCCTGTGTTGTAGGCTGAGATCGCGTGCCATAGCGCTTCCCGCGGAGCGGGGAACGTCGCCGCTGCGCGCGTGTATGCGTTGTCGAGGATCCGGGAGGCAACGCTGAGATTCGAACAGGGTTGAAGCATGTCCGACGCGTCGACGTGATACGCTGCGAAATTCTCGGAATTGACCTGAGCGATTCCGATGTCGACGCTATCGCCGCGCGCCAGAAGCGCGCGGGCGATCACTAGCGCCAAGCGCGCATCTCTCGGGGCGTACGCCCGGCGGGTCGTGTTATCGTGCAGTGCGAACGGACTTCCACCGCTCTCGACGCCGACGATCGCCGCCATCGTCGTCGGCGCAATTGTCGGGGCACACGTTGAGAGATAGGCTGCGAGGGTGCCCCCAGCGAGGATCATGGCGATCCCCATGGCCGGACCGGAATGTCGTGCTCGACCATCACCGCCACTTGTGCGCCTTCAACCGTATGTAGCGTGGGCGTGATGTTCGCGTCGCGCTGGAAGATCGTGGTGCCGGCCTGTGCTATCGATTCGCCGACGGCCTGTCCGATTTGTTGTCCAACGGTCGGATAGCAGTTACCGAAGCCCCCACAGTTTTTGTTCTGCGGCTGCGACAGTTGAGCGCCCGACGCGAGGATGCTCAGCAGCAAAACATTGGTGAAAAGGCGTCGGGTATGGTTGTCGACCTTTGCTCCAAGACCCGACGTGCCGGCAAGGTCGATACCTGGAAAGTTGTCGAGCACGATCGTCGTATCGTTTGTCAATTGGATCGAGTCCCACGCCACCGGAATGCGTGCCTGCCCCTGCTGCACGACCTGACCGCCGAAGGAGCCGCTGAGTTTTGATCCACGGGGCACGACGATAGTCCGGTGCCGCGAATCGTAGATATCCTGGTTCACGTACGCGATGATGGTCCCACCAATCGTCGAGTCAATCGAGGTGTAGAGCGTCGCGGGGATGATCATTCCGCGACGCAACAAATACTCGGACGCCGGCGGAATGATGTAGTCGTTAGGGTCGCTGTAGCGGACGGCCGCGCGTTGCGCTGGCGGTCCTGTTGCGCTGTTGGCTGACGTTCCTGCTCCCGTTGAATTGTCGAGCTTGACCTCGAGGTCGGACTGCGCAGCCGCGCGCGTTTCTTCCGCGGCACGCTCCCGGCGCGCAGCTGCGGATTCGGCGGCGAGCTCGCGCGGTAATGGTGGCCGCGCCGTCGCTACTTGCGCGGGCGCGGCCGCGCCGCCGGCCGAAGCCGTGGCTTGAACCGGGGGCGCCGGCGGCGGAGTCACGGGCGTCCCCGCAAGATCACCAGGCGCTAGCGTGGGATCGGCCGCGGGCGATTGATCCGGGACCGCGGCCGGACTCGGAAGTGCATCCGACTGCGCCGTCGAGGCGCCGATGTCTTCCGGTCGCGCCGGCGCGGCCGACGTGATGCCGCCGGGTACTTGGGCGACTGCCATCTGCGGTTGAGTCTGTGTCAGCGCACCGAGCTTCGAGGTGATGAACCAAAGCATCAGACCGAAGACAATTACAAACACGCCGATACCGGCGGCGACGATCGGCTGCCGGACTTGCATCGTACCGGGCACACGTTGCGGACCGGCTACGAGTTTCTCTGTGTTCTCTTCGTAGGGGCGATCGTCCACGTTCATCGGCTTGCCCTCGCGATATTCACGCGAACCTGACCCTTGTTGCTGTCGCGAAGCAGTGCGAGCCTATCTGGCACGCCGTCGATGATGTATTCCTCGTGCGCGGCATCGAACGTCACGTTGCCGATTTGATCTTGGTTGCCTTCGCCGACGATGACGAGGACGGGCAGATTCCCGGTAATCCCGCCCATGTTCACGTACGTGTGCGCACCGTCGTTGCAAACCGACGTCGGCCGAAATAGCGTCGAGCCGTCGATGCGGTATTTTCGCCTTAGTCAGATGCTCATGAATTCTTGTTATCGTAACATCTTTCTTGGATAGCAGCTCAATAACGATGCGTGTCCAGCAAGGTAACAGCGCGAACATGATCCCTACCGTGCGATCACAATTTATGGCCTTGCTCGACGCCGTTTTTACAAAGGCGCAGATGCGCCGCTTTCGCTCTGGAACCGGATAATTGCGTAGCCCCACTCCATGAGCGGTGGAATCAACGAACTGATCTTCACGCCGATGTCACTTAACGAATACTCGACGCGGGGCGGAACCTCGGCATAGACACGACGATTGATCACGCCGTCTCGTTCGAGTTCGCGCAGTTGCAACGTGAGGGACTGTTGTGAAATCGGCGGCACGCGGCGCCGAAGATCCGAAAACCGACGCGGCCCCTCGCTCAAGTGGACCAGTATCATGATCTTCCACTTACCGCCAAGCACCCGCACCGCGGTTTCGACGGCCTCGACATCGGGGACACCCTCGGGCGGATAGCGAGGCTTACGGGGCGGCTTGGCAGTCATAACTTCAGGACCTTCACCAAAGCTTTTGCGTACTTGCTCTTTTCAAGGCTGTCCTACAATATGGATGCGCTGTCAGCCTGTTCACCATCGTTCCCAAAAGGCGAATCTACTCGATGTCGATTTTACGAAACAAGTTCACGCAGCGCGCAGCAGCGTCGATTGCGGTAAGCACGATGGCTTTCGGCGCGACGAGCGCCATGGCGAGCCGGGGGATTAACGGGTGGGGAGAAACCGGCGCGTATTTCGACGGCAGCCGCGCCACCGAAACGTACTCCAAAGGCTTCTATTGCGACACGAGCGTGCCGGCGAAGTCGAGTTCCGGCTGTGAACTCGGTCAGACTGCGAATCGACCTCCCGGAAAGTACAATCCCGAGTATGCAATTACGCCGGTCGGCTTCACCGTTCCACCGATGCATATGAACTGCGCCCCGCATCTAGTTTGCATCGATCACACGGCGACGCTAGATCAGACACGCGCTGTAGCACCGCTCGCCAAAGCTATGAAGACGACCGTCGCAGCATTGTTGCCGACGCTCGGCAATTCGCCTCTTCCCGGCCACGATCACTTTCTCACGACGCTCAACAACGGCGTACCGGAGTGGTGGAACGTAGAAGTTATTCCCGTCACGAGCAAGGCGACCTATGACGCGATTTTAAGACATCGCAGCTACCGTTACATTCAGACCTTGTTCGCCGCCAAAGATCCGACTCTCATGAAGCCGGTCCCAACAAATTTATTTCTGTATTTTGCCGTAGCGCGCAGCAGCAACAGCGCCATGGAGGGTACGTCGGCTGGCTGACGCCGTCAGCGGGTTGCTGATTGTTCCTATTCTGACGGCTTTCAGAAGCGTCTCGTGGCGTTCAGGAATTTGTAACACGCCAATTACGACCGCGCCGTCGTTGTCGTGTGCAGCGACGCTCGCACATCGTGGCGGCATTCGGCGCGGTTCCCACCGCCGAATGTCCGCCGGTAGCTAGCCGCACTCGTGCCTACAACGCTGTTGAACCGTTCGCGGAACGCCGAAGGCGATTCGAAGCCGACTTCGGATGCTATCTCGTCTACGGCCAAGTCCGTGGTCTCGAGCAACTCCTGGGCCCGACGAACCCGAGCGGTTAATATCCACTGCAACGGCGATGTGCCGGTTTACTCGCGAAAACGGCGGCTCAGCGTTCGCGGACTCATTGCGGCGCGTTCGGCGATCTTCTTCAGCGTTTAGGGATGAAGACAGGTTCTTTTTGAGCCAACGCAAGACCGGCGAAAGGGAAACGTTTGAGGCGGGTGCCTCGTGGACGATGAACTGCGTCTGACCGCCTTCGCGTTCCAGGGGAGTCACGGCCAGTCGTGCGGCATGCGCCGCAAGCGCGGCCTCGATCGCGTGGCGGATCAGGGATTGGGAAATTCCTTGACGAGCATCCCTTTCCAGCAATAGGAATTGCGCGACCAGCTCGGAGCCGGCTCAGCGCCTCGGGTCCCAACGGCGGGTCGTGCTTTAAGGTCGACCGTCAGGCCGCTCTCTTCTGCGGCTCCACCAATTTGCGGTCGGGCGTACGTCGCCGAAGTCCTGCGGTGTCACTTCCGCTCACCAGCTGCGCTCACGTCGACTCTTTGTTGCCGGTCGGCTTCGGGCTATCACCGTCGCTTTTTCGTATCAGCACTTGTGTGCTTTGAGGCGTGGGCGGAGGCGGCACGGGAGCCGGTTGAGATTGCGGTTGCTGCGGCGTTTCTGACTGTTCTGTCATGATCGTAGGCCTCAATCACTCGCCAACCGAGAATGACGATGACGGTGAGAAAGAGAACCGCCATAGCGCGATTTAGATCGCGCGCCTTGCGGTCTATGATTATGCTGTTCTTCGCGATCGATTCGGCTGCTCCCAGCACGGTCGACCGAACGTAGGTCTTGGGATACCATTGATACGTTTTCACGAGATCGTCGAGATTCGGGAAGTCTTGATAGTCGGTGGTTCGAAACGCCAGCAGCAGCATCGCTATCGGGGCCAGCAAGAGCGCGCTAACGAGGAGGTCCGGCCATCCGGATGCCTTATCGACAAAAAGCCCGAGCGCTGCGATCGCACCCGCGATGATCGGTGAGATTTTCGATTCAATGCGTTCGAGCCGCTCGCGCTCGGCATCTCGGCGGTCACGTGCCAGGGCGTAGGCGCGATCCCAATCGACCTCGGCGTCCGGCGGGAGCGGCTCGTCGGCCAACTTTGCCGTAGGCGGCGACGCATCACGAAATCCGGCCCCGATCGCGGCGGCGCTCAATCTGAGCAGGGTCGCGAAGAGCCGGAACCGGTGCAGGAAGCGCCCTAGCTAGGAGGACGCGGTGGTGGGTTCCCTTCGCGCAACGTCACCTGTGTCGACTGCGGCGTTGGCGGCGGCGGGGGGCTCGGTGGCGGAGCGGGTGACGGCCGCTCGGCGGGATTGGACATGCTCATCTGCTTCGTAAGGCGGTCCGGCACGGCCTTGAGGGTTGGGGTTGAGTCTCCGCAAGGGTCGCCCATCATGCGATCGCACGATACAACGTCGAGCGGCCGACGCGCAACACGCGCGCGACGTGATTCGGACTCTCACCACATGCGAGCATTTTCTTCGCCTCCCGAACCTGCGCCGGCGTGAGAACAGGACGCCGGCCGAGTCGTTCGCCGCGCTTCTTCGCGGCCGCGAGGCCGGCGACGGTGCGCTCGCGCAGCACGTCGCGTTCGAACTGGGCGACGGCGCCGAGCACGGCGTAGAGCATGCGGCCCGCAGCGCTGCCGGTGTCGATATGGTCCGTGAGCGAACGCAGGGCGACGTCGCGATCTCGTAACATTTCGGCAATATCGAGGAGGTCTCGCAAGGAGCGCCCGAGCCGGTCGAGCCGCCAAACAACCAGCGTGTCGCCGGCGCGCAAATCCTCGATCGCTCGAGCGAGGCCCGGGCGCGATCGCGATGCGCCGACGCCGAGCCTTCGTGAACGACGTCGACTCCGGCGGCGCGCAGCGCGTCGAGCTGCAGCGCCGTCGTCTGTTCGTCCGTTGAGACGCGCGCGTAGCCCACAAGGCGCGGTTCGGCGATCGGGATGACCCTGGGAGCCATCCGATCGAGCCAAGCGCGTTCCTAGCGCCTTATTTGGGCCCGTTTTCTGTCGTTTCGGTGTCCGCGCGGCCGGCACGGGCTGCTTTGCAATCGCCGAGGCCGGGACAACAGCGTCGCGGTAGCGGCCTATCAAAGCGTCGAGCCGACCGTCGCCGGCGGCGTGCGCGGCGAGCAGCTCGTCGAGCGGAATCCTGCCCTTGCGTTTCGGGACAGATTTTCGGGACGCGCAAAGCCGCTTCGCTTCAGGGTCGCGAAGTCATCTCGAAAACGGTCGACGGTGTTGAAAAATGGCGACTCGGTATGTCCTGCAATCCGAACTATGTGGCCAGGCCTCGACGGGATCATTTGTAGCGACGCCACTTTCAGTTGTCGGGCTAGTTAATAACGTTGACCGTTACTCGAGCAACGCTTCGCAGTCAGCTAACGAAACGCTTCTGAGCGACGGTGAGGGGCGCTCCCCAACGAGAAACGTTAGTGCTCCGCCGGCAAGCGCGCTCCACACGAGCGTCCCGAGCACGAGATTCCAATTCCACCTGTTCCCTGCAGGGCGATCGTGAGCGCGAAATACGTGCCGAAATACGCTACCGGCACGACCATGCCGAAGGTCCGCAGCGCGTTCATGGATTGTGCCGGCCGCGTGCGCCCGATCAGCACATCGGCGAGGATGCCGGCGACGAGCGCCATCGCAAGGTGGATCGCAAGCAGCGGCGTCCCAATCCCGAGCGCCGTTGCTATCATCCCGTCGGCGAGCAGAATGAAGAGCGTCATCGCGCCCGGCGCGAGCGCGAACCTCGAGGCCATCCACACGGCGAACCCCATGAGCGCGATCGACTCGAGAATCACGATCATCACGCCGGTGCCCGTTTTATAAAGCACGATCGCGGTGGCGGTAAAGTAGTCCGCTGAATAGATGAATCCGTTGGGAGGCGCGTACGCTCGTGCGGCCGATGGATCGGATGCGTAGCTCATGCCGAGATGCACGAATTCGCTACACGCTGCAAGCGCGAAGATGAGCGGTAGCTGATCGCGGAGCGAGCGCAAGCGCGCCGGAGCGGCGAGCGCCGAGCGGATCGGTCCGCTCAAGACCGTGACGACGCCGAAGCCGATGATGAGGTGAGTCGGGCTCGTGACCGCTTCGATACGATTCTCGACCCGACAAATTCATGCCAGAAAAATCGCCGATGCCGCCGAGGAAGAAGATCGGAATGCCGAGTAAAGCACGCTGATAGGGGAGTGGTAAAACGTGGCGGCCCCGGTATCGTAAGGCATAGTTTCGCCGTGCCGCAATGCCCATGATGGTAGAACCGGCCAGCATCGCGCAGTAGAAGACGTCATGATACGGCGTAAAGAACGTCTCGATACCAACGTGAAGATGCGCCCAGCTATCCCACAAAAATCCGGCGGCGAGCCATAAGCCGACGATGCCGATCAAAAAGTCGAGGGTGGGGCTTCTCGGCGGATCTTTTAACATGAAGAGCGCCTACTGGTTTTTTCGGGCGCTTACCTATTGCGCGTGTTCTGTGCCGCTCGCGCTCACGAGCGGATGCGCGCCGACGACGGTGCGCCCGGGCATCGTTTTCATCGGAACCCGGGACCCGGCCGGATGGCCCCGGCCGAATTCACGATCGAGCGGTCCTGCACAAATTCAAGCTATGCGTTTTTCTAGTTTGGATTTTCCACTTGGATCGGCGTGGTACGGTGCCGTCGTGACCAGCAGCAACACGACCAGCGTCCAGTTTTTTACTCCACTTTTCGATTTCATGCTGCCCCGCCAAGCGCCTGGGCGTTTCACGTTCCGGATGCACGTGCTGGATCTGCCCGCATTCTTGGTTCGGCCGTACAACCTGCGTGTGAAAGCGCGCAACGCCGCGGGTGAGGTCACCGAGGTTGACGTACCGCTCGTCATTCGCGGTCGTTGACGCCCTTTCGAACTACAATTCGAATAAGACGTTGAGCGAGACGACCTACGGAAAAAACGTTCGCGAGCAGCAATTCGAGGACGGTCGATGGGCCTCGTGTTCGATCCCACGGGCCGGGAGAGTCGAGGAGAGAGGAATCTGTTGCAGCCCCAACGTGGACCGACGCTGACCGTCTTTGTCAACCCTTAGGCGGCGATCGGCACGTTCGTGTGCTCGATTCGTGTTTGGCAGAGACGTAAACGATAGTAGACGATGGTTGCCAAGGTGCGTTTGAGTGCCCGAAGTGCAGACCGGCCGGTCTTGCCCTCAGAACGTTTGCGGTCGTAATAGATGCGGCCCGGATGAGCCGCCGCACGAAGTTGCACGGTGGCAATCACGTGCAACAATCGATTGAGTTGTCGATTCCCGCCAACGTTGAGCCGGACTGCCTGGGTTTTGCCGCTGGACCAAGAGATCGGCGCGGTCGCGCTGCGCATGGCAAAGGCGTCGGCGTTGCGTAGATTACGCATATCGCCGCAGTGCCCGATGAGACCGGCACCTACGATTACCGAGACGCCTCGCAGTTCCAGCAGCTCAGGTGCGAGGCGCTTCACGAAAGGGCTCATGA
>JAABUQ010004922.1_pt1 | contig 22070 bp, 25 predicted proteins | sample 5560001 | NCBI WGS metagenome assembly JAABUQ01 (sample SAMN10711888, study PRJNA513371) | rock metagenome | isolation source: Antarctica rocks | place: Antarctica: Victoria Land, Finger Mt nord | collected 2015-12-18 | reverse complement strand
TCCCCCCCCTTCCCCCAAAAACTAACCCTCCCCCCCCCTCCATAGGCGTAATGGCCGAACTCGAGCGCCTCGGTCCAAAATACCGCATCGCCCTGCGCATCGCGCGCGACCCGCGCTGGGAGCGCCTATCCTGCGACCACAAAGGCGTCTACGCCGATGACTGCCTCGTCGACCGCGTCATGAAGCACAAGGTGTACATTGTCGCGACGAATGATCGGGATCTGAAGCGGAGGGTGAGGAAGATCCCGGGGGTGCCGGTTATGGGTGTCGCGAGGGGGAAGTATGTTATTGAGCGGTTGCCGGATGCGCCGGAGCGATGAGGTGGGAGAGGGGGGAGATGGTGGGCAGGGGGGAGGGGAGGATTGTCGGGGCGGGGGGAGGGATGGAGAGGTTGTGTGGAGAAGGATCGGCTGTTTAATCGACTTTGGTTGCTATGCCTGATGAGAGCACAGGTGCAAGCCAGCATTTGGTCTCATGTGCCCCGGGAAGATGACGGGAGAGATGAAGTGAAATCGAGACACCATGGCTACGTAACTAAGAAGACAAGGATTGATGACTGCGCCATTTGCAGTCGTCGGCGGAGCAGCCCGTCAATTTCTATGAGGAGATGATCTGGTGAACAGCAAACTACATGTAATATAAAAAACTTGAATCTTTCTACATGTATACAAGAAGAGAGAAAAGACTACAATAACGTTTACTTGACCCAAGAACCGCCCTCTATACCCACAAAATCCCTAATCCAAACAGTTCCTCTAGCCCACGATAAACATCCCAAGATATACTAATTAACAGTCCTCCGCTCCATCCTCGCCCCCGAAAGCGGATCTAGTTCCTTCCTGCGACCCACTCCCCGCTCCCCTCCTCCCCAGTCTTCGACTCCCACGCCACTTCTGCCTCGGCAGGGATCGGACTGAAGGCGTCAACCTCCTCGATCTCATCTTCATCTTCCTCTTCAATGATCTCGCCGCTCCGTCTTCCCGCCGCGGAAGCGCTTCGATGACTCCCGACGCTCTGATCCCGACTGCGGCTCTGGCCTCCAGAAACGGAGACGGCACGACTGCTTCCGGGGCTGTAGTTGCTGATTGTGGTCCCGAGGGTTAGGGCAGGGCCACGGAAGGGGGTCCGCCGGCGTTTGGCGAAGACTAAGGGTGTGCCGGGGGTGGGACCAAAGGCTTCGTTGTAGCTGTGTGCCGGTGCGTTGCGGACAAGACGGATGTTGGAGGGGAAGGAGCCGAAGGTTGGGGTTGCGGGGAGTACTTTGACGGAGGTGTGCGGCGAGTTGATACGGTGGTTGCCTGACAGTGATTTTGTAGAGTTGTGACGCACGGCTGAACTTGTGACAGAGTTTGTAGTCGAGGACGTAGAAGAAGCTTTGGAGTGAACGGGAGGTCGGTGCATGGAGCGGATGGAGGATACAGAAGATGACGTTGACTTGCGTCCTCGAAGTCCGGTGGAGGTACGTTTGTAAGATGCAGAACGGGGCGTTAGGGGTCCTGGAGAGAGCGATGAGCGAGGGTTATTGGCATTGATGCTAGGTGGAGTTGGGTAGTATGCTAGAGATTGACGCGTCGGTGTGAGGGTTGTGGGAGCGTTGCGGTAGGACGTTGCCATTGTAGGTGACCGACGAGGCTCGGGAGGACTTCTCTTCTCTTGTGGGACTTTCAGCGTAGACGTTTCGCTTTTCGCGGAAGGCGACTTGGCTCGTTTGGCAGACTCGACGAACCAATGTTTGATGTGCGCCAGCTGATTGATGAACCCGGACTGGTGCTTCTTGCCAGCACGCCTCTTGGGATATCCGTTAGCCTTGAGGAGGTCTGGGTTAGTAGGAGCCAACTTCAAGTTGCTACTTGGTCGCTGTGATTGCATGCTAGGCTCCTTCGGCGGAAGGGGTGGTCTTTGTCTGGACGAGCTAGAAGATCGTACAGGATCCTTTTCGATCGGTGGAGGCGGAGTCGGCGATCGTGGTGACTCGAGAGTAGCACCTTCTGGCAATTGAGGAAGCTCAGGTACTATGATCTGGGCTGTCGGATCCTCAGTTTGACTAGTATATAGCAATTTTCTTATAGGTAACCCACGAGTCGGTGTACTGCGACTATATTGCCTACCCCTTATCCGGCTAGGATCTGAAAGTGGAGGAGAAAGTTGCTCCTCATCGACCTCCTTGAGTGGACCTCCCATACGTTCACGACGACCACTAGCGGCACTGAGTCTTCGCAGAGCCTTCGCTTCGGCTTCCCTCTCTTTCCGCTTGCGTTCCCTCCTCTTCTCCTTTCGCTCCTCCTTCTCAACCGCAAGAGCCCACCAGCCCGCCAGTGGATCGCACCGCTGCGCAAGCACATTCTCTATGACCTTATCAATATCGACTCCGGCAGATCGCATTCTTTCCAAGGTTTCTTTCTCTATTCCAGTACTGAATGGCGCCGGCTGCGTGAGCTTGAGGATTACTTGTTGCTGTGGAGCATGTTCGGCAAGGAAAGGATTTGTAAGGATATCAGCCAGAGTAGGTCGTATCAGTGGCCGTTTCGATAGCATCGAGGCCACCAAGGCTTTGACATCTGCAGGCATGTCCTTTGGCCACTTGGGCTCCATCGAAAGAATCTTGTGCTTCGTGACCATGTCATCATCGTCATCGAAAGGAAGCTCGCCTGTCAGCAATGCATACAGTATGATGCCAAGACTCCAGACGTCGACCTTCTCGCCCGCATACTTTTCGCCCTTTAGCATCTCTGGAGCACTATAGCAGATAGTCCCACAGAACGTCTGCAAGTAGCTTGCCTTGCCCTCATATTCGCGAGTGAATCCAAAATCGACAAGCTTGACGTTCTCATTTTTGTCTAACAGTATATTCTCGAGCTTTAGATCACGGTGAACGCACGACAGCGTGTGTACGTAGGTAACCGCTCCGACCAATTGCGTAAATATTCTTTGTACCTTCTCGAGGGGTAGTCGGCCATGGTTTATGAGGTAGTTGTATAATTCGTCACCTGCTATCACTTAGATTTAAAGGACTAGTTCTCTGCTGTGGCATCGTACCGGGACAATATTCCAGGACCAGCCAAACTAGATTCTCGGTTACGATGACTTCGTAGAGTCGAGCGATGTGTGGATGTAGGAATTGTCTATGGTGGTGGATCTCGCGCGCAAGGTTCGAATCATCTTTCTGTGCCGACTTGAGCACGACCTAGCTCTTTTCAGTATATCTCTCTAGGCGAGTAAGACACGAGTATACCTTGGATCCATTGGTGAGCTTGTGCGTTGCGAGATAGACTTTGCCAAAGGATCCCTTGCCTATGAGGCGACCCAAGGTGTAGTTGCCGACCGTGCGTAGGTCTTTCGACGAGAACTCTCTGCAATCACAAGATCAGAAAACAGCGCAAGCAGCCAAATGCGGGTGGCCCACTCCAGCAGGTCATTGTAGAAGAGGGCGAGCTATTTTGAGTTTTGAGTCAGCGGAAGGTTACGCAAGGAAGATGGAAAAGAGAGATCTGGAATGATATTTAGGCGCTGCTAGTCCGTACTTTATTCTGCTGCGATTGTAACTCTGACTTGGAGCTGACAGCCGGCATATGTCAAGGTGGTCAAGTTTTATCCACAACCCCGTGAATGGGGCGATTGAACAATGCTTTGAAGAGAGGCGCGGACGTCATGCAGCTGTTGTAGCGACGAAAACAATACTCGACTCACGAGGTTCAAGAATAGAGCAGATGCTGGCGAATTGGGAGGACTGATCCTTTGGAGTGGCATTGTTGCGGTGCGGGTTGACAGGATTTGATGCGGGAAAATCCCTGGATCTGCGGCACACAGGCGAAGCCCTCCGGGCTCGCCAGGCATTCAACGCATTAATAAATTCCTACACGTAATTTGATAATGGCACTAGGCCTTACGCAATGCGTAGTTTGAAGAATATTGCTTCGTGTGTCTAGCTCGGGTAAAGAAATGCAGAAGTCCCGGTTTTCCCCAATGCCTAAAACATGCTTCATCCTGCCAGATTGCCCAGCAAGTGCCTTTTGTAAGCGCGAGAACCACTAAGGTGGAAACGCAGTGGTAAAGAGTCGAACGGTCGGACCAGTTGTACATAGCCTAAGGCGGAGCCCAGGTACCTCCACGAAATGAGAGGTCCATCTAACTTCCGCCCCCCGCGAGATGGTATGTTGCCGGCGATGCGTTGTGCATCCTGTGTCCGAAAGCATCTCTCTCGGCTTGTCTGGTGAGGCATGGGAGACTGATCGAAATCAAATACAGCATGAGGATAGCTCATTCATGTAGCCTGGTCAGGGTCAAAGCAACTCCTGTTGGAACCTCCTTCACATGAAATCTTCGTCACTGCTTTGGTCAGCTTGGTAGAGCAAGACTTGGGAGAAGTGAGGCACGGACTCAGCTTCATCGTATGCCGTTGTATCCGCGCGGGAACTCGCATCTCTGCTAGCCACAAGGCTTGTCTTGCTCTTCGCAGCCTTCGACTTCTTCCCTCCCTTCTCCGCAGCCTTCTCCTCCTTCATCTTTTCATTCGACAAGGTCGTGAGACCACTCGCGATCTTCTTGATCTGCTCGCTAGGCAGGTCCTTGACCAGCTGCCTTGTGAACTCTGGTAAGAACAGGGTATACTGTGCCTTCTTTGAATTAGACGTTAAGATAGGCACAAGTGTTTCCCTCAGCTTGAGGAATTGATCTTTGGTCATTGGGTTGAAGAGCGGGAATGACGAGAGATCGACTGCTTTATTCGGGTCTTTTGGATCTGCAACAACCACAGGCTTCGCAGACCGATTCTTACTGATCCCAACGTTGTCGAACAGGTCCTCGGCATGGCTTAGGTCCGCCGCCTGTTCAGTCTTCCGTAATCGTTCGCGCTTTTCGGCTTCGTCCTCTTCTTCGCTGCTTGACTCTTCCTCCTCCTCCATTTTCCGCCGCAAGTGCTCCGTTCTCTTTTCTTCTACCCTCTGCGACTTCGACTTCTTGTTGGCAGCGGCTTCGGCCTCCACTTTCGCTTTAGCCTCAGCGACTTTTTTGGCTTTTTCTCGCTCCACGTCGGAATCTTCAGCGGCATCCCAGGAATCGACGACCTATGTCTCGTTAGTACCCTGCTTCTGACCGATATTGCGATCCGCTTACATCACTGTCGTCTTCCTCGTCCTCAAACTTGTGCCTTCGGGCGATGGTGGGACCAGTGGGTGAAGACTCAGGTGTGCTACTGTCATCGTCGTCCTCGTCCTCGTCTATATGTAGAGAACTTTGTCAGATGATCAAAACCGTTGAACAATTGCCTCGCGGCGCCGCCTTTAGTAGCGGGGGAGGACGTACAATCTCTCCTTGGCGGCGCCATGATGGGTTTTAGTAGCTGTGTGTTCGTGAAAAACGGTAGGGTCAGCGTCGCTGTCGCAATATCTAAGAGGTTGCAGAACCGTCTCTCGTGGAAGAACTTTGTGTGTGGAACGAAGTGACGCCCGCATATGTAAATGGAGCGCAATTGGAGCAATTGCGCTAAACTTGCCGCATTTAGCGCATTTTGAGGCCGACTATGTCCGAGGTGTTCCTATTGCCGCTTTCGATATTCGAAGTGATGAGGACAACAGAAATCTACATGAGGATCTTTCCATGTCCATTCACTCAAAAAGAATTCTCGTGGATGTACAACTTTTGATTCATCATGCTAAGTAATCAACGCTTGGCTCATCCCTAGTATTGCTAATGCCTTCTCCCCAGTCATCCATCACAAGCGCTGCCGTGATCTTTTCAGAGATCGACTGCCTTACGGAAGTTGTTGCCTACAAAGATAGCCTTGTCTCCAAGTTCCTCCTCGATGCGCAGGATCTGGTTCAACTTGGCCTTTAAGATATCAGTATAGATAATGGAGTCCGTTGAGGAAAGAATGTCATACCAAACGTTCCGAGCGGGCAGGAGCCCCTGTCTTGATCTGCCCACAGCGCAGACCGACAACGATGTCGGCAATGGTGACGTCCTCTGTTTCTCCCGAGCGATGAGACACCATAACACCTGTGTATTGTCAGTCAATCACCCAGGTAGACTCAAGGAGAGCTGAATAGCGAAGCAACTCAAGTATCCATATTGGAATCCCGGTCACATGATGTCTCCCCCAAGGAAAGTTTAAACATACCCCAACCTGCCGCGAAGGCATCCTTGGCGGCTTGAATCGATTCCGTCAGGGTACCAATCTGGTTGACCTTGAGTAGTAAGGCGTTGCAAGACTTTAATTCGATGGCTTTCTTGATGAATTCGGGATCTGCCGAATTCAGTCAGCCTTTAGTAGCGTTTACGTGCAAGCAATCTCCATACTCGTGACGGTCAGATCATCTCTTGAGGAACACTCTACGTCAGCCATGTTCCCCTCAATTGCACTTGCCAGCAACTTACCCAACGATCTGCAAGTCCGACGACTTGTAGAAGTAGCTCCAGGCTTCCCAATCGTTTTCACCGAATGGATCCTCAATGCTAACGATTGGATACTTGCTGATGAGTTGCTTGTACAAGTCCGCAAGCTGCTCGTAGGTAAGCCATTTGCTTTGGTCGCTATCTGGATTCTTGAAATCAAGATCGTATTTGCGTGCATCCTCTTTGTAAAACTCGCTAGACGCGACGTCCATGGCAATATTGACTTTTCCGGTATATCCGGCTTTCTCGATGGCCTCGACGATGAGATCCAAAGCCTCTTCTGCACTCTGGATATCTGGCGCAACACCTCCCTCGTCACCTACATTTCCAGCTGATTGACCATACTTCTTCTTGGCAAGCGATTTGAGCTGCTGATAGACTTCGCTGCCTTGACGCAGAGCCTCGGAGAAAGACGGAGCATTGCTATAAGAATCAGCCAAGAATGGTGACTTAAGCCGTGGTGGAATTGTCCTACCTAGGTACGATCATGAATTCTTGGAACGCAAGGCGGCCACCAGCGTGGGACCCACCATTGAGAACGTTCTGGAAAGGAATTGGCAGGACGTATGGCTTCTTCGTCCCTGCAAGGTCGGACACATGCACATAGAGTGGTACTTTCTAAGTGATCTCAGAGTTGTTCGTTTGTGGCAGTTGAAGACGACTCACCTTCTCGGCAGCACCAGCCTTAGCGATGCCCAAGCTCACGCCAAGAATGGCATTGGCACCCAAGTTCGTCTTATTCTTGGTGTTGTCCAGCTTGATGAGGAAGTCATCGACGGCCTTCTGGTCTTTCACATCCAGATTGGCATCGATCACCTTCGGTGCGATGATCTTGTTGACGTTCTCGACGGCCTTCAGGACACCTTTGCCGCCCCACTTGGACTTGTCGCCATCTCGTAGCTCGTGGGCCTCGTGCTGCCCGGTCGAAGCTCCGGAAGGGACAATGGCTCGGTGCAGGCCGGTCTCGGTGACGACGTCTACCTCGACGGTGGGATTACCGCGGGAGTCGTAGACGTAGCGGGCATGGATCTTTGAGATAGTCATTTTGGGTGATCAAAGACAACAATGATGTGCAAGGAAAGAAGAATTCTATGTTGCTGGGCGTTGCTTTTTCTACATGCAGACTAGAGCAAAGTTGCTGCAGCTTGGTGGGGCAAGTACCATGGGACGAGGGGCAGCTCTTATCTCTTCATCTTATCTGATCGGCCTTGCTTTGACCGAAGCTCAAGTGATCCGGACTAAAGGCGTGTCCCTTACAAACAGCAGCTTTGGTTATAAGAGATCATTGCTATGGATTGAGGCATGCTTAGTTCTAATCGTCCCACAGTAATAATGCCGTCCAACTGTCCAGACGAACATCAGGCAACATGACCCTTTTTGTGTCACAGCATTAAAAGCCAGTTGAACTGGCTGAGATATTTAGGGAGTCGATGATATATACTAATTAGGCACCCGTGTAGTAACCATGTATGCACCTCAGAGAAGTAGAAGAGAGCTTCCGCACTCGCAAAACCGCCGCAAAGGATGCTCGATATGGGGAATCTCTAGAATTGCTCGCTCCCACAATGCTAACGCCAATATATTGCAAATGCTCTAGACGCGGCCGCAACCAATAGCATATTTTTGCAAGCAATGACGCTGAAGATGTAAAACTCAAGCGGCCACAGTCTCGAGCTTCTTGCCCTTCACGGATTTCCACTCAATGCCTAGGGCGCCGAAGATCGATAGACATGCCAATGCCACAGCGACGTAGTATGTTTGATCAAGCGCATCGTTATATGACGACAAGACGCCGGGAAGGAGGGATGGATCCTGCGCGGCAACCGCCTTGCTAAGCTGCGTGGCCCCGGTTTTGAGCACGATGGCCGGGTCAAGGGTAGGAACAGTCCGAACTAGGTTTGATGCCAGGCGGTTGGTGAAGACGTTTTGCGCCACCGAGATGAACAGGGCCCCTCCGAAGGTTTGGGCAAAAATGAGCATAGAAGTGCCTGTCGGGACATCCTTCAGCTTTAGAACGGTCTGAGCCGCTATCAGAGCTTGTTGCATGCCAATTCCAACACCAAATCCATAGACGATTTGATACCCAAGCCAATGTCCAATTGGGGAATCAACTTTGAAGGTAGCAATTAAGCCCGCACCGATGGACATGAAGACCGATGAAGCGATCATGAACGGTGTATAGTAGCCAAGGGCGGTCACCGCGCCTCCGGCTGCGATCGAGAAAAGGACTAGACTGAGGATCATTGGGAGATTGCGGATTCCTGACTCTGTGGCGCTTGTGCCTTTGATTGCCTGGAACCAGATCGGGACGTAGTAAATCATGACGAAGAATGATCCACCCAGGGCGCCAACATACCAGAAGGCAAAACCTACAGTTCGCTGTTTCAGGATCCTGGGGGGAATAGTGGCGTTTTCTTGCTGCCAGACTTGAATCAGGCCAAACGCGATGGCGAGAATGCCAGCGACTACAAAGAGGGCGATGATCCTTCCATTGCTCCAGTGATATTTCGTGCCGCCCCATTGCAGCGCGAGAAGGAGACAGATAACACATGGCATAAAGACCGCAGTACCAAAAGGGTCGAATTGCTTGAAGCGTGCCTTGAACCCAATGGATTCCTCTCTGTGCCGAACGGGAGAAGTGAAGAAAGCGGCTATTCCAGCGATGGTGACGGCACCTATTGGAAGATTGATGTAGAAACACCATCTCCAACTGACGTGATCTGTGAAGGCGCCCCCCATTAAAGGTCCAGCCACCGAGGCAATGCCATACATAGCTCCAATGATGCCAGTGTAGATCGGTCGCTTAATCAACGGTACGGTATATGCAACGATAACAAGGGCTCCAGAGAATATTCCGGCCGATCCGATGCCAGCAACCGCACGGCCGATGATAAGAGCAACAGACGTTGGCGCAAGGGCGCAAATCAGAGACCCGACTTCGAATATGGCAATGGCGCTTAGGTATACCCATTTAATGCTGAAGAAGGAGTAGAATTTGCCGAAGAGTAGCTGAAAGGCACAAGTGGTGAGGAAATAAGCTAGAGGGAGTCAGCAATGGCTTGCAACTTAGAGCCAGGCCAGAGGGTAGTATACCGGAACCGTACCATCCAACATCTTCGAGCGCCTTAAAATGGTCGGTTATCTTGGGTATTGCAGTCGCAATGATAGTGTTGTCCTGTCTCTAGTTAGTACTGAAATGTGCGGACGAGATCATGGTCTACGCGTACTAAAGCCATCAAGAAAACGGAGAGACAGAGCGAAGCGGTGATTATGCCCAACTTGGCCCCTTTCGGATACTCCTGCTCATCGTCGAGCTTGTCCAGAGCCTCGGCCTCTTCTAAGGGGGTCGCCTCCACGACCTTTTCTTCTCCATAATATGAATCGACGTTGCGAGGTGACGGGCTCCGAGATGAATTCCGGGGGAGATCTTTTTCAAGCTGGGAAGTTGATGTATTCTCGCTGGCAGTGGGCTTAGGGACGTTGTTGCTATCGCTTGTGGCGGTTGAGGCCTTGGAATTGGAGAAAGGGAGTTTCATGATGAACTATGATAGGCAAAGGAGTGAAGGCAAAAGTGAAAGCTGCTATGGCAGAATCCAGTGCTTGACTATGGTGAGTCTAACGAGTGGAAGGAAGGGCGAACAGTATGTACATAGGCGTGAGTTTATATTCTTTGTTCTCGGGGCAAAAGGAGTGGATGTTACATGCAACCGTCAAAAGGCTTTTATCTATAGTCTGTAGGCGCCCACATTTGGCCATTGGAAAATATGTCAGAGTCATTTCGGCATAAACGTCCTTCCGTGTCACGCTAGTGCCCGGGATTTGAGATCTCGACCGATCCGAGCGTGCGACAAACGTGCGCGCGGGGGTGAGTCCGATCCGGTCAGTAAGGCTACTTTACTAGTACGCTTGGCCCATCGAACACCAGATCCTCTCCGAACCCATATACATAGTATCCACCATGTCCTCAAATTTAGCACCTCATGAATTCTACTGCTTTGGGGGCCACATGATAGAGCAGAAACTACGGTTGGGAAGGTCAGGAAACGGTCTGTACCGGGTACAAAACATTAAGTCCACTAGCGTCTCCCAGATCTGTGAACCCCTGTTGCTCCTTCCCGATTGTTCGTCGGCAATTGCTTCCTACCTTTTCCGGGCGGCCTGCGCAAACAAGGCTCCCAAGGCAACCACTTTTGCAAGTCATCAACAAAGATTCTGCAGAAGACTAAATCAGGTACCCCGTCGAGCCCGTACATCAAAGTAATGTAACGACTACTTCACGAGGCCAGCGCGCTGAACGTCGCCCTCTCGAGCCAATCACTCAAGGCACCTTTGCCAAGCGGTTGAGAGCAATACACCTTGCACACTCGCACTGTACCATGGCGACGCTCCCTGAATCGATCATTGTCCGATAGCTCAATATCGTATCATACTCGTTTGTGGTAATGAACAGAGGTGGATGCTTTACACAGTGAGGTAGTGTCAAAGGTCTCATTGAGGGTGTTCCGGTCAAGATGCAAATATACGTCTACTTGCTCCAACTTAGCCCATGTCGACCATTGCCCTGTGTCAGATGCGTCCATCCCCTGGTAACTTACCCCTGGACAAAGACACAGTGATTCGTGAGATAGCCGCTTCCTAAAGTAGGCATGCATGTAGTGAGCCCTTCAAATGCGGGAGCTTAAGCTTATCTGCAGTCAGGACGGCAAACAACATCGACGAAGCAAGACAATCTGTTGTACTTCAAGTGCATGCATAATAGTACTACCTTGTAATAAGTCAATCAATTCTCTCATCTGTTGTTCATTTTTCCTCTACTGTCCATGCATCGGAGATAGCGGCCTTTGGATTCCTTCAAAGCCGATCATCTTCAGGCACCAACTGAACAATGCGTTCCTGTTCGCATGTTAATCTTCACCCCAACTACATGTACTTTACTCTGTCGACAACACTATCGATCCTCATATATTATTGAAACGAACCATCTAGCTTATATCAATCTAATACGATGGCCACCCGCGAAGGACCCCCAGCTCTGCTCGAAAAACCTCAGGAGCATATCAACTTTGTCCCGGCTAAAGAGGGAGAAATCATCAAACTTGGGCCGCTCACTCTTCGAGTCATGGAGGATGGGTCACATACAGGTACTAATCTCACATCCTCTTATGCTTTCGTACAATTTCTTTCATCCTTTCCTTAGCCGCTTATCATTTTCCCAGACAATCGCCTCGGAGCCGTTGAGCTCATCATCCCACCTAACACTTCCGGCCCTCCTGCGCATTGGCACGAGATGCACGATGAAACCTTCCTCGTGACCAAAGGAACCGTGCGCTTCCATACCACTGGCCTCAAGGAACCCCAGCCCGATGTTGACGCTAAAACAGGCGACTACGTAACTGTCCCTGTGCGAGCACCGCATACGTTCTCGAATCCTTTCGACGAAGAGGCCAGGTTCTTCAATACCGTCACGCCCGCTTTCTATGTCAACTATTTCAAGCTGATGGCGAAGATGGTGGAGGAGCATGGAAAGTTCACGCCTGAGATCAACAAGGCCGCCATGAGCGCCTTCGCGACGATCCCCGTGGACAAGTAGCATCAGGGAAGCTGGGCAGTCACCGTCTCTCCTTGAGGGTAATCCAGATCTTTTTTCTTTCGCTTGATGGACGTGCCACATCGATGATGTTGTGCTACTTAGTTCGATAGAGACTATGCGCTGATTGCGAGCTGGATTGCCAGGAGCTCTGAGGTTGGCGGAAACACATAGCATCTGCTCTGCTCCAAGGAACTAGAAAGTATGATCACGATCGTTCCGCTCCTCCTGTCAAGACTGCTTTCTACGTGTGCTGCGCGCTATCAAGTTGTCGTAATTCCGCCCAAGATTCCAATAACTCCCATCTTCGTCAGACATGATTGCTAGCCAGTAGGAGCCACATCGTTTGATGTCCAGCATGAGAAAGTCAGACTTCCTCGCGTCTCTATGTTCTCATCCGGAATACCATACATGGCCGCTTAAGTATCCCTGCACTGCGTTTGTAGTCTGATGGCCAGCTCAACAAAGGGATTGGAGATGTTGTCACGCACAATAAACCACTCTTCGCACTTTGGACTGGCACAGAGGACGGTCAGTGGATTCTGAGCCGTTTGGGGTCTGCAGTACGTTTTCACATCAAATTTGTCGTTGGTCAACGAGAACCGGATAATCTTCGACGGCATCTCGAAGCGTCATGCGTTAATTGGCCCGATGATTTCGAAGTCCAGACTTCATCTTGTGGCATTCGGCATTCAAGGGCTTGATAACTTGCCCTCGGTCCACTCTTCTTTATTTTGGCATCCAACTGGAGTATAGCCGTAAACTCCTCCGCTACGTGGTCATCAACAATCTCGGACGCGAAGAAGCTGGGCACCTTAGGTTGCAATACTCTCTTGACCGTGAATGGCTCGCATGGATAACAGATGCCAAGACTCGGGCTGAGGGGGAAGGATCAACAACGTTGAAACGGTGCGATGCCTAATTATACTACTACTAAGTACTAAGGTATTCCCAATCCACTTCTTTCAGGAAGCTTGTGAGAAGTGTACTGCGCCCTGTCGGCTATCCTATTGAAAATGCGCTTGCTCCCGCCACGATGGATCGTGGAGGATCATTGAAAGTCAGCCCACACGCAGCCGCAAACATGTCCTCACCTCCAAAACTCTTTGGCCGCCCAGGTGTCCATAATTCCCCAGAAGATCTCCAAGCTCCGCCAGACGCTGGTAGCGATGTCTGGCACCCCGATACCTTCCAAAGCGCCAGATGGACCGTTCTTTGTGGACACAGCATCGTGTCAATGCGCTATACAGCCCACGCGCCAGATCGAAGTCCACAACTCCCAGCCGCATGAAGCTTGGCGATGCATTGGACATGGCAATGATGATGTTTACGTAGGCGACAATGGCAAATGGTTCTTTCCTGTCAAACCCGTTTCAGAAGGCTCCAAGGACACTTCCGAACCAGTATATTGGGCGGACAATCCTCCTAACAGTAAGGCACCGTATGTCGTCGACAACAGCACGAATGTCCTTCGATTCCAACCCCTTGATGCTGGCGATGGTTCCAAGCTTTCCTTGGTCGACAACGCCTGCACTGGGGAAAACAGCACTGAGCAGTCCGCCAAGTACTACGCCTCAGCGAAGGAGGTTCAAGCAGGCAGACCACCTTCCTCCGCAGCCTTGTGTTATCCTGGGACGCAACCGGTCACTCTCGGAAACGCAAGCTTCTGGAACGATCATGGTTGCAATCTGGGCTTCTTGTGTAAGTTTTTGGTGGAATGGTGATGTTGCACCCGCACTCTAACATCAACTCTTCAAGGCCAGAACAACACGGTCATCAGGCTACCGCAATGGTGCCCACCTTACTCTGCTTGCAACAGTGCTAGGCTATCTGGGGGAACCTGTCCTTTTCCAATGGGGCCACTTGAACCTATCGTTTGTAAAGAGGGCAATTACTGTCCAAAAGGCGGAGTCACGTCCATCGTCTGTCCTGCTGCCCATTACTGCTCCAGAGGGGCATACGAGCCAACAAAATGCACCGTTGGTGCACGCTGCCCAGAGGGTAGCTATTACAATATGACTTATCTACCCCTGGGTTTCCTCATAGCGCTTGATTTAGTTCTGATAGTCTGGACACTCGGTGCAAAGTTTCGAGAACGGCTCAAGAGAAAACCTCGAGCGGCGTTCAAAGAACCAAAATCCTTGTTAAGACGAGCCGTCACCTTAGTTGATATGGAGCAGTATGGACAGCAATATCAACCTTTAGAAGACGATGATTGTGGCGTAAGCTCAAGGATTGTTACCGTACAACGGTCAGATACTGGTTTTGGTGGAGCCGCACCTTATGCATTTGACGAAGTGGAGCCTATCACTGCTAAGCCAAGATCCGATTTGCAATTGTTCATTCAGTCAATGTCGCGGTGTATTGGTGCGACAAGCTTCGGCTTATCGTTTGAATTTATCGACCTGGCGTTCCTCCCGAACAAGGCTAGCAGGCCAATCCTGTCTGAAGTCACTGGCAATATCAATCGCGGAACACTCTCGGGGGTCATGGGAGCTTCTGGGGCAGGAAAGAGTACCTTACCCCTCCCCTGCCTGAAGGGCCCATGATGTTCATTTGCAGTACTGATGATCTGCAGCCACTTTCGTTAATGTATTGATGGGCAAGACAGCGCATACGGGAGGCACCACTAAGATCAATGGGGTACCTGGAAATATATCTAAGTAGCTAAGCCAATTCCGGAGGACACTTAAGAAAGGGCACTGCTGATTGCTGGAATCAAGGTACAAGAAGATCATTGGTTATGTACCTCAAGATGACATTGTTCTTCCTGAGCTCACGGTCCGGGAGAACATCCTGCACAGTGCGCGCATCCGACTTCCTTCCAATTGGTCGGACGCAGAAGTTCAGCGTCACGTCGATATCTTATTATCATGTCTTCAGCTTGCACACGTCAAAGACTCTTTGGTAGGAAGCGCTGCAGTACCAGTGATCTCCGGGGGACAGAGAAAGCGTGTTAGTATCGGGATGGAATTGGCGGCCCTTCCAATGGTAAGCAAGTTCTTGAAAAGCTCTTATCCCATGCCCTGGCATGGTCAAAGGTCAGGGCCCAATCGCGTCAACATTCAACATTCAACATGGTGCTTTCCGCCATCGCTCCTTCTGGATCCCTTGGCCGTGCAAGTGAAATACTTCGGCGATTTGTTTCTTTAGCTACGGACCTTCACTGGTCGAACTGCCCGTCACCACCTCGTTGTTTAAATCATCCTTTCTGAGGCTTTCTGAGGGCTGCGACAAGCTTGGACCGTGCCTTAGCAACATCCGCTCCAAGCTCATGCCTCATACTTCCATCCACTGGTTTTAAGAGCAAAAGCTGACTTCGAGAACCACTAGGCGCTGTTCTTGGACGAACCAACTTCTGGCCTGGACGCAACATCGGCCTCTTCAATCATGAGGACACTAAAGGAACTTTCTCGGCTGGGCATTACCATCGTCACCATCATCCACCAGCCACGGCAGGAAATATTCGAGTCTCTGGATAACCTGCTCCTGTTCGGTGCAGGTCGAATGATCTTTCAAGGTCCTGAAAGCGACGTCCAGGGATACTTTGAGAACGTGGGATTCAAATTCCCAGAACACGCTAATCCTGCAGACGTGGTAATGGACATTATTGCCGGCCAAGGTCAGCTATATAAGCCAGTCGGCGAGACCGGTCTACCGGCTCTGATCGAGCACTGGAAAAACTACCAATACAGCCTTCAAAAACACGCCAGTGTATTATCCGTATCACAGCAGGAAACCCAGGCGTTGCGAAGCTCCATCAAGATGCGTGGCGCGCCTTGGTGGCGCCAGACCTACTTCTGCTTCCTCCGATCCATCACCCAGCAGATCCGCCTGAAGAGCAGCTTCTTCAGCGAACTCGGCGTCGGCGCCCTCGCGGGCTTCCTCATCGGCCTCGCCCAGCTCAACTCGCACGGCATCAATTTCCAAGGCCTCTTCCACTTCCCCTACGAAGTCCTCTCCTCCTCCCTCAACTACGCCGCCGTCCCGCAAATGGCCCTCCTCGTCGGGCTCTCCATCGGTCTCACCGCCTCCTCGCCGGGCGTCAAGATCTTTGGCGAGGAGAAGCTCGTCTACTGGCGCGAAGCCGCCGCAGGCCACCACCGGCTCGCCTACCACGTCGGCAAAGTCGCCTCCACCCTCCCGCGCATGGCTCTCGCGAACCTGCACTTCACCACGGTCTTCCTCCTGCTCGCCACGCCGCGCATCCCCTTCCCCGACGCCTTCGTCGCCAACCTCCTCTACTTCTGGTGCATCTACGGCCTCGCGTCCTGCATCTCCATGCTCACCCGCCGCGAGGACGGGCCCTTGCTCGCCGTCATGACCTCCCTCATCGTCGGCGTCCTCAACGGCCTGAGTCCCTCGCTCGCACAGGTACGCGTCTGGCACATGCAGTGGCTGTGGCGCGCTTCGCCGGGGACGTGGCTCGCGGAGCTGTATTTCGATCAGAATGTCCGCCCGCTCGCGTATCTGTATCATGTGGATCATGCGGCGGGGAACCTGGGCTATCGGCTTGGGCATTTCCAGAGGGATTTGTATATGCTGTTTGTGCTGGGGCTGGTGTACCGTGTGGTGGCGTTTGTGTTGATGGTTGTGTGCAATCGGCATCGGCAGAAGTAGCTCGTTTGGCTTGCTTGATAGCGATTTCACGTTGGCATGGCGTTTGGGGGCTGTTGGAGCTGCTAGATGGGATGAGCGTCCCGGCTTGATTCTCAACTTTCTCAGGATTTGGATACGGAAGGCTGCATATTTCTGATCGGGTTCATCTCCGAGTAAGGTAAACCGACAGGTAGACCTTGATAATGAACCATGTACATTGAGCTCAGATGCAAGATGGGGCATATTCGTTGTACCGTCTAATTGAATGCGTAATAATACGTGTAGACTAGGCACGCTATCCGAGAAGTGAATACCCTGGGACGTATTATCCCTACGTCATAAACCCCTTTCGCCCATCTATGTCTTGGTCCTACTCTTGCATCTATCCAATCCCCTGCCCCCACCCTCCTCCTTACAGAGTCAAAACCTCCCTTGCCTCCCCCGAATGCAAGATGAGGCAATTCGGTTCTAGTGTCCAATTGAACGCGTAATGTTATATGGAGACGGAACCCGCTATTCGAAGAATGAAAACCTAGGGAGACGTATTATCCCCATGCCTTACCCCCCTTTCGGCCATCTATTCCTCCTCGTATCCCCTCCCCCTCCCTCTCCCCCTACCTCCCCACCATCTCCACCCCCCTCTCCCCCATCCTCCTCCTCACAACCTCATATACCTCTGCCGGGCCCCCTGTCGCATCGACCCTCACCACCTTCCCCCCCTTCTCAAAGTACTCCACGACCGGCATACTGGTCTCCTCAAACGTGCGGAAGCGCTTGGCGATGCTCTCGGCGTTGTCGTCGCTGCGCCCGGACGTCTTGCCGCGGTTGAGGAGGCGCTCCTGCATTACGGAGGGGGGGCAGTCGAAGAAGAGCGTGAACTGTGAGGGGCAGACTGAGGATTCGAAATGCAGGGCTTGGTCCATTTTGCGGGGGAAGCCTGCGGGAGGGGGGGGGGTGTCAGTGAGGGGTTGTGGGCTTGAGGGCCAGCGGTAAGGAGGGACAAACCGTCGATCAAAAATTTGGCGGCATCCTCCTTCGGGACCTCCCCCTTCTGAGCTTCTCGCTTCTTTCCTCGTTTCTCGAGCTCGGCGCTCATGGCGTTTTCGAGCAGCTGCACGGTTACCTCCATGGGTACTATTTTGCCGTTGGCGATGTTCTCCTTGATCAGGCTTCCGAATTCGCTATCCGGACGGTCTTGCTCCGCGCGGAGGAGGTCGCCGGCCGAGAGATGCTTGAAGCCGTAGTCCCGCACTAGATTCGCGCATTGCGTGCCCTTGCCTGCGCCGGGGCCGCCGAGGACGTAGACGACGTGGACGGATTCCGGGGAGAATGTGGGGGTTGGCTTGGGAGGAGCGGAGAGACGCTCTTTGTGGGGTGGTGAGGGGAGGGAGGGCATGGTTGTTGTGGAAGGAGAGGTTGGCAGTCGTTGGAGCCTATTGCCCGTTGGGGCTGAGGTTGCGGGGGCGTTTCTGTGAAGAGTTGTTTTCGGTGCCGACGCGGGATTTGACCATGAAGACGTAAGTGCCTGAGCCGAGAGCGAGGATTGCTACGAAGGGCCAGATCTTGAGGGGTTGGGTGCGTTGTGGGCCGCCGGCTATGGTTCGGTGGAGTGGGTGGAGGGATAGGGTGGGGCGGAGGGTTGGGCGGCTGCTTGGAGAGAAGATTAATCTCAGAGGGAGAGATGGAAGTCGCGAGGACATAGATTTGTGAGTAACGGTGGTACAAGGCGTCGATCTGAAGTGATAGAGAGGAAGTGCTTGCGTGATGGGACAGCATCATCAGTCAATCATGTGTTGATTGGTTCACTCGGGAGGTCTTCGTTTTTCGAGGTTTTCCCGTCACGGTTGTCGAGTCTCCACCCGAATAGATAGACCAATTTCCTCCCCCCTTCCCCATCCCATCGCCACCCAGCCTGTTCCTACGTGTAAAAGCTTCACAGTCTACACCATATCAGCTGCTATTAATATTGACCGCCTGCCGTCAGCTTGTTTTTGATCTCTTTCCATGACTATCCTGTCTCAGGATCATACGGTATAAAAATCACAGGACCCTCCCTTTCTGGCAACAGTCGTTACGCGCTTATGTAGAAATGGTGACGCTCATAGATCGATGCTCTTACGGAGCCTTCGAACCCAATTCTAGTAGGAAAGTAGAAGTTCAAAATGCAGTCAATGCTGGTAAATGTGCACGATCGTTGCCAGATGTTGGAGAACAAAGTAGTCGCTCCAAGACTCATTGACTAGGGAATGCCTATGGCCAAATCGCCTAATGTCCTCCAGATCGGGGCAGTGTGACTGCTCCTCGCCCAGGGGCTGGAATGCTGCCAGTATACTTGTCATTGAAGTGCTTTTCATCGCTTTGCCAAAGACCAGAATAATTGAGAGATGCATAACTAGACTAAGTAGCACTTTCCTTCGTCACTACCTTACTTAAAGACCCACATGGATTCAAAGCCTCGGATACCTTTAAGAGTGCTTCAATCTGTGCAACCTGTGTTCTCACTGAGTACATAGTTGGTATGGTCCGTCATCTACAGTTCCTTCCTGCTCTACTCCTTTTGTTAGTGTGACGACGATGTGAATGGGATCTGTCACGTGGACCTTGTTGTCTCGATCCTAGATGGCATTGTTGCCTGCTCCATCATGCTCCATTTATTACTTTACCTTTCTGGCTGCCGTGGCTTGGTACTTTATTCGAGATATGCAGGGTCTCATTCACCTTGGAAAGCTTCAACCAATCTTCACTTTTGCTATTCTTGGTATCGATGCATTAGAGACAATAGCAGAAAATTTCGAACCTAGTCAATTGGCTGATTCACAGCTTTGCTAGCTCTGAAGCCGGTTCTCGCACGATTACACATTCACCTCACGAGCCATTTTCCTCCCACGGCGAGCAACCGAAAAATTCTCTCTTCACAATCCCTTTTCTAATTTGAATAAACTCACAATCCATCACTGCTCTGCGAGCATCTTCTTGAATACATCAACCGAAACCATCGACAATCCGATTCTCAATTACCAGCAAGACCTTCGTGCCTGTTCTCCTCAACAAGCGCTTTCAAGCACTCCGCCAAATCGGACAATCGAAGAACTATCTGCTTTCGATATGGCGAAGAATAAAGGTCAGACGAAGTCTTTATTTCCGAGGAAGGCGCAACTCGCCAAGCTGGTGAAGCAGGCAACGTTCGCGCCAGATGTGAACGAGCGCAAGCAGCATATTCCCCGTCCACTCAAGCAATCGGTCAAGGTGCCGAGCTATGCATTGGAGGACCCCTTCACACGAGATGCAGCTCTCCCAATCGACGTGCCAGGCACCCTTGCAAAGATTTCTGTACGCCTTCCGGTCCAGGAGACACGCAAACCAAAGCCAGCCGTGCCAGCGAAGCCGTTTCCCTTCTTGAGACTCCCACAGGAGTTGCAGGATCAGATCTTCGGGTCTTACTTCGATCATCCGTTGACCTTTCACGTCAAGTTCGTTTCGCAGAAATCGAAAGCGCTCATCTACACCCTCCCGAACCAGCCAGACGAGGCTCAACCAAAGATCAAACCAGCAGCATGGCGTCGTCGTCGACAGCTCGATTATCCTCGACGTATCAGATCCAATGAAACCGATCTTCCGACTTACTCCATCCCAACAGGGTTCGCTGCTCTGCTCCACGTCCACCCACGCATCGCCGCGGGCGCCGCCAAGTTCTTCTACCGCCTTCATATCTTTCGCTTTACAGGCATGCGTGCTCTCCAAACTTTCATGGATATGATCGCTCCATCCTCGAAAGAAGTCATCAGAAATTTGGAGATCAACCACTACACTGCTGGTTGCGGATGGACCGATTACCGCATCTGGAAAGCCAAATACGACAATTACTACGAGAAGACTCTGTGGCGCGTCGGCTGCGAAATGATCGGCCTTCGGACTCTAACAATGAACGTTCGGGTCAACGACATCCCTCTAGACTTTGGCCCCCATGTCCCCTGGCGTGAACCCTTCGAGGCATTTTGGGATATGAATCTCAGCTGCGTCAAGATCACGGTCGACACGTTGTTGAAAGAACACAAAGATGCTATGGAGGTTGAGAGCTATCTGATTGAGCAGGAGCTGCTGGGAGAGCAATATCGCGATGGGTGCGATGCGGTGGAGCGCCGCTCGGATGAGGTGGTGCCGGATAAGTTGTTGTCTGTGGCGAAGAGGAGCCCTATCAAGATTCTCAATATTACCATTCCCGGATACCCACGTCGCTCTTGAAACGAGTGGGGTCGAATGGGGAGGGACAGTCCTATGGAAGATACTGGGCGTTGAGCTGGTGTCGTTTTGGCGGAGGACGTGGTCCGTTGTCGAATGGTAGTGAGGTGGTGATCAAGAAGTGGTATTTGGAAAAACAGGACTGGATATGGAGAAAGAAGAAACCTACCAGATTGGACATGAAGACATGCTGGTAGCTGATGGTACATGGATCAAGATGGGCTAACTTTGAATTCTCCCTGGTTGATCAACACCAAGGTACCACCACAGCCTTCAACTCCTCGAACAGCTTCCTTCCATTCACTGGACTCAGCATTTCACCAAAAGCATTCCTACACAGCATCTTTATCCCCTCGACTCACCCCCTCGACACGGCTTTCCTAGCAAGTATCTTACCCAGCACCAACAACATCCCACCAACATCTCAGCAACACCAGCACAGTACATCTCTACTCTCCATCAATTTTAGCTTGGAAAACGATAGAAGGGCGGGCCTGCCAAAGGCACATCTTGAGACCAACATTCTTAGAGCTACGCCTACATTTAGCGATAGCAACGCATCTACTAGACCCTATTCTCTATTGATCGTATGATTGTCGTGAACAGATCGACTCCACAAATACACAATCGAAGTCTTGCCTCCTCCCCCTATTCATGCCCTCGTAGCTATTGATAAGATACCACCCTACTCTCACCTCCACCATAATTTATCTGATTCCATCTCTCGACGCGCTTGTTCGCTGCCACGTATTCAAAACCAACGTGACTCCCTACATTGAACCGTACATCAAGATATAACCACTTCTTCCCTCGTCCCTTAGCATCAACAGCGAAAACCCTTGATCTAGCATTCGTTCTCTCTAGCATCCGGGCCCTCTGACATCTGTGATCTTTAGTATTCATCTTCCCTAGAATCGATCCCCTCTCGCAGTTGTTCTCTCCAGCATCCATGCCCTCTATCATCCATTCTCTCTAAACCCAGCTCCTCTAGCATCCAACCCCCGTCGCATTCATCTCCTCTGTTTCCTCTCTCATCTCTCTTTCTCTTCTTCCTCTTCAATCCCTTCCATCGTCCTCCAAATACAACCAGCACCTCTACCTCCCCACCCCTTCTCTCCTCCTCATATACAACCAACACCCCCGCCTTACACTCCCTCCCTTGCCCTATCCTCAGCCGCCATCCACCTAACCCCCCCATCCCACTTCATCTCCTCTCACCCCACCCCATCTCACATAGCCCTCAACCCCTCCCCTC
>JAABUQ010004921.1_pt1 | contig 22075 bp, 19 predicted proteins | sample 5560001 | NCBI WGS metagenome assembly JAABUQ01 (sample SAMN10711888, study PRJNA513371) | rock metagenome | isolation source: Antarctica rocks | place: Antarctica: Victoria Land, Finger Mt nord | collected 2015-12-18 | reverse complement strand
TTCGCCTGGGACCACCGGCTGAACGGACGCCTGTTCGAGCCTAGGCCGGCCAAGGGTCCCTGTAGGCAAGCGGCCCCTTCCCATTTGGGCCGGAAGGCCCGTCCGCGTGAAACTGCACGGTAAGGATTCCTGTTTGCCCTCTCTTGCCAGGCATCCTGTCCGTTAGGGTTCGTTTGACGGACACCCTGGCCCTGGCAGCCGGTAAAGGTGCTGCAGCGTCAAATGGCCAATCTGCACAGCTTCGTGGTCACAGGGTCTGATCGCAAGCAAAGACGGGGAAGCCCAGCCTCACTCCGATCCGTGCAACGACGCCCTTCAGTGCGGCACGACGAGCGCGTGGACAAAGGCGTAGCCGACAACCGGAATGGCGATGACGACATAGATGCGCAGCAGGACCAGCAAAGCCAGCGCGCCCCGCCCGAGGGCGCGGCGCGGCAAGGGGCAAGTGGTCGCAGCGGTGAGCTGCCCTGGCTCCAAGGCGGAGATCAGTGCGGGATCATGTTGCATGCAACGCCCCTTATTTGCCCAGCAAGTCCGGAAAGACCGTGATGACGCCATACAGCGCCCCAACCAGGGAGATGGCCACGACGATGGTGCCACCGGCCAAGTTGGCTCGCCAGCCATTCGCTAGGGTGCCCATGATCTCCCGGTCGTTGACCAGCAAGAGCAGCAGCAGCAGCGCCGGCGCCATCAGCAAGGTCGCGATTACGTTCACGGTCAGCGTCATCGCAAGCAGGGGCGCTCCGGGGATGAGCACGATGGCAGCGGCCACCAGAGTCGAGACGATTGCCGCGCCGTAGAACAGCCACCCATCCCCGAGGTTGAGGTTGAGGCTGTGCCGGGCCGACATGGTTTCGGCCAAGGCATAGGAGGAACTGGTGGATATCGTCATGGCGGCGACCAACCCTGCTTCGATGATGCCGACTGCGAACAGCGTGGCGCCGGTGCTGCCGAGATGCGGCTGAAGCGCCGTGGCGAAGTCGGCGCCGCTGGCAAATTGCGACACGTCAACATGGGCCGCGAACAGCGGCGCGGCGGCCACGACCGTTGCGATGGCGGTAATGGCGGCGATGACGGCACCAACGGCGGTGTCCGTCCGCCCTTGCGGTAGATCTGCCCGGGTCAGGCCCTTGTCAACCACCGCGCTCTGCTGGAAGAAGATCATCCACGGCGTCACGGTCGCCCCGATGTTTGCCAACAGCAGCGTGACGAAGGCGGTTCCTGCTCCGCCGGGCAGCGGACCCCAGGTGGCGACAGCATGGGCCAGCGCTGCGCCGCTGGGATGGGCGTACAGCGCCGCGGGGATGAACAGCAGGTTGCCAACCGCCAGCGTCATCAGCACGCGCTCCCACGTTGCATAGCGCCGCAAGGCGAGCGAGGCGATGACGGCCCCGGCCCCGGCCGCCACGGACAGCCAGGCTGGCAGCCCGAAGTACAGCCCGCCAGCCTGGATGGCGATGAACTCGGTCACCAGGGTCAGCAGGTTGCCAAACACCAGGTCGCCCATGGCGAAGTAGCCCCAGAATGGGCCAAAGCGCTGGAAGATCAGCTCGGCATGGCCGCGGTGGGTCGCGATCCCGAGCCGCACAGTCATTTCCTGGACGACAAAGGCCATGACGAAGGTGAGCAGGATGAACGGGACGAAGAAGCCGATCCCGTAAGTCGCGCCGGTCGTAGCGTATGACACCATGCTGGGGCCGTCGTTCTCACCCAGCATGACCAGCACGCCGGGGCCGGCAAGGAGCCATAGCAGCCGCATAGGACGTCGGGCAGCGCGGGTGCTCTGGACCTTCGTACGGTCGCGCGCCCGCAGCATGTCCTCCCGGTTGATTGTTCCGATCCCTTCAGGTTGCGACGTAGGGCAGGGGGTCAGGATGTCTTGGCTCACGATACCTTCCATTCAGCGCGGGTCTTGGTAGGTTGCTAGACGTCCAGGATGTAGCATGAGCTACAGCAGGGTCAACCCGCAATAATCTGGCGCAATCTCCCAAAGATAATCAAGGTGCGTCATGTTGGCGAAAGTGCTATATTATGATTAGCTTGCGCTTCGTGGGTGGCTTGGTCGAGGAGACATGGACATGGAACAGGACTCGACCGTCGGCAGGCCCGCCCCGGTCGGGATGCCGGAAGAGCCGACCCAGGCGCTTCGGTTCGGCAAGGCGCGCACTGCACGGTCTACGGCATTGCTGGAGGACTATGTCGAACTCATCGCAGATCTGCTGGCGACCCATGGCGAGGCACGGGCGACCGAGGTTGCCAAACGCTTGGGTGTGACCCATCCGACCGCGATTAAGAGCATCGGCCGGCTCAAACGGGAGGGCCTGGCGACGGCGCGTCCTTACCGCGGCATCTTCCTAACCGAAGCCGGCCATGAGCTTGCTGGCCGGGTGCGCGCCCGGCATCGGCTGATGGTTGAACTGCTGCTCGCTGTCGGCGTCCCGGCTGAGGCTGCAGAGGCCGACGCGGAGGGCATGGAACATCATGCGTCCGAGGCAACGCTCAAAGCGTTCGCCCACTTCCTGGGCCTGCCTGGTCGAAGTGCTCGTGGCACGAATGTGGAGAGTCTTGGCCCTGTGCAGCCTTCGAGTCAGGTCAGGTAGCTGTGCACGATGCCGATGAGTTCCTCGGCTGCGAACTTGGCCGAAACCTTGTCTTCGGCATCCTGGCTGTGCCCGCCTGGGGTTGGTTTGACGAACAGATATCCTGTGTGGGGTTGAGTGGGATTGCCAAGCCGGCCGTGGCGGGCTGAGGTGGCCGGAGATGGCCAAGGCATCGAACAAGGCACCAAAGAAACCCAAGCAGCAGGAGCGGCCGGCGGATGCTGTGACGCTCCCCAGAGATAGAGTTCATACACCTTGCAGCACCGCAGAATGTGCGTTTTGGCCGCAGCATCCAACATAGGCAACGAGCGGCTCGCTGTCCGCCAGGGTTCGTTTGGCGGACAGGTGCGCTGTGCAGGGCCGCGGAGGTTATAGAGCTGCCTTTGGTGTGTGGGTCAGCAGCGGGTTTCGGCGCTGATCAGCACTACACTGCATTGAAAAGCCGAAGTTCCCCTGGGTCCCACACCTGCGCTAGTTTACACGGTCGGACCGTGGCGGACCATGGCAACTATCTGCGCCAAATCCTCACACTACTGCTGCTGACGGGCACAACGGAGCGTCGCCGTGATAGTCGGCCTGACAGCGTCCTGATGTGAGCTACCTGGGCATGAGCGGCGCATCGAAGCCGTAGCGGGCGAGGATGGCTTGCCCCTCCGCCGCAAGGACATACAGCACGAACGGCAGCGCCATGGGCGCATCCGCGGTCCGCAGCGTGGTCAGCCCATACTCGGCACCGACGGCCAGCGCGGGCGGCAACTCCACGACGCCGATGCCCGGCGCCTCTGCCGCGGCCTCTCGCCCGGCGGTGCAGTAGGCCAGGAACAGGTCGGCCCGGCCCTCAAGCAGGTGCCAGGCATAGACGCTGCGCCCGGGCGGCGGCGACGGAGCGTCCGCAGCCCCGGTCAGCTTCAACGCCTTCGCCTGCAGGGCCGCCCGCGCGCCGGGCTGCACCTGCTCCGCCCGGGCGAATACCTGCCAGGCATAGTCGCCCGCCGGGTCGTTGCCGGGCGTCGAGGTCGCAAGCTTGGTGCCCGGCGCCAGCATAGTGGTCAGGACCGTGCCCGGCGTGACCTGCAAGCCCGGGCGCACCAACGCGCACAGCCGGTTGCGCGCGAACACCACCACGGGCCAGGCCGTGCCCGCCCGCGCCAGCGCCTGCGGGTTGCCCATGTCGGCCGAGGCATAGACGTCGCCAGGCTCGCCAGCCTCCAGCCGTTGCCGCAGCAGCCCGGACGCGCCGAACTGCGCCTGGACCTTGATGCCATGGGCGGCGGTGAACGCCTGCCCCAGCTCGGTCAGGGCCGGGCGCAAGCTGCCCGCGGCGTGCAGCCGGACGGTGCTCTCCTGCGCGCGCGCTGCCTGCATCCCGGCGACCATCGCCCCAGCCGCCATCACAACCGCCACCGCCGTGGCCAGCCGCCGCGCCCTCACAGCCCCGGCCTGTCCACGTCTGGGAAGAACAGTTGATGGCCGTTGATCCGGTAGCCTGCGACCGTCTGCTGCCCGGCGGGCGAGATCAGCCAGTCGATGAACGTCTGCCCCAGCGCCGCCTTCACGGACGGATGCCGGGCCGGATTCACCATCATGACGCCATACTGGTTGAACAGCCGCTGGTCGCCCTCCACCAGGATCACCAGGTCGCGCCGGTTGGCGAAGCTGAGCCATGTGCCGCGGTCGGACAGGGTGTAGGCGTCCATCGCCGCGCAGGCATTGAGTGCCGCCCCCATGCCACCGCCGATGTCCTTGTACCAGCCGGCGCCCGAGCTGGCCGCCTTGGGATCGATCCCGGTGTCACGCCAGAACCGCCGCTCCGCCGCATTGGTGCCGCTGTCGTCGCCACGCGTCACGAACGGTGCCTTGGCGGACGCGACCGCGCGCAGGGCCGCCACTACGTCATTGCCGCCCGCAAGCGCAGCCGGATCAGACTTCGGTCCGACCACCACGAAGTCGTTATACATCACGTCGTGCCGCCCGACGCCCCAGCCTGCGGCCACAAATGCCAGTTCCGCCGCCCGGTCATGCACCAGCAGCACGTCGGCGTCGCCGCGCTCCCCGATCTTTAGCGCCTGGCCGGTGCCGACCGCGACCACGCGCACCTCGATCCCAGTTGCCTTTGTAAACGCCGGCAACAGGTGTGCGAACAGGCCGGACTGTTCGGTAGACGTGGTGGACGCCACGGTGATGAACGGGGTTTCGGCCCGACCCGGCCCGGCGCCTAGCAGGACGGCCGCCAGCAGGGCGGAGAGCGCAGCAAGGACGCGGCGGCGGCTCGGCATTGGGCAGACCTCGGTCAATGTGTCGTGGCACCCCTCGATACCGGCCCGGCGGCAAGTGCTGCAAGCTGCCCCGTCAATCCGGCTCCCCAGGCACGGCTCGTCGATGCTACTTAAAGGCGAGTGCGTGGCGGCTCTCACTGAGGTCCTGATTGTCGCGCAGTTAAGGTTCCAGATTGACGCGCTACAAGCCGCGCTCGCTTTTATCGCCTGACCCTCCTCGGATTACGTGGTTGCAGGCCGGCGTTGCCGCTGGGATTAAGCGCCTCCCCGCTCGCGCTCGGTGATCGATGCTCGACATCAGCAGGCCCGACGACTTCGGAGCGTTGAGGCCCAGCATCATCAATCAGCAACTGTCCTCCGGTCATGGAGGTGTTCGAACTCAGGCGCATGCTGAATTGATCCCACCGCCAGTGACCGACCAGCAGATGCAGCGGTACGCCCTCACTGTCGCGGCTCAATCGGTCGATCCGGAAGGTAGGGGCACCAGGGCGAAGCTCGAGCTGTTCGGCGATGCCTTTCGGGCACGGAGCGGCACTCATCTGCCGGTCGATGCTGGCGGAGACGCACCCTTCCGCAGCCAATATCTCGTGCAGCGGCCGGATATCGAGCGCCTTCCGGTTGACCAAACCGCCGACCCGCGGCGGCATATAGGTCGTCGTGTGAAAAACCGCCTTCCCGTCGCGCAAGCGAAGCCGGGCGATCACCAGCATCTGCTCGCCCTGCTCAAGACCCAGGGAACGGGCGCCCTGCCCGGACGCCGCCTGCCACGCGAAGGCTAGCAGGCGCACCGTCGTGTCGCGCACCAGCCGCACCGGGCTGAACGGGTCCTCGAAGGCCGCGATCGAGTGTACGAGGCGCGGTGCGGTCACCTTCGTCGCGCGGCCGCCACCGCGGTCGATCAACCCGGCCTGCGCCAACTCGTCCAACGCGCGCCGCACGGTGATGCGCGAAACGCCGAACCGGGCACACAGCGCCGATTCGCTTGGCAACATCGTACCAACCGGCAACTCGCCCCGGCCCATCTCGGCCCGGAGCTGGTTCAGCACACTTCGATAGAGCGGAATCGCTTCGTCAGCCCCAGAGATAATCAGTATCCTATTATAACAGGTGGACAGACAGGTTATAGCAGGTCTATAGCCGGGGCAAGAACCGGGAGCGGAACATGCGGCAATCAGGGCCGGAACAACTGCGCGCGCTGCTGGCCCGAAGCGGGCCGGGGAGCATGGTGACGGCTCCAGGCGCGTACGACGGCATATCGGCGCGCTTCGCGGAGCTGAGTGGCTTCCCCGCCATCTACATGACCGGTGCCGGGACATCTCTCTCGCTGGGCTACCCCGACCTCGGCCTTGTGACACTGACCGAGATGGTCGCCAACGCCGCGGTCATCGCCCGCACCGTCGACCTGCCCGTCATCGCCGACGCCGACACGGGCTATGGCAACGAGCTGAACGTCACCCGCACGATGCGGGAATACCACCGCGTCGGGGTCGCCGGCCTACATATCGAGGACCAGGTCTCGCCCAAGCGGTGCGGGCATCTCGACGGCAAGGAGCTGGTTCCGCTGGAGGAGTTCGTTGCCAAGATCCGCGCCGCCGCCGCCGCCCGCATCGACCCCGACTTCGTGCTGATCGCCCGCACCGACGCCCGCGCCGTCACCGGGCTGGACGATGCCGTCGCCCGCGCCAACGCCGCCCTTGAGGCGGGCGCCGACGTCGCCTTCGTCGAGGCCATCCCCGACTTGGCCGAGCTGGCCGAGGTGCCCCGCCGGGTTCGCGGCCCCTGCCTGCTGAATGTCGTCCGCGGCGGCAAGACGCCGGAGCTGAATATGCGCGACGCCGAGGCCATGGGCTACCGCATCGCGATCCTGCCAAGCCTGCTGCTCGGCGTCGCGATGGACGCCTTCGACGCCGCGCTGGCGACGCTGAAGGCCACCCACCAGCCGCCCCCGCTTGGCAGCGGCCTCAAGGTCGGGGACCGCTTCCGTCGCTTCCGTTCGGACGAATGGGACGCGCTCCGCACCCGCTTTCGCGACCCGCCGGCCAAGGCTCCCGCCGAAGCCGCGGAATACGGCATGCTCACGACGCTCTTCGACAAAATCTGGGACAGTCACGTCGCCGCCGACCTCGGCCGCGGCTGGTGCCTCCTGCACGTCGATAGGCATCTGTTGCACGATCTCTCGGGCACCGCAGGGCTCACCGACCTCGCCGCACGCGGCCTCCCAGTCCATAGCCCCGGCCTCACCTTCGCGACCCCCGACCACGCCGTCTCCACGGCCTATGGCCGCGCCGAGCTCACCGATGGCACCGGCCCCATGCTCCGCCGCTCGCTGCGGGAACGGGCGCAGGCGCAGGGCATCCGCTTCTTCGACCTGGGCGAGGCCGGGCAGGGCATCGTTCACGTCATCGGACCCGAGCAGGGCATCACCCTGCCCGGCACGACGCTCGTCTGCGGCGACAGCCACACCTGCACGCATGGCGGCCTCGGCGCGCTCGCGTTCGGGATCGGCTCGTCGGAGATCATGCACGTCCTCGCGACCCAGACCCTGCGCCAGCAGAAGCCCCGGCAGATGCGGATATGGATTGAGGGCGCGCTCGACCCGGGGGTCACGGCCAAGGACCTGGCGCTCCACATTATCCGCAGCCTCGGCACCCGCGCCGGAACCGGCCACGCCATCGAATACGCCGGCCCGGCCGTGACCGCGCTGCCGGTCGAGGGCCGCATGACGCTCTGCAATCTCTCGATCGAGCTCGGCGCCAAGATCGGCATGATCGCGCCCGACGATGCGGTCGCCCGCTGGGTGGCTGGCCGCCCCTACGCCCCTGCCGGCCCCCTGCTCGAACAGGCCATGGCCGCCTGGCGGCTGCTCCGCACCGATGACGACGCCGCGTTCGACATCGCGGCGACAATCGACGCGTCCGCCATCGGCCCGACTGTCACATGGGGCACCAGCCCCGAGCACGCAATCGACATCGCCGGCCTCATCCCCGACCCGGCCGACGAGCCCGACCCGGCCCGCCGCCACGCCCTGCAGGACGCCCTTGCCTACATGGCTCTCGAGCCCGGCCGCCCGATCGCCGGCACGCCCATCGACTGGGTGTTTATCGGCTCCTGCACCAACGCGCGGCTCCCCGACCTGCGGGAGGCTGCGGCAGTCGTGGACCGCCACCACGTTGCGCCGGGCGTCACCGCCTGGGTCGTCCCCGGCTCCGAGCAGGTCCGCCGCGACGCCGAGGCCGAAGGCCTGCATCGCGTATTCGAGGCCGCCGGCTTCCAATGGCGCGAGCCCGGCTGCAGCATGTGCGTCGCCGCCAACGGCGAGCGTGTGCCCGAGGGCGCCCGCTGCGTCTCCACGTCGAACCGCAACTTCGTGGGCCGCCAGGGCCCCGGCGCCCGCACCCACCTTGCCAGCCCCGCCATGGCCGCCGCCGCCGCGCTGCGCGGCTGCATCACCGACCTTCGCACACTATGACGACGCAGCCTTTTGGCGAGGTACGGGGTCAGGCGGTCGTCCTGCTGCAGCCCAACATCGACACCGACGTCATCATCCGAATCGAGCGGCTGATGGAAGTGCGCGTGAACCCGGCGGCTCGTGGCCAGCTCAGCCGCTGGGCGTTCGAGTCCATCCGCTACACATCCGACGGCGCGCTGCGGACCGACTGCCCGCTCAACGACCCCGCTCGCCAGGGTGCGCCCATCCTCATCGCTGGCCCCAATTTCGGCTGCGGCTCCTCGCGCGAGGGCGCGGTGTGGGCGCTGGCGAGCCTTGGCATCCGATGCGTCATCGCCGAGAGTTTCGGTGACATCTTCCACGCCAACTGCTTCCAGAACGGGACGCTGCCGGTTGTCCTGCCCGGCCGCGAGGTCGCCACCCTGGCCGAACGCGCACAGGCCGGCGCCGCCCTGCATGTCGATTTGGAGGGCCAGATCGTGACCGTGCACGGTCTGCCGACCATTCGCTTCACGATCGACCCCAGCCGGCGCACCGGCCTGCTGCTCGGCCTGGACGAGGTCGGCCAATCGCTGCTGCACGCCGAAGCAATCGCGCAGTGGCAGTCCCAGGACCAAGCGCAGCGTCCCTGGGCATGGGCGGCCAGGGCATGAGCCGACTAAAAAACAAGAAGACGAGGAGGATCCGTCCATGAGCCTTGCGATGACGACCGCCGACACCGGCCCACGCTTGGACCGTATGCCGCTTACGCCTTGGCATTACCGGCTGGCCGCGCTCATTACCGCCGGCCTGTTCCTCGACACGTTCGAACTCTACTCCGGCGGTGGCGTGCTCGCAGCGATGGTCCAGAGCGGCTGGTCGACCCCCTCGATCAACGCGACCTTCCTCGTGGTGACGTTCATCGGCCTGGTGATCGGCGCCTGGGCCGCCGGGATCCTCGGGGACCGCTTCGGCCGCCGGTTCTGCTACCAGGCCAACCTGGCGCTGTTCGGACTGGCCTTGATCGCCGGCGCCTTCGCTCCCGACATGACGACGCTCATCGTCCTGCGCTTCTTTATGGGGCTAGGCCTCGGGGCTGAGATCGTCGTCGGCTACGCGACGCTGGCCGAGTTCATGCCGAAGGCCAGCCGCGGCAGGGTCATCTCCGCAGTGGCCACGGTCGTGAACCTCTCCTTCTTCATCTCGCTGGTTATCGCCTACTACGTCATCCCCACGCTGGGCTGGCGCGCGATGTTCCTCCTTCCGGGCGTGGCGGCAATGGGGGTCTGGTTTGCCCGCAAGTCGATGCCCGAGTCGCCTCGCTGGCTGGAGTCGAAGGGCCGTATCGCGGACGCCGACCGCGTTCTGGGAGAGATCGAGGCCAAGGTGGGGCGCTACGCCCCACTGCCTCCGTATGTGTCGGCACCGAGTGTCCCGACCGAGCCGGTCTCCATCGCCGTGCTGTTCACGCCGGGAGTCCTGCGAAACACGATTGTCGGCATTGTCATCAATGTCAGCGTGGGCATCACGCTGTATGGCTTCCTACAATGGCTGCCCACGGTGTTCGTGCAGCGTGGCCTCACGTTGGGCTCGGCGCTGCAGATTTCGATGATCATGGCGCTTGGCAAGTCGCTGGGCGGCCTGGTTGGCGTCGGCCTGGCCGACCGCGTGGGGCGCAAGCCGAGCATCATCGTCTCCTCGGTCGTGGGCGCCGCACTGGGCGGATGGCTGATCGCGACCTCCGGTGTTCTGTTCCTCGTGGTCGGGTTCGGGCTCGCCGTATGCATAGGGATGGCGAATACGGTCGGCTTCACGGTCTATGTGCCGGAGTTGTTCGAAACCCGGTTCAGGCTGCGCGGCGCGGGGCTGTGCGGCGCGGCGGGCCGGCTGGCGTCCTCGGGCGTGCAGTATGGCGTGGTGTGGGTGCTGGCCGTCGGCGGCTTGGGCGGCCTGACCGCCGGGTTGTCGAGCATGCTGCTGGTGCAGGCCCTGGTAGTCGGCCTGCTGGGTGTTGAGACGAAGAAGCGCGCCTTGGACAACGAGGCGGTGATCGCAGGTGGCACTGCCCCGGCGCTTGGACCACAGCCGATTAAGGGGGCCGTGCCGTCATGACGGACATGATGCTCGGCGAGGAGCCCGATCAGGTCGCGATCCGCTGCACCGTGCTCCGCGGCGGCACGAGCAAGGGTGTCTACCTGCTCGAGCATGACATCCCCCCGCCCGGTCCGATGCGGGACCGCCTGCTCAAGCGGATCATGGGCACCCCCGACATCCTGCAGATCGACGGGTTGGGCGGATCACGGCTGATCACCTCCAAGATGGCGATCGTCCAACGCTCCGCCCGCGCGGATGCCGACGTCGATTACACTTATGCCCAGGTCGTCCTTGAGCGCGACTTGGTCATGTACACCTCCAACTGCGGCAACATCTCCGCAGGTGTCGGGCCGTTCGCGATCGATGCCGGCCTGGTGGCGGTGACGCCGGGAGTAACCCAGGTCCGCATTCACAACACGAACACGGGCAAGATCCTGGTCGCGCACGTGCCGGTCGCTGGCGGCCGGGCAAAGGTGACCGGCGACTTCGCGATCGACGGCGTCCCAGGCACGGGTGCCGAGATCCGCATGGACTACACACGGACGATCGGCGCCAAAACGGGGCGCATCCTACCGACGGGCCAGGCTGCGGACCTGCTCGCGCTTGAGGACGGCCGCACCGTCACGGTCACAATCTGCGATGTGGCCAACCCTTGCGTGTTCGTGCGGGCCGAGGATGTTGGGCTGGAGGGCAGCGAACTTCCCGACGCCTTCGCCGATCCCGCGCTGATTCAGCGGCTGCGCGAGGTGCGCGGCAAGGCCGCCGAGCGGATCGGGTTCTGCAATGACTGGCAGGATGTGGACCGGCAATCTCCCGGCCTACCGCTGCTGGTCGTGGTGTCCACACCGTGCGCCTACACATCCATGCGCGGCGAAACTGTCGTCCCGGACCGGACTGATCTTCGGGCGCGCCTGGTCTGGTATAACAAGTGCCACGAGAGCATGGCCGGGACAGGCTCGATGTGCACTGCGGCGGCCTCGAGAGTCCCCGGATCCATCGTACACGACGTGATCGGGGCTGAGGCCGCCGCAGCGGACAGGCTGCGCATCGGGCACCCGATGGGCGTGATGTCCGTGAACGTACAGGCGGTGCCGTCCAACGAGCTGGGCGGCACCGCCTTCTCGGCGCTCAGCTTCAGCCGTACAGCCAGGCGCATCATGGATGGCTTCGTCTATATACCGCGGGAGACGTTGAGGGCGATCGATTGATGCCTTCGGCGCCGCTCCCGCCACTATTCTGGGTGACATGACGCCGAACTCGACACTTTGGCAGAGCTCTCCGCGAGCCGTTGTCGTCTCATTCGGGTATACCCTGGCAGAACGCCGCTACTCTGCAACCAACAGCAGCAATGTCGGGCCAGGCCCTTCAGTTGGCACCTGCCCCCTTCCTCGTCAGCTACGGCGAAAGCGGCAACTGGCTGCTGGCCAATCCAGCGATGCGGCGCGACGCCAATCCGAATAGCGAGCGAGTCGTACTATTCCGGCCGGCTCGCTTGGATCACCGCGCGAGCGCCCGCATCGATGCGGGCCGGCCCGGCAGCTTCAGCGTGACGTCCGTCGCCGTGAGCTTACCGCCGACGATCCGGAACACCTGCAGGTTCTGGTCGTTGAAGTTGGCAACGTAGACATACTGGCCGTCCGGGCTGAACGCGATGCCTTCGGGCAGGCCCCCGGTCGACAGGCGGCTCACCGCGACCAGCTCTCCCCCCGTGCCAACCGACGCCAGCACAACCTCGCCGTTTCTCGTGTAGCCCCAGTCGCCCTGCTTGTCTCCGGAGCCGAGCAGCAGAGGGATCGCCGCCCATTGTCCGTTCGGCGACAGCGCGAAGCCCTCGGAGCCGCGCCCGACCGTGGTCAGCCCCGCCACGTGCGGGTGCGGCCCGCCAGCCTCGATCACCGTCAGCCCGTCCACGTTGCTGCCGGTCGCGCCGTTGGCGGAAACGAAGGCCCACCGCCCGTCCGGCGTGATATCGATGTTGTACGGGTTGAACCCGGCCGACATGTCGAGCGACTTGTCGTACGTCACCTTCGTGCCGTCGATCGCCAGCACGCCGACCTTGTTTGCGAGGTTCATCACCGCAAAGGCGCGCCGCCCGTCCGGGGCGATGGCGACGGCGGCGACGTCGTTGCCCATCGGCACCTCGCCGACCGCGTGCACGCCCGTCCCCTCGATCGACAGCACCGACACGCTCTTCCCGGCCCGATTGGCTGTCAGAGCGAGGTCGCCCTTGCGCGAGATGGCGATGCCGGAGGGCTGCTTGCCGACGGTCACCGTGTCGATCAGCTTCGGCGGAGACGCGTCGAGGTCTATGACATGCAGCTTGTCGTCCGGCGCGGGCTTCCAGGCCTCGCCGTCCTGCACCGAGCTCACCGAGTTGGCGACCAGGCCAAGCCGTCCGTTCGGCGTGATCTGCAGGTTGGTCGGCGGGCCAAGCAAGGAGTTCGTGAGCTTCAGGCTGGCGCGGATGCGCGGGTGGGCCGGGTCCGCGACGTCCATGACCAGGACCGCGTCGTCGCCGGGCTGAACGAACTTCTGCCCGTTTTGGTCATAGGCCACCTTGGAGTCGAGACCGATCAGAATGTCGGTCGCGCTGGCCTGCGCCTGCTGCCCGGACGCGAGAACAGCGACCGCAAGCGCCAGCGGCAGGCAGATCCGCCTCGGTGTCATCTGGTGCTTCCTCCCACCCGGCCCGTTGCCCGGGCGCGTGCGCTCAGAATGGCAGCAGCCCGCGGCGACGCGCAAGGGCCGCGCGTGGTCCTTCCACATTCTCGATGCAGCTGGGCTGCGCCAACCGGAGGCGATCATCACATGAAAGGCACGTTATCTCACTCGGAGGGGCGTTGTTGCGCGGACCAGCGCAAGGCTGTGCTGGCTCTTCCCGGGCGCCGTCTAGGCAACCCGGACGGAGACGGGCTTTGCGGTCCGGATCATCTTATTCAGCACCGCGACGGCGATGGCGACCTCGCCCCGTTGCGCAGGCATGTAAGTCAGCGGTGGGTCTCGACGCTGATCAGCGCCGTAGTACACTGCATATTCACAAACTTTCCTGGGTCCGATTTCTGCGCTGATTAACAGTCATGCCCAATCGTTGGCACCCCATACTACGTCAGGATCCCTACAAGGGCAGTGCTCAGGTCCCATAGCCGGGCAGCGTGCGCTTCGTTGCTCGCCTTGGCGGACAGGCTCTGTGCAAATGCCTCGGCGTCCTTCCGTTGCCGGTTGCCCCAGCTCCAGTGCACGCCGGACTGCTCGAACCCGGCGTCCGCCACCACCTGTGCCACGCGGTCCCCTGCCAGGGGCTGCGAGACGTAGCCCTTGGTGATGTTCCTCTGGAACCAGGGAAATACCGTCTGGAACAGCTTCGGTGCGTCGCGGAACAGAGCCGTTTCGGCGACGCAGCCGGGGTAGAGCGTGCTGAACACCACACCCGTAGTGCCATGGTGCCGGCGGTGGAACTCCCGGCTCATGATCATGTTGCACAGCTTGCTATCCTTGTAGGCTTTACCAGCCTTGAACGTCTTGCCGTTGATCATGGACACCGGCGCCTGGAACCCAGCCTCCAGCCCCTGTAGCTCTCCCAGGTCGGCCGGCGCCGGGATTGGCACCTTGCCGCCGAACTCCTCGGAATTGGCCGTCACGGTGCCTAGCGTCACCAACCGCGGCGCGCGGCCCTCATGTGGCTGCAGGGCGGGCAGTAGCAGCTGGCTCAACAGGAAGTGGCCGAGGTGGTTGGTGGCCACGCTGATCTCGTAGCCCTCTGGCGAGCGTGCGGGCGCCTTCAACAAGGGCAGGTAGACCGCCGCGTTGCACACCAGCGCATGCAGCGGCATGCCGGTCGCGCGAAAGGCGTCCACGAAGCCGCGGACGCTTGCTTGCGAGCCCAGGTCGATGTGCAGCCGAGTCACGCCGGCGGGCGTGATGCCCAAGCTGGCTGCTGCTGCCTCGGCCTTCACCAGGTCGCGGCAGGCCATCACCACGTGCCAGCCGCGGTCCACCAGCGCCTCCGTGGCGTGCAGGCCCACGCCCGACGATGCGCCGGTCACAATGACGGTCGGCGCCTGATATGGGGTCATGCGTCTGCCCTCTCCGGTCCGGCGCAGCCTGCTACCGCAGCATCCGTCGGACATCGGCCGGGCGCCGCGCCAGGAAGTGATGCTTCAGCACGGCGCCGAGGTGCATGGCAATGACCCCGTAGAACAGCACCGGCAGGACCTGGTTGTGCAGCACGGCCCACACTGACCAGGCCTCCCCGCCCACACTGGCCGGTAGTGGCACCAACCAGCCATAGATCTCCAGCGGCCCGCCCCGCGACAGGCTCAGCAACAAGCCGGTGATGGGCAGTCCCAGAATGAGCCCATACAGCACCGGGTGCAGGGCGCCAGCCAGCCGCCGCTCCCACGGTTTCAGGTCCGCCGGCAGCGGTGGCGGCGCGCTGCGGCGCAGCCATGCGAGGCGCAGCAGCACTAGGACCAGGACGGTGACGCCCAGCGTCTGATGCACCGCCACGAACATGCCGCGGTCAGGAGACCCCTCCGGCAGGACGGTCATGAACAGCCCCATCGGCACTAGGCAGAGGATAAGCACCGCTGACGCCCAGTGGGCATAGCGCGACACCAGCCCAAAGGCATCGCCGGTGTTCCGCCACGGAACGGGTACGGCCATCGGACGCCGCACCTGCCGCCAGGCCGCCCACAGCAGGAACAGCACGGCCGCTGACGCGATGACGGCCTGAGCGTTGAGCAGCAGCGGCCTGGTTGCTCCCATCCCCGCCGGCAGAGCGGCGAAGGTGCCGTCCAGGTCAGCCAGGACGATCGAGAGAACGATGAACGCGAGGCCCACGGCCGCCAGCAGCGTTCCGCCGGCGCGGACGAACGGATTGGCGTGGTTGAGCGTGAAGGCAAGTACCACGGCGAGGATCAGGTATTGCGCGGTCATGCTAGGCCTTTCCGGGCGGTTCGGTCTTTCCGCTCGTGGCATCGCGCCCGGTCGGGCGACTGATCCAGCTCGGTGCCTTCCCAATGTGGCGTCTGGCCGCAATCCCAGCCCAATACAACAGCCCCGGTACGACAAGCAGCACCGTCAAGATAACGATCACAAGCTGCAGCATGAGCACCCCGGTATCCGGATCATCGGAAGCGCCATCCAGACGCTACCTCCTTCGCACGAAGATGGGTTTCTGCCTCGGTTCGCCCAGCCTGCAGCGACCAGATACTCCGCTGAAGTCCGAAAGACCGCCGGCCGCGCAAGCCGAACCGTTTCGCCGTCTCTACGAGCGTCAAGCATTGGCCTGCGACGACAAAAGCGTAGCACCCGTGTGCCTCACGTGGCGCGCGCACCAGCGGCTATTTACGAAGCTGAAATGTAAGAAGGGTGACCGCGGCAACAACGGCAACGATGAAGGCGAACATGGACTTTACGAGCATGACAGTCGACGGGTGCTGGAACCCAGGGTCGAGCAGGATGAACAAGAGTGCCCACAGAGCGAGGAACAGGCACACGAGCCACGCGATGCGCCGCCATCGTTGAACGAGGAGCATACGCGGCCAGTAAGCGGCATCTCCGGACGCTGAGGTATCTCCCTTCGATTGCGATACCGGGCGGCTTTCTGGCTGCATCCCTTGCATTCCTCCACTCAGACGATAGCCCGCAAGCGCGGCATGTATGAAAAGCGCCGCGGACGGTGTTGGACGTCCAGTGCAGATTGGCTGAGCACACGTATCGCCACAAGCAGTCTGCCTGCCATCATCTCTGCCCACATTGCCCGAACGCAAGAGGGATTCGGGGTAAATAGGCATCGCGGCACGTGTGCCTTGTGCCACCCCTGGTAATCTTCAACGCCGGTGCAGCGCCCCAACGCAATCGCTTGGTCATGCCGCTTTGAAGGGCTGCCCTGTTACCACATCGGCCTCATGCAGGAGACGCCGAGGAGAGGGGCATCTCGCAGCCGGCTAGGCCGGGCTTGCTGCTGTGAGGTCGCCGATGCCGTAGCGGTGTAGCTTCACGTAGAGGCTTTGCCGGCTCAGCCCCAGCATCTCCGCCGCCGAGGCCCGGTTGTCGTTGCTCAGCTCCAGAGCCGCCTCGATCGCCAGCCGCTCGATCACCTCGGTCGATTCCCGCACCAGGTGCTTCAAGGACACCCGGCCGACCAGCTCCGTCAGTTGCTTGACTGAGCGCGAAAGGTGCTTGTCGGGCGGGAGGGCCGGGTCACTCTGGGTCTGGCTGGCCTGCGATCCCATGGTCACGCTCGCGCCGACGTTGCGGATCGCAAAGCCCAGGGCTGGCTGGTTGCCGCCAGGAACCGCCACTGCGGAAATCTCGACCTGCGCAGTTGCGCCATGCTCGCCACCTACCGTCGTGCTGAAGAAACGCACTACGCCGTGGCTATGCAGGTTGGCAGCCACCACGCTCATATCCACGCCGGTCGCACCCACCCAGCGGTCAAGCGGCTGACCCACCACCTCGTCCTCGTGCCGGAGCTGGACCATCTCCCCGAAAGCGGTATTGGCAGTGATCACACTGCACTCCGTATCGGTCACCACGAAGGCGTCCGGCATGCTCTCGACTGCACGGAGCAGGACCGCTTTGCTGTCGGACACTGTGGGGATCGACGGGACGGGCTGCACGGGAGCCATGCACATCAGCACAAGTGTGTTGTTCTCCTGCGGGAACCTCGCCATCCGTAGAATGACAGCGCACCCATTGTGGGACAGCACGGCCGGCACGTCCTCCAATCGGCCGCCGGCGACAATGGAGCTGATTTGGGCTTGCACGCCGGCCAGCCCGTCGATGTCGAGAACCTCCATCAACGGACGGCCAGACACGTCGGCTGTGCCGAGGCCGCACAGGGCGCTTGCGGCCGCGTTGGCCTCGATGATCCGGCCTCTGACGGGGTCGAGGATCAGCACCGCATCCGACGACTGCTGGAACAGCAGGCGGTAGCGCTCTTCGATGTCGCGCAGCCGTGCGTAGTCGCGCTCCATCGAGTGCTGCGCAGTCACCAGGCGTTGCTGAAGCGCGGACACCGCACTGAGGTCACGGCCGAACGCCATCATGCGACCATTGCCGCCGGTCTCCACGCAGCAGTACAGGATGGGAATGCTGCGGCCGTCCGGGGCCACGTGATTGATGTGACGCCACCTGGGTTGACCGTGTTCCATCGCATCCTGCAGCAGGGAGGCCGTCTTGGCGCGGCTGTCTTGGGCGACGACGCCTTCGAACGTCTGGCCGACCCAGCCGGCGCTGTCGTTCAAGGCTTCCAGCAGCTTCCCGCTTTGGAACGCGGTGTCGAGGATCACTCCATCGCTGTTCAGGACCAGGGTGATATCCGAGGCCGCACCGATCAGCCGCGCCACCGAGGCAATGTCGAGGTCGCCGAGCGACGTCTGTGGCGATGTGAATGTCCTCACGGGTTTGAAGCTTCCTTGGTAAGCAAGCCACGCTATGCCTGGATGTTGCTGTCGGCTGTGTCAGAAATGCAGCGACACCATAACGGTTCGGACCCATGATGGTTCGCGATGGGCGTAAGCCCTGCAGGGCAGGAGCCAGCTTCCTCGGCCGGTCTTGCTCCGATGCCCAGCCGCTCGGATAAGGTCAGTGGTCGAAGCGTTCGACTGGCCCTGGCCGCTCCGCCTCGCTCCGTTCAGGGTAGTCCTGAGCATGCCGGACCTCCAGCACATTCGGCGGATCGCATAGTTCGTCGGGAATGGTGGGAAGCCCAAGGGCCGCCATCATGCGACGCCCGGCGACCACGCCCTGGGTGTCGATGGTCTGCAGCACCTTCTCCACATCTGCTTCGCGCTCTTCCGGAGCCTTCTTGAACCAGGCAACCAGCTTGTCGCGCTGGGCCTCCAGGGCACCGATCGCGGCTCTGATGCGCTCATCGTGCTTCATGCGTTTCGTCCTCCTATTTTAGCGTGAGATGAGGTGGTCCAAGGTGTCTGCAACTGCGGTGGAACCAACCGGCGCTGGTCAGCGCGGGGCAAGCAATGATGGAAGCCACCCAGCTTGGGCCATGCTGCTTCGGTCGGCGGAAACAGCAGTGCCCCGATCCAACCAGCATTTCCGTGCCCGCCCGCTATGCGGCCCCTAAACCCTCCTGGACGATGCTGATCAATGCTCCTGATCCGTTCAGTCCCAGCGTTGTCTGCATGACAGCCGATGCTGTGCCCTCTAACTGCAGTGGCCTGACCAGGAGCGCTGTGCTCCGGTCCGGCTTGAACGCGGGTGGCGCCATGGCAAGGGAAAACGGCGACTTGGATTACGAGCGGGGCTGGAACGCTGCGATCCTGGCGGCTCGCCGCTGGCACGAAGCACAGGCCACCCAGGCCATGGTGCTTTCGAGGCGAACCCGGTTTCCGAAGAACCTGGAGCGCGACGCGGAGGTTCATCGGCGCTCGGCAGAGATGATGGCTACACTCTCGGCCGACGATGTCTGAGCCGCTGGCCACTCTGGGGCGGACGAAATCTACCAGGGTGCAGGCGGCGACATCGAAACTCGCCCTGAATTGCCGGGCGAGATGAAATCCCCCGTCTCTGACCTGCTGCCAGCTTTCGACGGCACCCTCGTGGTCGTGTCGCCGGGGCGTCCCGGCGAGTTGGTTGGCCGGAGTGAACTCCACTCGGTCGGAATCGCTGTGAATCAGGTGGAACAGCCGCGGCGGCGTCGTGGCTCACCCGTGCCTCTGCCCGGTGCGGCGACAGCCACGGGGCCGCCATGCCTACGAGCACAGGGCGGTAGATTGCGCTGCGCGCGATAACTGAGGACCAACCCCAGCGCCGACGTTTTGCGCCCCGCGCCAGCCGCTGCCAGCCCCTCCCCACCCCTGCTCCCGAGCGCGAGAAAATCGGCATTGCGTGAGCCTCAGGGTCCTATCTGGCGGTACCTGTCCTGTTTCACGAACCGTCGAACGTCGGTTTCAGAAAACCGCTGCGGTGATAACCAGAAGACTGTCACTTTCCAGAGGCTGCTGCAGCGAATTGCCAAAGTTCTCTTCAGCGCCGCCGCAGCCGGCGTGGTCCATGTTTCATGCCAACGCTGGAGATCATCTGACGGGGGCTCCCTCCAGCATGGCCCGGACTCGAGTGGCGAGGGCGTCCAGCGCGAACGGCTTGCCGATCACCTCCATCCCCGGCGCAAGCTGGCCGTCCAGCGCACCGTCCGCGTAGCCCGTGATGAACAGCACCGGCAAGCCCGGCCGCCGCTCGCGCGCGGCGTCGGCCACCTGCCGACCGTTCAGCCCGCCCGGCAAGCCGACGTCGGTCACCAACACGTCCGCGCGCGCACCAAGGCGAAGTAGGCGCAGCGCTGCAGCGCCGTCTGCGACCTCCAGCACTGTGTAGCCGAACTCGCGAAGATGCTCGGCGACCACGGCGCGCACGCCGTCCTGATCCTCGACCAGCAGCACGGTTTCTCCTGCACTGGCGTCCTGCGGTTCCACCTCCAACACCAGCCCGTCCTCATGGGTCTCTACTGGCTCGTTGCGAGGCAGGTAGAGCCGGACCACCGTGCCCTGGCCTGGCGCACTGTCGAGGCGCACGATCCCATCTGACTGGCGCACGAAACCGTAAAGCTGGGACAGCCCCAGACCCGTCCCTTGCCCAATCGGCTTGGTGGTGAAGAACGGCTCGAAGGCGCGCGCCCGGGTGGCTTCGTCCATGCCCGTGCCGGTGTCGGCGACAGAGATCTCCACATAGTCGCCGGGCCTTGCCTCCTCCTGGCCGGCGACGTCAGCCTCCGACAGGCACACGTCCTGTGTGCCGATGGTGAGCCTCCCGCCCTCGGGCATGGCATCACGGGCGTTGATGGCGAGATTGAGCAAGACATTCTCCAGCTGGTTCGGGTCGCACAGCACCGTCCATATCCCGTCGCCCATGCGGAGCTCGACCGCAATGCCCGGTCCCGTCGTCTGGCGGATCAGGTCCGCCATGCCCTCGATGAGGTCATCCGGCTCGACAGCGCGGGGCTGCAGCGTCTGCCGGCGCGCGAAGGCGAGCAGCCGGTTGGTCAACGCCGCCGCGCGCTTCACCGTCTGGCGCGCAGCGTCGACGAACTCCCCCGCCTCGTCCAACCGCCCCTGCCCGATGCGCCGGCGCATGAGTTCCAGGCTGCCGCCGATCGCCTGGAGCATGTTGTTGAAGTCATGCGCGATGCCGCCGGTGAGCTGGCCCACCGCCTCCATTTTCTGGCTCTGGCGCAGCGCCGCCTCGGTCTGCTCGCGATCCAGCGCCTCGGCGTGCAAGGCGTCGATCGCCTGGCTCAGCGCCGCGGTTCGCTCGGCCACGCGGGCTTCCAGAACGTCGGCGGCGAGCCGTGCCTCCGTGATGTCGACGGCGCATCCGGTGTAGCCGAGGAAGGCGCCCGCGTCGTCAAGCCGAGGCACGCCATCACAGCGCATCCACCGTACCTGGCCGTCCTTGTCGCGCACCCGCACCTCGGTGCGGAACGGGCAGCGGGCGCGGAGAGCGCTCACGAACGCCATGCGGAACGGCCCGAGATCCCGGGGCAGCACAACCTTCGTCCAGGCCTTGCCCAGCATCTCGGCCGACTGCCGGCCGAACATGTGGTCAAAGTGCATGTTGGCAAAGGTCACCTGGCCGTCCGCGTCGGTCATCCAGATCAGCGCCGGCGCACTGTCGGCCATATGGCGGAACCGCGCCTCGCTTGCGGCCAGCCGGTTCTCGGCCGCTTTCTGCTCGGTCACGTCCTGGGCGATACCGCCGATCCGCCGGATACGCCCGTTTGCGTCGGGGATGGGGAAGCCAGTGTCGCGCATCCAGCGCACGGCGCCGTCGGGCCTGGTGATCCTGTATTCGACACAGTGGGTCTCGCCCACAAGCACCCGTGGCAGGCTCTCCCTGGCGCGCGCACGGTCATCCGGGTGGACGGTTACGGCCCAGTGGTCGAGGTCGTGCATGATCCGCTCGCGCGGCTCGCCCCAGACCTGCTCGTAGGACGGGCTGAGATACTCCAGGCGCCCGGCCTCGGCGTCCACGATCCACAGCACGTCCCGCGAGTTTTCGATAAAGCTGCGGAACCGCAGCTCGCTTTCGTTCAGGGCCTGCGCCGCCGCATGCCGGGCGGTGACGTTTTGAAAGGCCGTAAGCGCACCTTCAATCTGGCCGTGCATCCCACGCACGGGCACGATGTCAACGAGCAGCACCACGCGCCGTCCGTCCAGGGCAGTGACGGTGTGTTCGTAGTCCTTCACCGCCTCGCCCCGCAACGCCCGCGCAACAGGCAGCCGGTCGGGCGGGATGGGCGAGCCGTCATGCGCCGTCGTCTGCCAGGACGGGCCGGTATAATGCTGGCCCGCCAGCTCTCCGGACTCAGCGCCGAGCATCCGCTCGGCCGCAGCGTTGGCGTAGGTAAAGCGGCCTTCAAGGTCCAATTCAGCGACGCCGGCCGGCGTGAGGGCAAGCAAGCGTGCAAGCCGCGCCTCTCCCGTCCGCCGGGCGGCTTCGGCCCGGTCGCGCTCTCTCTCGCGTATGGCAAGCGTCGCCGACATACGGTCGAAAACGACGCCTACCTCACGCATCCTCTTGGACAAGCAACCTAAGGAACCGTCATAAAATAACCGCATCGTTTTCTGGTTTCCGCGGTTTGATGGTGTAGTTCCATTCGCCGTGGAACGGGTCGCGGTGGATGTTGAGGCCGGCCATGTCCTCGTCGGAGACGCGGA
>JAABUQ010004919.1_pt1 | contig 22083 bp, 26 predicted proteins | sample 5560001 | NCBI WGS metagenome assembly JAABUQ01 (sample SAMN10711888, study PRJNA513371) | rock metagenome | isolation source: Antarctica rocks | place: Antarctica: Victoria Land, Finger Mt nord | collected 2015-12-18 | reverse complement strand
GTTAGGTCCGGTACCGGCTGTTCGCGCCTGCGCTTTTTGTACTCAGTAAACATCGCTGCGGCCTCGGCGTCACGATGCGCTTTGCGATAAAGCAGGGCCAGCGAATAGCAGGCGTCTGCAGAAACAGGGTCGATAGCAATAGCCCTTCTTATATTCTTCGACAGCCGCCTCGTCCAGCCCTTCCTTCTCGAGCGCCCGGCCGAGATGGTAATGACTTTGGGAAAACGCAGGATCGTAGCGCAAGGACTCGCGCAGCGACACGGCAGCCTCCTTCGATTGATCCATGCGCAGCAACAGAAATACCAAGATCATGCGGCGGCCACGGCGAAGGGTGCGCCTGCTTCCGGTTCAAATCTGCTGCTCGCTCGAGCGCGCTCTGCGCTTGCTCCATGCGCCCCTGCATGTCGAACGTCAGGCCCAGACTGTTCCAGGCGCGCGCAGAGTTCGATCAAGCTCAACGGCCCTGGTCAATTTACCGGCCGCTTCCTGATACCGACGCTGATCGTAATCGAGGCTGCCAAGCCAGTACAGCTAAATCGATTAGCCGGGATGCTTGCGGGCGAGCTCTTCCAGAATCCCTTCGGCCCGTCTCTCATTGCTTGATCAGCGCCATCGCAAGCGTGAAACTGTCATCATCCGCAAGAGGCGTGACTGCCGCCGCCCTCTCGAAATTAGTGGCAGAGCCGTTCATGTCGCCTGCAGAAAAGCCACCCCCCTCAAGTGACAGAATTTCAGCCCTCTCGCGCTCGTCAGAAGCTTTCGTACCCGCCAGGATCTCTTGCACGCGGGCAAAATTGCTTTTGGCCAGCTCCGTGGCTGCGAGATCCCCCTGGCCGGAACTGGCTAGAACTCTCCGCAAGCACCCGAAAATATCCTCCCTGAGCGCCAGCGCCGCCAGCATCGCAAAGCAAAATACAACGCGCGCCGCCGTCACCCGCGTTACGGCCTTGCTTCTATTGTTCGCAGCATTAATTCGGCGCGCTTCGAACGGTCCTCATCAAGATCTTTTACCAATTGCGCCTGCTTCTCTGCGCGCGCGTCGTGGGTCCGGCGATATACCACCACCAGTTGCGTGTTGGCCTGAAAACTACGCGGATCAACGGCGAGAGCGCGATCAAGTTCGGTGTGCGCCGCCGCCAGCTCTCCCTTCAGCATCAAAACGCGCGCCAGCTCCATGTGAGACTCCGCAAAATCCGGCATCAGCTGAATCGATTTACGCAAGTGTTTTCTGCGGCTTCATCCAAATTCTCGTCCTGGCGGGCAATTCGGCCCAGAAAATATTCGGCTCCCCCCGCTGTCTTGGCATCGCTCCTTACTATTTGCATCTTCTGCTTTGCTCTGGCATAATCCCCCGAAGCAAAACTGGCGACCCCGAGCGCATAGTGGCCCTTCACTTCCAGCGGTTTCGCGTTGACGAATTTCTGAAAGTAAGATGTGGCTGTCGCTGCGTCCCGGGTACTCAAAATCACAAACCTCATCGCGTAGTTGTACGCCGGATTGTCCGGATCGAGCTTCAGGGCTCGTTCGAGCGAAGCGCGCGCCTCGATGGGCGGCTCCATTTCGGAGGCAACCATCGCAAACAAAAAATGTATCTGTGGATTATTCGGCTCGAGATCGCGCGCGTGCGCCAGATACCCGACCGCGCCTTCGAAATCCTTGCTGTGCTCCGCCAGGCGCGCAAGCTCCAGCAGACGAGCTGTATTCTGCGGATCGAGAATCGCTACCTGCTCGAGAGTCTTCCTCGCATCCGCCGGACGCCCGGTCTGTTCATACGCGATGGCAAGCCGCCGCAGGCTGGGCAGCCCTGCCGTATTCCGGTTCCGCAATCCTTCGATCAGAGTGATGACGACGGGATCCGACCTGGGCGAATTAAACGCATTCTCGACTGTCAGGAAATCCGCTTCCGTAAAGTTTTCTCGCGCGGCAATCTGCCCGGCCGCCGTGTTCGCCTCGGCCATCCGTCCAAGCGCAGCCAAATCGGCACACCGAACCAGCTGCAGGCTTGCCGATTGCGCCGCCTTGTATAGCTTCTCCAGATTTCGCAGCGACTCAGCATGCTTGCCACTCTGCTCCTCAAGTAGCGCAAGTGCGCTCAACGCCTCCTCATCGCCCGGTTTCAAACGAGCAACGTGCTGCCAGGCATCCAAGGCGCAGGCAATCGCGGACCTGTCTTGCTCTGTGCTCAACTCTTGACAGGCCCGCGCCAGATTCTGCAGCCCGGAGTCAATGCTGGCGTCAGCCGCACCGCTTCTGGCGAAATCGCTTCGCGCCTCCGGCTGCTTGTTCTTGCGTGCATGCACGATCCCGCGCAAATTTAATAGCCCGCCCTGCTATGGATATTGCCGGAGAGCCGAGTCAATCAAACCGGAAGCAGCGGAGAGATCGTCAGCCTGCAGGGTGTCCTGAATCGCAATGATTTCTCGCTCGCTGTCGTCAGTTTTGAGCTGTAAAGAAATCATCAACGCTAGGAAATGTTTGAAAATCTCACGGCATTCGCATAGATCACGCTAGTCTTCCGGCAACCCGGCAGACCGCTCTCAACAAACCGGTGCGTGGGTCTTCATTCCCGGACTTCACAACTGCAAAACCAGATACTTCTGATGCGTACAGCTTCACCTTACAGTTCCCAGGAATTCTGCTGCTCCATCCAACTCAATACTTCATTCATCCCTTGCCCTGATTTAGCAGACACTTGAAACGCGGGCATTCCTGGGCGGACGCTCTGAATGTTGCGATGCGCGTCCTCCCACGAGAACTCTACAGCTGCCGCCAGATCGCTCTTTGTGATGATTGCGATATCGGCACTGTTAAAGATCGTCGGATACTTCAGGGGTTTATCTTCCCCTTCCGTCACCGAGAGCAGCACCATGCGAGACTGTTCGCCAAGGTCGTAACTGGACGGGCAGACAAGATTGCCTACGTTCTCGATGAAAAGAAAGTCAAGATCATTGAGGTCCCAGTCTTCGAGGGCCGCGGTTACCATGCTGGCATCGAGATGACAGACGGTCCCGGTGCAGATTTGCTTGACAGGAACCTGGCTGCGAGCCAGGCGCATGGCGTCATTCTCGGTCGCGAGATCACCCACCAGAGCGGCAACACGGTAGTTCGGGCGAAGCGAAGATAAGATGCGCTCGAGGAACGCGGTTTTGCCTGAACCTGGGCTCGACACGAGGCTGATCACCGTGACGTGCGCGTCTTCAAATCGCTGTCGCAACGCCCGTGCGGCTATGTCATTCTTGTTCAGAACCCTCTGACGAACTTCGACTAGACGCGTTCCGTTCACGTTTGCAGCTCCAGAGCAGACACCTCAAGCTCAGCGCCGTGCAGCACTCCGGCTGCGGGCGTGCCGCATTGCGCGCATTGCAGCCTCTGTAGCGAAACTGCGGCGCGTTCGGCTCGGCATTGCGGACACTCGATACGAAGCGGCACATCCTCGATCAGCAGCCTCGATCCTTCCAGCAATGTGCCTTCACACGCCAGTTCGTACGAGAACAGTAGCGCTTCCTTCACAACACCGGCGAGTGGACCCAGACGCAGATGTACGGCGTACACGCGGCCCCCGCCCTGCCGCACAACCTCTTCCTCGGCTCCTTCGATGATGCTCAACGCGATGGAAAGTTCGTGCACGCGCTGCTTACATCGTGCTGATGCGGATGTATCGCTTGATATCGGGAAGAGAGACCACCACCGCCACTACAGCGAGAGCGACCGCGATTCCAGCAACTATTTTTTGCATATAAGTTACGCCTCCTGGCATTCTTTCGAAATAAGTGATGCTACGACATCGGCGGCCACCTGGACGGCTTCGGCAACTGGTGGAGTTAAGCCCATGCGACCGTCCTCTCCGCCCAGATCCGCGGGTTCGCAACCGACGAGTAAGACTCGTCCGATTTCGCCGCCCATCGCGTACACCGTGCGAAACACATTCTCGGGATCCATCGCGTGCGCGTTCACGGGAGCCACTCCTCCGCCGGCTTCCGCGCCTGCGAGAGTTGGTTCGATCGTGTAAACAGTGCCGGGGACGCCCCCGCGCGACGTAGCGTCGAGCAAAATCGTGAGATCGGGCTTGTCCATCAGCGCGTAGGAGAGGTCAAGGCCGCGGATTCCGAAGTCGACAACGTGCACGCTGTCGGGAAGCGCACGTTTGCTGAGCACTCGAGTGACTTCGCAACCGAAAGCGTCGTCTCCTTGGAAGATGTTGCCGATGCCGGCGACGAGGATATTCATAGCAGCTCAACTTCGTCGGGCGAAAAGAAGAACCGATGTCCGATTTGTCGCGCCACACCAAAGTCCCGCCCCGGATCGTCCTCCACGGTCACGGCGAGATGAATGCGATCTTCGAAATCGCGCTCGACCGATTCCACGATGGCGATTTTCCCATTCAGGGCGATGTCGAATATGTCTGCCTGCTTGCAAGGGCGCAATCGCACGCGGTCACCCTCGCGAAACTCCAGTTTGGATACGTTGCGCAGGCTGCGAATCACGCCGTGCAGCTTGGCAGCATGCTCGGGAGGAAGCGTTTCCGTGCGGTCGAGGATTTCCCGGCCGCGATCATCACTCTTCCTCATTTCCTGTTTTTCCGCGTCAGTCAAGGTCAAGACGCGCAGGGTCAGCATCTCGTCCATCTCGGTGCCGTCGTAGAAATCGCCTTTGCTCTCGGGCGCGATTTGAGGGTAATCGTAAAGGATGATGGGCGAGGAGAGCATGAGCGTCCGTTCTCCTTCGCGACCCGCCAGGACCGGCCACGTCCCAATATTATGGCAGGCCGCCGCAGCCACGCGATAGGCTTCCGGCGGATCGATTTGTGAGACAAATGCTCCATTCTCTACGCCGAGAAGAGTATGGCAGGAGAGCATAAGCGTAGGCGACGGTTGGAGCTCACGGGCCGAAAGGGCCTGGGATTCAGCGCCCCTGTTCGGGCTCCGGTTCTGAATGCGGACGGAAAGCCGAATCACATCGTCAGCGATAGGTGCGGTACTTATATGGACCGCACCTGTTACTTCCCCAAAGGAAAACGAGTGAACTTCTGGAAGTGCGGATAACGGGGCGTGGAGGCGAGTCCATTCTCGCTCAGTCCGGTCTTGAAGGAATCGGATTTTGATCTCGACCAGGGTCCGAGCATTCGCTTCCACAAGAACCTCGGTTTGCATCTCGATCGGGTAATTGCCGCCCACCGGTCCAACCGTTCCGAAATGCCAGCGGCCCTGATTCTTCACCGCAGTCTTCCGATACGGGTAAAGTAAAAACCCCTCGTACAGAACGGCGCTCGCGATCTTTTCTAATGGTTCGAAGTTCACGATGCCACCTGTCTTTCATTTGGCAGAAGCCGTTCGATTGCCTCTTCCCATGTGGCGACGCCCTGCGCCCGCTTGTATTCGTATAAGCGCTCGAAGACGTGCCGCTGCAGGCGGAGCCAAGTGCTATCGGGATAATACAGGTCCATCATTTCGTGCCAAACCTGCGCCGGCAAGCGGAACCTTGCTTCTTTGTCCCAGGCAATCTGCGCGATCTGTAACGCGCCATCGGGAGCCGGGTAGAACACGGTGCCACTGAACTGAAAAGTAAGAGGGGTTTCACCGCCATCCAGTGCATGAAAATACTTCGCGGAGGCGACGTTGAAATCGAAAGTGCAGGCCACGGGAACTGAGACAGTGGTGGTACCCAGGAATTCTGCTACCGTGACGTTTGCATGCGTCCAGAGCAGAGGGCGCAAGGTGCGGCTCCAGCGCTCTGGTTCACCGAAGAGGTCGCCGAGCAGGTGGCGTTCTCCGGGCGTGTAGTGCCGGCGTTGTGCTTCAATCTGGATCTGACAGCGGAGCGCAATGCTGTGAATGGATTCGCCCGGGACCGTGTTCGTGAGCCGGAGTTGAAAGGCAATCGTCGGCGCAGCGGCGAAGGAAACGGCCTGCGCACTTTCGACGATAAAGTTCAGGTTCGGCAACTACTCCCCTTTTGACGCAGACCGTCGAAGAATTGGGCTATTTCGCCCCAGACTGCGGCGCCTCCCGACAGGCCGCTCCAGCGCATGCGAATGATGCCGACCAGCTTATAGCATTCGTCGATGGGCACGATGAAGTACTCGCGCGTGGCTCCGACGCGATTAACGAGCAGTGCCTCTACATCGGGCTGAAGCTCGCGCAGTTCGGGATTGACGACGGCGATTTCCTCCCAGGCATCAAGACGGAGCGAGGATTCCGATGCACCCGCAGGGCCCGGATAAAGGGCGATCACTCGTCCGGCAGCCGAGTTGTACGTAAAGAAAGCGAGTGAGATTGGGATCAGAAGATCGTCCCATTGCCCATCGGTCATGCTGAAATCCGGAAGCGCACGCACTTCCGTCGGAATGTCTCGATAGGTTTCGCGATAGAGCACCGCGCAGGAATCACACGCGCAGCGAACACGACGTGTATTGGGGTCGAACTGATGGACGTGCTCGGCCGGGAGCCCTGCCCCGCACGCGTCGCATCTCTCTTTGCTTTGGCGCGCCGGAACAAACCGGCGCAGAACTGCGACCGGAGCCGGCGCCATGTTAACCCGCCCTCGATACGATGCCGTTGATACTAAGCAAGGGAACAAAACTGTTCATCGCGGCGCTCTGTTGGACAACAACTTCGGCCAGATCGGGAACCGCTTCGCTCAGGATTGCTTTGAGGGATGCTTCGTCAGTTTCACCTGACCCGCAGCCCCCGGCAGAAAGCCGGATCCGCGCCACGCCATCGAGAACGCTTAACAGTTCCGCGTGTCCTGGCACTTTGACCAGAACCTGTCGCACTCTGGTCTCGAGATCGTCGGGATGAAGCCCGTGCAGAACCAACAGACTGGAGACCAAGCTATCGTTGGCGAAGCGCCGGAGGAGGGCGTCCCCTCCTGGGCCGGATTCGAAAACCAGATCCATCATCTTCTCGATGCCCGCGCCATGGAGGTCCAGAACAGCCTGCATCAACTGTTCGGCGATTCCGCGGCTTTCGCCATCAGCAATCTGTTCGAGCCGGCGCACCAAACTTTCGATGCGCCGCATCCGTTCTTCATCGACGCTGTTCGCCGAATCAGTGGCCATGAACGCCTTTTATCGCACAGGCGTCAGCGCCAAGCATGGAGGAGTGCCGCACATCCAGCGTTTTGCCTTCGCCGAGATACATGTGCACGCCGCAAGGCAGACACGGATCGAAGCTTCGCACCGTGCGCATCAGGTCGATACCTTTGAAATTGTCTGGCCCGTTTTCCTCGAAGATAGGCGTGTTCCGCACGGCGTCCTCGTACGGCCCCGGGGTCCCGTACTCGTCACGAGGACTGGCGTTCCAGGGAGTCGGCGGATACGGATGGTAGTTGGCGATCTTGCCTTCGCGAATCACGACATGATGCGAGAGAACGCCGCGGACCGCTTCGTGAAAACCGCAGCCAATGGCTTCGTCGGGAACCTTGAATTCACGCCAAGTTTGCGTCTTGCCGCGGTGCAGATCCCGCATCGCCTGCTCCACGAAATGTAAGGCGCAAGCGGCGGCATAAGCCTGGAAGTACGTGCGCGCGCGGTTACGCTCGATCGCATTGCTCCATTTCGGAATCTTCCATTCGAACTCCGTTTCGGGCTTAGTCGCCGTCTTAGGCAGATAAATCTTCACGCTGTGCCCGGTTGCTTTGACGTAGCCGATGTCGACGAGGCCCGCGAGCGCTGTCGCCCAGAAACGAGCGATCGGACCGCCCCCTGTATCGAGCGCCAGATAATCACCCGTGCGTTTGTCGTACCAGCGCGGCGACATAACCCAGGTGTAATTCCCCTTGAAATCGCGCTTCTGCGGCCGCGGTGTCGTAGTCTGATTCCACGGGTGGCGCTGGTCCACGGGGTTCCCAAGCGGGTCATGCTTGACGAAGGTCTCGTCGCCTTGCCAATCATCGTAGTAAGAACTTCCGAGCAGGATACGAATGCCGAGATTGATGTCAACCAGGTTGTTGGTGACTAACTTGCCATCGACGACGATACCGGGTGTAACATACATGGCCTTGCCCCACTTATCCATGTTCTGGTAAGTGTAGTCAGCTACTTCGGGGTTATTGAACGATCCCCAGCATCCAAGTAAGATCCGCCGCTGGCCGACTTTCTCGTAACCGGGGAGCGCCTCGTAGAAGAAGTCGAACAGATCGTCGTGCAGCGGAACAACCTTCTTCATGAACTCGACATACCTCATCAGGCGGATCTGGTAGTCGGTGAACAGCTGAACTGTGGGTACGGTTCCAACGCCGCCGGGGTAAAGCGTAGACGGATGGACGTGCCGCCCTTCCATCAGACAGAACATCTCGCGCGTCAGGCGGCTCATTTGCAACGTTTCGCGATAGAACTCGCCGGTGAACGGATTCAAGGCCCGCATAATATCGGCGATGGTGCGATATCCGTGCATTTCAGCGTGCGGAGATAGCGTGGTCTCCGCCTTAGCCAAAACGCCCGGATTGGTCTCTTTGACCATCTGCTCGCAATAATCGACTCCAACAAGGTTGTCCTGGTACAGGCAGTGATCGAACATGTACTCGGCGGCTTCACCGAGGTTTGTGATCCACTCCGCCATATCCGGCGGCCGGACCCCGAACGCCATGTTCTGCGCATAACAGGCACAGGTGGCGTGATTATCGCCGCAAATCCCGCAGATGCGGCTGGTGATGAAGTGGGCATCTCGCGGATCTTTGCCTTTCATGAAGATGCTGTACCCGCGAAAGATGGACGAAGTGCTATAGCACTCGGCGACTTCTTTGTTGGCGAAATCGATCTTCGTGTAAATCCCGAGACTGCCAACGATCCGAGTGATCGGATCCCAATTCATTTCGACAAGGCGTCGCTGCGAACTGTCAATCGCGGACGCTGGTTCGGTAATTGTAGCCATTTTTGTCCTCTTGATCTATGCGCCCTAGTAAGTCAGCGGCATGTACCCGGTAGTGAGTCTTCGGCCAGTGTGGCGCCACTTCGGTTCTTTATTCACCGTATGGTTGGTGATGGCCCGCAGCGCACGAATGGCTGTGCCATACGGCTTGATCGCCATGGAGGAAATTCTTGCGCCTGGCGGCTCATCCATGAACGGCATGAACTTGTCCGGGAAACCGGGCATGGTGCAGCCAATGCAGATGCCGCCCACGTTGGGGCAGCCCCCAATGCCCGCCATCCAGCCGCGCTTGGGGACATTGCAGTTAACTACAGGCCCCCAGCACCCAAGTTTCACAAGGCATTTGGGCGAGTTGTAACTGTCAGCGAAATCGGCTTGCTCGTAGGAAGCGGCGCGATCGCAACCATCGTGAACCGTCTGGCCGAACAACCAATCCGGACGCAACTGGTCATCGAGCGGAATCATAGGCGCCCGGCCCGCGAGTTGATAGAGCAAATAGAGCAGCGTCTCCATGAAGTTGTCCGGTTGCACAGGACATCCGGGAACGTTGACGATCGGCAAGCCGGCTTTTGATTTCCAGTTCCAGCCGAGATAATCGGCGAGACCCATGCAGCCTGTCGGGTTGCCTTGCATCGCGTGGATGCCGCCATAGGTTGCGCAGGTACCGGCAGCTACGATGGCCGTCGCCTTCGGGGCGAGACGATCGATCCATTCACACGTGGTGATCGGCTGACCGGTGTCGGGGTCTGTCCCGAGAGCGGCCCAGTAGCCTTCCTTCTTGATCTTTTCGTTCGGGATGGACCCTTCGATCACTAGAACGAAAGGCTCCAGCTTTCCTTCCTGCGCGAGATACCAGTACTTCATGAAATCATCGCCGACTTCATAGGCGAGGACCGGGTTATGCAGGTGAACTTTCGGGAGCCCGGGTATGGCGCCGAGTAGAACATCTTCGACGCTGGGCTGGGATGCGGCCGTGATGGAGATGGTATCCCCATCGCAGCTCAGACCGGCGGTAATCCAAAGTACGTGGACTTCGCTGACGGCTGGCGGTTTTTGCGTGACGCGGCCGTATGGAGCAACTTCTGCCGTTAGTGGCATAAGCACTTCCTCCGCAATCGAGTCTATGCCTTCAACCGAGATGAGTCAAGGATTTCTTAGAGCTATTTCTTAGAGCTACAGGATTCCTAGTATTGATTCACCTAGTTGCCGTTGCGCGTTCAGCAGATACGCGGCAGCTGTTCTGAGAAAGGTAAATCGAGGATTCGCGTGCCGCCAATTTCTGTTTTCAACAGCACCATTCCCTTGTGATCGGCCACGCAATGTCCGATTGCAACCGCGCCTTGCCCCGCAGGATGCCTGCGCATGGCGGCCAGCACCGCCTCGGACGATACTTCGGGAACGAAGGCCACAAGTTTCCCTTCGTTCGCCACAAATAACGGGTCGAGTCCCAGAATCTCGCATGCGCCTTTGACGTCTTCCCGAACCGGCACAGCGCTGGCGTGGATTTCGATACCCGTCGAGGACGCCGTCGCGATTTCGCAAAGAGAGGTAGCGAGCCCGCCGCGCGTAGGATCGCGCAGAACATGGACTTCTCCGGCATCGAGCATGGCGCGGACCAATGTGTGCAGAGGCGCCGTGTCGGAGCGAATCTCGCCTTCAAACTCCAATCCTTCGCGGACGGACATGATCGCCATGCCGTGATCGCCCATCGATCCGCTGAGAAGGATTACGTCGCCTGGGCTGGCGCGGGAAGCAGAGATTTCGACGCCCTCCGGCACAAGGCCGACACCGGAAGTAGTGATGAAGAGCTTGTCCGCCGAGCCTTTGTTCACAACCTTGGTGTCACCGGTGACGATAGCGACGCCTGCGGCGCGGGCAGCCTGCGCCATTGAATCGATAATCCGGGAAAGATCCTCAACGGGAAAGCCTTCCTCGAGTATGAAAGCGCAAGAAAGAAAGAGCGGCTGCGCACCGCTCATCGCGAGGTCGTTGACGGTGCCGTTGACGGCGAGTTCGCCAATGTTTCCGCCTGGAAAGAAGAGCGGCGTCACGACAAAGGAATCCGTCGTGAAGGCGAGGCGCGCCGAACCGGCACGGAAGACTGCCTGGTCGTCAAGCTTTTTCAGGTACTCGTTGTCGAATGCGGGAAGAAAAAGTTCCTGGACCAGTTGCGCCGTGAGTTTGCCCCCGCTGCCGTGTCCCATTACGATGTTCTTTCGCTCAGTGGTGGGCAGAGGGCAGCTGAGAGCGAAGGTTTTCTCCATCAGATGCGCTTAAACTTTCGCGAACAAGGATTCAACCTCTACCAGGTGCCGGCCGTAGTTGTAATACGCGGCGCAGGCGCCCTCGGCCGAAACCATAGTCGCACCCAGCGGGGTTTCAGGCGTGCATTGTTTGCCGAAGGCGGAACAGTCGTGAGGTTTCTTCAACCCTCGTAGAATCTGGCCGCTGATGCAAACGGCAGGCTCGACCGACTGGATGGCCTCCACGCCGAAGATCTGCCCGGCGTCGTACTGCTGGAACTCGTCCGTGAGCGCAAAACCACTTTGCGGGATGACGCCGATGCCCCGCCAAGCACGATCACAGACGCGGAACACGCGCTCGATCATTTGCTGAGCCGCGGGATTGCCTTCCCGGCGCACAGCGCGTGCATAGGCGTTTTCGAGTTCGGCGCGTCCTTGCTCCAACTGCCGCACTGCCATCAGCACGCCCTGCAGAATGTCGATGGGTTCGAAGCCGGTGATGACGATGGGAACGCGGTACCGATCGACGAGGGGTTCGTATTCGGCCCAACCAGCGATGGCACAGACATGGCCAGGTCCGAGGAAGGCCTGCACGCGGTTGTCCGGCGCATCCAGAATGCCGGTGATGGCCGGCGGAACCAGCACATGCGAGACCAGGACCGAGAAGTTTCGGATGCCTTGCTCTTTGGCTTGCCACACCACCATCGCGTTGGCAGGCGCGGTAGTTTCAAAACCGATAGCAAAGAACACGACCTGCTTGTCGGGATTAGCCCGCGCGATCTTGAGGCAATCGAGTGGTGAATAGACGACGCGAACGTGGGCGCCTTCCGCTTTGAGCTTAAAGAGATCGGCGCTAGACCCCGGCACGCGGAGCATGTCGCCGAAGGAGCAGAAAATAACGTCGGGCCTGCGCGCGATGGCGTGAGCGCGATCGATCATCTCGAGCGAAGTGACGCAGACCGGGCATCCGGGGCCGTGCACCAGCTCCACGTTTTGCGGCAGCAGCGCATCGAGACCGTATTTGACAATGGAGTGAGTCTGACCGCCGCAAACTTCCATCAGCACCCAAGGGCGCGTGGCGGTTCGCCGAATTTCATCCGCAAGTTTCCGCGCGACTTGCGCGTCCCGGTATTCGTCAAGGTACTTCATGACCTGGCTCCTCCTCACCGTCCTCAAGCTCAGTTAGTTGGTCCATCTCAGACAGGTACTGATAGGTCTTGGCCGCTTCTTGTTCATCCAGTCTGCTGATGGCAAAGCCCACGTGGACCAGGACGTAGTCGCCGACTATGGCTTCCGGAAGATAGGACATGCAAGCATCGCGCGTGATTCCGCCGAAGTCGACTTTAGCCATGGGGACGCCGGCGCTGTCATGCAGGCCGCTGATTTTTCCTGGGATCGCAAGACACATCGGTCAACTCCTCCCTGCATGATCTTCGCCTGCATGCTCGGCGCCTGCCGGACCAGCGAGATACGTGGCCGCGATCACGGCTTGTCCCAGTGAAAGGCCACCGTCATTCGGCGGAACCTTGGAGTGAAGGAAAACCTGAAATCCGCTGCGACGTAATTGTTCGGAGGCTTGAGCTAGCAGAGTGAAATTCTGAAAGGCGCCGCCACTGAGACAAACTTTGTCCACGCTGTTGGTTTCGCGAATCTTGCTACAGGCCCTTTCAATCATATGCGCGATCGAATCGTGAAAGCAACGGGAAACCTTAGAGACCGATCTACCCGAAGCGATTTCCTGCGCGATTCGCGAAATCATGGGCCGGGTGTCGATAATCCACGGGAACTGGTCTGCAATAAGCGGCAGCGCATACGTCTGGTCTGGCAGCGAATAGGTTTCGTCGTTTGCTGCGGCTGCGGCCTCCTCCAACAACATGGCGGACTCGCCTTCGTAGCTGCTTTCCTGGCTGATGCCACACAACGAGGAGACGGCGTCAAACAGACGGCCGCAGCTGGAGGTACGCAATGCAGGCCTTTGTATCAGACGCTCTAGTACGTTCCATGTGGCGCCCGGCGCAGCACGCCAACAAGGCAGGTCCAGAATCCGGCAATCCGGCCCGAGCGCGTCATATAGATGGGCGGCGGCCATGCGCCATGCTTGACGGATAGCCTGATCACCGCCAGGCAAAGCGACATACCGGAGGTGCGCCCAACGCGTGTAACTAGCGTAATCGCACACGAGAAATTCACCGCCCCAGATTTGGCCATCGGCACCCCAACCGGTGCCGTCGAAAGCAACGCCGATCACTTGGCCGTCGAGACCGTTTTCCGCCATGCAGCTCGCAATGTGTGCATGGTGGTGCTGGACCGCGATCTTGGGTTCGGGCCGGCCTAGCGCCCAGCGAGTGCTCAACGCATCCGGATGAGAGTCGTGCGCAATCAGGCGCGGTTCTGACTGGTACACGCTTTGTAAGTTACTTAGTGTTTCCTCGAAGAACTGAAGCGTCTCGTAGTTTTCGAGGTCGCCGATGTGCTGGCTAAGAATGGCAAAGCTGCCCTTCGTAAAACAGAAAGTGTTCTTTAACTCGGCTCCGACCGCCAGCACTTCGCCCACGTCGCGACCGAGCGACATCGCTTCTGGCGCATAGCCTCGGGCACGCCGAAGAAGGCGCGGCGCTCCTTCGAAGAGACGCGTCACAGAATCGTCAACACGCATGAAGATATCGCGATTGTGCTCGACTACGATGTCGACTAGGGGCGCGAGCTTCTCCCGGGCCGCATTGTTCTGAGTGACGATTGGTTCTTCGCTGATGTTGCCGCTGGTCATGACCAGGCATTCGAGAGATCCTTCGAAGAGCAGATGATGCAGGGGCGTATACGGCAGCATCACCCCGAGGTGTCCCAACCCAGGCCCTAAACCCGGAGCAAACCGGTCGCGCTCGATCCTCTTTAACAGCACAATGGGCGCTGCCGGACTTAGAAGCATTTGCCGTTCCGGCTCTGTAACAACACAGTACTTGTCTAGCGTGTCCATGTCACGCGCCATGATCGCGAAAGGCTTGCGGCTGCGGCGCTTTCCTATGCGTAGCTTGTCGACCGCCTGGGCACAAAAGGCATCGCACGTCAGCTGATATCCTCCCAGTCCCTTCAGGGCGACCAGCCGGCCTTGCTCAAGAGCCCGGATGACGTTCGAAAGATCTATTCCCAGCTGAGGCCCGCAGAGTGGGCATGCAATCGGTTCCGCATGGAAACGCCGATCGGCAGGATCGCAGTACTCGCGCGCGCAAGCAGGGCACATCGGAAACTCCTCCATTGTCGTGTTGGCACGGTCATATGGCATGGAAAGAGTAATGGAGTAACGTGGCCCGCAGTTGGTGCAATTTGTAAACGGATAGCGAAAGCGCCGACCCCCTGGCGTTTTGATCTCCGTGAGACACTCCGCACAAGTTGCAAGGTCAGCGGAGGTCAATGTGAACTGCTGGTTGCGCGCTGCACTCGCCAGGATCTGGAAGCTAACATACCCGGCCAGTTCTGTGCACTCCTCGATCCGTACTCGGCTGATTCGAGCTGCTGGAGGCGCTTGTGTCTCGAGAGCTTCGCGGAACGACCGGGCGCTTTGGGCGTCATTGGTTTCAATCTCAACGATCAAGCCGCCGGCTGTATTAAAGCTCACGCCGTTCAAACCCTTGCTGTCAGCCAACCTCTTTACAAAGGGTCGGAACCCAACTCCTTGGACTACGCCTTCGAGGATGATTCGGTATCGCTTTTTCGATTCTGAGTCGCTTACCTCCACGATGTGAAGCACCAAGCCTGGACGTCTTATTATATCAACAGCTTTCTTCCAAGTGTGTCATCTGAGATTTAGTTGTTTTTCTAATCGCACAACGCTCGCGGGTAGAGCTCCGCTGAAATAAGTCCTCGCTGACGGCGAAGGATCGGACATTAGCGGCATTCTGGGGTCAGCCGTTGAGCGCCGGGATTTACGCTCGGCTCATCAAAGGTGAAGCGTTAGGTCTGCTGCTTGCAGGAAATAAGAACTTTGCTTTACAACGGCGACCAGCACCACCTCCGTGGGGTGTCCTACTTAGGTATTGACTTAAATAACAATTCGCTATGTAACAACATCACTCGCTAGTTTTCTCGAGTTACTTCAACTCTGCTTCAGGAGACAAAAATTGCTCACTCGGCTTTTTTGTAGGTCGCTCTTTGCCGTGCTCTTCGCAACGGCGACAATTTTTTGCGCAAAGCCAGAACGCTAGCCTCGATGACGGATAAGTCCGGCGCGGTCGTGCCTCAAGCCGCGGTCACTATCTCCGCTGCCGAGCGATCGCAGAGGGCGAGCGTTCAAACGGACAACGACGGACGTTACTCTTTCCCGAACTTGGCGCCCGGCACGTATGAGCTCAGCGTCGCGGCCAAGGGTTTCCGTAGCTATGTGCAACACTCGCCAGCTGCTTGCGAATCAATCCGCCCGCATTGATGCCGGCCTGGAGATTGGCGATGCCGCGACCAAAATTGAAGTCACCGCCGATGCGGCTCAGCTGAACTACGACAACGGTTCTCAGCAGGAAGGTGTGCCCCCGTAAACCGTGAATCAGTTGCCCCTGCTTGTCGCCGGCGGCACCTCGCGCAACGCCGTCCAGTTTATTTCGTTTCTTCCTGGCGTAAATACAGGGACCAGCCCGCAGGCTTTCAATGCAAGCATCAACGGCGGTTTGAAGATGGGCGATGAGGCCGTTATGGACGGAGTCAGCATGCAGGAAGGCACCATGTCTCAAAAAGGCATGGTTTCTTTTTTCGACTTTCCAACTACGCCCGATATGGTGAGCGAGGTGCGTGTGCTCACCTCGAGCTACGAGCCCGAATACGGCACCACCACTGGCGGCGAGATCGTCGTTACCACCCGCAGTGGAACCGATCAGTTTCACGGAGGCGGTTTCGAGTACTTCCGTAACAAGAGCCTCAATGCCCTACAGTTCACAAATCAGCGGCCCGCCGGCGATGCGCGCCCGAAAGACAACGAAAACGAATTTGGCGGCTTCATCGGAGGCCCTGTTAAGCTGCCCTTTCTCCCGTTCATCTGGGGAGCCCGGCACAAAACATGCTTCTTCCACGATCAGGAGTATCTGCGTAGTCTCGGCGGCACCACTCGCCCAGTCGTTTCGATTCCATCCCTGCAGGAGCGCACCGGCGACTTCTCCGATCTAGCGTACCTATTTACGATCCAACGACAGAGACCATCACCAACGGCGTGATCACTCGCTCACAATTTCCCGGCAACAAAATCCCCGCCTCCCAGCAAAGCCCCCTCGCCCTGCAGTGGATGAAATATCTTCCAACGCCTACTAGCGCTGGTCCTTTCAATAACTATCTGTCTAACCCAGTCCCGGACGGCATTCTCTCGAACGTCAATCATTACCTCTACAAAATCGACCACTACTGGGGAGAAAAGGATCACTTCTTCGTCACGATTTGGCGTCAGACCACTCAGCCGAACGAGCAGTGTGCGCTGCCGGTTCAGCTCTGCACCTCCAGCCCGGCCAACCCAGAAGACCCGTGGGTAAGCCGTTTCAACTGGGATCACATCTTCACTCGCACCTTGCTGAGCCACTACGCCGCCAGTTATGTCAACGGCAATGAAGGCTACGGCTCCGTTACGGGCCAGGACCCTTCCGTCCTGCCGCATATTCCAAACGCCGGAGCATACAACGCCTCCCCCAATGCGAGCTTCGGCGGCAACGGCATTAACAATTATGCGAGCTGGGGCAATACACAAGGTCCTGGTTACCTGAATAAGTCCACGCGCCCCTCCTACATCATCAACGAACTAATCACCTGGGTTCACGGAGCGCACACGCTTAAATTCCGTGGCGAGTTCCGTCACTTACAGCAGGTTTTCCGCAACAACAACAACCAATCGGGCTCGGTTAACTTCAACGCTCTTTCAACCGCGCAGCCCGGCCTGGCAACCGGCAGCGGCGATGCATTTGCCAGCTTGCTTCTCGGCGCTGTGGACAACGGCAACGTTGCTGTGTACAACATCGCGAAATACGGCGCTGAGCAGCGCGCCTATTCGCTCCATGTCGGCGACACCTGGAAGCTGTCGACCAGGCTAACGATCAACTATGGCGTCCGCTGGGATAAGTTCACTCCTACCTTCGAGACCAGCGATAAGATGTCGTTCTTTACATTCGCGCCCAATCCCGGAGCCGGAAATCGGCCGGGCAGTTTGGGATTCGCCGGCAGCAACTCGGGACCTGCCAGCACCGGCCTGCATTATCCCGAAACCCCGTTCAATGCAGCCGTTGCGCCGCGTCTCGGTGCTGCTTACAAAGTGGACGACAAGACAGTAATACGCGCCGGTTATGGTGTTTTCTACACGCAAGCTTTCTACCCTGGTTGGGGCGGCGGCATGTCGCTCGAGGGCTTCAATCCCAAACTGAGCTTCAACGACTCATTCGCCGGCTACCAGCCCTCGTTCTACCTCGATAACGGTTTCCCGGCTTACAACAGGGAACCGAACGTGACCGCCTCCGCCGATAACGGAACCAACGGCCCGAACTACCGCCCGGCCTACGCCAATCATCTTTCCTATACGCAGCAGTGGAACTTCACCATTGAGCGCAAACTCGGCAACAGCGCCGTCGCGAGCGCCGCGTACGTGGCGAACCAGAGTACTCACCTTCCCTCCCAGTTGCAGCCCTTGAACGTTCTGAATCCTTCACTCTTGGGCCTCGGTCCCAAGGTGCTGAATGCGGTGTTTCAGCCCGAACAGGCCTCCCTCAACGGCGTAAACGCTCCTTACGCGAACTGGGCGCAGACACTCACCCACCGCCGGCACCTGCAAACCTACCGTTGCGCAGACGCTGGTGCAATACCCGCAATACTGCGGAGCGCTTTTTGGGGAAAATGAGAACGAAGGCACGTCGCAATACCACTCCTTCCAGACGAAGATCGAAAAGCAGTTCGCGAGCGGAATGTACCTGGGTGCGAACTACACCTTGTCGAAACTCCTGACCGACGCCTCCTCGACCACGCAGGCCACGGCCGGTTATGGCGGCATCGGCGGGGTCATTAATCCCTTTCAAGGAAAGCCGGAATCATTCGCTCTCTCCAGACGACATTACATACACCTTTGCGCTATTGGGCGTCTACGATCTGCCATTCGGCAATGGCAAACGCTGGTTGAGCAGCCCGGGCTTCCTCGCGCAGGTTGTGGGCGGCTAGACCCTCTCCTCCAGCATCAAGCTCGTACCGGGCATGCCGCTGTACTTCCGTGATTCCAATGTCTGCGGTGTTCCGAACCAGTTCCAGGCTCAGTGTATTCCCGCAATCTCTACTGGAGCTCAGGTTTTGGCGCAGTCGTATAGCGGTCTCAACGTCAACCAGCCCCTCTACAACGCCTCTGCCTTTGAGCCCAGCCCAGCTCGGCTTCGGAGGTGGAACCTATCTCGGCGCGGGACCGCGCGTGACCGGCGTGCGCGGCTCTCCCTACCGCGATACCAACCTGTCGATCTCGAAGAAAATCATCATCAAAGAGCGCCTGAATATAGAGGTCCGCGCTGAAGCCTTCAACGTATTCAACAACACTACTTCACCTGCGACGGCCAGGCGTTCGGCGACTGTATTCCCTTCAATAACGACCCGTCCAGCCCGAGTACCGTGAAAGGTGGCAAGCTCACCGGTTTCGGAGCCTGGGACGGCACAGTTACACAGCCTAGAAACGTCCAGCTCGTCGGACGTATCACCTTCTGATCGGAAATCGTCCAGGCGCTCACTTCCGAAACCGGGCGTTTGGAATTCCAGCTAGTTTTCGATCAACTCCGCCAGCGACTCGACCGTGATTCCATGGTGGGAAACGCTCCCAACCAAGTCTCCGTTGCGCAGGACGATCACTTGCGGGGAAGCATGCGGTACCCCTGTGGCCTCTGCAACGTGCCGGGAAAGTTCCCGTTGCTGGGCGAAAACCATGAAAATGGGAGCGTCCGGGTGAGCATCTCTATACTCCAAGACGGCGGCTTTCGCGCTGCTACTCAACGAACACGAACGGCTGTGCTTGAACAGGACTGCCAGTGGCTTGACAAGAACCGCGTCACAATCCTCGGCGGTTTTCAAGGCGACGATCTCGCGGGTATTCGCGAATAGGGAACTCAGCATGCTGATCACATAGTTAGCGTCTCAGGTTCAGGCTCTCGTCTTCAACCCTGCCTGGCTTTTAAAGCGAACCGCAGGGGATCATAGAAGCCGCTCACTCGTCTCTCCCCTGAAACAAATACCAGATCAGATCAATCCCACTGAGTAGGCCGCAAAGGCGGGAAAGGATAAAATTTGATTAAGCCATTGAAGTTGTTTAAGCCATTGATAGCCGTTGTTTTTGGCGTCGCGCTGGTCGCCTCCATGCCCGTTTCGGCTCAGGATCGAAAGGACGATGGGGATCGGCGAGATCGGCACGAGCAGTATCATCCCTACTACGACAGTAACCATCGGGATTGGCACCAGTGGAATGACCGGGAAAACGAGTCCTATCAGCGCTACGCCAAGGACCATCACCGCGATGATAAGGACTTCGCCAGCCTTAGCGAACGCGACCAGGAAAATTACTGGAAGTGGCGGCACAAGCACCCGGGCGAGCACTAAACGTCATCAGCCTGCTGCCGGTAATGTCCTGACTTGCGTTGCTGACATAACAGCAAGCGCTTGATCGGTGGTAAGGTTGGGACATGCCAACGAAACATAGCGATTTGAAGACGCTGCGGCGGATGCTGAAGGAGTTGGAGCGGGTATTGAAGGTGGTTCCGCTATCTCCCGTGGTATCCGCCCGCGTTACCGAACTGATGGAGATGATATTTCTTTTGACCGACGATCTAATCGAGCGCACACCAGCCTCGATGCTCGGGGCGTTAGGTGGAAAGAAGACGGCAGAACGCGGGCCGGAGTACTACGCGAAAATTGCTGGAATGCGGAAGACGAAAGCTGGTGGGAGACCGTCTAAGCGAATGATTTAATTAAGCCTTTAATTGCCCTTGCATCTGAAACTACACGCGCTAGACCGCGTAACATCTAATCCACATTTGCACCTAGTAATTGTGCCCCCCGAACCATGCTCCTCAAAGGTTCCCGCGCTTGGCGCTTTCTTGTGCCGCAAAGTTGTGGTAATATTCTCTTGGGAGCTTTGAGCTAATGATGGACCGCAAGCAGCTTGGCGATATCCAGAGGCGGATGGAAGACGAGCACCGGAGAGATAAGGAAGCACTGGAACGCTTGATGCGTTTTATTCCCGACGGTGATTCTAATCCCAAATCTGTTCATCAGGTTTTCTCGACCCGGGATTCTGGCGGCAAGCAAAGTGATGTAGAACCGCTTAGTGAAATGAACCAGCTATGTCTTGGGGTTATGAGAGATCACTCGGAGCGTGACTGGACTATTCGGGCTCTTCTTCAGGAAATGGAATCAAACGGTGCAAGATTACCTGCTACCAGACCCGAAGGAATGCTTAATCGCACAATGCGGCGGTTAGTAGCGCATGGGCTAGTAACAGTCGTTCTGGAGCCGCAAGGCAGACGTGCGGGCATCTACAAATTCAGGAAAGATCCACCAGGGGAACAAAAGATGGCTTCCTAAAAAAAGCAAAAAGGCTGATTTCGCGCTAACGAAACCAGCCTTGAAATAAACCCAAAATCCCTTTCGCGAGGTAATTTATGAACACCACTTAAGATTTGGATCTTTACCTGTTTTGCCGGGGTCGCGACTAGAAAAAAGGACACTGAAGTTAGCCGTTGTTGTCCGTCGAGCACGAAGATTGAACCCTGCTCTATCCCCGATACCGTTTCCTTGGCTCCACGTCCATCGACTGCTGAGGGCGGCGCTAGATCCCAGGGTCTCGTTTCAAAGGGAGCATCCGGGCCATCCCAGGATGGCTTCCACAGTAACAATGCACCAATCGGATAGCCGAGGTACAGCGAGTCAAAAAGCGTCCTGACTCTTTCTGGGGACCACACGAATCCGCGCTGAAGATCAGGCAAGTGCAATCTATTCTCGGCTTTTAGCTGTGCCAAGGAACGTACTTTCCACGGCGTGGACTTGATTGCAATCGGTTGTGATGACGTCCCGGATTCTGCCATATTGGATACGATACCGCTCCACCATGCGTCAGGCCGCGACCTGTGATTTCGAGTAATCGTTGGGTATAATATGTTCATCTCATCTCTCTTGACAATTTGCTTGCGGTATGTCTGAAAGGTTCTAACTGGGTGATTTGAATTGGTGTATCTTTATACACTTGCTCCAGCAACGCAGGACAGGACACACCCTGCTGCCGGTAGTGTCCCGGGGTGCGTTGCTAAAGTAACAGCAAGCGGTTGTGCTGAACTAAAAGCATTGCGACACTGGGGATATGCCAAAGCGGTCAGATGTTCGGACACTGAAGAACCTAGTGGACCAAGCGTATTTAATCGCGTCCAGTGATCCGATTCCACCCGGAGGTATTGAAAGCCTCCGGGAAAACCTGGGTGCGGCACGACGGCTGGCAAGGCTGTTGCTTGTGAAGCCAGAGAGCTTGGCAGCGGTGGAGTTAGGGACGCGGGGCGGCAAGAAAACAGCGGAGCGCGGGGCGGAGTACTTCAGGCAGATTTCCGCACAGCGGAAGACCAAGGCGGGAGGCCGTCCCACAAAGTATCAGGATGTTCTAAGTAAAGGGCAGTCGCCCGCATCGGTACGTTCCAGGGCAGCCTTTATCATCGCCAGGCGAATGAAGGAACTGGGCCTGGATGAGCTTGCGCTGTCGATAGCTATCGGCTGTACGGAGCAATACGCCAAAGATCTTCTGCAAGGAACGAAGATACCGTCAAACGATAAGATCGGCGACATTATCAAAGGCTTAGATCTTGACGATTTGAAGGCCGATCAGATCAGAACGTTTGCTGCGGAAGATCGGCGTCGGCATGACGGGCGGTACCGGAAAGACTAGTATCTAGCGGAAGGGCGGAGGAACATTAATGCTGGCAATCTACTCTGCATCTTCTTCGTTAGGCTTC
>JAABUQ010004918.1_pt1 | contig 22084 bp, 22 predicted proteins | sample 5560001 | NCBI WGS metagenome assembly JAABUQ01 (sample SAMN10711888, study PRJNA513371) | rock metagenome | isolation source: Antarctica rocks | place: Antarctica: Victoria Land, Finger Mt nord | collected 2015-12-18 | reverse complement strand
GCTCGTGCCCGGCGCCGCTCGTGCCCATTCCGCGCTCGTGCCCAGTCCGCGCTCGTACGACCAGCGCCGGCTCAGTGGCCGCCCGGCATGTGGCCCCCGGCCACGCGGAGCCGTTCGTAACTGGCCTCGATCTCGGCTTCGGCCTCGACGCGGCCGGCCCAGGTCGCGCCCTCGACGCTCTTGCCCGGTTCGAGGTCCTTGTAGACCTCGAAGAAGTGCTGGATCTCCAGGCGTTCGTAGACCGGCAGGTCGCCGATGTCCTTGAGGTGGTCCTGGCGTGGGTCGGCGACGACGACGCAGACGAGCTTGTCGTCCGGGCCGGCCTCGTCGGTCATGCGGAACATCCCGATGGTCCGGGCGGCGATCAGGCACCCCGGGAAGGTCGGCTCCTGCAACAGGACCAGGGCGTCGAGGGGATCCCCGTCCTGACCCAGGGTGCTCTCGACGTAGCCGTAGTCGGCCGGGTACTGGGTCGCGGTGAACAGGGTCCTGTCCAGGCGCAGCCGGTCGGTCCGGTGGTCCATCTCGTACTTGTTGCGGGATCCCTTCGGGATCTCGATCAGGACATCGAACTCCACGTCCGTCCTCTCCTGCGCGGTGGCGGGCCGACCCCGGGCGACCGGCGCGCCGGTGCGCGCGCTCCGGTGCCGACGTGCACACCGTGCCGGGGGCCGTCCGCGGGGTTCGCGGTCGGGCACAGTGTCCCCCGAACGGGCCCGACCGGGTACGAGGTCCCACGACGCGGGGGTGGCCGGGCGTGCGCGACCCAGGCTCTCCGGTCAGCCGCGCACCCGGCCGCGTCGTGGTCGCTGCCGTGTGCGCGGCTGCGCTGCTGCTCACCTCGGGCTGCACCTCGACCGCCCCGACCAGCTCCACGGCCGGGACCGTCCCGACACCCCTGGCCAGGTCCGCGTACCCGACCGGACCGCCGCTCGCGACGGCCCCGGGGGTGCCAGCACCGGCCCGGGTCCCACCGTCGTCCCGGGTGCCACCGTGGTCCCGGGTGCCACCGGCCGGTTCCGTCCTGCCGGGGTCCGCGTTGGCGGCACGGCCCGGGGGGGTGCCACCGGCGCCGGCCGGGGTCCGCGGAGCCATCGGCCCGGCGCTGGCCGACCCGGCCCTGGCCGGCCGGCTGGGCGTGGCGGTCCTGGATCCCCGGACCGGGCGGACCGTCTACGGCTCGGACGCGGACCGCGCGTTCCTGCCCGCGTCGACCCAGAAGTTGTTCACGGCGCTGGCGGCGGTCGACACCCTCGGTGCGGGTCGCCGGCTGACGACCCGGGTCGTGCTCGTCCGCGCCGTGGCACCCGGCGCGGTCGCCTCCCTGGTGCTGGTCGGCGGCGGCGACGTGTCGCTGGCCCGCGCGCCGGTCGTCGTCGGCGGGCCGCCGGTGCCCGGCGCGACGGCCGGCGCCGCCGACGTCGCGACCCTCGCCGCGCGGACCGCATCCGCGTTGCACGGGGTCCACCGGGTCCGGCTGGCGGTCGACACCTCCCTGTTCACCGGACCCGCGGGCAATCCGTCCTGGGCGCCGTCGTACCTCGTCGGGGGGCAGGTGTCGCCGGTCAGTGCGCTGTCGGTGGACGCCGGCCGGGTCGGCCCCGGCCGTCGGGTCCGCAGCGCGAACCCGGGTCTCGCCGCCGGGCAGGAGCTGGCGGCGGACCTGAGGTCGCGGGGGCTGACCGTGACCGTTGCCGGTACGCCGGTGCGGGCCACCGCCTCGGCCCCCGTCCTCGCGGCTGTGCAGTCCCCACCCGTCACGGCCCTGGTCGCTCACCTGCTCGCGAGCTCGGACAACGACTACGCCGAGGCGCTGTTCCGGCTCGTCGCGACCGCCGCCGGTCGACCCGCGGACTTCGCCGGAGGATCCCGCGCGGTGCTCGCGGCGCTGCGCCGGCGCGGTGTCGACGTCCGTGCCCTGCGCCTGTACGACGGCAGTGGCCTGTCCCGGTCGGACCGGGCCACCCCGACCGCCCTCGCCGCCGCCTTGTCCGCCGCGGTGCGCGTGCCGGCGTTGCGCCCCGTCGCCGACGGTCTGGGGGTCGCCGGGGTGTCCGGGACGGTGGCGACGGGGTTCACCGGCCCCGCGGCGGCCGGGCGGCTCCGGGTGCGGGCGAAGACCGGCAGCCTGGCGGCGGTCAGTGCGCTGGCCGGGACCGTGAGCACGGCCAGCGCCGGCGAGCTCGTCTTCGTGTTCCTGTCCGACACACTGCACACCACCGACCCGGACGGCCCCCGCCATGCCCTGGAGCTGGCCGCCGCCCGGCTCGCCCAGTGCGGCTGCCACGTCCCCGGCCCGGCGGGACCGTTGCGGTGACCGGTCCGGACCCGGCGGTCGCCGCTGTCCGTGCGGCCGTCCGGGCGGACCTCACAGCGGTCCTGGCGGGCAGCGGGAGCGACGGGTCACCGGCGCCGGGGCCCGGCGAGGCGCTGGTGCTGGTCGCCTGCAGCGGTGGCGCGGACTCCCTGGCGCTCGCGGCCGGGACGGCCTGGGTGGCCCCGCGCCTCGGGTTCCGGGCCGGTGCCGTCGTGGTCGACCACGGGTGGACGCCCGACTCGCCCGCCGTTGCGGCGGTGGCGGCGGCGCAGTGCCGGGACCTCGGACTGAGCCCGGTGCTCGTGGTGGCTGTCCACCCCGACGGCGCCGGCGGCCCGGAGGCGGCCGCGCGGGCCGCCCGGTACGCGGCGCTGTCGGACTCGGCCGCCTCCGAGGGCGCGGTGGCCGTCCTGGTCGGACACACCCGCGACGACCAGGCCGAGACGGTCCTGCTCGGCCTGGCCCGTGGGTCCGGAACCCGGTCCCTGGCCGGGATGGCCCCGGTCCGGGGGCTGCTGCGCCGGCCGCTGCTCGGGCTCCCCCGAGAGCTCACCCACGCCTGCTGCGCCGCGCTCGGGCTGGTCCCGGCCCGCGACCCCGCCGGCACCGACCCGGCCTACGCCCGTTCACGGGTGCGCCACCGCGTGCTCCCGGTCCTGGAGGCCGAGCTCGGACCGGGCGTCACGGCCGCCCTGGCCCGCACCGCCCGCGCGGCCCGCGACGACGCGGACGCCCTGGACGCCCTGGCCACCCGGACCGCCTCGGCGCTGACCGGGCCGGACGGGTCGCTGGACTGTGCGGGTCTGGCCCGTCAGCCGGCTGCGCTGCGCCGCCGGGTGCTGCGGGGAGCCGCCCTGGCCGCCGGCGCGCCCTCGACCGACCTGACCGCCGCCCACGTCGACGCGGTCGAGGCCCTCGTCCTGGACTGGCACGGGCAGGACGGCACCGACCTGCCCGGCGGGCTGCGCGCCGAGCGCCGGCACGGTCGGCTCGGTGTCGCCCTGCCGGCCACCGGCCCGCCGGTCCAGCGATGAGCGACCACCCGTCGTACCCCGCCCGGAGGCGGTCCTCGCGGCCCAGGTGGTGTGGCAACCTGCGACTCGTGGACGCGAGCGACGCCGCCGGCTTGCTCACCGAGGTGCTGGTGACCCAGGAGCAGATCCGGACCCGCCTGGGCGAGATCGCGGCCGAGATCACCAGGGACTACGCCGGTACCGGTCCCGGGGACCTGTTACTCGTCGGTGTGCTCAAGGGTGCGGTCATGGTGATGGCCGATCTCGCGCGTGCGTTGCCGTTCAGCGTCCAGATGGACTGGATGGCCATCTCCTCCTACGGCTCCGGCACCCGCAGCTCGGGGGTCGTGCGGATCCTGAAGGACCTGGAGGTCGATCTGTCCGGCCGTCACGTCCTGATCGTGGAGGACATCGTCGACACCGGCCTGACGCTGTCCTGGCTGGTCAGCAACCTGGAGTCGCGGGGGCCGGCCTCGGTGCGCGTGTGCACGCTGCTGCGCAAGCCCGACGCGGCGACCCTCGACGTGGACGTCCGGTACGTCGGGTTCGACATCCCCGACGCCTTCGTCGTCGGCTACGGCCTGGACTACGCGCAGGAGTACCGGAACCTGAGCTGCATCGGCACGCTGGACCCGGCGGCCGTGGGGGTCTGAGGCGGCTCCGCCCCCAGGTCGTCCCCGGGCCGCACGGCGGCGCCGCCCGGGGAACGGACGGGCCCGGCGGGGCGTTGTCGCTGTGTCCGGACCCGCGGTCGTGCTTGCGCACCGACCGACCCCGGACCAGCAGCCCCACCGGTCCCCGTGTAGCGTCGCAGGACACGTCGACCCAGCGGGTTCGCGCACGTCAGCACCCTGTTGGGTCTCCTCGGGCCCGGTTCGGGAGCCGTACCGAAGACCACCCGAGACCGCGGGGCGCCCTGTCCGCCCGGACGCTCCGTCGGTCGTTCCAGCAGAAGGGACGGGGCTCCGCGCCCCAGCACCATGGATGTCAAGCGTCTCCTGCGGGGACCGTTCGTCTGGATCGTCCTCGCCCTCCTGCTCATCGCCGTCGTGATCTCCCTGTTCAGTGGCCGGAGCGGCTACTCGGCGAAGGACACCGGCGAGGTGACCCAGCAGGTCGACGCACGCAACGTCGACTCCGCGGTCATCGTCGGCGGTACCGACGAGGTGATCCAGCTCAAGCTGAAGAACAACGGCGGGATGATCGAGGCGCCGTACGTCACCCAGGCCCAGGCAGACCGCATCATCGTCAAGCTCGATGCCCAGCGCGCGGCCGGCCAGCTCCCGGGTGATTACCAGGTGCGGATCGCGAGGCCCAGCCTCATCGGACAGTTGCTCACGGCGTTCCTGCCGGTCCTGCTGATCATCGTGGTCTTCCTGGTGCTGATGAACCAGGCCCAGGGCGGTGGTGGCCGGGTGATGAACTTCGGCAAGTCCAAGGCGAAGCTCATCACCAAGGACACCCCGAAGACCACGTTCAACGACGTCGCGGGCGCACAGGAGGCCGTCGAGGAGCTCCAGGAGATCAAGGAGTTCCTCGCCGAACCCGCCAAGTTCCAGGCCGTCGGCGCGAAGATCCCCAAGGGTGTCCTGCTGTACGGCCAGCCCGGGACCGGGAAGACCCTGCTCGCCCGTGCGGTGGCCGGGGAGGCCGGCGTGCCCTTCTACTCGATCTCCGGGTCGGACTTCGTCGAGATGTTCGTCGGTGTCGGCGCCAGCCGCGTCCGTGACCTGTTCGAGCAGGCCAAGGCCAACGCCCCGGCGATCGTGTTCGTCGACGAGATCGACGCGGTCGGCCGTCAGCGTGGTGCGGGTCTCGGCGGCGGGCACGACGAGCGCGAACAGACGCTCAACCAGCTGCTGGTCGAGATGGACGGGTTCGACGTCCGTGGCGGTGTCATCCTCATCGCGGCCACGAACCGCCCCGACATCCTGGACCCGGCGCTGCTACGTCCCGGCCGGTTCGACCGCCAGATCGCGGTGGACCCGCCCGACTTCGAGGGCCGCAAGAAGATCCTCGCCGTGCACGCGCGTGGCAAGCCGCTCGCGCGGGACGTCGACCTCGCCGCGGTCGCCCGCCGCACACCGGGCTTCACCGGCGCGGACCTGGCGAACGTGCTCAACGAGTCCGCACTGCTCACCGCCCGGTCGAACAAGAAGCTCATCGACAACCTCGGCCTGGAAGAAGCGATCGACCGCGTGATCGCCGGACCGCAGAAGCGGACCAGGTTGATGAACGAGCACGAGCGGAAGATCACCGCCTACCACGAAGGCGGGCACGCCCTCGTCGCCGCGGCGCTGCCGAACTCCGACCCGGTCCGCAAGATCACGATCCTGCCCCGGGGCAGGGCACTGGGGTACACGATGGTGCTGCCCGAGGAGGACAAGTACTCCAAGACCCGTAACGAGATGCTGGACCAGCTGGCCTACATGATGGGCGGGCGCGCGGCCGAGGAGCTGGTCTTCCACGACCCGACCACCGGTGCGGCCAACGACATCGAGAAGGCCACCGGGCTGGCGCGGGCGATGGTGACGCAGTACGGGATGACCGAGCGCCTCGGGTCGATCAAGTTCGGCCAGGAAGGCGGCGAGGTTTTCCTCGGACGCGACATGGGCCATCAGCGCAACTACTCCGAACAGGTCGCCGCGATCGTCGACGAGGAGGTCCGCGCGTTCGTCGAGACGGCGCACAGCGAGGCCTTCGAGATCCTGGTCGACAACCGGGACATCCTCGACGACCTCGTGCTGGCCCTGCTCGACCGGGAGACCCTCGACCAGGCGGAGATCGCCGCGGTGTTCACCAACCTGCGTCGCCGGCCGAACCGACCCGCATGGACCGGTTCGCCGGACCGCCGTCCCGGCAACCCGCCGATCCTCACGAAGAACGAGGAGGCGGCCCTGCTACGCCAGCAGGAGGGCGTGCAGGCCGGCGAGCGGTCCCCGCTGGCGGAGGACCCGACCGACACCTCGAGGCAGCGCCCGCACGGGTGGTCCGGCGCGGGTGGGGCAACTCCCAGCCCCGCCTGAGGACACGGAACACCTGACACGCTGGGTGCATGAGCCCGGACAGTCACGACGCCGTCGACCACCCGGTCGACGGCGTCGCCGGGTTCCCGGATGGTGCGGCGTTCCCGGATGGCGCGGCGTCCCCGGACCGGACGATCCCGGCCTACGACGCAGCCCGGGTGGCCGCGGCCGTCCGCGAGTTGCTGCTGGGCATCGGGGAGGACCCGGACCGCGACGGCCTGCGGGCCACCCCGGAACGGGTGGCCCGGAGCTTGGCCGAGCTGACCGCGGGGATGCGATCCCGCGCCGAGGACGTGCTCGCGACGACGTTCGCGGAGGGACACAACGAGCTCGTCGTCGTCCGGGACATCGACGTGAACAGCCTGTGTGAGCACCACCTGCTCCCGTTCACCGGCCGGGCGCACGTCGGCTACATCCCGGCGGCGCACGGGCGGATCACCGGGCTGTCCAAGCTCGCGCGCCTGGTCGACGTCTACGCGCGCCGCCCCCAGGTCCAGGAGCGCCTCACCACCCAGGTCGCCGACGCGCTGGTGCGGGTCCTGCGACCGTCCGGGGTGATGGTCGTGGTCGAGTGCGAGCACCTGTGCATCGCGATGCGTGGAGTGTCGAAGTCCGGGTCCACGACGGTGACCAGTGCCGTCCGCGGATCGCTGCGCGACCCGGCGACCCGCGCCGAGGCGATGGCGATGATGACCCGGGGACACTGACCGCGTGCCCGTCGTGACGAAGGCGCCCGCCGCGCCGCTGCCGGAGCTGACGGTTGCCGACCAGCCAGTCTGGCGGGACTGGCTGACGGCCCACCACCTCGAGTCGCCGGGCGTGTTTCTCGTGCTGGCCAGGAAGGGCGTCACCGAACCGAAGAGTCTGGTGGACACCCAGGCCCTGGACGAGGCGCTGTGCCACGGCTGGATCGACGGTCAGGTGAACCGCCGCGACGCCGGCACGTTCCTGCAGCGGTACACCCCGCGACGGCCGCGCTCGATGTGGTCCCGGCGCAACGTCGGGTACGTCGCCCGCCTCACCGAGGCGGGGCTGATGCGGCCGAACGGCGTCGCGGAGGTCGAGCGGGCGCAGGCGGACGGCCGCTGGGACGCCGCCTACGACGGTCCCGCCACCATGGCCGTCCCCGACGACCTCCTGGTGGCGATCGCCGCGGAACCCGCCGCGGCGGCGATGCTGGCGGGACTCAGCAGTCGGAACCGCTGTGCCATGGCTTTTCGACTCGGCGCGATCAAGGGTGCGGACACCCGGCAGCGGCGGGTCCGGGAGTACGTCGCGATGCTCGCGCGCGGCGAGACCCTGTACCCGCAGAGCCCCGGACCCCGGAAGCCGCCCCCGCCGTGACCACGCCGGGGACACCCGCGGCTCTGGCGCTCGCGGCGGGTGGCCGGACCCTGGTGATGGGGGTCCTGAACGTCACGCCGGACTCCTTCTCCGACGGCGGCCTGTTCGCCGAGGCCGACGACGCTGTCGCGCACGGACTGGCGATGGTCGCGGACGGGGCGGACCTCGTCGACGTGGGCGGGGAGTCCACCCGGCCGGGCGCCGCTCGCCCTACCGGCGCCGAGGAGCTCGCCCGGGTGCTGCCGGTGGTCCGGGACCTCGCCGAGACCGGGGCACCCGTCTCGATCGACACCATGCGGGCCGCGGTCGCCCGTGCGGCGGTCCAGGCCGGTGCCGTCCTGGTCAACGACGTCTCCGGCGGGCTCGCCGACCCCTCGATGCTGGACACGGTCGCGGAGCTCGGCGTTCCGGTCGTGCTCATGCACTGGCGCGGGCACTCGACGGTCATGGGTTCCCTCGCCGTCTACGACGACGTCGTCGCCGAGGTGGTGGAGGCGCTGGCCGACCGGGTGGCGACGGCCCTGTCCGCGGGCATCGCCGCGGGTCGGGTCGTTCTCGACCCGGGCCTGGGATTCGCCAAGGACGCGGACCACGACTGGACGCTGCTGGCCGGCCTGGATGCGGTCGCCGCCCTCGGGTACCCGGTCCTGGTGGGAGCTTCCCGGAAGCGTTTCCTCGGAGCACTGCTCACCGAGCCCGACACCGGCGTGGTGCGACCGTCGACCGGCCGCGACGACGCGACGACGGCGCTGACGGCACTGGTGGCGGTCCGGGGTGTCTGGGGTGTCCGGGTCCACGCGGTCCGGCCGTCCGCGGACGCCGTCCGCGTCGCCGCTCGGCTGCGTCCCCGCTGACCGGGCCCCGCCGGGTGGTGTTGGCTGGCGCGGTCACACGAGTGGAGCGGGGGACACGGATGGCCGACGTCTTCGTCACCGGAGGATCCGGGTACCTCGGCCGGGCGCTGCTGCGGGAACTGGGCGACGACGGCGACCGCGTCAGCGCGCTGGCCCGCAGCGACGCCGCCGCGGCCGTCGTCCGCGGGCTCGGTGCGACGCCGGTCCGCGGCGACCTGGACGACGTCGCGCTGCTGCGCGCGGCGGCAGCCCGCGCCGACGCCGTCGTGCACCTCGGCCAGGTGGGTGCGGACACCGCTGCGGTCGACCTGGCGGCGGCGGAGGCGATGCTGGACGGCGTCGGTCCCGGGCCCTACGTCCACACCGGCGGTCTGTGGGTGTTCGGGACCACCGATGGTGTGGCGGACGAGAACGCACCGCTGCGTCCACCGCGGCTGACCGCCTGGCGGGTGGCCAACGAGCGCCGGGTGCTCAGCCGGTCGGAACACGGTGGCCACCCGGTGGTGGTGATGCCCGCGATCGTGTACGGCCAGGCGAGAGGGCTCGTCCAGTCCAGCCTGGTCGACACAGCCGGGGAGCGGGTCCTGTTCCCCGGTGCCGGGGCGAACCGGTGGGGCCTGGTCCACGTGGACGACATCGCCCAGCTCTACCTCCGCGCGCTCGGCGCACCCGCGGGTCAGAGCTACCTCGGGGTGACGCAGTGCCTCCCGGTCGTCGAGGTCGCCCAGGCGCTGGCCCGCGCCCCCGGCAACCCGCAGCGGGCCGTGTCGGTGTCGACGGAGGAGTTCGCCGGTCGGCTCGGGCTGCTCGGTGAGGCGCTGCTGATGGACCAGCAGCTCAGCGCGGACAGGGCGCGCCAGCAGCTCGGCTGGTCCCCGACCCATCTCGACGCCGTCGCCGAGCTCGCCCGCGGCTGACCGCCGACAGACACGACCGCCGAGGCAGACTCGGCGCGGTGACGACCAGCGTCGACCCGACCGACACCGCTCTGTTCCGTGAGGTCCTCGGCCACTTCGGCTCCGGTGTGGTGGTGGTGACCGCGATGGTCGGCGGCGCCCCACTCGGCCTGACCTGCCAGTCGTTCGCCTCCGTCAGCCTGGATCCCCCGCTGGTGTCGTTCTGCGTCGCCAAGAAGTCCCGCCGCTACCCGCGGATCCGGGACACGGGCCGGTTCTGCGTGAACGTCCTCGCCGACGGGCAGGCCGACCTGTCGCAGGCCTTCGCCGTCGACGACCCCACCCGCTGGTCCGCGGTGTCGTGGGAACACCCGGCCGATGCCGACTCACCGGTGCTGGCCGGCAGTCACGCCTGGATCGACTGCCGGCTCGACGCCGAGCTCCCGGCCGGGGACCACACGATCGTCCTGGGCAGGGTCACGTCGCTGGCCGCGGACAGCTCGCGCGCTCCGTTGCTCTACTACCGAGGTCGCTACCGCGCACTCGACGGCACCGGCCCGACGTCATGATCCACGACGACCTCCGCGGTTACCCTCGGCCCGTGATCACCGGGGCGCCCCCGACGACGGGTGGCCCGTCGTCGGGGGCTGCCACCCCGGGTGCTGGGACGACGGCTGACCGCATCGTCGTCCGAGGGCTGCGCGCCCGCGGTCGCCACGGCGTGCTCGCCGCCGAACGCGCGGACGGTCAGCTCTTCGGTGTCGACCTGGAGCTCGAGGTCGACACGCGGGCTGCCGGTGCGAGCGACGCTCTCGCCGATACTGTCGACTACTCGGCCGTGGCCGCCGCCGCCCTCGGGGTGGTGACAGGTGATCCGGTCGACCTCGTCGAGACCCTCGCCGACCGGATCGCCCGGACCGTCCTGTCCGATGTCCGCGTGCACGCCGTCACCGTCTCCGTCCACAAGCCCCAGGCGCCGCTCGGCGTCCCCTTCGACGACGTCGCCGTCGTCATCCGCCGCGCCCAGCCCCCGGACGGCACGCAGCCCCCGGACGGCACGCAGCCCGCGCACGGCACGCAGCCCGCAGGGACCACGAGCGGAGGCCACGACGGATGACCGAGAGCCCCAACCCCGGCCTCGTCGACGCGGACACCCTCACCGGGCAGCTGCACCCGGTCCGCCGGGTCGCGATCGGGCTCGGCGGGAACGTCGGGGAGGTGCTGGAAACGTTGCAGTCCGCGATCGACGCTCTCCTGGACACGCCCGGGATCGCGCCGGTCGGGGTGTCGTCGGTGTTCCAGACCCGTCCGGTCGGCGGACCGTCCGGGCAGCGGGACCACCTCAACGCCGTGCTGCTGCTGGACACTGCATTGTCACCGGCCCGGCTGCTCGACCGGGTCCAGGTCATCGAGGTGGCGCTCGGCCGGGACCGCGGCGAGCGCGCCGTCGAGAACGGGCCCCGCACCGTCGACCTGGACATCCTGGCCATCGGCGGGACGGTGACGAGCTCCGCGGAGCTGACCGTCCCACACCCCCGCGCTCACACCCGGGCGTTCGTCCTCCTGCCCTGGGCAGAGGTCGCCCCCGACGCCGACCTGCCCGGCCACGGCCGCGTCGGGGCCCTCGCCGCCGCTCTGGAGCCCGCCCCGGGTGAGGTGACTGTCCGTCCGGACCTCACCCTGTGGCTGCCCGGCTGAGCCGGGAGCAGGCTTGCCGCGTGCCCGACTCCTTGCTCGACCTGCCCGAGCCCGCGTTCGACCGGCCTGAGCTCCAGCGGACCCGGCCGTACCAGGTGTCGGCCCGGCCCGGCCCGCTGCTCATCGAGCCCGACCACGGGCCGTACCGGGATCCCGACCACGAGCCCGACCGTTCGGGACAGTCACCGCTACCCCGACCTGGCCGTGCGGTGCCCCCGCTGCGGCCGCTGCAGCCCGCGACCCTCCTGCTCGCCGCCCTGGTCGGGGTGGTCATCGGTCTGCTGTACGCGATCGTCGTGACGCGTACCAACGGCATCCCTCCGACGCTCACGACGGTCGGGGTGGTCAGCCTCGGGTTCGTGGTGCTCGCCCTGGCGATCGCGGCGCGGTACATGTCGCGGGTCGCCCGCCAGACCGGCCCGGTCGACCCCCACGTCGCGGTACGGATCCTGGCCCTCGGCCGGGCGGGCGCTGTCGTGGGCGCTGTGGTGGCGGGTGTCTACGTGGGCATCGGGATCGAGCGGGTGACCTCCGGGCTGACCGCGGGTGCCGGTGGCCGGCAGCTGCTCTACGCCGGGCTGGGCACGGTGGCCGGGCTGGCCGTGATGGCGGCGGGTCTCGTCGTGGAACATGCGTGCCGCCGCCCCGACGACCCCGACGATCCGGGCCCGGGGACCGCCGGCGGCCCACCGACCGGAGTCGTGGGCTGAGCCCACTCCGCCGGGCTCCGGCCGTGTCACCGGGTGGACAGGCCGTCCGTCCGTAATCTCGGCGGCATGGCACACCGTCCCGACCGGCCCCGTCACGCGCGCACCGCACGGCTGCTGCGACGGGCCGTTCTGCCGCTCATGGTGCTCGGGACGGTCGTCGCCGTCGTCACCACCGCCACCGGTGGGCTGGGGGTGGTGCGGGCCGCCGCCTTCGCCGTCCTGCTCTGCGGGATCGCCGCCGCGGTCGCCGCCGACGTCGACGCGCGTGCCGAGCGCGTCGCACACGCCGCCGAGCGCGCCCGGCTGTCGGCGGGCTTCGCGCAGGCCCACGAGCGTCTGGTCCGCTATCACGCCGACGCCACCGACGAGGTCACGGTCCGGTTCGCGGCGCGGGTCCGTCGGCTGCACGAGCTCCTTGCGCAGGCGGACGGTGCCACGGCCCGCAGCCGTGGCGAGGTCACCGCACTGGGCGCCGAGCTCGTCCTGGTCCGCGCCGAACTTGCCCGGATGACCCGGGCCCGCGACGCACTCAAGGCCGATGTGGCCGCCTACGTCGCGATCGAGACCGCGCGCCTCGCTCGGGCAGACGAGGCAGACGAGGCAGCCGAGGCAGCCGAGGCAGACCGGGCATCGGCGGAGCTGGCATCGGCGGACCCGGCATCGGGGGAGCCGGCATCGGGGGAGCTGGCCGCGGCGGGGGCCCGCGTCGTCGACCTCGGCTCGTGGGAGCGCCGCGCCACCGGCTGACCTGTCCGGTCAGCCGGGTCCCCACGGCGCCCGCTCCGCCGGGCCGTCCAGCCGCCGGATCGTCCCGTCGTCGTCGGTAGGTTGGCGACGTGCTCCTGGCGACCTGGAACGTGAACTCGCTGCGCGCCCGGCTCCCGCGGGTCCTGGACTGGTTGGCGACCCGGCAGCCGGACGTCGTCGCGTTCCAGGAGACCAAGTGCACCCCGGAGAACCTGCCGAGGGCGGAGCTGGAGGCGGCCGGCTACGAGGTCGCCCACGCGGGGTCCTCGCAGTGGAACGGGGTCGCGGTCCTGTCGAAGGTGGGCCTGGCCGACGTCGAGGTCGGGTTCCCCGAGATGCCCGCCTACGAGGACGTCGTGGAGGCCCGGGCGATCGGTGCGACCTGCGGCGGGGTGCGGGTGTGGTCGCTCTACGTCCCCAACGGGCGGGTCCCGGACAGCCCGCACTACTCCTACAAGCTGCAGTGGCTGGCGGCGCTGCGGGCGGCGGCCGTCGACTGGGAGGCGTCCGCGCCTGAGGTGGCGACCGCTCTGGTGGGTGACTTCAACATCGCCCCGACGGACGAGGACGTCTGGGACCCGGCCGTCTTCGCCGAGTCGACCCACGTGACCCCGCCGGAGCGGGCCGCGTTCGCCGCGCTGGTCGCCGCCGGGTACGCCGACGTCGTCCGCCCCCACGCGCCCGGGCCCGGGACCTACACCTACTGGGACTACCAGCGGCTGCGGTTCGCCCACCGTGAGGGCATGCGGATCGACTTCGTGCTCGGGTCCCCGGCCCTGCAGTCCCGCGTGAGCAGTGCTCGCATCGACCGTGACGCCCGCAAGGGCAAGGGCCCCTCGGACCACGCCCCGGTCATGGTCGAGCTGAGCTGACACGCGGCTTCACCCCGGCGGGTGGGCCGCGCCGCCCTGCCAGAGGTACCAGCGGTTCCCCACGGGTCGGTGACGTGACACGTACGCGGGCCGTACGTCTCGTCTCGGGACAGATCGAGGTCGACACCGACGGTAAGGATCCGGCGGTACTGCGCGTCCGCGTCGTCAACCCCGACGATGGTCGTGCTACCGGGTCCGCCGTCGGGAGGACCACCGCCGCTGATGTCCGCTCGGACGGGTCCGAGGGCGATCTCGCCTCCGGTGACATGTCCCTCCGCGTCCCGTACGGCGCGCCACCGTCCCACGGTCGGGTGCCCGCCGTCCGACCAGTCCGGTGAGTTGCCGCCAGCCCGTGAGCACGGCACCGGGGGCAGGCGACCGTCGAGTGCGTCACCCACCCCGCCGCCTGGCCGTTCACCAGCCGACGATCGCCGGGCTCCCGACCGGTTCCGGCGATCGGAACGGTCCGCCGGGGCGTGACCGGTCCGGGTCCCACGGATCCCACCTCCCCGACGGGTCAGGTAGACCAGGCGGGTCGACCGGATCGAGCGGATCGCACGGCTGGACACGGGTGGTCGGTTCGGTCGCGTGCACCGGTGTCGCGCAGTCGGTCGGTCGTGTCGGCGTCCGGGGACGGCTGGGGATCCGGGTCCCCGGCGGCGCGACCCACGGTGGGGGCTGCCACGCCGGGTGACCGTCGGGGCGGATCTGGACCCGCCAGGGCGTCGAGTGGACGGTGCGGTGGTGGTGCCCGCACAACAGGACCAGGTTGCCGATGGCGGTGCCGCCCCCGTCGGCCCAGTGCCGGACGTGGTGGGCGTCGGTCCAGCCTGGCGGGCGGTCGCACCCGGGGAACGCGCACCCGCGGTCGCGCAGGGCCAGCGCCCGCCGCAGTCCGATCGGGACGACGCGCGTCTCCCGCCCGACGTCCAGCGGCTGGCCCGTCCCGCCCATCACCACGGGTATCACCGAGGCGTCGCAGGCGAACCGGCGCAGTGCCGCCGGGGTCACCGGGGTCACCGGGGTCCCGTCGAGCGTCTCGCCGATCCCGGTCCGGGACTCCAGCTGCGCCAACGTCGTCAGCACGACCAGCTGCGGCCTGTCCCCACCGGTGTCCGGGAGGTCACCGTGGACGAGCGAGCGCTCGGCGAGCTCGACCAGGGCATCGCTCATCCGTTGAGCGTGGTTGCGCGGGTCCCGGGTCGCCCCGGCCGCCACTGCAGCGTTCGCGTCAGCACCTGCCGCCGCGGCTGAACCCGCAGCACCCCCGGGGCCCGCAGCACCCGCAGCACCCGCAGCACCCGCAGGGCCGACCGAGTCGGCGCCGGACGCTAGCGCGCAGGGGCGTGGCGCGGCCAGCGGGCGCAACGCCGCGAGCACAATCGCGGCGTCCGACTCGGGCAGGGTGAAACGACCGCGGACCATCCCGGCGGACGCGGCGTTCATCGTCAGCCCGCGCGACTGGACCGCCCGCCGTTCCTGGTCGGCCAGCTGGCGGGCGAGACGTGCCTCGCCCAGCTCGGGGTCGACCGTCTCCAGCAGGCGCCGGCCCACCTCACCGAGGTCGGCCGGGTCCATCACCGGCGCGTGCTCCAGCATCAGGTCCATCGCTGCGGCCCGCGCATCGGGCGACACCTCGTGGGGCAGCGCGTCCACAGCGTCGGCGGACACCACCGCCTGCGCGGTCCCGCAGACTCCTCGGCGGGCGTCAGCCGGGATGCGAGCGGTCACCGGGTCGACCGCCGCCGCATCCAGCGCCCTCGACGCGTGCAGCATCCGGGCGGCGTCACCGGGCGTCACCCGCAACAGCTGGGACACCCAGACCGTGTGGGAGGTGGCGCCGACCTGGGCGGCCCGGTTGCGACGGCGGCCCTCCGCCAGCACCGCGAGCGACCGCACCCGGAGCCTGGACACCGCGGTCTCCAGGCCGACCACCAGCGCATCGACCTCGCGGTCACCGAGCACGGTCATCCCGGGGTCGTCCACCTCGTCCAGCGCCGTCACCACCGCACCGAGCAGCCGCTGCACGGGGTGCAGCGGCCGGTGCGCGTGGGTGTCGGTCGACATGTCATGGACGCTACGGACACCCACCGACAAGATGCGTGAGCGCTGCTCGCGACCGACTCGCGACCGTGGGTCACCGTGATGTCAGGTCGGTGCGGATCCCCCGGACAGCGTGCGGTCCCGGGCGTCCGCAACCGCGACGGCCCCGGCCACCGCCCCCGTCAGGGCGACCAGCACCGTCGCGGCCAGCCCGACGAACCCCGGCAGTTGCAGGAGGGCGTCGTAGGTCACGTGCCAGACCATCAACGGGAGCACTGATCTCGTTCGCAGGTAAACCATGACGGTGAGCACCGCCCACGGGACCAGCACCAGGACGACCGGCCCGTAGTACAGGTGGTAACTGAGTCTGGCGGCGACCAGCAGCAGGACGAGAGCGGCGCTCGCGACCTTTCCGGACCGCGCGGAACGACGCGCGGCGACCGCGACCAGGGGCCCGAGCACGGCGACGGGGGCCGCGACGACGAACACCTCCTCACCGATCCCCGACGACACCGAGGCGGCGAGCCCGACGACCACCGACTGGCGGGGGCTGTTGGGCTGCGGTGCGGCGCCGGACGCGGCGATCACCACGTAGGCGGTCGTGCAGGCGACCAGCGGCAGGTAGACCGTCGCCAGGCCCCCGAGCAGCAACCGGGGAAGGCGACGGCAGGACCCGTCGGGGAACCCGGCCGCCCGTCGGCCACCGACACCACCCGCCGCAAGCAGTGCGAGCAGTGCTCCGACCAGCAGCAGCGAGTAGTTGCCGACCTGCACGCTGTCCGGGCCGGTGTCGGCCGTCGTCGCGGACGGGTCGCCCAGGGCGATGAGCGCCGAGCTGACGGTGACGAGCAGGAACAGTGCGATGAGGACGACCACCGCGACCGCGCACGCGACGCGGACGACCAGCGGGAACAGCCGCGGTGCGGCGACGGCGGCCGGGACCGTGCGCGGGACCAGGACGTCGGCCACCGACGGGCGCCGGACCCGAGGGGCGAGCAGATCGGTCACCACCCGACCCTCCCATCGCGACGTCGGTCGTGCCGGGCCCGGCCGTCGGTCCTCAGTCCGCGGCGGGTGTGGTTCCTCCGTGCAGCAGGGCGCGGACGGCGTCGAGGGTGTCGGCCTGCGCCGGTTCCTTGTCCGGGCGGTAGCGGACGACGCGGGCGAAGCGCAGCGCGACGCCGCCCGGGTAGCGGGAGCTGACCTGCGCGCCGTCCAGTGCGATCTCCACCACCAGCTCGGGACGCACGCGGACCACCCACCCGGCCCCGTCGGGATCGTCCTGCGCGTACGTGTCGGCGGTCGTCGTGCCGTCGTCGACGGCGAGCTCGCGCAGCCGCGCCGTCTGCCACGCCAGCAGCTCGTCGGTGAGGCCCTTGAACGTCTTCCCCACCATCACCGGCGGGCCACCGGCCGGGTCGCGCGCACCGAGGTGCAGGTTCGACAGCGTCCCGGTGCGACGGCCCGAGCCCGGCTCGACGGCGAGCACGACCAGGTCCAGCGTCGCGACCGGCTTCACCTTGCGCCACGCCGCGCCCCGTCTGCCGGCGGCGTAGCGGGAGTCGACGTCCTTCACGACGACCCCCTCGTGCCCGGCGGTGAGGCTGGCGGCCAGGACGTCGGCGGCCGTCTCCGGGTCGTCGGTGACGGTGCCGGGGACGACGAGGTCCCCGGCGACCGAGGCCAGGGCGGCCCGGCGGACCGTCAGCGGCTCGTCGAGCAGGTCCACCCCGTCCAGGTGCAGGCAGTCGAAGAAGAACGGCCGCAGGACCGAGGCCGGGTCGTCCCGCCCGGCGGCCGGGCCCGCGTCCGAGCCGCGCAGGCCATGGGTCCCGAAGCGGGCCATCGTCTCCTGGAAGGGGCGGGGCCGGCCGTCCTCGGTGAGGGTGAGCGTCTCCCCGTCGAGCACGACGCTGCGGCACGGCATCGCGAGGACGAGCTCGACGAGGTCCGGCAGCCGCGCGGTCACCTCGTGCAGCGTCCGGGTGAAGACGCGCACGGTGTCGCCGTCACGGTGCACCTGGACCCGCGCGCCGTCCAGCTTGTGCTCGACGGTCACGGTGCGCGGCGGGTCCCCGAGCGCGTCGACGATGCCGTCGGACGGGCCGGCCAGCATCGGGCGGACCGGACGCAGCACCTGCAGGTGGAACGCCGCGAGCCGTTCCCCGGCGAGTGCCCGCGGCTGGGCCAGGGCGGCGGTGGCCGTGACGGCCAGGTCCCCGGACAGCATCAGCGCGCGGCGGACCACCGCCCCCGGGACCCCTGCGACCCGGGCGACGGCGTCGACGAGCAGCGACTCCTGGGCGCCCTGGCGGACCTCCCCGGCCAGCAGCCCGCGCACCAGCCGCTGACCGGCGGCGTCGCACCGGGCCAGCAGGCCCGTGACCAGGACCGTCCGCCGCGCGCCCGACCCTGACCCGGACAGCGCGGCCAGCTCGTCCAGAGCCGCGTCGAGGTCCTCGACCGTCAGGTCGGGGTCGCCCGCGGGGTCGACCGGGCGCGTCGCGTGCAGGACGGCGGAGCCGACCCCCACCCGGCCCTGCCGGACCGCGCCGGCCAGCATTCCGGTGACCGCGGGGACGAGACCGGACGGCGTGCGCTCCAGCAGACCCGCCAGCGCATCGACCTTTGCCAGCCGCGACCGGGTCGCCCCGACCGCAGCCGAGGTCGCCGCCACGTCGGCGAACAACACCGGGATCCCGCCGTTCAGTCGACGGCGCGCGCACCGCTGACGGCACCCGCCGCGACGTCGGGACGGCCGGCCGGGACGGGACCGCCGTCGCGGTCCTCGCTCGAAGCGGTCGGCCCGGGTTCGACCGAGGGCAGGCCGGCCCGGTCGAAGACCCCGACGTACCGCTCGCCGTCGCAGACCGCGACCCAGCCCTCGGGCAGGCGCAGCGTCGTCGCGAGCACCCCGAGCACCGGCTCGTCGAGCTGCGCGACACTCGGCGCCGGGCGGGCGAGTTCGGCGACCGTCGCGACGCCGTCGTGGGAGCGGAGGTCCTGGGCGGTCACCCAACCGAGCAGTCGCTGGTCGGCGTCCAGGACGATCCCCCAGCCCGCACCGACCGTGCCCAGTCGCGACCCCGCGAAGCCGGGCCGGTCACCGCCGCGCACCGTCGCCGGGATGCCCAGCCGCGCTGCCCGTAGCGGGGTCACCGCAAGGTGGCGGACGCCCCGGTCACGGCCGACGAAGTCCGCGACGAACCGGGTCGCGGGCCGGCCCAGCACCGCCGCCGGGGTGTCGTACTGCTCCAGGTGACCGCCCTGGCTGAGGACCGCGATCCGGTCCCCGAGCGTCACGGCCTCGTCGAGGTCGTGCGTGACGAGCAGCACCGTCGTGCCCATCGAGCGCTGCAGGGACCGGAACTCCTGCTGGAGCTTCAGCCGGACCACCGGGTCGACCGCTCCGAAGGGCTCGTCCATCAGCAGCACCGGCGGGTCGGCGGCGAGCGCGCGCGCCACCCCCACCCGCTGCTGCTGACCACCGGACAGGGCGGAGGGGTAACGGTCGCGGTAGGTCGCGGAGTCCAGGCCCACCAGGTCCAGCAGCTCGTCGACGCGGGCGGCGGTGCGCGTGCGGTCCCAGCCCAGCAGTCTGGGCACCGTCGCGACGTTCTGCCCGACGGTGCGGTGCGGGAACAGTCCGCCGGCCTGGATGACGTAGCCCATCCGCCGCCGCAGCCGGACCGCGTCGAGGGCGGTCACGTCCTCGCCGTCGAGCAGGATCCGCCCGGACGTGGGCTCGACGAGCCGGTTGACCATCCGCAGCGTCGTGGACTTCCCGCATCCGGAGGGTCCGACCAGGCAGACGACCTCGCCGTGCGACACCGGCAGCGTCAGCCCGGCGACCGCGACGGTGCCGTCGTCGTAGGACTTGCCCAGGGCCTCGAGGCTGATCGCCAGGTCACCCGCTGCGGTACGGTCCACGCCGTGGTCCTCCTCCCGGTCTCTGGGCTGGTGTCGGCGGGGACGGCCGCCGACGGGCCGAGCTGCATCGCCACCGGCTGGGTGTGCGGACCGTACCTGCAGCGGTTCCGGCCCGAGATCGTGGCCGCGCTCGAGCAACACGTCGTCCTCACCCTCCTCAGCGTGGCGATCGGGCTCGTCCTCGCCTTCCCGCTGGCGCTGCTGGCCCGTCGCGCGCGGGGCTGGGACGTCGGCGTCACGACCGTCACGACCGTGCTCTACACGATCCCGAGCCTGGCGCTGTTCGCGCTGCTGCTGCCGGTCACCGGGCTGAGCCAGACCACCGTGATCGTGGGGCTGGTGCTGTACAGCCTGGTGATCCTGGTCCGCGGCATCACCGACGGGTTGGACTCGGTGCCGGGTGGCGTCGTCGACAGCGCGCGGGGGATGGGGTTCTCCCCGACCCGGCAGCTCCTGACCGTGGAACTGCCGCTGGCGGTACCGGCGATCATGGCGTCGCTGCGGGTGGCCCTGGTGTCGACCATCGCGATTGCCACCATCGGTTCCCTGGTGGGCTTCGGCGGGCTCGGGAACCTCATCAGCCAGGGACTCGCGACGCTGTTCAGGGCCCAGATCCTCACCGCGTCCGTGCTGTGTGTGGTGCTCGCGGTGGTGGGTGACCTGCTCCTGCTGGGCCTGGGCCGCCTGCTCGTCCCATGGCGCCGGGCCTGATGCGCGGGGCGCCCGGGATGCGGAAGACCTGATGGGCGCGGTCACGGGACCGCTGTCCTGGCTGGCCGATCCGACGCACTGGCGGGGTCCCGAGGGCATCCCGACACTGTCGGCCCAGCACCTGGGCCTGTCGGCGCTGGCGGTTCTGGTCGCGTGCCTGCTCGCGCTGCCGGTGGGGATCTGGCTGGGCCACACCGGGCGCGGCGGTGCGGTGGCGCTGAACGTCGGGAACATCGGCCGCGCCGTCCCGACCTACGCCGTGCTCAGCCTCCTGTACCTCGTGATCTCCGACCGCCAGACCGACACCGTGGTGGCCCTGGTGCTGTTCGGCATCCCCCCGGTGCTGACCAACGCCTACGTCGCGGTCCGCGAGGTCGACCCGGTGGTGGTCGACTCCGCGCGTGGGATGGGGATGTCCGGCGCACAGGTGCTGCGCCGGGTGGAGCTGCCGCTGGCCACTCCGCTGCTGATGGCCGGGGTGCGGCTGTGCGCGGTGCAGGTGGTGGCGACCACGACGATCGCCGCGCTGATCGCCGGCCCCGGGCTCGGCCGGATCGTGACGGACGGGTTCGCCGTCCAGGACCAGGACCAGGTCGTCGCCGGGGCCGCGGTGGTCGCGGTGGTCGCGCTGGTCGTCGACCTCGCCATGGCCCTGGTGGTCCGCCGGACACGCCGGGTCACCTGAGGGGGCAGCTGTCGGTCGGCTCACGCACGATGGTGCGCGACGCACGATCCGGCAGCACCGGCCGGACCCCAGGATCGCGGCCCCGCGGGCCGCCGTAGGAGGAACCACATGGAACTCACCCTCGGCCGTAGCGGCCGTCGCCGTTTCACCAGGACGCTGGTGGCTCTGGGCACCAGCGTGCTCGCACTGGGGGTCGCCGCCGGCTGCGGCGGCGGGAACGCGTTCACCGCCTCGACGGCGAGCACGACCCCGACGGCCGGCGCAACGGGGTCGGCCGGCGCGACGGGGTCGACGGGCGCGACGGCGTCGACCGGGTCACCCGGCGCGACCGGCCGGACGATCACCGTCGGCGGCGCCGACTTCTCCGAGCAGCAGCTGCTCACCCAGATCTACGCCCAGGCCCTGCAGAACGCCGGGTACACCACCAAGGTCAGCAACGTCGGCAGCCGCGAGATCTACCTGGCGGCGCTGCGCAACGGCCAGGTCGACGTTGTCCCCGAGTACGCCGCCACGCTGACCTCCTCGCTGGCGGGCACCCTGAAGACGACCGCCACCCCGTCCGCGGACATCACCGCGACCGTGGCGACGCTGCGCCCGCTGGCCGCGAAGGCCGGCCTGACCGTGCTGGCGCCGAGTGGGGCCACCGACCAGAACACCTTCGTCGTCAGCCAGTCCTACGCGACCGAGAAGAAGCTGAAGACGCTGTCCGACCTGGGCAGGGTGGGCGGGTCGCTGAAGATCGCGGCCGGCGCGGAGTGCTCGGTACGTCCCTTCTGTGCGCCCGGGCTGAAGAAGGCCTATGGCATCACCGCCACCGTGGACCCGACCGGCGCCGGCTCCGCCCCGTCGTTCCAGGCGGTCAAGAACGGCACCGACCAGCTGGCGCTCGCGTTCACCTCCGACGGGACCTACAAGAGCTTCGGCCTGGTCGAGCTCGCCGATGACAAGTTGCTCCAGGCGTCGGACAACATCGTGGGTGTCGTGAACACCAGGACCGTCGGGGCGGACACGAAGCTCACCCAGACGATCGACAAGGTCGACGCGACGCTGACCACCGCGGACCTGCAGACGCTGAACGCGAGCATCGGCAACGACCGCCAGAAGCCGGCCGACGTCGCGAAGAAGTGGTTGTCCGACAAGGGCCTCGGCTGATCCGACCCCAGCCGACCGGACCCGCATGTGGGAGCGCATCGCCGCGCGCGGGCTCCGGTGGTTGGGTGACCCCATGGCATCGGCGA
>JAABUQ010004917.1_pt1 | contig 22086 bp, 16 predicted proteins | sample 5560001 | NCBI WGS metagenome assembly JAABUQ01 (sample SAMN10711888, study PRJNA513371) | rock metagenome | isolation source: Antarctica rocks | place: Antarctica: Victoria Land, Finger Mt nord | collected 2015-12-18 | reverse complement strand
TAAGTTCTACTTGCAACTCGGCCAAGCTCTCCGACGCGCAGTACTCGGGTACCTACCTGTTGAGCACGCCAGCTCGGGAAGAGTATCTCGTCGAAGAGATCGGCCAGGTAGCTCGTTGGCCACCGACAAGGCTGTGACATGAGCGGAGGCCTTACCGGAGAACGTGGAGGAGAGATTCACCAGGATGAGACGGACCATGAAAACGCATGTAAAGAAGGCAGATGACGAGGGTACCTCCCTCCTGCTCAGCAACCTTCGTGGCCTCATCCAGGAGGCTCGTGAGCGCGTGGTGAGGGTTGTCGATGCGGTCCAGGTACAAACGTGCTGGGAGATCGGGCGGCATATCGTCGAATTCGAACAGGGCGGGTCCGCGCGGGCCGACTACGGTACCCGATTGCTATCGACTCTGGCCTCGAGTCTCGCTGCCGAGTTCGGACGAGGCTTCGATGTCTGGAACCTGAGGTACATGCGCCTGTTCTATAAAGCATTTCCAATTCGTGACGCGTTGCGTCCTGAATTGAGTTGGACGCACTACCGTACGCTGCTGCGGGTTGAAGGCGAGTCCGCTCGACAGTGGTACATGCAGGAAGCGGCGTCCCAGGGATGGACGACCCGTGCTCTGGAACGGCAGATCAGCACGCTTTACTATGAACGCCTTCTCACCAGCTCCGATCGGAAAGCTGTCGAGGGGGAGGCAACCAGCAACATTGCGCCTCTGCAGACGCCGCGAGACTTCGTTCGCGACCCCGTAATCCTCGAGTTCCTGGGCCTCCCTAGTGTCGGAAAACTGCTTGAAGCTGACCTGGAGAGGCGCTGCTCGACAATCTGCAGGAGTTTCTGCTCGAACTCGGCAGAGGTTTTGCGTTTGTAGCGAGGCAGTTTCGTGTCAGCACGGAGTCGAAGGACTTCTATATCGACCTGGTCTTTTACAACTACCTCCTCAAGTGTTTCGTGTTGTTCGATCTCAAGTCAGGCGAACTGACGCACCAGGACATCGGGCAGATGGATATGTATGTTCACATGGTCGACGATCTCAAGCGGGCACCGGACGACAATCCAACCGTTGGGATCATCCTGTGCACTCAGAAGGACGCCTCAGTCGTACGATATTCCGTACTGCACGAGAACGAACAGATCTTCGTCAGCAGATACAAAATCGTTCTTCCTTCAGAAGAAGAACTGAGGGCGGAACTCGACCGGGAACGGAGCAAGCTCGCCACCCAAACCGAACGATCCAACCTGGAATAGCCAAAACTCGACGCGGCAATAGGTAGGCGGGACCGGATGGTCCCGTTCACCCGAGCCGGCGATTACTCCTCCTCGGCTCCGTCTGCAGGATCATCGCCGCCTCGACCTTCGAGAGCCGCTTCATGCTGTTGGCGTGGATCTCGGCAATCCGGTGCTTGAAGTTTGGCACCCTCGACGTCTTCAGTGATCTCGCGATACCGGAGTGTTCCTTCAAGAGTGATGAGTTGCCCCTTCTGGAGAGTTTTGGCGAACTAACGCGGTCTCCCTTTCAAGAGCGCCATAAAGACTGATATGCCAAAGGGATTCATGCGTCCAGCGGACGCAAGCCTTGTGGGCGGGAGGGCCGATCTGCGTGTCGGGGCGTTCGAGAGCTTGATCGACCTGCTCAATATTGTGGAATGCCCTCGCACGAAAGATCTTAGACACTAGCGTTTGCGTGCGTCTCTGAGGTATACCCCTGCGAGACGCTGGATGCGTGACACATTCACGTCTCACAAGGATCGCTTTTCTGATATTGTGACACGAGATGCCGAAAGCCTTAGAGCCAAACGTGACAAAAAGGAAGCGCCGGGCCGGTCAAGTCGTCGGTTATCTCCGGGTCAGCTCGCTCGACCAGAAAGAACTGCGCCAGCTTGAGGGCGTCACCCTCGACAAGCGCTTTGTAGACAAAGCCTCCGGGAAAGACCTCCACCGCCCCCAGCTCGAACAGCTCACGGGCTACGTTCGCGAGGGGGACACAGTGATCTGTCATTCGATGGATCGGCTGGCCCGGAACCTCGACGATCTGCGGAAGGTGGTCCTTGGGTTTACGGACCAGGGTGTTCATGTTCGCTTCGAGAAGGAGAACCTGACTTTTACCGGAGAGGACTCACCGATGTCTCATCTGCTGCTGAGTGTCATGGGAGCGTTTGCGCAGTTCGAGCGCGACCTGATCCGTGAGCGCCAGAGGGAGGGAATCGCTTTGGCGAAGCTGCGCGAGGGGGCGTACGTGGGGCGGAAGCACTCCTTAACGCCCGTGCAGGCAAAGGAGCTCCGTCGCCGGGTGGCTGTCGGCGAATCAAAAACCGCGCTTGCCGGTGAGTTGGGTATCAGCCGTCAAACTCTCTATCGGTATGCCGCAGGAGCAGGGAAGTGACGGGCAGCCGTCAGCTGGTCATGCATTGCCCTTGCGGGAACGCGAAGGTGCTTGCGCTTGGCCTGTGTGCAACCCGCCACACGTTAAAGCGGCAGGATGAGGAATATTTCGGTGGCCTGCGGGAGGCGGTCCTGGAGCGCGACGGCTACCGTTGCCGCGTCTTTGACGCCTCGGGGCGAGATATAAGCGCTCGATCATCGTTCATCATCGGGTGCCGGGTAAGTCGGTCCTTAAGGTGATGATCTCGCTCTGTCCTGGGTGTCACGTCCGAGTTCATCAAACCAGGGCCGTCCTACGGCACATGCCTTCTCTCCTGCTTGAGCTTTGGCGAGAGCAGCATTCGAAGGGCCATGAACAAACAGCTCTGGATTTTCAGGTCCGGAGAGCGGCTGTAGAGCGGAACGGCTTTTCACAGACACTAGAAGTAAGAACTGACCTGAAAACTGAGTACAAGAGGAGCGGGGGAACTAGACGCACCGGATGCGATTGAACTCCTCCAGAGCCTCAGTTCTTCCGTGCCTTTCATCATCTTGTGTACGGGCGAAGAGAAAGAGCACCTGCTGCTCAGTGAGGGTCTGATCCCGTGGGACATTGTTCCGAGGACGAGTTGCGTCGCCTTCCTCTCAGTGTCAAGGGCGCGGTGGAGTACACGCGAGCCAAGGCAGGTCTGAAACAGGCGAGAAACCTGCTTGTCTCTTCCCAGAAGAGCATTGCTGTCGGCCGTCTGCTCGGCTCGATAGCCCACGAGATCAACAACCACTTGAGGCTGTATCAAACCTTCTTTATCTCGCGACAAGGAACATCTCCGATCCTGAAGTGTCTGACAGCCTTAAGCTCGCCGAAGAGGAGCTGCAGCGGGTGAGCGACATCACCAAGCAGATGTGGCACTTCCACCGCGACTCCAGAAATATCCAGGACGTTCTCATCGCGGACATCTTGGAAAGATGTGCTCTCTCTCTACAAACAGCGCATCGCCGCTCGACACATCTCGGTGGTTAGGCAATATTACTCTACCGTTCTCATTCTCGGGCATCCCGGGGAACTGCGGCAGGGCGTTCTCCAACCTGGTCTCGAATGCGATTGACGCCATGCCGAATGGCGGAAAATTGGTTTTGCGTATCCGGCAAAGGAAGGGCTGCCGCTTGTCGGTGCTGGTCGCAGATACCGGCCACGGGATGTCCCGTGCTGCCACGCAACGCCTGGGCGAGCTGCTCTACACAACGAAAGGGGAGGCAGGAACGGGTCTCGGCCTTTGGGTCACGTACCAGATGTTCGCAAAATATGGGGCGAATGTGAGGGTATACAGCTCCACTCTTTCAACGTGTCCGGGAACAATTTTCAGGCTCTGCTCCTCTGATACGAACATCGGGAATCTGAGAGAGGACCGCTCAACTGTTCTCGTACCTTCATCCGAGGAGCGGGAAGAAAGCGAGCTTGAAAAGCTTTCGTGTTGGACAATCTAGAAGAGTTCAGGGCCTGATTGCTATGCCGTCTCAAGGTGCTGTCATCTGAAGGATGTGGGCCAACAAATCCGTTGGATGAATCGGCTTTTCCAAGAGAGGGAAGTCATGACCCTGCTCCCGGGCCTTCCGGAGCAGGTCTACATCGCTAGACTGACCCGAAAAGAGCAGGACGCCGCATTCTGGAATTTTCGCCTTGATCTCTAATGCGAGATCTATATCTGACAAGTGAGGCATCGCTACATCCGAGAGAAGGAGGTCTGGGGCTTCTTGGCAGGCCCTCTCAAGAGCGTCCAAAGGGTTGTGAATGGGGTCGCACTGAAGCCGCTCTGTTGAAGAATGATCGCCACCGTATTCGCGATTACGGGCTCATCGTCAACTACAAAAATCCTCGGGGTTCTCTCGGGCATGCGCTTTCTCTATTGCATGCCCGGCTGGATGTTCGAGTGACCTAAAAGCCCTTTTCTACCCTGGCCCGACAGCATGAAATGCAGAAATCAAAAAGCAATCGATTTCCGAAGGTCGCGCACGAGAAACCAGGGCGTCCAAAGTCCTTCAGTCTACATCGGGTCACTACACCAAACGAAAGGCTTTTTGGTCACTGCCGTCGGCACCGTCCCCGACGCCACTCATAACCTCTGGCGGTGCGCTGAAGCTTCTTATGCTGCGTAGGTGCGTAGTGACGAATCGTTGTCGAATTCATGGTCTGCAGAGAAGGGTTGGGAGCACTCGCGTGCCCGAGCGGACAGCCAGATTCCATGCTTCAACGCGCCCGGCGAGGTTACGTCGACCCTCGTTTCCCACGCGCCGTAAGGTGCTAGGGTTTATTAGCGTTGCGATCGCTTTCTGGAGCGTTGCTTTGGCGGATGCGATCCTTCGCGACCTCCGTCCTAGACTTCTCGTCAGTGGCAATCAGACGTGCTTGGTGCCAGTCTGTCCCACCTAAGTGGCATTGCAACGAGCTCGGCAGAGGATAGAGTTCTTTAGGAGAGAGTACAGGGAGTCACGCCAGCCCTCGTCTCCACGACCAGCCTCCCAGAACGATTCCGGTTCACTCAGACCTGAGTTGATGAAAGCCAGTCAGCGAAGTGCTAAGAGAGCGTCCTGAAGTTGGTTCAAGGTACATGAGCATAACTCCGGAGCTTCTCTTGAGTCGCTACCGATGTTGCTCGATTGGCTCATTGCCACCTGCCCGTCCGGCAGAATGATTTCCCAACGCCCAATGCACATGAACCGAGCACGATAGAGCACTTGGACCCCGTCCCTGTCGTTCTACGAAAGGATCCAACGCGTATGCGCATCTTTGGAAACACGAGCGTTCTAGCAGTAGTTATCACCATGGTTCTGACGGGATGCGGTAAGGAAACAGTCAACGTTCCAGATACAATCCCTCCCCAAGTTATCGCGACGACACCCATTCAGGGTGCCACGAACGTCAGTTTAAGTGCGCCCATCAGCGCAAAATTTAGCAAGGCCATGAACGCCACCACCATCAATGCGGCTACCTTTACGGTCGCGGGGCCGGGTGGCGCGGCTGTAACAGGCACGGTCACCTACGTCTCCGCTGGTTCGGTCGCGACCTTTACGCCGACGGCAAGCCTTGCCCCTGGCACCCAATTTACGGCCACGATTTCGACTGCCGCCCAGGACCAAGCCAGTCCGGCAAATGCGCTGCTGACCAAGTTTGTTTGGACGTTCACCACCGGCGTCGCTCCAGACACGACCCGTCCGACAGTTACTTTTAATACACCTCCGAACGCCGCCACAGGCGTGCCGATCACCCAGGTCCTGAGCGCAAGCTTCAGCAAGGTCATTAATCCGGCTACGGTCAGCGCAGCCAGCTTCAGCGTCACGGCATCGGGCGGGGCTGCAGTCACAGGAGCTGTCACCTATTCCGCCACTGGGTCCCTTGCGACGTTCACCCCGACGACGAGGCTGGCCTATAGCATGCAGTACACGGCGACCATCACGACCGCGGTTACCGATCTGGCTGGAAACGCTCTGAACAGTAACTTCGTTTGGAGTTTCACCACAGGGGCGGCTCCAGACATCATTCCGCCAACGGTGATCGCGACTGTGCCGATCAATGGCGCAACAGGCGTTCCGCTCAACCAGGCCCTCACCGCGACCTTCAGCGAAGCGGTCAACTGTGCCACGCTCAGGTCGCCTGCGAACAGCTTCGTCCTTACCGGCCCTGGAACAACCGTCGTGGCTGGCAATGTCAACTGTGCCGGTACCGTGGCCACCTTCACCCCGTCGGCTCAGCTCGCGACCAACACCCTCTACACTGCCACGGTTACAACGGCGGTCACCGACCTCGCTGGGAACGCTCTTCCGGCCAACTTCGTGTGGACTTTCAGAACAGTTCCGGCTCCCACTCAGCCGACGGTAATTTCGGTGCTGCCGGCAAATGGAGCTACCGCTGTCGCCATCAACCAGGCTCTCACCGCGAGCTTCAGTGAAGCGATGAACCCTGCCAGCATCACTCCTCTTACGTTCACCCTCACGGCTGCCGGTGGAGGCCCCGTGACAGGAGCGGTCACCTACGTCGCAGCAGGTTCAATCGCGACCTTCACCCCGGCGGCCAGCCTCGCTTCGAGCACGGTGTATACGGCAACGATTACGACCGGCGCGACGGACTTGGCAGGCAACGCTCTTGCAATTAATTTCGTCTGGAGCTTCACAACGGCGGCAGCGCCGGATACCACAAGGCCAACTGTGGTCTCGACCAACCCTGCGAGTGCAGCTACGGGTGTCCCGTTCAACCAGGCCGTAAGCGCCACGTTCAGCAAGCCGATGAATCCTGCATCGATCAGTTCGACCAGCTTCACGGTCAACGGACCGGGAACAACGGCCGTCGCCGGACTCGTGAGTTATGCAGGAGTGGGCAATGTGGCGACCTTCAGCCCGACCACGCCTCTCACTCCGAACACCTTATTCACAGCCACAGTCACAACCGCGGCCACGGACGTCGCCGGCAACACGTTGGCGACCAACTATGTCTGGACATTTACGACCGGGGCCGCTCCGGACACCACCCGACCGCAGGTTGTCTCCACGGTTCCAGTCAACGGAGCGACAGGCGTAGCCCTCAATCAGACCGTCAGCGCAACCTTCAGTGAAGCAATGGATCCCTTGACGATCACAACCGCCACCTTCCAACTCACCGGTCCAGGCGGCACACCGGTCGCTGCCACAGTGGCTTACGACTCGGTGAACTTCATTGCTACTCTGAGCCCTTCCTCTCCGCTGACCGGCGGGTCCATCTACACTGCCATCGTCTCGACTGGTGCCACAGATCTGGCCGGGAATCCCCTGGGGACCGGCGGCGCGTCGAACCCGTGGAGCTTTACGACGGGAACGGTCCTTGTTGTTCCGCCCGTCAATCTCAGAACCGCAGCGCTGTTCGGTGGTTTCGGGGGCGGTGCCGGGATGACCAATCAGGGAATCCTGACCGTGATCAATGGAGATATCGGAACCACCGGGGTCTCCACCCTGATCACCGGGTTCCATGATAACGGTCCGGGGTGCATCTACACGGAGACTCCTCTGAACGTTGGCACGGTGAACGGTGCGATCGAAACCGCTCCGCCACCGCCAACGGTTGCGTGTCCAACCGAAGGCACCGCGGTCACGGCCGCGATCGCAACCCAGGCCGCGGCGGACGCGCTCACCGCCTACAACGCACTCACCGCTTTCCCGAACGGTCTCGATGTATCGACCTGCCCGGGATGCGGAGGGGGCTCTGCTGGAGAGCTGGGCAATCGCACTCTAAGGCCTGGTACCTACAAGTCGGCACCAGGTTCGTACGACATCACCCTGGGCGATCTTACGCTCGACGCACAAGGTGATCCAAATGCCTTCTGGATCTTCCAGATGGCGACCACGCTGACGGTGGGTTCCCCTGCCTCCCACCGTAACGTGCTCCTGGTCAACGGGGCGCAAGCCAAAAATGTGTACTGGCAGGTTGGAACAGCAGCAACGATCAACGGCATTCTGGGCGGAGGGACGATGCAGGGAACCATCATCTCCCAGGCAGGCGTATCGATCTCAACTGCTGGAGTCAATGCTGTCACCACGATCAACGGTAGAGCGCTGGCTTTGTCTGGGCCAATCACGATGGTCAACACCGTCATCAACGTGCCTGCTCAATGAAGCCATGCTGCTATCACCCAGCGATGGGTGATAGCAGCCAACGCAACAGAAGCGATGCTTCACCACGATCAGCGACGCGAACTCCAGGAGATGAAATGAAATTATGTGCGCGGATCACAGCCACAGCGGCAGTTGCTCTCTCACTTACACCGGCCACATCGCTGCTGGCAGCAGGCAGGACGGAGCCCTCAGACCGACCGTCCGCTGCGGCGGCTCAGTCGCAAGGAACGGCACGCTCCACGCACCCGAAGCACAATCGCCACAGGGTCCCGAAGGCGGAGCTTTTTGTGGGCTATTCTCATTTCCGGGCTGTGCCCACTCTCACCAATGACAACAGGATGGTCGGGCTAAATGGCGGGAACGCTTCGATCGCCTTCGATTTGAACCGCTACCTTAGCGTGGTGGGAGACTTCGGCGGCTATGACGATACGGCGTTGAGGCTGACCGGACCAGGCGCGGTGCCGACTCACGTCGCCGATTCCAGCGGAACCGCTTATACCTACCTCTTCGGTCCCCGCCTTTCTTTCAGGAGCCATGACCGGATCACGCCCTTCGCCCAGGCCCTCTTCGGCGGTGTTCATGCGAGCCCAGTGACGCTTTCGGGTTGCACCGGAGCGGCCTGTACGCCGCTTCCGTCACAGAGCTCCTTCGCCATGACCGCTGGCTTAGGAGTGGACCTCAGGGTGACACACCACGTCTCGATCCGCGCCCTCCAGGCGGAGTACATGATGACGCGGTTCGCGCCTTTGAGCACGGGTGCCAGTTCCATGCAGAATGACATCCGCCTCTCCTCCGGATTGCTCTTTCGCTTCGGCGGGGGTGCACGCCCGGAGCCGCCGGCAAATCAGGTACCCTTGGTGACATGCTCGACTGAGAGCAAACGGATCTATGCCGGCTCCGACGATACTGTGAACATTCACGCGCAGGCGAGCGATCCCGACAACGATCCGCTCACTTATTCGTGGACATCAGACAACGGCAGAGTTGAAGGTTCGGGCTCGGATGTACGCTGGAGCTCCTCGGGTGCCGCGCCAGGATCCTACAAGGTCAGGCTGCGTGTAGCAGATGGTCGGGGCGGGGCCGCGGATTGTTCGACTGATGTTCTCGTTGAACCCCAGCCAAATCACCCACCGACCATCAGTTGCTCGGTCGACCACACATCCATTGCTGTTGGCGAACCAGTGTTGATCACGGCTACGGCCAGCGATCCGGACAACGATCCATTGGCCTTCTCCTGGAACGCCAGCGGAGGCAGGATTGTTGGTACGGGGGCGGCTGTGAGGTTCGATACCTCCGGGCTTGTGACCGACCGTTACATCGTCACAGGACAGGCCAGCGATGGGCACGGGGGAACGGCGGACTGCTCCGTCAGCGTTGAAGTCAACGCACCTACAGCCCTGGAGCTCAAGCTCGCCCTGCACAGCATTTACTTCCCCACCGCCCAACCCACTGCGAAGGACCCTAAAGGCGGTCTGCTCCCAAGCCAACGACAAACGCTAACAGAACTGGCCAGCGACTTCGCAAAATATCGCGAGGGTAAACCGGATGCCCGCTTGATCCTGGAAGGTCACGCCGATCCCCGTGGATCGGTGGAGTCCAACCAGGCCCTCTCTGAACGGCGGGTTGAACGCACGAAGGAATACTTGATCGAACGCGGCGTTCCGGCGACTAACATCGAAACAAAGGCGTTCGGGGTGCAACGCAATTTGACGGACGCCGAGGTGAATGATGCGGTGCAACACAGCGCAGAACTCACATCCGCTGAGCAGCAGAAGATCGTAGACAACATGACGACGATCGTCCTAGCCAGCAACAGGAGAGTGGACGTTACGCTAAGCACCACGGGCCAGCGTTCAGAGCGCAAATATCCCTTCAACGCTGCGGATTCCCTCACTCTTCTGAGTAAAAAGGGGACTCAGAAGGCGGTTCTTCCAGGTTCAACAAGGAAGTCCAAGCACACATCGAATTAGATACAGTATCGCCATGTTGCACTCAACAGGGGAGCCGCCATCTGCCAATTGCAAGGAGATGGCGGCTTCCTCGGGCTTCAATGAGGGTATTGCCTGATCGCGCCCACGGCTTCGCTAGCAAGCGGTGTGCAGCGCGAGTATTTCGCCGGTCTGAGAGCATGGAGTCGATCAGCACACCGTGCCTTGTGGACCCGAAACAGGTACTTCCATCGGCCGTCTACCTTGACACAGGTCTCGTCTACTCGCCAGGAAGCCGAAAGATAGCCTTGGTAGGCCCGTACTCACTTTTCGAGCTCGGGCGCGTAGCGTTGGACCCAGCGCATGATCGTGGACGGATCCGGGGCGCAACGCTATCTCCGATCAGTGGCGAGCTGCTCCGAACCCCAGAACGCTAGGCCCAATGCTTCGGACCTCACCCCGTTCTTCCAGCTTTCTTTCGGCATGGCGAAACCTCCAAAAAGGTGGATCCGCCGACTACGGGGAAAGCGTCTGAACTACCTTGCTGACCAGAGCTCGGCAAATAGTTGGAAGTAACGTCGAAGTTGACCAGATTGCTCTACTTCTCGTAGAGGCCGCCGTCGTTGTCGTATCTCGGACCGAGAGTGACGGTGAGGTTCGGGAGCACCTTAAACTGATCCTGGGCGTAGACACCGATCTGAGCAGAGCGGTAATAGCGATTGCTGGAGCCTTGGAAGTAGGTGGAACGGGCGGTGTCAAGGGGAGCCCCGGCGAGGAACTATTGGCGTAGATATTCTGATTGCCGAGGCCGGTGTTGGTTCCGGTGTCGGCGAGCACATCGGCCTGGACGCCGGGGCTGAGGGTGGCGAGCTGGGTGAAACGCCGGTGCCGAGCGGCACCTATCGATGGTGGCGGCAAACCGCGAAGCGAGCGCAGGACGGACTCTGTAAGCACGCGCCGATTCGTCGGCGGCAATCCCCGTCGTACTAATAGCGATCGAAAAAAAGAAGAACCATAAGTTTCTTGAACGCTCCATGACAAACCCGTAAAAAGGCGATCACACGATCAGTTTCATAATCGTGTAGTAAGAAAAGCTTGTTGAGATAGGGCTGCCGAAGATTGCACGATCTAGCGTGAAAGGCGCACTTCGGCCCTTGTTTCTATGAGACTTTTTGTTGGTTTTAGTCTTTTCACTTGCATCGTACCGTCCCTCCTCTTAACTTCAACTTCTCTCCATGCGCAGATCGACCGCGCCGAGATCAACGGTACCGTAACCGACCGGACCGGAGCGGTCGTTTCCGGAGCATCGGTCTCACTGGCGAACTCCGAGACGGGCAGTACGCGAAAGGCGGCCTCGAACGACAACGGCATCTTTGTGCTGTCTTCGTTGCCGATCGGGCACTACGCAATAACAGTGACCAAGTCCGGTTTCAGCGCGGCGCGTGTCGACGGCATCGAGCTTAATTCAGGTGTCACCCGCACGATCAACACGCGCCTGGAGGTTGAGTCCGCCAGCCAGACCGCTACAGTGACCGCGGAGGTTGGCGGCGACATCCTCGACAAAAACGATGCCACGGTCGGCGGCACTGTCCAATCCGAGCAGATCTCGCGCATCCCGCTCAACGGGCGGAACATCGCCACGCTGGAACTTCTGGCCCCGGGCGTGATCGACACTGGTACCGGACAGCAGGCCACCATCCATATCGCCGGTCAAGGGATCGACGACAATAACTACCGCTTCGATGGCGTGGACGCCTCGGGTGGCATCCGGCAGGCCCTCAAGTCCGGGCTTCGGCTCCAGTTCTCGACCGAGGCTGTGGCCGAGTTCAAGGTCGATGCCGGGGCCTATACCGCCGATACGGGCGGCTCGGCGGGCGGCCAAGTCTCGTTGATCTCAAAGTCCGGCACCAACAACTTCCATGGCGCCGTCTTCGACTACCTGCGCAACAAGTACTTCGACGCCACGCCGCTCTTCTCGGGCGCCAATCACCCAAACTTCCATCTGAACCAGTTCGGCGGCAACATCGGCGGCCCGATCATTCGCGACCGTACCTTCTTCTTCGCCAATTATGAAGGCTTCCGCCAGACTCTGGGCGGCATCCCCGCCGTGGGCATCGTGCCGAGCGCCGCCTACCGCGCGCAGGTCATCGCGGCCCAGCCTTCGCTCGCTCCCTTTATCAACGCCTATCCCACCAGTTCTACTGTCTCGGCGACCGACCCGGACCAGGCGCTCTACACCAGCATCGTTCCCAGCCCGAACCAGGAGAACTCCGGCGTCATCCGTGTCGATCATCACCTCGGCGCGCGCGACTCCACCTACGGGCGCTACAGCATCGATGATGGCCTCGCAACCAGCTCGCTCAACAACGCGGGCCAGGCCGTCACCATCGGTTCGCGCGTCCAGAACTTCGTGCTGGAAGAGCTGCATATCTTCAATCCCACCCTATTGAACGAGGCGGAGTTCGGCTTTAACCGCAACACCTATCTTCAGAACCAGAACACCGGCCTACCCTACAACTTCTCCATTGCGGGCTTCACGTCCATTGCCGAGACGTATAGCAAGGCGCAGGTGCCGACCACCTTCTCCGTTAACGACACCGTCACGCTAATCCGAGGCCAGCACACCATCAAGACCGGCATCGACATCCGCCGCGTCTACCTCAATGAGGCCAACTCAACGGACGGCACCCTCAGCTTCACAGCGCAGCCGGGCCTTAGCGCCGAGCAAGCCGTGCTCGCCAACCACCTCAACACCATTCAAGTGACCGCACCGCTAAATGACCGCGGCCTCCGCAAAACGCAATACGCCGCCTATGTCCAGGACCAGTGGAAGGCCACGCCCAACCTGACGCTCAACTACGGCCTGCGCTACAACTACTTTTCTCCGTTCGTCGAGGGCCACAACAACGAGGATCCCTTCGATTTCGCCTCATGCGGCGGCTACTGCGGCATCGGCGCGGAGTTCTACTTCCGCAATTTCCTCAGCTTCGACCCGCGCGTCTCGCTCGCTTATTCGCCGGAATCGCTTGACGGCAACACCGTCTTTCGCGCCGGCTTCGGCATATACCACGGCGAGATCCAGTTGGGCGACGAGGAGAGCCCCGTCGTCAACACTGAACCCTCAACGACCCTGACCTCCTCCGCCACCAGGTTCTTCTCCTATCCTTCGGCGCTCGCGTTCATCCCCACTACCGGTCTCGCCACAACGCCTCGCTCACTGGCACGCCATCATCCCGACTCGTACACCACGCAGTACACCGCTTCCATTCAACAGGCGCTCAACAGCCAAACGACCTTTACCGCGACGTATCTCGGCATCAAGGGTACGCATCTCTTCCGCCGCACCCAGACTAATCTCATCGATCCCATCGCAGGCGTTCGTCCTTACGCCGCGCTCTACCCCAGCCAGATCGACACCAAACAGATGGAAGGCATGAGTATCTTTCACGCTTTACAGCTAAATTTCAATCGCCGTTTCCTCAACGGCCTTCTACTCTCCGGCAACTATATGTTCTCGCACGCGCTCGATGACAACTCTGTCGGCGCCGGTGAGTCGGCTTCGGCGGAGAACGTCAACAACTTTCGCGCCGACTACGCCAACAGCACCTTCGATGTACGCCACAGCGCGAACGCAAGCATAGTCTATGATCTGCCCTTCGGACGAGGACGCCGCTTTATAAACAGCGCGCCGTTCGTGGTAGAAGAGATTGCCGGTGGCTGGTCGGTCGACAGCCTTCTGGCGGTTCGCAGCGGTCTGCCGGTGGACATTACCATCAGCCGCTCCAGCTCCGCGCTGCCCGACGGCAACAACGTCAACCAGCGGCCGGACCGTGTTCCCGGCGTTCCTCTCTATAACGGCCGCGGCATCAAGACATGGCTCAATCCCGCCGCCTTCGCCGTCCCGCTGCCCGGCACCTGGGGCAATCTCGGTCGCAACGCCGCTGTCGGCCCAAACCTCTGGCAGGACGACTCCGCCATCGAGAAGCACTTCCGCATCACGGAACGCTACCAGGCGATCTTCCGCGCCGAGGCCTTCAACCTCTTCAACCGCGCGCAGTACGGCCAGCCCAACGCGAGCCTCTCGACCGGGACGGCACCCACGGGATCGCCCGCGGGCGCCCGGCCCACTCTTTCCGTACCGTCCACCTTCGGCCAGATCACCAGCCCGATCAACACCGCCGGCCTGGTGGGCACCGGCACGCAGCGCGTCCTTGAGTTCGCCCTGCGCATCACCTACTAGCCTTTACAAGGGACCCAATATTATGAAGCTCTTCCACACCGCCGTTGCCGCGCTCGCGCTCACCTCAGCTACCCTCTGCGGAGGCCACGCGCACGCCGCCGAACCGCTCACCCTCCTTCACCTCACCCCGCTGCCGGAGATCACCGGCGACTTCGATCACTTCGCCGTCGATCTCAAGCGCAACCACCTCTTCGTCTCCGCCGAGGTTCATCACTCGGTAGAGATGTTCGACCTTCATACCGGCGAACACCTTCAGAGCATCGGGGGCTTCAAGACTCCGCACTCCCTTGCCTTCTCTCCCGAGAAGGATGAGTTGCTCGTGGCCGACGGCGGCGACTCCGCCCTCATCCTCGTCTCTGCCGAGGACTTCCACCGGCTGGACCGCGTCGCCCTCATCGACGGCTCCGCGACCGGCAAAGGCGACTCGCCGGACGCCGCTTACTACGACGCCGCCAACCGGCTCTACTACATCGGCAACGGCGGCGCTTCGGCCAACCTGCCCGATTCCACCATCTCTATCTTTTCGGTGGATCAGGGCAAGCTCACCGGCTTCATCTCCATTCCAGGCAACAACGTCGAGAGCATGGGCGTCGACAATCTCCACCACCGCCTCTATGTCAATATCCGCGACAAGCAGCAGATCGGGATCGTCGACCTCGCCACCAACAAGCTCATCAACACTTGGACCGCCCCAGGCCTCATCGGTAACACAGCCCTCGCGGTCGACCCGGAAAGCCAGCGCGTCTTCGTCGCCGGCCGCCGCCCCGGAGTCTTCTACGTCTTTGATGAAAAGGGCAAAGTCGTCAGCCAGAAACCTTGCGTCAACATCAACGACGACATGATCTGGGACCCCGTGCTGAAGCGCGTCTACATCAGCGGCACACAGGGACTCAACATCTTCCATCAGGACACGCCCAACACCTACACCGACATCGCCAATCTCCCCACGAACGGCGGTAAAACTTCGACCTACGTCCCGTCCGTCCATCAATTCTACGTCGTACACCCTAAGACGAATGTCGACGACGCCGGTCTGCTCGTCTATCGAGTGAACGACGCGACCAACTAGTCCAGTACCGGACGGCCCTGCACGGGCGGCCGGTACTATCGAGAAATCTATGATTCGGTCTCTAGCCGTCTTTTCCTTCGCGCTCTCCTCTCTCTTCAGGCTTGGCTCCGTGTCGGCTCAGGCCCCGTACGTACAACTGGCGCAGACCCATTACATCAAGGTGGATGCGCCCTTCGCCCAGCAGCTTATCCTCGCCGCAAAGGCCGCGCATCCCGAACTCAAGAAGATTGGCCTGCACGCCGTGCCACCCGGCGGCACCGAGAGCGCCATCGTCGCCAACGCAATCCCAGGCAAGATCGGCAAGGTCTCCTCCCCCAACGATCTGACCGTCGTCGCCACCGGCCAACCAAAGGTCTATCCGCACCCGGAGGAGGGAGGCTTCTTCGATCTTGGGCTGCCCTTAACCGACGCGCAACACCGTCCCATCGGCATGATGGTGATGGAGATTCCGTATAAAGACGCCGCCACCGAGCAGGAGGCGCTCGCCAAGGGCCTTCGTATTCGCGATGAAATCGCTTCGCGGATCACCAGTAAACAAGCGCTCTTCCAACCCGCACCTCAACCCTAATCGACTGATGAATTGTAAGGAACCTCATGCCCTGCTCCCGTCGCACTTTCCTATCACTCTCGGCCTCCACCCTCGCCTCCTTGACGCATCCCGCATTCGGCAAAGACGACGCGCGTCTGCGGTATCCCTTTGAGGCCTGTGGCCGCTGGGGCTACATCGATCGTGAGGGAGCGGTCGCGATCGCTCCTCGCTTTGATCTCGCGTGGACCTTTTCTGACGACCTTGCCCCGTTCAAGTCGGCGGGACACTGGGGGTATATCGATCGCGCGGGAACCGAAGTAATTCGCGCGCGCTATGACGAAGCGCGTAACTTCCGCTACGGCCTCTCGCCCGTCCGCCTAGGGGATCGCTGGGGCTTCATCCACACCGACGGCAGCTTCGCCATTGAGCCGCGATACGACCTCGCCCGCAGCTTTCAGGATGGTCGCGCCCGCGTGCGCGTAGGCGGCAAATGGGGTTACATCAAGACTGACGGCAGCTTCGCCATTGAGCCGCGATACGACGGCGCGAACGGCTTCAACGAAGGGCTCGCCCCGGTACAGATTGAAGGCAAGTGGGGGTACATTGACAAGGCGGGAACGATCGCAATCCCAGCGCGCTTCGCGATGGCTCAAAGCTTCAACGAAAGTCTGGCCTCCGTCCTCGTTGGCGAGCTCTGGGGCTTCCTCGGCAAGGATGGAAAGTTCGCCCTCGCGCCGAGGTATGCCAAAACTGGCGAGTTCTCCGAGGGCGTATGCCCTGTCCAGTTCGACAACAAAAATGCTTCAGACGGCAGCGGCAACTGGGGCTTCATTGATCGCCTGGGGGCCACAATTATCCTGCCTCGCTTCAGCTCCGCCGGCAAGTTCGACGATGGCCTAGCGACTGTAGTCGATAGAAAAAGTCTCTCCTACATTACCCATACAGGCCTATCGATCTGGCACAGCAAATCCGCTTGTAGCTCAACCGTTTGACACTGATGCATGTGCGAGAAGGTTCGATGTACCTATCCACCTCTTACGTCGTTTGGACCTATCGCCATAGGAGTCCAGTGAGGCCATTTCAACCGCTTAAAACGCGTTCGCACCCAAAGGACCCCGAGATGCTCCACAGCCCTCTGATCTCTGCTGAGCATCGCGACCGTGGAAGGACCCCAACGGCGCTGTCGATTCAGGTAGAAGACGGTCTTGATGGAGATACTGGGAGGGACCTCAAGAAAGGGACAAATCGTGTACCCAAACGTGCCAAGAGACCGGGTAAGGAGTAGCGGTGGGTCCAAACGCAGGATGAACCTGGAGTCAATGCGAGTGCAGCGATTCAGGAGTATGAAAGGCGGGTATGGTGCGACTCGACACCTTCTCCTACTGTATTCAGTTGTCGCGTGCCTGGCCGCTGTTTTGGCCGCTCTTTTAGATGGCCGAAACGCATTTGCTCAATCTCCTAGCTCAGCACCCTCTCTCGATTTCCTCAATGGCAATCGAGCTTTAGTCGACGCGCATAACTGTTATCCCTATGAAGGCCGGTGGAACGACCGTGTAACGCGGGCTCTTCGGTCGGGCTATCCGGTGTCCATCGAGCAGGATCTGGCGTGGTATGTCGATCCGGCAACCGGCGCGGGACGGGTGGTCGTATCCCATATACCGAAGGCTACCGGGGCCGAGCCGACGTTGCAGGCGTACTTCTTCGACCAGGTGCGGCCGGTTATGGAGAAGGCGCTGGCGGAGAAACATCCGGAGACTTGGCCTTTGATCGTGCTGCACTTCGACTTCAAAGACAATAGGCCGGAACTCTTGAAAGCGGTCTGGAAGCTACTGGAAGAGAACGAGTCCTGGCTCTCCACGGCGACCAAAACGGCTGATGCGTCGAAATTGGAGCCGATCCAGAAGCGCCCCATCTTAGTAGTGACCGAAGATGCGGACGAGCAGCAGAAAAATTTCTACGACGATGTGCCAGTGGGAGCGAAGCTGCGGCTGTTTGGGTCGGCGCACACGGTGGCGCTGCCAAAGTTGAGTCCGCCGGAGCTGATGCACTGGGCGGTAACGGTGCCGCCGGAGAAGCTGCTGCAGGAGCGACCGACCAACTACCGGCGCTGGTGGAATAGTTCCTGGTACGCGGTAGAGGAGGGCGGGCAGCACCAGGCGGGCGACTGGAGCCTGGCTGATGACCTTCGGCTGCGGGCGCTGGTGGACCACGCGCATGCGCTGGGTTTCTGGATTCGCTTCTACACGCTGGACGGGTTCTCCTTGGAAGCGGATCAAGGCTGGGGACAGTATTACAACTTCGGCTCCCTTGAGGCGGTGCGGCTGCGATGGCGAGCCGCTGTGGCGGCTGGGGTGAACTTCATCGCGACGGACCAGTATGAGAGCCTCGTGCCATACCTTCAGCAGAACTCAAAGAATCTGCGTCCGGAGACCGCAGCGACGGTGACAGCCCTTAGCGTCATCCCCTAGCGTCAGCCCCGGAGTGGACGGGCGGCCGTCGTCACCACTTCCTCTTTTCCTCGCACGATAGCTCGCGCAACAGGACCCCTTCGGGCTGAAGGCAGCCGACCAGTTCGTTCTCGGCATCCCCAACAACTCGGCGACAGCCGGCGGCGTACCGCAGACACAGTTCGCGAACTTCACCTTCCTGGGCTCGCCCGACTTCCTACCCAAATCGCAGGCTCCGCAGCAATTCCAATATATTGATGCTGTTTCTATCTCACGGGGTCGTCACTCGATCAAGCTGGGGGCGACGGTGTACGCACCGATGCGCAACATCTTCCAGAACGAGCCGAGCACCCGCGGGGACCTTGGTTTTTCGGGCATCTTCTCTTGCCTGCGGGGCGGGTCTTCGGGAGGTTGCGTCAGTGACGCAAACAAGCGTGCAACGGGCCTCTCCTATGCCGACGGTCTGCTGGGCTATGCGCAGCAGGTGCAGCTCTCGAACGTACACTTTCTCGACCAACGGTTGTGGATGATCGCCGGCTTCGCGCAGGACGATTGGAAAGTCACGCCGAAGCTGACGATCAATCTTGGCCTGCGATACGAGTTTGCCACACCCGCGCTTGAAGGTAAGAACCAGATGGCCAACTTCGATCCGACGGCGAACGGCGGCGCGGGGGTCTCATCTTCGCCAAGGCGGGCAGCCTGCAAGACCGCTCTCTGGTGCAGCTGAACAACCATAACTTCGGGCCGCGCTTCGGTGTTGCCTACGCGCTAAACGAGAAGACGATTCTACGCGGGGGCTACGGGTACTACTACTCCCTTTTGGAACGCTTCGGCTCGGAGAACCAGCTGGGCCTCAATCCGCCGTTCCTCATCAACAAGATCCCGGCTGTGGCCGGCAACTCAAAGACGCCAATCCTGGTGGTGCAGAATGGCTTCCCCTTGGGGTTTGTCGATCCGGCGAGCGTCACCCTGTCGCAGCTTCAGGCCTTCCACATCCGGGCGGTCAACCCGCACCAGCCCGCGCCGAATGTGCAGCAGTGGAGCGTGGGGTTCCAGCGCGAACTGCCGATGCACTTCACGGCTGACGTCAACTACGTTGGAACCAAGTCGACACACCTCGATGTACTGAACGACCTGAACCAACCCACCTTCAACCATGGCGTTACCACCAACATTTCGCCCTTCCCCAACTTCGGCTACATTGAGTATCAGAACTCGATCGGCTACGGCAACTACAACGGTCTTGAAGCGACGCTCTCGCGGCGCTCCACGAACGGCTTCAGCTTCCGTGCCGCGTACACCTACTCGCATAGCCTGGACAACGCGCCCCAGGAGCTTGAGAACAACTCCGGTGCGCCGCCGGAGGGTCGCAACTATAGCGGCTGGTACGGGCGTAGTGACTTCGATGTTCCGCAGCGGGTCTCTTTCAACTACGTGTACGAGCTTCCCTTCGGCAAGGGCAAGGCTTTTGCCCGCGAAGGCTTGCTCGGCTACGTGCTGGGGGGCTTCCGCACCTCGGGCGTGTATACGCTCTACAACGGGCGTCCCTTCACCATCAACGGCGGCGGGCTTTCGAGCGTGCTCGATCCATACGGTGCCGCCATGCGACCATCAACCGGATTGGTACGCCGGTGACCGTCGGCAGCCCGGACTGCTGGTTCTACGCGGTAAAGAACGCTAAGTGCGCCGCGAAGTCGTCTGGGCTTTCCGATGCGTATGCACTTGCGCCGTCGGGCGTGATCGGCAACAGCGGACGCAACACCCTGCGCGGACCGGGCGTGAATGTCTTTGATGCCGCTCTGCTGCGGGAGTTCCCGCTCTATGAACGGTCTAATCTGGAGTTTCGCTGGGAGGTCTTCAACGTCACCAACACGACGGAGTTCGGCCAGCCAAACAGCAACTTCAGCAGTGGGTCGACAGGCCAGATCACCTCGCTGGCAGGCGATCCGCGCGTGATGCAGTTGGCGCTTAGGCTTTCCTTCTAAGGTCCGCCGTACACGGGCTGGTTCGCGTGTAGACGCGGACCAACCTCTTTCTTGCAAACCTTCAAGTCGCGGAACCCGCCATGCAAGCTGTTTTCCCGCGCACCCTGATCGCCGCCGTCGGCTTATGGCTTGGCATCGTTCCAAGGCCCAGCAGGCCGCTGCGATCCCCGACATCACCCTGCGCGGCGGCATCACTGCCGCCGACGCACAGACCTATCGCGAGGTGCCCTTCAATGTTCCCGCTGGGGTAAGCCGCCTGACAGTCGACTTCTCCTACACGGAGCGCGACAAGCGGACCACCATCGACCTTGGCGTGCTTGACGGTGAGCGGCTACGCGACTGGAGTGGCGGCAACAAGAGCAGCTTCACCATGTCAGAAACCGACGCAACGCCCTCCTACCTTCACGGCAGCATTCGGCCCGGCACCTGGAAGCTGCTATTGGGCATATCCAATATCGAGCAGGGGGTCCACTCGGAATTCGCAGTCAAAATCTACTTCGGACATGTGGGCGATCGCCCGGCGGTTTCGACCTTCAGCGGCGCGCCGTTGCGCAAAGGGCCGGCCTGGTATCGCGGCGACTTCCATATGCACGATGCCCACAGCGATGGTTCCTGCCTGAGTCAGGCCGGTATCAACGTACCGTGTCCGCTCTTTAAGACAGTGCTAGCGGCAGTCGATCGACGGCTCGACTTCATCGCCATCAGCGACCACAATGCCAGCTCGCAATATAACGATGAGCGCGAGCTGCAGCCTTACTTCGACCAACTGCTGCTGATTCCGGCGCGCGAGATCACCACCTTTCACGGGCACGCGAACATCTTCGGCATCACCGACTTCGTGGACTTTCGCTTGGGCAGCACCACGGTGCCGGACATCAACACGATTATCAAACAGGTGCAGGCGTACCATGGCCTAATCTCGATCAACCACCCCGGCGCGCCCTCGAATGCATCCTGCATGGGCTGCGGCTGGAAAGTCTCCGGCACGGATTTCCGCGGCATTGCCGCTGTTGAAGCTATCAACGGCGGCTCGATGGACGGCCGCGGCTCCGGGATTTCGTTCTGGCAGGAGCGGCTGAACGCCGGCTACCGCCTTACTGGGCTGGGAGGCAGCGATAACCACGAGGCTGCCTATCCGCCCATGGTTCACTCCTCGATTGCCCACCCGACGACCGTGGTCTACGCCGAAGAGCTCTCCGAACGCGCCATCGTTGAGGGCGTGCGAGCCGGCCATGTCTTCGTCGATCTAGAGGGCAGCGGCGATCGGAGCATCGACTTCTCCGCCATGGCCGACGGCGAGACGGCCCAGATGGGTGACACGCTTCAAGCTCGGCCGGCGTGACCGTCCACTTCATCCTGCGCATGCGCAACCTGCAGGGCGCGTATCCGGAGATCGTCCATGACGAACCGAACCCTCTGCTGTTTGGCGAGGAGATGACAGGGTTCGACTACCATTCCGACGGAAGACGCCACTGGTTCCGAGTCAACATCCGCGCCGCAGATGGCCGCATGCTGATTCTGGGCAACCCCATCTACATTGACTTCTAGAACGAGCGATCCCAAGACAACGCTGTTTGGGAACTTAGCCGGGTCGTGGCCGTAACCTAGCGATGATACAGCGCTCTGGCCGGACGTCAGGGAAACCAAGCCCCTCGCTTACAGTTCGTGTTGCTGCGAAGCGAAAGCGTCGCTGCTGTTGCAAAGCGAATATGTCATTGTAGAGCCGTCGTCGTCGTGCGGTGCGTAATGTGGAAACCGTCGTTCTTTGGCGGTTTTCCAAGGGCCGTGGGAATTGTATGGTCCGCCGTCAGATTGCAAGCACAATCTTTGTGGTGAAGTGTTTTGGGTCTGTGCAAATGTATCCGGCCTGTTTGTGGAGCTGAATTCCTG